>SXGQ01782681.1_pt1 | contig 18634 bp, 15 predicted proteins | sample 3178371 | NCBI WGS metagenome assembly SXGQ01 (sample SAMN11356859, study PRJNA531348) | freshwater metagenome | isolation source: freshwater sample F1-20 | place: China: Fuxian Lake, Yuxi | collected 2017-12-25 | reverse complement strand
GCCTTTGGCACTGGATCTTGCCAGATGAGTTCTTCTTTTGGCACCAACTTGCCGACGTAACGAATCTTTGGGCCCATGTCGCGGTGCGTGAGTTTGAACCACGCGCGTGCAAAGGCATCGGCCAATTGGACGGGATTTTTATGAAAGCGGCGTGAGATGGGCTCATAGATCGGATCCATTCGTAGCGCCATATCGGTGGTCAACATCACGGGGGCATGGCGCTTGGTTGCATCATGCGCATCAGGCACGGCGATTTTGGAGGAGTCATCATATGGAATCCACTGATGAGCGCCGGCTGGACTTTTGCTGAGCTTCCACTCCCAACCAAACAACGTGTCAAAGTAACTGTTGTCCCATTGTGTTGGCGTGGGCGTCCATGCGCCCTCAAGTCCGCTGGAAATTGTGCTGCTGCCGCTGCCAGTGCCAAAACTATTTTTCCAACCCAGACCCATGTCCTGCATTGGAGCGGCTTCTGGCTCTGGGCCAACAAACTTGTTTGGATCGGACGCGCCATGGGTCTTTCCAAATGTGTGGCCGCCCGCAATCAGAGCCACCGTTTCTTCATCGTTCATTGCCATGCGAGCGAAGGTTTCGCGAATATCGCGCGCAGAAGCCATTGGATCGGGCGTGCCATTGGGGCCTTCAGGATTGACATAAATCAAGCCCATTTGCACGGCGGCCAATGGATTGGCAAGTTGGCGATCACCGCTGTAGCGCTCGGCGGCAAGCCATTTCTTTTCACCACCCCAATATGTTTGATCGGGCTCCCACATATCCACGCGGCCACCGCCAAATCCAAACGTTTTGAAACCCATGGACTCAAGCGCCACATTGCCCGTGAGAATGATGAGGTCAGCCCATGAAATCTTTTTTCCGTACTTCTGCTTCACAGGCCAGAGCAAGCGCCGCGCTTTGTCCAAGTTAACATTGTCGGGCCAACTATTTAACGGAGCGAAGCGCTGCATGCCGACACCAGCGCCGCCACGGCCATCACTGACGCGATATGTGCCGGCGCTGTGCCACGCCATGCGAATAAAGAAGGGGCCATAATGGCCATAGTCGGCGGGCCACCAAGGCTGCGAGGTTGTCATCAGCGCGCGTAGGTCTTTGCGCACGGCCTCAAGATCAAGGGAGTTGAATTCCTTGGCGTAGTCAAAGTCGCCACCCATGGGATCACTCAAGGGCGAGTTCTGTAGCAGTGGATTTAAATCCAATTGATTGGGCCACCACGTTTGCAGCGTTTGCGCCTTGGACATGGGTTGATTTGTGGCGGCGGCAAATGGACACTTACTTTGACTGGTCATATGAGTTGCTCCTAGCAGAGATCGAAATGAATTTCAAAGGGTAGCACGGTGGCAATCATGCGCCCACATTGCACTGACCAAACCAGCGGTAACGATTGCGCGCAAAAACGCGGTACGCGCTGTCACGGATCGGCCGCGGCACAAGTCGAAATACCGTAAGCAATGACCACGGAAAGCCTAAGCCGCCCGCAATGGCAAGCACCGCATCGGAGCGCAGCAGGGCTTTACCTTGGTATATAAGAATAAGTGAATCGAGTGGTGGCAAAATGGGTTGCGCCAGCGCAGTAGACAAAGCAATTGGCGCGGCATGTGTGACAGACCCGCATGCGCGCACGGCTTGGTGGCTTTGCAATGGATTGAACGAAGTGGCTTGGAGTGCACGGGCAGCCTGCTCGCTTTGTAGCGGCAGAAATTGAAACTGAGCCACAGGATCGCGGCGCATGACAAACCGCATAAACGCGTTGCACGCGTTGCACTGACCATCATATAAAATAATGCGCGATGGATTCATGGGTGAGTCGCTGCATACACAATATTGAATTGTATGTAATGTATAAGCGCATGCGCCTAAAAATGTCACAGAGATTGCCTGACAAAAGCTGCGGCGAATACATTGTCTTCCTCAATGAGTAGAATTGCCGCGCGCTATTGATACGCTAAGACTTATGTTGCAGACCACGCCCAAGGGCAAACCCAACATCCGATCCATTGAGCCGCGTGATCTAGCCAATGTCCAATTGGAACTGAAGACGCACTGGACCTCCAACGAGATTTGGTCGCTCGGTCGGCGTCATCAAGCTGACGCGCTGCCAGGATTTGTGGCCGAAGTGGATGGCGAGTTTGCGGGGCTAATCACGCTGAACATGGACGCTGGCGGTTGGCAATGCGAAGTGATCACGCTAAGCAGCCGCGCGCTTGCGCCGAGCACTGGCGCTGCATTGCTTGCCGCAGCCGAGGCGCGCGCGCTGGCGCACGGTTGTGGGCGTATTTATTTAACAACCACCAATGATAATTCGCGCGCGATTCGTTTTTACCAGCGCCAAGGCTGGCGCTTTTTTGCGCTCCACAAGGGCGTGATTGACCGAGCCCGCGCTCTCTATCCACACATTCCCCTGCGTGGCCTGGATGGGATTCAAGTGCGCGACGAGATTGAGTTTGAAAAATTAATCGGTGCCGCCGCCTGGAAGTGATCGCCGAAGTCACATAGACACGATCGCACCTGCTATAAATCAAGTTCCATGCCCAAGATCAACAAGCCAATGAAAAAAACATTGTCCAACTCTGCCTTACCCATTCTTGACTTTGTTTCCCGCAACTACATGAACTTTAATTCGCGTGCCACTCGCGACGCGTTGTACGCCTACTGGGACCATATTGGCGGCGGTGGCAAAATGTATTGGGCCATTGCAGGCGCCATGAGTTCGGCGCAACTTGGCATTACGCTTGCACCAGCCATTCGAGCCGGTCTTGTACATGGCCTTTCCGTCACGGGCGCAAACTTGGAGGAGTCACTGTTTCGCTTGGTAGCGCATCATGGCTACAAGGATTTTCCTGAGTACCGCTATCTCACAAAGCAAGACGACACCAAAATTCTGAAGCAGCGCATGCGCCGCGTAACCGATACCAGTATTCCAGAAGACCAAGCATTTCGTGCGGTGGAAAAGATTTTGGTTCCCATGTGGAAGAAAGCCACTCAGAATGGCGAGCGCCGTTTCTGGCACGAATACTTTTATGAATTGGTGCAGGCTATTCCACGAAGCAAATACCAAGGCGACCCAAATAATTGCTGGTTGCTTGCCGCGGCCAGAGCCAAGTTGCCAATGGTGGTTCCAGGTCACGAGGATTCAACCTTTGGAAATATCTTCGCCTCGCATGTGAAGTTCAACGAATGCGCCGCAAGCATTGTGAAGAGCGGCGTTGAGTACATGGGGCAGCTTTACGCCGATTACAAGGTGTTGTCCAAAGGAAAGGGAGTTGGATTTTTCCAAATTGGCGGCGGCATTGCGGGCGACTTTCCAATTTGTGTGGTTCCATCTATTAAGTACGACCTGCAACAAGCTGTGAAACCTTGGGCGTACTTCTGCCAAATTTCAGATTCCACCACCTCCTACGGTTCGTATTCTGGCGCCACGCCCAACGAAAAAATTACCTGGGATAAATTGACTCAGAATACTCCGATGTTTGTGATTGAATCCGACGCCACCATTGTTGCGCCGTTGATGCTGTCGGCTCTGCTTGAATGCAAGTCCAACCCCAAGAATGCAAATGCCCTTATAAACGCCTCTCGTGCGGCAACCAAAAAATCACTGGTGCGCACAAGATAGGTATTTTTTAAACACACCGAGAAATCGCTATAATTAAACTATGAACATCGCCCAACTTCGCTGGACTGAAGAAACTGGTTGGGTGGGTGGGAATGACTTGCCGGATGCACAGTTAGTTCTCGCTTTTGGGGACCACGCCTACTTTCACAGTGCAGAATGCTTTGCGGATTTACGCGCACGATTTCCAAAGGCCTACATTACGGGATGTTCATCTTCTGGCAATGTGCAAGGCAGCAAAATTTCCGACAATGACATTGTGGCAAGCGCCGTGCGCTTTGATAAAAGTCGTGTGCGAATAGTTTCATTTGATGTTGCCCCGAATGCGGATATTGCGCAACTCTCCCGCGCCATGGTGGCCCAACTCCAAGAAACGGATTTGCGACATGTGTTGGTTTTTTCAGATGGAATGTGCGTGAATGGCAGCGAACTTGCCTTTGGATTGCAAAGTTGCGGCGTGACCGTGACGGGTGGTCTTGCTGGCGACGCCGAGCGCTTTGGCAAAACATGGGTCATGGCCAATCAGCCAGCCCGCTCTCGTTGCGTAGTGCTCATTGGCTTGTATGGCAACATCTCCGTAAACAATCAATACTGCTCGGGTTGGACGGAATTTGGTGGCGAAAGAATTGTGACGAAATCCGTGGGTAATGTTGTTTCTGAAATCGATGGGCAGCCCGCGCTTGCGTTGTATAAAAAATATCTTGGTGAACTAGCAAGCTCCTTGCCTGGCAGTGGCATGCGTTTCCCACTGAACATCACCACCCAGCAAGGCGACCATTCGCTTATTCGCACATTGCTGGCCGTGAATGAGGCGGATCAAAGCCTGACCTTTGCAGGCGATGTTCCTCAAGGTAGCCATTGCAAGTTAATGCGCACCAACTTGGACTACTTAATTGAAAATGCGAACATGTGCGCGCAGAATGCGCGACCTACCAATTCCACCGATGGACTGTGCGTGGTCGTGAGTTGCGTTGGTAGGCGCATTGTACTTGGCCAATTAACCGAAGAGGAGTTGGAGGTGGTGGAACGACACACCGGCGCGAAAATAAAACTGACAGGCTTCTACTCCTATGGCGAGTTGGCTCCGGTACGCAATGTCTTGCATTGCCACCTTCATAACCAAACCCTTTCATTGACCATCATTCAAGAATAATCCGATCCATGCATCACCGAATTCTTAGTCGGCAGTTGCAACGCGAATTTGGAAATTTAGTTCTAAGCGACGAGCGTTGGAATTCTTTTTTGCATGTGATCAGCAATTATTATTACGAAACCGATCGCGAGCGCGCCCTGCTCGAAAATGCGCTTTCGGTAAACAACGATGAGTTGAACGCCGCCAACATGCAATTACGCGCCAAGGCGGAGCAAGAGAAGGCACTGCTTCACAGTTTCACAAACTCATTTCCTGATTTGTTCTTCGCCAAATCCTTAGATGGTAAGTATACGGGGTGCAATAAGTCTTTTGAGCTGTCCATAGCCTGCACTGAAATGGAAATTATTGGAAAGACCGACGCGCAATTGCTCGACGCGGCAAGGGCCCAATCTACGCGCGAGATTGAGATGACGGTTCTAGAAACTCAAGAACCAATAACTGTGAGGGAATTGGTCGTCGATTCCAAGAAAAACGAACGCGTCCTGGAAATAACGCGCGCGCCTTATTACGGAATGAATGGCGAATTACTGGGATTGATTGGCATTGGCCGCGATATCACCAAGAAAAAGCAGGACGAAGATAAGGTTTATTACCACGCCAACTATGACATGAAAACTGGACTGCCTAATGGACGAATGCTGCAAGACAAACTTGAGCATGAAATGCGCCAAACCGATCGCGCGCGTTGCTCGCTTGGCTTATTGATGATTGACTTAGATCGGTTTAAGGAAATCAATGATACGCATGGCCACGACGCGGGCAACAATACTTTGGTGGAAACTGCGCGTCGCATCAGTGCGTGCACGCGTGAATCAGACATTGTGGCGCGAATGCATGAAGGGGGCGACGAATTCGCAGTGATTGTTTCTCACGTGACGGATCCCAAGCATGTGGAAATTGTCGCACAAAAGATAATCGAAAAATTATCCAAGCCATTTCAACTTGAAAACTCAGTGGGGCACGTGTCAGGCAGCGTTGGCATAGCTATTTATCCACAAGACGCAAACGATGTGAAGGAACTTATCAATAACGCCGACCAGGCCATGTATGTGGCCAAGAAAAAAGGCGGCAATAGGTACAGTCATTTCACACAAAGCTTACAAGACTCAGCGCAGGAACGATCGCGCATGATTTGCGATTTGCGCGCCGCGATCTCTGAAAATCAATTTCATTTACACTATCAACCCATCGTGGACATGTCCTCGGGCCGCATGCAAATGGCGGAGGCGTTGTTGCGATGGGACCACCCCACCCGGGGAACTCTTTTGCCCAGCGAGTTCATTCCCGTAGCTGAGGAAAATGGCTTGATTGTGCAAATAGGCAACTGGGTTTTTCGCGAGGCAACAAAATGGGCTGGAAAGTGGAATGCCCAGCAACCTGGCTTTCAGGTGTGCTTGAACGCTTCGTCCATGCAATTTCGCGGCGAGGGCGCGGCTTCCCAACTGAAGTGGATTGAGTATTTGAAAACCCAAAATATTCCAGGCAAATCCATAGTGATTGAAATTGCTGAAAGCGTGTTGTTGAACGCCGACAACGATGTGTTGCAGATGCTGGCTCATTTGCGCGCCGCGAGTATTCAAGTTGCTATTGACGATTTTGGAACCGGCCCTACTTCGCTCACCAACTTGAACAAGTGTGAAATTGAGTACCTGAAGATTGATAAGTCAGTCATCCAGGCATTATCTCATGAAAAAACCGTGAAGCTGTGCGAAACCATTATTGTCATGGGTCACAAGCTTGGGCTGCAAATAATCGCCGAGGGAGTGGAAAATCCTATGCAATCTGAAATACTTGATAAGGCGAGTTGCAATCTTGCGCAGGGCTACTTTTATCAACGACCCATTGTGGCGGAGCAACTTGACGCCATTCTGCGCTACGGCGGAATGGGTCGCTAGAAACAACGCTTTGAACATTCACCCCCGCTCACAGCCGCGGGCTGGCGCGCAAGCGCAAAAATGCAAGCACATACATTTATATTGCAGCGGTTTCTGCACCAATAAAAGCAGTTGTGCAAGCACGCGCGCACCGGCTGCAATCGCACTGCCACCAAGAATATCGCAGCGCAATTTCCCCAGCCTGATCGGCAAGTCAAACACAAGCCAGGTACAAACTTGCAACAACGCATCCTCCGAATCGCCTTATATGACCGCCCACAAGGATAGATTCTTACTGAAATGATTCGTTTTGTTTCGTCATTGGCTTGGCGGCATGTGAACATGCTTCTTGTGAACAGTGAACCTTCTCAAAGTGGATTGATCACCGATTGGAAAGCTCATTTGAAATCAAAATACGCGCCTCAATTTCAATTCAAAACTTTCAATAGTTCATCGCTCAATTATGGCCCATCAGCATTGCGCAACTCACAAGTGGAGGCGCCGATTTGCCCCGCAAGCCCATCAAGCGCCTCGGAAAGTTTGCGTTCGCGCGCCGCCTTGTTTCCGATTGAATCCGTCCTCCATTAACCACGCATCACCAGCGCGCTTTGTTTCCATCAATCTTGAAATCCGTGCATCCACTCATTTGATCGTCCCGCAATAAGGGCAACATGTAATAGTCGTACTAGCGTTTGCAGACTTTTGTGAACGCCTCAAAGCCATAATGCAATTGAATGACCCGCAACAAGCCCGTGCGTGAAATGTTCGTGGCGATAGTGAGCAAGTTTGGCGCCAAAAATGAGGTGATGCGCGCACTCAAGCATGTTGATTGATTTCATTTGCACATACCCCAGCCGCTGCACAACTTTTTGCGCCATAGGCGTACTAGAGCGAAAAAGGGCGGCACCAAGACCATGCAAAGGTCAGCAGCCCCCACTGCGCTTAAGCGTTTGAAATCGTGTCTGCCATATTGCTGATTTTTAGCATTTGCTCAACTCATATCGTATGAAATACAGGCGAATCACAACATCATTCGCATCGATTCGGTCGCAGACAGATGACCTTCCGCCACGCTCTGTGCCTTTATCATAACTCTATGAATTCCCCACAGCACATCGCTTTTCGCAACGCCACGCTTGCCGATGTGCCAGCGGTGGTCTTCTTGGTGGAGAGCGCATATCGCGGCGAAGTGAGCCGCGCAGGTTGGACCACGGAAGCCGATCTTTTAGATGGTCAGCGTACCGACGATATTGAAGTCAGTGTAATTATTAGCGGCGCGCATTCACGGATACGACTTGCTGAGCAGCGTGCCGTATCTGAACAGCTTCGCCATCCCACGAATGCCGCCACGCCTGCACAAGAGCGCGCGTTGCCCCACGCTCCAGCGCTGGTTGGTTGCGTGCGTATCGAACACGCGGGAGACGCGGGCTACATCGGCATGGTTTCCGTGCTCCCAACGATGCAAAGCGCTGGGATTGGTCGCAAACTTTTAAATGAAGCCGAGCGCGTGATCCGCGACGAATTGCGCTTGCCTTGCGCCCGCATGACCGTGATTGGCCAGCGCGACACGTTAATCGCTTGGTACCAACGGCGCGGCTATTCACTCACAGGGAAACAAGAGAAATTTCCATATGGTCAGCCGCGGGCCGGCATGCCGCGGCGCGACGATTTGTATTTTGAGGTGCTGGAAAAGCGCCTCGCTTAAAGTCATTCAGCATTTCATTTCAAAATATAGGATTGCGTTTGAAGCAATACAATGTCAATTCGCAGCAACAGTCCATTCAATTCAGCCACGCCAAGACCTTCGTATACATTTATAAAGAAATAACTTGAAGCAACTTGCCGTGGGGCAAGAATCTGTGTGTGAATTCACAATTTACTTAGGAGCCTCTGGCGCGGTATTTGGCGGTACGGGAACAATCTTGCCCTTGTCTGCATCCTTGCTCTCGGCGCCCATTCCATCTTTCGCTTGGGGTCTGAACATTTCGTGCCCTTCATGTTCTTCTTCATCAAGCTTGGCAACCAGTTCCTTGGCGCCGGCGCTATCGCCACGAATCACCGCGTTCTCTAGAGCAATCGCGACAGTTAAAGCAGCAAGCAATTGCGAGCGTATGTCGGATTCGTACTTGGTCGTGTCATCGCCGTATTTATCCTTGGCTTGCGGCGCCATCTTCAAAGTGGAAATTGCTCCTTTGGCATTCACAATGCCCGCCTCCACCAGTTGGATATTGGCTAAATCCTGCGCCTTACTTGCGGCATCAAAGTTGGATATTTCCAGCGCTTTGAACCCACGATTGATCAACTTCATGGCTCCCTCAAAATTTTGCCCTGACCCTCCACCACCGCGGCGAGCATTGCCCGTCTTATCCTGCGTCTTGGCAAAGGCGATCAATTCTTGTTGATCAATCAACCCATCCTTATCAGTATCGATGGCACCAAACCTGTCCTTGACCGGTGCAGGAATTTCTTCAACCGATAATTTTCCATCGCCATTCTTGTCGCCACGCATGAGAAGTTGGGCGATTTCATTGGCATTGGCAGGTGTTCCAACTGGACCCCCCGGCTGGCCGGGTCCTGGAACACGTGGCTGCATATTGGGTTGGCCCGCGGGCTGAGTTGTCGGGGGCGGTGTTGAAGGAGCCTGCGCCAAAGAAAGAGAAGACACCAACATAATCGCACACGCTGAAATTGCAAAGTTTTTCATGGATATCAAAGAATACCAATGTCGTTGAGTATTTTTTACAGATGATTCTGCAAGGGCACGAATCAACATCAGAGTGAATTCACGCTGATATTCGCCAGCATTCGCATGGCTGTGCGCCTGAATTTATCTTTCCATGTTTACAGCGCAATCTGTAATCCGTCGTAGGCGGCGAAAATTTCAAGACGCTGCCCTTTGCTAGTGATTTCCTCCAACCGCAGTGCGTCGTGACATAACCGCTCAATAGTGGCGTCATCATTCGCGGGTTCATGATGCACTAAAACCAAACGTTTCGCGCCAGCTTGCTGGCACAATTCAACGCCCATGATATTGCTGGAGTGTCCCCAATCCTCTTTCACGGATATGCTGTCGGCCAGGGAATACATGGCGTCAAATATGACAAGGTCCGCGTCGCGGAAAAATTCCACAAAATTTTTAATATCAAGCAAGTCTTCCGGCTTGTGCTCCGCATCGGTTGAATACACAACGCACTTTCCATTTTTTTGAAATCGATAGCCAAATGAATCGCCGTGATGATGCTGCAACGCGGCTTGCACTTGATATCCAGCGATGTTGTACGAGCGCCCTGGTTCTAAACGCACAAACTCAATTTGCGCTGCCATTTTTGAAAGCTCCACCGGAAAACTTGGCTCAGCTTGCTGGCGTCGAAACGCATTTTCAAGATGCTCGTGGCATGCATAGATGTGAATGCGCTGACCCGAAATATATGCGGGTGTAAAAAATGGAAAACCCATGATGTGGTCCCAGTGCAAGTGCGATATAAAAATATGAAAGTCGCCAGAGCGACCAGCCAACCGCTGTAGCGCATCTTGTCCAGCCAAGCGCGCGCCCGACCCCATGTCGAGTAACACCACATTGTTGTCACTGGCGCTTAACTCCACGCACGAGGAATTTCCGCCGTATGTGCCGCCAATATGAAATGGCAAACTTTCTACAAAATGCTGCGCTCTTTCAACAGTGTCCAACTTCATATTTGCGCCAGCGACCAACGCGCTGGTTAATTTATTGCGCAATTGCGAAAGTGTGAGCGGCGCGGGTAATGATCCGCGCGTGCCCCAAAAGCGCACGCTCATAGAATTAACATTTGATGAGCGTTGGGCCTTGGTAGATTTCAATGTGATTGGCGTCTGAAACACTTGCTCAACGGTGGCAAAGCATTGAATCAGCGTGTCAATACGGCTCAATTGAAATATTTCCAGAACCTGCGGCTGGATTGCCGCCAAGGCCAACGCCACCTTGGCTTCGCGCGCCTGTTTCAATCCCAGCATGAGCGAGCGTAAGCAAGCGCTAGAAATAAAATCAACGCCGCTGAAATCAAGTATCACTATTTCCATGCCCTGCGTCTTGATACGCGTAGACAATTCGGCTGCAAAGGCCTCATTGTTCAGCACATCAATGCGACCAGCAATCGTGACAATAAGCGCGTTCCCTTGTATTTGATGGCTGAATTTCATGCTTGTTCCTTTCATACAAATGTTTTGTTCGGATACAGCCATTCACTTAGGATAAACGCGGTTCCATAATATACCTGTATAAATTGAACGCGAGCGCAGAATGAGTGCCCCCACAAATCGAATTGTATTTGTTGTCACACCGTATCCAGGCAGGTGATCAAGCCGCTGGGCTTGCTGCACGCGGGAAACTCCGCAATCTTTCTCGTTGCTATATAAAATAATTTTATCGCCATAACAAATGTCATTCACTAATAGGGCATGGATTGAAATTGCATACGAAAATTCGAATATATTTCAACTATGGGCGCAAGATCAATCCAAATTCGTAACATGACACGCACGGAATTGGGTGTGCTAGTACAGTGGGCCGATCAAGAAGGCTGGAATACGGGCTTGCATGACGCCGATATCTTTTGGGAAACCGATCCAGACGCATTTATCGCAGCCGAGTTGAACGGAAAAATGATTGGTGGCGGATCGATTGTAAATTACGCGGGAGTTTTCGGATTTATGGGTTTTTTCATTATCCATTCCCAGTTTCGTGGCCGCTCTATTGGCCGCCAATTATGGACGGCGCGCCGCGACCGCTTGATCGCTCGCCTACAAGCGCCGGCGCGTATTGAAATGGATGGCGTGTTCAATATGCAAAGCTTTTACGCCAAAGGCGGCTTTCAATTTTTGCACCGCGATTTGCGATTTCAAGGGACAGCGCCGACCTCCCCACGCGTGCCAGAGAATATTCCCACAACATGTGATGTTGTTGATCTTTCCACAATTGCCTTTGAAGAAATCAATCAATACGACCACGGAATTTTCATGGCGCCACGCTTGAATTTTCTGCGCGCATGGATTTCACAACCCGCTTGTCATGCACTTGGCGCTGTGTGCAATGGAAAACTGGTTGGCTACGCGGTTGCAAGAGCGTGTCGAACAGCGCACAAAATTGCTCCGTTGTTTGCCAACGATCCTGCTACCGCGAGCGTTCTGTTTCAATCGCTTCTAGCGCTCCTGCCAAACCAACAAGTGCAAATTGATGTGCCCGAACCCAACCAAGCTGGCTTGCAAATGGTCAAAGACCAAGGCTTTACCCAAGTTTTTGGATGCGCTCGCATGAGGTTTGGGCCCCCACTGCCGCGTCCTCTTCACAATATTTTTGGCGTGACCACATTTGAACTTGGTTGATGCACATGTTGCCTAAGAAATTTCAAGTCAACATTACAAGTCGCTGTCATTTCATATTCAATAAGCCGTTCGAAGCGCCTTCATCTTGGAGATATTGACTTTGGGTATACACCACAAATGACGCCCGCGATTGGTCATTCTTTGAATCAAACTTGCACACATTGCTCGGGACCAGCGAAACAGTAGCCACCTTATCAAGGGGCCGAAGGGCTCTGAATTCCGCCACCGTGGCGCCGCTTCGATCAATATGAAAGCACCCAGCCATATGCGCCACGCGATAATGCTCGCGCGCCTTGGCCACGGAGCGCGCCATGGTCGCGTCCCACATGAGTTGCGCCGCAAGAAATCGATCAAGGTCATCGTCCGACACCACGGGCGTGACTTGCCCATCTTCTTGGCGCATTTCAACCATAATGGCGCGTAAATCCTCGCGATATTCGCAATGGTTCACCGTCGGCGTGTCAAACAACGGGCGCTCCCCACTGTCCGCGGAAGGCAACGCCTCCACGCCCTCCTTGGAAACTAAGCGCACATACTTGCGGGGCGCGTTGGCCGCAATAACAACGCCACCGTTTGCCTTGGCGGCATCCAACACCGGCTGATACCACTCAACCCAGGAGTTTGCGCCCGCCCAACTTTCACTTTTTGTTTGCTGAGCCAGCGCCAGCGAATCGATTTCACCAGCAAGCCATTGATCCGCCACATGCTGCTCGTCGCGCTCCAACATTTCAATGCTCAGCGCGCCACCACGCCAAGCGGCCATCAACTGGCCAACAAGTTGCGCCTGCAAGGCGTGACCGTGGGCGTCGTCGTGTAATTCGCCAATGAATACCGCATCGCAGTGAACAAGCGCACCAATCATCGCACCCCATGTGGTGGGCGCGCCATCACCAGTGAATACACAGACCTGATCCCAAGTCACAGCCACGCGCTTGGCAGGCTTTGAAATGACCGTGGTGGAAACGCAGGCGCATAAGAACAAAGACAAGCCAACGACTTGGGCAAATGCAAGTGTAATATCAGGAATTGGCCTCATTAAACTGTATGGCGGGTTATTAGTCATTCAGAAATTGGCACTCGAAAGACTCAAGAAATAAAAAGTTGTTTCTATGATATTCGCCTAGCAGATCATGTGTACGCAAAATAAATAGAATGCGCTCTTGGTTGTGTCATGCATCAAGAATTGGTCGATGTGCAAAAGTATGTAGATTTTTTCTACGCAAAAATAGTCTTGAGCTATTTCGCGTGGCTTATTCAGGACTGACTCACCGAGCTGTTGCATCTCCAACGCGATCAAATGTCCCAAAGCGAGAAAATTTCGGCGCCGCCAAGCGATCCAACTCCTAAATTATGCGATTCAATGCAAATGCGGTTGTATTCGTGCAATTTCCCTCGTAGGGTAAGCGCGTGAAATACAGCACATCTTGGCTCTGGCATCCATCGCGCATCCGCCGTCCATGCGGCTTAATTTATTTGCTATTGCCGTGCATCAGCGCCTTGCTGATTTTGGCGCATGTGGCCGGTGCATTCAGCGATGCCAGCCATGCGGCAAGTACCGGACATTGGACGCAAGAAACACAATTTCCGCGCATTGCGCAATCGCTCAAGAGCAAGAACACCAGCGCGCAAGCGTTGTTGGTTGTGCATTACGCGCGTGCAGATAAAAAATATGATCGATGGAACGCCTGGTGTTGGCCTGAGGGTGGCGAAGGCGCGGCGTATCCATTCACGGGCAAGGACGCGTTTGGCCGCTACGCGGTCATTGCGTTCAAGCAAAAACCTAAGAGTGCTGGGTTCATCATTCGCCTTGGGGATTGGGAACAAAAAGATATTGACCAGGATCGCACCATTTCATTTGACACCAGTGACACGCAAGAAATTTGGCTAGTCGCTGGTGATGAGCGCGTACACACAAATCCAAATGAAATCGATCTTTCGGTTCGAGTGCTTGGCGCATTTCTAGATACGGACAATGGTATTACTCTGGCCACAACGGCCGCGCTGAGCAAGGAGCAAATGCAAAAAGTGCAGGTGGCCCACAGTGAAAATGAGCAAAACAAGCCTAAAATAAAGTCATTTGTGCCTATACAGGCATCCCTTTCCTCGGGCGCCATGTATTCCGTTGAACTTGTCAAACCGGTGGCGGACGCGGATATTGCTTCGCTACAAATAGAAATTCCTGGCACAAAAAAACAATCCATCTACGCGCGCAAAATTCTTGATCAAGCGCGCTTCACTCCGCTGGAAGCAAAACTGGGCGCTATCTGCACTCCGGAAAAAACCGTGTTTCAAACATGGTCGCCCGTGAGCAGCGATGTACAACTTCTTTTCTATGAAAGCATTGATGCAAAAAAATCGTCGAGGGCTTTGACATTGCAACGGGGTGAAAAGGGTTTGTGGAGTATTGAGGTGCCTGGAGATCTTCAAGGCCAGTTGTATCGATACGTATTTCATAGCTACGGACAGAAGCGTGAAGTTCCGGACATTCACACTTTTGCGGCAACGGCTGATAGCGCGTTCTCTATTGTTGCGGATGTGAACAGGCTCAATCCCAAAGATTGGGATACCACTGCATCGCCACTACTGCGTCAACCCACCGATGAAATTATTTATGAAGTGCATGTGCGCGACTTTTCTGTGGCCGACGAAAGTTGCCCACCAAAACTTCGGGCCACATATGCCGGGTTGACTCATTCCAATCCAGCCAAAAACAAGGGGATAAGCACGGGTCTTTCACACTTGCTAGACCTGGGCGTCACCGCGGTACATCTTCTTCCCATACAAGATTTCACCGCTGGAGCCAAGGAATACAACTGGGGATATTGGACCGCGTTCTTTAATGTTCCCGAATCCAACTACGCGAGCGATTCTAAAGATCACTTACAACCCATCCGCGATGTCAAACGCATGGTTCAACAACTTCACGCCAATCAGATTCGCGTGATCCTTGATGTGGTCTACAACCACACTTCCAGTACTGGCGCTTCATCGCCATTTGATCAAACCGTGCCCTACTACTTTCACCGCTCGAGCGATGATGGGCGATTGATGAATGACACTGGGGTTGGTAATACCATCGCTGACGAGCGCCCCATGGTGCGCAAGTACATTGTGGACAGCTTGGCGTATTGGCTGAACAATTTCAAAGTGGATGGATTTCGATTTGATTTAGTTGGAACAAACTATCCAGAGACTGTCCGCGCCATTTGTGATCGTATGGTTGCCATGAAGCCTGATGTCACGCTGTATGGAGAGCCATGGACAGGTGGCGGCGCAATTCACTTTGGTAAGGGGGCGCAAAAGGGAACGCGCATGGCGGTATTCAACGACCATATTCGCAATGCGATTCGCGGTGATTTGGATGGAAATACCACTGGATTTGCCACGGGGCCGGGCGGCGACGCCACCGCCATTCAACGGGGAGTTGCGGGCGCTATTGACGACTTCACAAGCGAACCCACGGAAACCGTGAACTATGTCTCCGCGCATGACAATCTGACGCTATGGGACAAGTTGCTCAAGGTTGCGCCAAAGGAAAGCGACTCCACGCGCCGCGCCATGCAAAAACTTTCGCTTGGCATTGTGCTGACCAGCCAAGGCATTGCGTTTCTACATGGCGGGTGCGATTTCTGCCGCACAAAAAAAGGCAACCATAATTCCTACAACTCCGGCGATGAAGTCAACGCCTTTGATTGGAATCGAAAGCTGCAATATCAAGATGTCTTTGAATATGCGCGCGGCTTGATCACGCTGCGTAAAGCGCACCCAGCGTTTCGCATGAGTGACGACGAAATGGTTCGCAAGTCAATAGCGTTTCTTGACAACGCGGGCGTAATTTCATTCACGATCAATGGCGCCACAGCGAAAGATTCTTGGAGGATGATCTTTGTGGCGTACAACGGTGAGCCCAAAGCCCAATCCATTAATCTTCCCGCAGGAACATGGTCTATCGTTGTTGATTCAAAAAATTCGGGTGTGGAAACATTACGCACCGCCAGCGGTCGCCTAGAAATCCCGCCCTATTCGATGATTGTGGCGTACACGCAGTAAATTTTAGTTATAAATGAATGTCACCGCACAATATTTCGCGCATCCAAATCAAATCTCTATAAATACTCAATCCTACCCACCAATCATTGCAATGAAACGTTTTATTTCATGTCAGAATTAAAGCAACGTTGCTGGTGGTGTGGAGTTGATCCCACGTATGTGGCTTATCACGACAATGAATGGGGCGTACCTGAACTGGACGACCGTGCGTTGTTTGAAAAACTTATTCTCGATGGATTCCAAGCCGGACTTTCTTGGATCACCATACTGAAAAAGCGCGAGGCGTTTCGCAAGGCGTTTCACAACTTCGATCCACATCGTATGGCCAAGTTTGATGCGCGCGATGTGAAGCGCTTGCTTGGAAACACTGGAATTATTCGCAGTAAGAGTAAAATTGAAGGCGCCATTGGTAATGCGCGGGTGTGGTTGAAAATTATGGAGGGCGGCAAAGGCTCATTCCGCGATTTTATTTGGCAACACACCAACCATCGCACAATGCAAAATCGCTTCATACGACAGCGCGACATTCCAACGCAGACAGAGCAAAGCCGCACGATGGCCAAGGCCCTGCAAAAAGCGGGCTTCAAATTCTGTGGTCCGACTATTTGCTATGCGTTCATGCAGGCAGTGGGTATCACAAATGACCATCTTATAAGTTGCCCGCGACATACGGAGATAAAGAAGTTGGGCGTGCGATTCACTTCGCGCGCGGCACAAACTCAATAATACTTTTCATCAACTCGGGGTTGATAGGCAAAGCCGGATCGCTGTATGACGCGGTCTGCTGAAGTGGGTCAGTGGAAACGGATTTCAGCACATGATTCATACCCTGAATAATGACCAATTTAGCTGCAGGAGCGGCATTTTTAAGAGCCTCCGCCTCCTCCACGCCAACTTGAATATCCGTGGTGCCTTGGCAAATCAATATGGGCTGCTTGATCGATGCCACGATTTCTACGGGTTTATATTTGAACCAGGAAATTAAATACGGCTGTACAGAGGCGCGGTACAACGATTGCAGCGCAGTAGGAACATCTTCCGTGGTTCGACCAGCTTCCAATTCACGCAGAATCTTTTCGTTGGCTTGAAAGAGTTGCGCGGGCAACTTGCCGTTCAGTTGCTCGCGTAGAGCCAGCCCGGCGGAGCGCCCTAGTCCCGACACGGATATAAACGCGTTGGGATGTGTTCGCCCGACGGCAATGGCGCCAATCAACGCACCCTCGCTGTGGCCAATGATGGTAACGGTGGAAAACCGCTTATCCTTGCGAAGTTGTTCCACCCATGCCGCGGCATCGTCGACATAATTTTCAAATCGAAGATCCGCTTCTTTGGGACCTGCGGCGGCGCTGGCACCAATACCACGCTTGTCAAATCGCAACGAAGCAATGTTTGCAGCGGCCAATGACTGGGCAAGCAATTTCAGCGAATTATTTTTACCAGCAAGCATGGCACTATTGCCATCGCGGTCAGTGGGACCAGATCCCGCAATAATCAAGACAATCGGAAAGGGCCCGTTGCCACTTGGAAGATGAAGGCTCCCATGAATAACGCCGGTAGCCGTAATTAAAGTGTCTGCTTCTTCCACAAATGGCGCAAGAATAGGAACTTGAAATACCAGAAGCGCCCCAAGAAGGATTTTATGCAACATAATATTTTACCACAGGTCGTATATACATAATTTGCCTGATGTTATAAACGCTTGAGTAATCTGTAATTCAATATTGAAAAATGTTTGAATAATAGTTGACATGTTTATAAAGCATATATATTCTAATACCTCTATGAAAAAATCCTATAAACAACCTACTTCGGCGCTAATCCGCAAAAAGTAGATTCTTATACCCCTATGAAAAAATCCTATAAACAACTTATGAATGATATCGCGCAAATGACCGCCACCGCCAATAAGATCCGCAAGGAAGAAATTGCCCATGTGAAGAAGGCAATTCAAAGCAAGATGGCGGAATACCAACTGAGCCTGCATGATTTAGGTGCGGCGGGTGTTGCCGCCTACAAAAGCGCGCGTAAGTCCATGCGCGTCAGCAAGGCAGCGGCAGGCAGAGAGAAGGCACCAGCCAAAGGCAAAGATAAGCGCAGCGTGGTCAAGCCCAAGTACAAGCATGCAAAGACCGGGGAGACTTGGTCAGGTCGTGGTAAGACTCCGCGCTGGATGGCTGATGAGATCAAGGCTGGCAAGAAGCGTGATTCGTTTTTGATCAAGTAAAAAACTAAGCATGTTTACACAATCAGCCACCTTTTGGGTGGCTGATTTTTTTATGTTTTAAGACTGCCGGTCATTTTGAAATATTTCTGCAACACCAGCAGCGAAACTATTTCTTCATCACGCGGGTTTTGAAATTGAGCCACCCACTTGTGCGCGTTATCAATAATTGCCAACGCCTCATCTTCATGCGCAAGGTAATAATCCATCTTTTCAAGCAAATCGGAGTAGTCGTTCTTCAGCATTACATAGTGGTAATTCGGCTTCAGTAGCCCCTCCATAAACCAAGTTTCCTTGGTGGGACGCGTCATAAAGCACAGGGAATTGGAGGACATGATCCATTTCAGGTTTGT
>SXGQ01658394.1_pt1 | contig 18634 bp, 16 predicted proteins | sample 3178371 | NCBI WGS metagenome assembly SXGQ01 (sample SAMN11356859, study PRJNA531348) | freshwater metagenome | isolation source: freshwater sample F1-20 | place: China: Fuxian Lake, Yuxi | collected 2017-12-25 | reverse complement strand
TCCCGACTGATCTGATGCGATGTCCTGGTATCTCCGGCCGGTCGCGCGTTGATCAACGTGGCTCGGATTCGCGTGAGGGTGAGGAAATCAGCCCCGCCGTAGCGCGAGAGCAGTAGCTCATCTATGAGTGGATTTGGCAGGAGTTCTTCGGCTCGCTCGACTGTGAGCGATTTATTAGCGAGCGAAAAAGCCAGTGCAGCAAGGGTTATTAGCGGGGCAACTGCAGGCTGTTTATTAAGCGGAAGGCTTTGAATCTCTTCACGGACCGGGATATTGAGCGAGGCGAATACCCGCCGGAGCGTGGTTGCCCGCGTGGAGGGCGAGCGAATAATGACAGCCATTTCGCCATAAGGGATTCCCTCGTGCAGGTGTTTACGTTGAAAGTTCTGCGCGATGAAACGTGCTTCATCATGGATGCTTTCGCATTGCGCAAGCGTGATGTCATTTTCTTCAGATGCTGGTGTAACTGACGTTCGAACCCGATGTGCGTTCATGCGTGAGAAGGTAAATCCCTCTGCGATTGAGATAGCAAGATCTGTTATTTCCTTGGTTGCCCGATAGTCGCGAGTCAAGGTGATTTGTGCTGCTGGTTTTCCACGGGAACCAAGATAGCTATCGATGATTGTGGGAATACTCTCGGGGTCGGCGCCGCGGAAGCGCCCGATCGCACTATCTGGATCGACATAGAGCGTTAACTCGTCAGAATAGAGGATTTTAAGGAGTTTTCGGTGGGCCAGATCGCTCTCGTGGAATTCGTCAACAAGAATGACTGTATGACGGGAGCGGATATCTTCGCGAAATTCTCGATCCTTCTCTAGCGCAATTGTGGCTTGGTAGATCAACTCGCTGGAATCAAATGCGTTCTCGTGTTCTAACCCAGAGAGCTCTCGATAATTTGCAAAGAAATTACTCGCCGCTTCCCAAAGAGGGAATTTCTCGCTTTTACTTAAGGCTAAGAGTTCTTGTGGGGTTATGCCGTGCTCAGTTGCGCGCGAGATGAGATCACGAAGTTCACGGGCAAAAGCTCCAGTATGTGAGGCGTTGATTACCTGTGCGGGCCAGCGATAAAGGTTCGCATCGGAGGCTCCCGCAAGAAGCTCGCGGATGAAGTAATCCTGCTCTGGCCCTGAGAAGAGCCGGGGTGGAGCCTTCCCCTCTCGAGCGCGGTGGAGGCGAAGAATTGCAAAAGCCAGGGCTGGAAATGTCTTAACTAGCGAGCCTGAATTGGAGCGTTCGGAACTTGAAAATATCTGGTCATTTAACTCGCTAGCGCGGTGGCGGTCGTAGGTGAGGACCAGTATTTGGTCTGGATTTATCCCCTCTGCCAGGTAACTGCGGACCTTCGCCACCAATGTGGCGCTCTTTCCGACCCCCGGCCCACCAAGTACGACAAGAGGTGAGCCACGATGAGAAATTACGGCGTTCTGTTCATCATCGAATGTAATCGGGCGAGCGGGTGCAGAGCGAAGAAGTGTGAGCTGTGGATTGCGCTGCGATTGCACGATATCTAGGTAATCCTCTGACGTTAATCCTGCGACATAAATGTGTGGTCAACGATATTCATAATGAAATCGTTCCACTCATTTTCACCCAGGCGCGCTGTCTCAACAAGTTCTTGAAGATCCTCGAAGTGGTGATACATCGATCCCTTAGAGACACCTGAGCTTTCTAGAACTCCATCAGCGAGAATCTCGGAGGGTTTCTTCGCTTCCAACATCCCGGCAACGGTCTCCACGAGAAGGCGTTTGGTGGGGTGGAAAGTGGTCAACATGGTCACAAGGTACCGGCCTGGGCTGACTTTTAGAGTGACGTCGGCTTGAAAGGCTGAGCTGAGGGCTAGTCCCCCTACTCGCCGTCAATCTGTTCGTTCCGCTTCTTTACCTTTGAGGTCGCTCGCGCCCGCTCGTTTTGATCGAGAAGCACCTTACGAATTCGAACGGTCTTTGGCGTAACTTCGACGCACTCATCTTCACGACAGAATTCCAAGGCTTGCTCTAGGTTCAGATGCTTAGGTGGAATCAATCGTTCAGCATCATCAGATCCTGATGCGCGCATATTGGTGAGCTTCTTCTCACGTACCGCATTGACATCCATATCTTCATTACGCGCATTCTCGCCAACAACCATGCCTTCATACACTTCCGAGCCTGGCTCCACGAAGATTGTGCCGCGCTCTTGAAGCGATGAAAGCGCATATGACGTGACCATGCCACGGCGATCGGCAACGAGAGAACCGGTTGGGCGGGTGAGAATCTCGCCATGCCATGGTTCGTAGCCATCGAAGACGTGGTGGAGTAAACCAGTACCTCGAGTCTCAGTGAGGAATTCAGTTCGGAAACCAATTAAACCTCGCGATGGCACTCGATAATCCATTCGAATCCATCCGGTGCCATGGTTGGTCATCTGTGCCATTCGACCTTTGCGACTTGCCATCAACTGCGTGATGATGCCAAGAAAATCCTCTGGGACATCGATAGTAAGCGATTCCATCGGTTCGTTGAGCTTGCCATCAATCATTCTGGTAACAACCTGAGGCTTACCGACAGTTAGTTCAAAACCTTCACGGCGCATGATTTCTACGAGGACAGCAAGTTGTAGTTCGCCACGTCCTTGAACTTCCCAGGTATCGGGGCGCTCGGTTTGTAGTAAGCGGAGCGAAACATTGCCGATTAACTCAGCATCAAGTCGGTTCTTTACCAATCGCGCCGTGAGCTTCTTGCCCTCTTGTCCTCCAAGTGGTGATGTGTTGATACCTATCGTCATCGAAATAGAAGGTTCGTCAACAGTGATCAAAGGAAGCGCTACCGGATTTTCAGGATCTGCGAGAGTCTCACCAATAGTGATTGTTTCAAAACCCGCAACGGCGATGATGTCACCAGGCCCTGCGCTCTCAACTGATTGGCGCTCTAAACCATCGTTCATTAACAGCTCGACAACTTTGGCGCGCTCAACGCTGCCATCAACCTTTATCCACGCAACTTGTTGACCTTTACGAATCGTTCCTTGATGCACGCGACAGATTGCAAGTCGCCCAAGGTATGGCGAAGCATCGAGGTTGGTTACCTGTGCTTGGAGCGGTGCACCTTCGGTATATGTCGGAGCAGGAATCGCGGAATAAATAGTTTCAAAGAGCAGATCAAGATTGCTCTCTTTTGGCATCCCACCATTCTCCGGACGTTCCAAACTCGCTCGTCCGGCTTTCGCACTCGCATAAACAATCGGAAAATCGATCTGCTTCTCATCAGCATCAAGATCCAGGAATAGTTCATATGTCTCATCAACGACCTCTGCGATTCGCGAATCGGGTCGGTCGACCTTATTGATGACGAGGATCACTGGGAGATTTTTGGAGAGCGCTTTACGTAGGACGAACCGAGTCTGCGGTAATGGGCCTTCGGAGGCATCGACAAGCAGGAGCACGCCATTGACCATTTCAAGACCGCGCTCGACCTCACCACCAAAATCTGCGTGGCCGGGAGTATCAATGATGTTAATAGTCCGATCGCCGCGCCTGATGGCAGTGTTCTTCGCGAGAATGGTGATTCCCTTTTCGCGCTCTAAATCCATCGAGTCCATGACTCGATCGTCGCTTTCGCTCTTCTCTTTATGGGCAGCAAAGGCGCCAGATTGCCAGAGCATGGCATCCACAAGGGTTGTTTTACCATGGTCGACGTGGGCGATGATGGCGATATTTCGCAAATCCTCGCGTTTACTAGAATTAGTCAAGAGATACCCATTTCGTAGGGGTCTAGATTAGGTTCCAGCAAGCAGATTTGTCGAATCGCCACCAAGAAAACAGAGAGAAGACATAAAGCAAATCGGAGGAAAAGCGTAATGAAAGTTGGATTTATCGGTGGTGGCCTTGATTCTGCAATTGGTAGAGCGCATTTTGGTGGAATAAACATTGATCGAAAGTATTCACTCGATGCAGGAGTCTTTAGCATTGAGAAAAATATTAATTCTGAATCTGCGCATTTTTATGGCGTCGAAGCGACGCGTGTATATGAAGATATCTCTTCATTCATTGGTGGAGAAAAGGGGCGACTTGATGCTGCGATTGTGCTCTCTCCCACGCCATTACATTTCGAACATATCAATTCCCTTCTAGATGCGGGAATTCCCGTCATCACCGAGAAATCGCTCTGCACCAATAGTCAAGATGCGCAACGTATTGCTGAACGAGTTCACCAGGAGAACAAATTTCTCTCTGTCACCTTCACCTATACCGGCTATCCAATGGTCCGCGAAATAAGAGAGATGGTTACTAAAGGGTTATTAGGTGAGGTCATCTCCATCCATGTAGAGATGGCGCAAGAAAGTTTCATCCGCGCGAGCGCAACTGGCGCGAAACCAACTCCACAAGCCTGGCGTCAACTCGATTATGAAATCCCCAGTGTGACTCTCGATCTAGGTTCGCATGTGGTAAATCTCCTCGAATTTATCGCTAGCGACCAGGTGGTAAAGGTCGCGGCGCTGGCAAACCATGCGGGTGAGGTATCTGATTTGGTTGACAATGTCAGGGCCATTGGTGAAATGGGGCAGGGCACACCAATTTCTCTACTATGGAACAAAGTCACCTTAGGCAAACGTAATGGCTTAGCGCTCTCGATTAACGGGAGCAAAGGCGCTCTCTCGTGGATTCAAGAGGAGCCTGAGTTACTTCGCTTCGCTGGAAAAGATGGCGCGCTTTCCATCATCGACCGGAGCCATTCGATGATTACTCTCGCATCAGAGAGCAGATACCAGCGTTTCAAAGTGGGGCATCCGGCTGGGTATATCGAAGCCTTTGCAAATCTCTACCTAGATATTGCTGATGATTTGGCCACCCATAAAACTGGGAAAAAGAGCGAGAATCCCTTTACCCACAGCGCTGCGAATTCAGCACACGGCCTTCGAGTTCTAGAGGCAATCCATCAGAGCGCTGCACATACAGAGTGGGTAGAAATCAGAGGTTAAACCGGAATTCGACTACGTCGCCATCGTGCATGATGTAATCCTTTCCCTCCATTCGCACCTTTCCTTTAGTACGCGCTTCGGCCAACGACCCAGCAGCTACAAGATCATCAAATGAGACAACTTCAGCCTTGATAAACCCTTTTTGGAAATCGGTATGAATCACACCAGCGGCAGCGGGTGCGGTGTCTCCTTGGTGAATCGTCCAGGCGCGCGCCTCTTTCGGACCTGCGGTGAGGTAGGTCTGCAGGCCAAGTGTCGTGAAACCCACCCGTGCAAGGGTGCGTAATCCTGGTTCCTTTAGTCCGATCGACTCTAATAGCTCCATCGCATCTGCTTCATCAAGCTCAGCTAAATCCGCCTCAGTCTTAGCATCAAGGAAGATGGCCTCAGCGGGTGTAACTTGCGCACGTAACCTTTTCTGTAAATCTGCATCACCAAGTTCAGCGGCATCGACATTGAAAACATAGATAAATGGTTTGGCCGTAAGTAAATGTAATTCCTTTAAGAGATTTTTATCTAAAGTGGTCGCGGAGATGAGTTTGCCCTCTTTTAACGCTGCTTCAGCTTTTTTTATCTCTTCAATTTCCGCAGCGCGCTCTTTATTTTGCCGAGCCTCTTTTTCAAGTCGTGGTAACGCCTTCTCGATTGTTTGCAAGTCGGCGAGCGCCAGTTCGGTATTGATAGTTTCGATATCAGATAAGGGATCGACCTTGCCATCGACATGTACGACATCACCGTCGTTGAAAACACGCACTACTTGGCAAATCGCATCTGCCTCTCGAATATTCGCTAAGAATTTATTTCCAAGTCCAGCGCCTTCAGATGCGCCTTTGACGATCCCGGCAATATCAACGAATGAGACCGATGCAGGAATGATCTGTTCGGAGGTGAAAATTTTGGCAAGCACAGCGAGGCGATCATCGGGTACTCCCACTACCCCAATATTGGGTTCGATAGTGGCAAAGGGATAGTTGGCCGCGAGCACCTGATTCTTAGTCAGGGCATTGAAGAGGGTGGACTTTCCCACGTTGGGCAGGCCGACGATTCCGATGGAGAGGCTCACGAGGAGTAGAGCCTACGGGGCAATGTCACCCCTTCCTGCCACGATTGGACCATGAACGCCTTATCCCTGGCCATCGGCGCCATAGCGGGCCTCCTCCTTGGGGTCGCCATTACATATTTATTACTACGGCCGCAGGGGCGCGCCAGCAACGATTCCCGAGAGGCGAGCGCGCGCCTCGATGAATTGATGCGCGCAATGAATGCCGGGATGCTCTCACTTACCGAAAAGACCCATGTTGCCGAAATCAAACGAGCCGAGGTTGAGGCGCAGATCAAAGAGCAGATCAAGAATATGAGCGAGAAGAATGAACGGCTCGTTCTTGAAACTGCCAAACTCGCAGGCGCCCTCTCTAAAGCGCAGAGTCGTGGCCAACTTGGTGAGGCACAACTCGAGATGATCCTAGAAAGTTCAGGGTTACAAGAGGGAATTCATTTTGAACGGCAGGAGCATCGCGTCAATGATGGCGAGATTTCAAAACCGGATATCACAATCAAGATGCCAGGCGGTACCGAAATCTTTGTTGATTCCAAATTCCCCTTCGATCGCTTCTGGGATGGAGTTGGCGCTGAAGATCCTGCTGCACGTGCGACTTTCATGGCATCACATGCAAAGGATCTGCTCAATCACATCAATGCGCTTGCAAAACGTGGCTATCAAGATAGTGGCACTTCGCCAGATTTCGTGGTGCTCTTTGCGCCATTTGAATCCATCTTAAGTGAGGCGCTCGATGCTGACTCGCTCCTACTTCAGAAGGCCTTTGCCAAGAATGTAGTGATTGCAACGCCGACAACTATGCTCGCCTTACTCCGCACTATCGCTTATGGATACTCACGCCATGATCTTGCCCGTAACGCAGATGAGATTCGTAATCTTGCTGGTGATTTGCTCAAGCGCGTAGGAAAAGTACATGAACGTATCGAAAGCCTTGGTGAGAAGATAAAGAGCGCTGAACGTGCATTTAATGAGCTTGTAGCATCGGCCGAGAATCATCTCTTGGTACCAGCGCGAAAGATGAGCAAACTTGGCGCACCTACAACGAAGGAGCTTGGTGGAATAGCACCGCTCGAAAGCGAGGTTCGCGCAATCAAAGGTCAAGAGAGCGGAGCTGACGAGAGGGATGATGAATTAGACTTTAATGATGGGGCGCACCAATGACATCACCGCTTGAGATCAAGGGGCGGCCCATCATCCAAGGTCGTGGCCTCACCTCCCCCGGAATTGTGGTCCTCTACACCCTCTCGCTTCTGCTGGTGCAGACTGCGGAGAGTTTTATCTCCGGCCAACCCGGGCGAATCACCGGAGTTCTCCTTCTACTGCTTTTCTTCGCAGCAGCGAAACTTGGTCGTGATGGAACCCTCTTTACCGCTGTAGTTACCCCACCACTTGCGCTTACTGGCACCCTTCTTTTCGCGACGGTTGTGAGTAAAGGGTTTGGGATAACGACTCTCTTGGTGGCAATAGTTTCGAATCTTGCGCGCTTAGCGCCGTGGCTGTTGATTACGGCCGTTGTTAGTTGGGGCTACTACTTCATCGCTGAACGACGACGGACTCATTCCTCCCAGCAGCCTTCAGATCCTTCCTAAGCTCTGGTGGTATCGAGAAGAGCAAGTGCTCTTCGGCTTTAGTAACAACGTGCACATCATCAAAACCATATTCTTTCAATCGAGCAAGGAGCTCCTCAACCAAGATCTCTGGCACTGATGCGCCACTTGTAACGCCAACAGTCTCTACTCCCTCGAGCCACTCTGGTTTCATTTCGTGAGCATAATCAATGAGATACGAGGCCTTGGCGCCTGTCTCGAGCGCAACTTCCACAAGGCGAACTGAGTTTGATGAGTTCCGTGAACCTACGACTAAGACCAGATCACTCTGTGGAGCAATCTCTTTCACTGCTAACTGACGATTTTGGGTTGCATAACAAATATCATCACTTGGCGGATCATTAAGGAGCGGGAACTTATCTTTCAACGCTTTTACAGTGCTTAACGTTTCATCCACGCTAAGAGTAGTTTGTGAAAGCCAGATCAACTTCTTAGGATCTTTAATCTCTAACTTCTCGATATCTTCAGCTTTATCAATCAGCTGTACATGATCTGGTGCTTCCCCAGCAGTACCTTCGACCTCTTCATGTCCCTCATGGCCAATCAAGAGAATCTGATAGTCCTCGGCTGCAAATCGTCGCGCCTCTTGATGGACTTTGGTAACAAGTGGACAGGTTGCATCAATCGTCTTGAGATTGCGCGCCTTGGCGCTCTCGTGCACCGCAGGCGATACGCCATGAGCCGAGAAAATGACCGTTGCGCCTTCAGGTACCTCATCGGTCTCATCAACAAAGATTGCGCCACTTTTTTCCAAAGTTTCGACGACATGTTTGTTATGAACAATCTGTTTACGTACGTAGACTGGGGCGCCGTAGAGTTCCAAGGCCTTCTGGACAGTGACGACTGCACGGTCCACCCCTGCGCAGTAACCCCGGGGCGCAGCAAGGAGCACTTTTTTGGTGGCCATAGCTCTAGCCTAATCGTTTTGGCGCAACTATGCCCCTGCTAGTGAAGCCTTCCGATTACTCTTATAACATGATTGAAAGTAGTTCGGAGGAACCACTTCCCGTTCGAGTGGTCTCTGAGTCAATCGGCGAATACATCGGACGCCTCGGCCCTGTCTGGGTTGAAGGTGAAGTTGCTGAAATCACTCGACGCCCAGGTTCCCAGATGGCATTTATTCGTCTGAGAGATACCAGCGTGGATATGTCGCTTCAGGTAACGTGTCACAGATCAATTCTTGAAGCGATTGATCCACTCCCAGATAACGCGCGCATAGTCGCTTACGCGAAAGTCAATTGGTACGCAGTCCGCGGCACTCTCTCATTGATGGCACGAGAGATCCGACAGGTGGGATTAGGTGAGTTACTCGCACGCCTTGAACAATTAAAGAATCTTCTTGCAGCAGAGGGGCTATTTGCAACTGAACGGAAGCGAGATTTACCTTTTCTGCCAAGAAAGATTGGATTGATCTGTGGACGAGCAAGTGCAGCAGAGAAGGATGTTGTCGAGAATGTCGAACGACGCTGGCCCGGAGCGCAATTTGAGATTCGTGAAGTTGCTGTTCAAGGCAGTACCGCAGTAGTCGAAGTTTCACGAGCGCTAGTGGAGTTAGAAAAAATAGAGGAGGTCGATGTCATCATCGTGACCCGAGGTGGCGGATCCTTTGAAGATTTACTCCCTTTCTCTGATGAATCGTTGATTCGACTAGTTGCTTCGCTGACTACCCCAATCGTCAGCGCAATTGGACATGAGCAAGATGCCCCACTACTTGATTTAGTTGCAGACCTGCGCGCTTCAACACCTACTGATGCAGCAAAGCGTGTGGTGCCCAGCTTGATTGAGGAGATCGAGCGGACCGCCCAATTAGTCTCCCGCTTGGAAACTCGGATGAACACAATCATTGACTTAGAGAGCGCCAGGATCTCTGCGTTGATTAGTCGACCCGTGCTGAAAGACCCAATGACGTTGGTGACGATGCGCCACGATGAACTGTGGATTCTTCAGAATGATGGAAAGAAAGCGCTGATTGCACTGATAAAAGAGTTACGTAGCGAGATCAAAGAGATCAAAGCCCAAGTTACAGCACTCTCACCACTTTCTACGTTAAAGCGTGGATATGCGGTCGTGCAAAAGCGTAGAAAACTCATCGTTAATGCCAAAGATGTCTCACTCTCTGATGAGTTAGAAGTCAGATTGGCTAAAGGGGAGATTTCAGTGGAAGTCATTTCTCTCAATGGAAAGAAAGGTAAAAAGGGGTAACTAATGGCCGAAAAGAAAAAACTCACATACGAACAAGCACGTGATGAGTTGTCGAAAATCGTCGCGAAGCTTGAAGCTGGCGGCGCATCGTTAGAGGATTCGATTGCCCTCTGGGAGCGCGGAGAGGAACTGGCAAAAATATGTAATCAATGGCTCGATTCGGCAAAGGAGCGACTAGAAAAACAAGAGAAATCGCGCGATTAATTAGAGGGGGCGTATTCTTTCCACTATGAGTATCAATCCAGATTTTGCCTACGAGGACCTACTTCCGCTTGGAAAGGATGAGACTGAGTACCGCCTCATCACAAGCGAAGGAGTCACTACATCTGAGGCTGCTGGGCGAACATTCATCACTGTCTCGCAAGATGCGTTACGAAAACTCACTGAAGAAGCAGTCCACGACATTCAGCATTACCTACGCCCATCACATCTACAACAATTGCGAAATATCATCGATGATCCTGAAGCATCGCCCAATGATCGCTTTGTCGCGCTCGATCTCTTGAAGAATGCCAATATTGCTGCTGGTGGAATCCTGCCAATGTGCCAAGACACCGGCACGATGTTGGTGATGGGAAAGCGTGGACAACATGTTCTCACCGAGGGGCGCGATGAAATTGGAATCGCACATGGAATTTACGATGCCTATACCAGGCTTAATCTTCGGTACAGCCAAATGGCGCCAATCACTATGTGGGAAGAGAAGAACACTGGTACTAATCTGCCAGCACAGATTGAAATTGCTGTAGACACCAAGCATCATAATGAATATCAATTGCTCTACATTGCAAAAGGTGGCGGTAGTGCTAATAAGAGTTTCCTCTATCAAGAGACGCGTGCGATTCTCAATCCGAAATCGCTCCTTAAATGGTTAGAAGAGAAGTTGATCTCCCTTGGCACATCAGCATGTCCGCCGTACCATCTTGCCGTGGTTATTGGCGGTACCAGCGCCGAACACACTCTCAAAACTGCAAAGCTTGCGAGTACTCGCTATTTAGATTCGCTTCCACTTCGAGGTGATACCGCAACTGCTCATGGTTTCCGTGATATCGAACTAGAGGCAGAGATCTTGGAATTGACCCGCAATATCGGAATCGGAGCACAATTCGGCGGGAAATATTTCTGCCATGATGTTCGAGTAATTCGACTGCCCCGCCATGGGGCCTCACTGCCCATTGCAATTGCCGTTTCTTGCTCAGCAGATCGACAGGCTCTTGCCAAAATCACCAGTGAGGGAATCTTCCTCGAGAAACTCGAGCGCGATCCGGCTCGCTTCCTTCCAGACACTACTGATACAGAACTTCATGATGATGTCGTGACGATTGACCTCAATCAGTCCATGTCACAAATTCGAGCAGAGCTTGCTAAGTACCCAGTAAAAACTAGGCTTTCTTTGACTGGGACCTTGGTGGTTGCACGCGACTTAGCGCATGCCAAGATCAAGGAGCGGCTAGATAAGGGCGAGGCGCTTCCGGATTACTTCAAAGATTATGCAATCTATTACGCTGGTCCATCGAAGACTCCTGATGGATATGTCTCCGGATCCTTTGGTCCGACTACTGCAGGTCGGATGGATTCTTACGTCGAGCAATTCCAACAAGCGGGCGGCTCCATGATTATGCTGGCAAAAGGAAATCGTTCTACCGCTGTGACCAATTCCTGTAAGAAGTTTGGTGGTTTCTATCTTGGTTCAATTGGTGGACCTGCGGCACGACTGGCTCAAGATTGCATCAAAAAAGTTGAAGTACTTGATTATGCAGAACTTGACATGGAAGCAGTTTGGAAGATTGAAGTAGAGGATTTCCCTGCATTTATCGTGATTGATGATAAAGGAAATGATTTCTTTGCTGAACGAGAAAAATTAGTGACAATCGGCAGAAAACCGAATTAAGTTTCCCTAATCCGATTATAGAGTGAAACTCTCTTAGTACATTCTTGTTCGATAAAAAGTGTTTAGCGCCTTACATGGCGTTCCGTAGCGCACATCGATGTACTTCAAGCCCCACATGATTTGCGTGACGGGATTCTTACGCCAATCACTTCCCATATAATCATATTTGGTTGCCGGATACGCTTGTGGGATTCCATGTGCTCCCGTGCGTTTGTTATGTGATGTGTAAGTCCATTGACTCTCTTTGATCCATAACTTGTCGAGGCACTGCCATTGCTTACCGCTCCAACCATACGTTTCCTCTGCCAGTAATTTTCCGACTGAGCGCGCACCGTTTCGAGTCTTAGCCTTCTTCACTAAATATGCGCTTTGGGCAACCGATGAGAGGTTGAGGGCGGTGAGCTTGCCCGAGGTCAATACTTCTGTGGCCGCCACCAGAGACGCTTCGGCGGGCGGTTGACTCACCTGAGGTGCTCCACTCTCTGGGTTCACCACGGCAAGGGAGCTCTCACCACTGATCGACGGGGCGCCATCGAGCGCCTCGGCAGCAATAGCGCTGCCAGCGCCAAAGGTAGTAGTCAGCATAAAAGAGAGCAGGGCGCCGGCGAGCGCACGAACGCTTCGCCCAACCGCCGTTCTACTCCACATGCCCGACATATAGATGACCATTTCCTCTCGTGGCTACCCGTCTCGCCCTCTCCGCGCGTGCGCCGCTTGCCAATCCTGGTGGGGTCGGCAGGCGCTAGGGGTGGGGGAGGCTTCAAGGATGCCAAAGAAGGGGGTCAGATAGCCAAACCAAACCCTCTCTTTACCCTGAGAATTTTGTCCTGTGGATAAGGTTTTCGCAGGTCAGAGCGGTGGAGAGAAAAAATGTGGGATTACCCACGGTGGATCTGGAGCGGGCTACCCCTTAGAGGGGCCCAATACCGACTCGATCGAGGTCTCCTCGGGAGGTTCCAACCGACCACGATAAATCCATGCAATCAAGCAGACTCCCAAGACTGTGATCGTTCCGGAGAATCCAATTGCGTACCTGGCGCCAAAGTGCTCGGTGATCCATCCCAATAGTGGAGCGCTCCCTGGAGCAAAGCCCATCCACATCGCCAAATAGATTCCAAAGACTCTCCCCCGAATCTCAGGGGCGGTACCCATTTGCACTGTTGTATTCGCTGCTACCGCAGTGGTGAGCATGCCGAAACCATAGATTGGTAGCGCCATCGCATAGAAAAGATAGGTGGGCATCACCGCAGAGAAGATGATTGCAAAGCCGGTAAAGACTGCAAACTTAAGTATCCGACTTACCCCCGGAGCATGTTCTCTTTTTGTTGCCACCAAAGTCGCTGTTAGTGAGCCAAGTGCAATCACACTTCCTAATAAACCAAACTCCCCCGCATTTAAGCCAAATACTTTTGTAGCCATGATTGCGCTAAAGAGTTCCGGATTTACTCCGAAAGTTGCAAAGAAGAAGATACTGAGCATGAGCGCCATTAAATCTGGTCGAGCTTTTATATACCTGAGTGACTCTGAGAAACGAGCGTTAGCACGTGGCGCTTTTCTATGTAATTCATCATTGTCAATCATTAAAACTGCTACCACGACTGCAAGAAATGAAATGGCATTGAGAAGAAATGCTGGTCCAGTATCAAAAGCCTCAATCATGAAACCTGAGAGTGCTGGACCTATCAAGCGAGCGGTATTGAAATTCACAGAGTTGAGTGCGACAGAATTTGGAATATCTTCCTCAGGAACTAACTCCGGCACAAACGAGTGTCTAACCGGCCCATCCATAGCAGCCGTCACTCCAAGACCAAAAGCAATTACCAAAACATGCCAGAGTCTGACATAACCGAGAATGACCAGCGATCCGAGAGAGCCTGCCCAAAGGAAACCCGAAAAACTAGTAAACGCAAGCAATTTTGGCTTAGAAATCCGGTCCGCCAGCGTGCCACCGAAGAAAGAGAATAAAGAGGGAGCAGATTGAAGGGCCACAACGACACCAAGCCAGACCGCATTATTTGTTAACTCTAGAACGAGCCAGTTTTGTGCGATTCTTTGGACCCAGGTACCGATATTACTCAGCGTGGTAGAAAAGTAATAGATTCGAAAATTGCGATGACGAAAAGAGCGAAGCGAACCACTCTCACTCATTACTACTCGCCATTTTCATAAGGCTCATAGATTATGGCGTAGACTGTGGCTATGTCACCCCTAAAGGGAATATCTGATCGAAAGATTATTTATATTGCATTAATTTTCTGGGGCGTTGCAGCGATAGGTTCGCTCATCACAAACAGGTACGATTTCGCACTCAGCTCACTGATAGCGATTCTTCTCGGTTTGTACGGATTACGGATTATGCGCAAAAAAAATAATCGCTAGCCTCTAACCCTCGATTTGGTCAGCAATTCCACGTAAAACTTTTCCGAGACGCTCGGCATCATTGGGTGATGGGTGGCGTCCATGGCGCAATCCATTTCCTACTCGATCCAGAATCTTGATGGCATCTTCAATAATGGCTGCTAGATCATCTGGGTTGATACGCGCACCTGCTGCTAACGATGGCGGCGCTTCGACGATTGTCACTGAGAGGGCCTGAGGACCACGACGACCATCGGCAACGCCAAACTCAAGTTTTGTGCCAGGTTTGACGGTAGTAACGCCGGATGGAAGTGAGGCTGCAGGAAGGAAGACGTCATCACCCTCATCTGAGGAGATAAAACCAAAGCCCTTTTCCAGGCTGAACCACTTCACGCGTCCAGTAGGCATAACTCACTCTCCTTTACCCAGAACCAATCGATTATCGAGCAGAGCGGTATTTTATCGCGTTTTACCCAGGGCTCGCGCTGGCGAGATTTAGCCGAGAACGAGGGCCTCGGAGTGGGCGCCACAACCGTAGTTGACCGCAACCACGTGGCCATCTGCCGGAGATGTGCCATTTGCACAGACGCCGAAGGCGCTTCGAAGTGAGCCAGCGATAGGCAAGAAAAATGCACATGATGCGCACGCCTTCGGAGCGTTCTTGGCAAATTCAGAATCGGGGCCGTAGTCGCCATTAATCCAGCGATCGCTAGCCAAGTCACGCCCGATGGGTGAGAGAACTCGAACACGCCCCAAACCAAGTTCCCATAATTGAGTGGGATCTAATTCTTCATCACTTGGTAACGCTGCATAGCCAGGAACCACTCGCTCATCATCAGCATTAGTGGGTAGCAGAGTGCCCGGAGTGACATCTTCTGGGCGAACTCGTTCGGTGTAAGGAATCCACTTCGGTGGTAGCAACGCATCTGGACCAGGAAGCAAGACCACATCACAGATAGTGGGTTCACTCTCGCTATCGATACGAGCGATCGTTACTGCCCAACGCCAATCTGGATAACCGGTCAGGGAGGTTGCGAAGTAATGAGTCTCGTATTCGTGCGATTCATTATCGACGCCTAAATGACCGCCAACTTTTTCACCATCGAAACGTAAATTCCCGACCAAACTCTCTGCTTCAAGTAAAGCGGCTTCGCGAGCAATCTCTAACTCGCGAAGCCCTTTACCTGTACTTGTCATCTTAGAAATCCATATCTCCGCCGCCAGGAGCTGCAGGAGCTGCGCTCTTTGGCTCTGGCTTCTCGGCGATAACAGCTTCAGTGGTGAGGAAGAGTGCGGCAATTGATGCAGCATTCTGGAGCGCAGAGCGGGTGACTTTTGCAGGATCAATGATGCCTGCCTTGATCATGTCTACATACTCTCCGCTAGCAGCATTGAGCCCAAAACCTGCCTCGAGATGACGGACCTTCTCCACTACAACTCCGCCTTCTAGGCCAGCGTTGATTGCAATCTGCTTGAGTGGCGCTTCGACAGCAAGTTCGACGATCTTCGCACCGGTAGCTTCGTCACCATCAAGCTTTAGCTTGGCAAATGCAAGCTTCGCTGCTTGGAGAAGTGCAACGCCACCTCCAGCGACGATGCCCTCTTCGACGGCAGCCTTTGCGTTACGAACTGCATCTTCGATTCGGTGCTTACGCTCTTTGAGCTCTACCTCGGTAGCAGCACCAGCTTTGATGACGGCAACGCCACCAGCGAGTTTTGCTAGGCGCTCCTGGAGCTTCTCGCGATCATAATCGGAATCGCTCTTCTCAATCTCAGCGCGAATCTGATTAACCCGCCCCTTGATCTGCTCGCTATCGCCAGCACCTTCAACAATTGTGGTCTCATCTTTTGTAATAACGACCTTACGTGCGCGGCCGAGAAGGTCGATAGTAGTTGCATCGAGCTTTAGGCCAACCTCTTCAGAGATTACTTGTGCACCGGTAAGAATCGCTATGTCTTGCAACATCGCCTTACGACGATCGCCAAATCCTGGAGCCTTGACTGCGGCAGAACGGAAGGTACCGCGGATCTTATTGACTACGAGAGTTGCAAGGGCTTCTCCTTCAATATCTTCAGCGATGATTGCAAGTGGCTTACCCGATTGCATGACTTTCTCGAGAATCGGCAATAAATCTTTGATATTTGCAATCTTGGAGTTCGCAATCAAAATGTATGGATCTTCAAGGACTGCCTCCATACGATCGGTGTCGGTAACCATGTAGGGAGAGATGTAACCCTTATCAAAGCGCATACCTTCGGTTAGCTCGAGCTCAAGACCAAAAGTATTACTCTCTTCAACAGTGATTACACCTTCTTTTCCGACCTTATCCATCGCTTCGGCAATCTTCTCTCCGATAGTTGCATCAGCAGCAGAGATTGATGCAGTGGCAGCAATCTGCTCCTTGGTCTCAACATCTTTTGCCATCTTGCCAAGTTCGTCGACAACTGCGGCGACAGCCTTTTCAATTCCACGCTTTAGCGCCATTGGGTTAGAGCCTGCTGCAACGTTACGGAGTCCTTCGCGGACAAGCGCTTGTGCTAGGACGGTCGCGGTAGTTGTGCCATCTCCGGCGACATCATCAGTCTTCTTCGCTACTTCTTTAACAAGCTCAGCGCCAATCTTCTCGTAAGGATCATCGAGCTCAATCTCTTTTGCGATGGAGACACCATCGTTGGTGATTGTGGGGGCGCCCCACTTCTTCTCAAGTACTACGTTACGTCCGCGAGGTCCAAGGGTTACCTTGACCGCATCGGCGAGCGCATTCATGCCACGCTCCAGGCCACGTCGTGCCTCTTCATTGAAAGCAATCATCTTTGCCACGGTAAATCTCCTTCTAGATAGTTACGTGGGTGCTGAATTTGGAGATCAGCTGGGTTATCACTCTCAACCCGAGAGTGCTAACGCATAATCTACGACAGGAGGCCTTGCTCAATCAAACGGAAGCCGGAGCGCTCCCCTGCTGGACTCAAGGACTAGAGGGCTCCGGTGCGAGCATCACGGAGGCGACGGAGACGCCGGACCAGCGCCGGATAGGCCAACTCAGCCTCGGGGCGGTCGAGGAGAAGGTTGAGCTCCTGGTAATACCGTGGGGAACTCATCGAGAAGAGCTCTCGAATCGCCCCCTCTTTCGATCCGGGGTAGCGCCACCATTGGCGCTCAAACTCCAACATGGAGAGCTGCTGAGGCGTTAATGCATTGGCTCCCAAGGCGCCTTCAACCCTTGGCTGCGCTGGCTCTCCCATAGTTGAAATAGTACTGGGAAATTACATGCTTGTCATTTAGCCGGTCACTGAGCGGGAGGCCCCGAAGTAATCCTTCCGCTTCGCGCTCCGGATAATGTTCCGAAGCATTGTCGGGAAGACAAATGCGTGGAGCGGTTTAATCGCGAACCAATAGAGAGTTCCACCTAATCCTCGCGGTTGAAAAATCGCCTCTTGGATGATCTCTATCTGATCTTTCTCACCACTACCTGGCGTTGCCGGAATTTTTCGTAACCGAAATTCCAGCCATGCCTTCCCCGGCAAGATCATCTCGGCATAGAGGCGTAAATGATCTTCGCGTTCCAACGATTCAACGCGCCAAAAATCAAGACTATCTCCCACCCGAAGATGTTTTGGATCACGTCTACCGCGGCGTAATCCCACTCCACCAATTAATCGGTCGAGAAGTCCACGAAGGAACCAGAGGAAATCTGAGCCATACCACCCGGTATCGCCACCAATCTCTTCGATCGTCTCCCATGCGCTTGTTATAGAAGCTTCCGCTTTCGCACTTCGCGAATCTTTGTATGTGATCTCACCAGCCCATGAGGGATCTGATTGTGCTTTCTGCCATGGATGTGCGGGCAAGGTTGCATCAGACCATCGGGTCTTCACTCTGTTCTCATTTACGCGGGCAAGGGCGAGTGTCATCGCCTCTTCAGCTCCCATCAATCCCTGTGGTGGCGGTGGAATAACCGCACTGATGCTCTTATCAGGATCAGCAACAACCTCACTTATTAGCGAGTGCACTAATGGGCGGGCTAACGCAGAAGGAAGTGGGGTTACTAAACCAATCCAAAGGCTCGCTAATCGCGGAGTGAGCACCGGAATTTTCACGATGATTCGGCGGCGCAAACCAGAGACCTTTGCGAAGATCTGCATCATCTCGGAGTATTTGAGCACATCTGGTCCGCCAATATCAAATACACCAGAGACTGGACTCTTCAATTGGGCAGCATTCTCTAAGTACCAGAGAACATCACGGACGCCAATCGGATGAGTGAGGTTAGAGATCCATTTTGGCGTCGTCATAATTGGTAATCGATGAGTGAGATGACGAACCATCTCAAAAGATGCAGATCCTGCACCGATAATGATTCCGGCGCGTAACTCCATAGTTGGCAGACCAGTTGATGCCAATTCATTACCAACCTGTGCCCTCGATGCAAGATGTTGACTCGATTTTTTATCGTTGGCGATACCGCCGAGATAGACAATCTGCTGAACATCTGCATCTTTGGCGGCGCGTGCAAAATTTGCTGCCATCTGTTGCTCAATCTCATCGAATTTCTTACCCATATT
>SXGQ01381706.1_pt1 | contig 18642 bp, 18 predicted proteins | sample 3178371 | NCBI WGS metagenome assembly SXGQ01 (sample SAMN11356859, study PRJNA531348) | freshwater metagenome | isolation source: freshwater sample F1-20 | place: China: Fuxian Lake, Yuxi | collected 2017-12-25 | reverse complement strand
TCGAAAGTAGGCAAAAAATCCGGTCGCACCATTCTGATCCTTTGAGACTGCACATAATCGGCCAGCAAACTTCGCAAGTAGGGCACCTGACTGAGCAAAGTGAGTCGGTTCTTGAGCGAAGGGAAGTCTTCAACATCCTGCTCCAGATCCTGGAAGACGGTCGCCTGACCGACTCGCAGGGACGCACGGTGGACTTCCGCCACGCGATCGTGATCATGACCTCGAACATCGGGGCCAGCGAGATCGCGCGGAACACCCCGCTCGGCTTCGCGGTGACCGAGGACGAGACCGGCGTGTCGTACGACGACATGAAGGGCCGGATCATGGGCGAGCTGAAGAAGGTCTTCCGCCCGGAGTTCCTCAACCGCATCGACGACGTCATCGTCTTCCACAAGCTGCAGAAGGACGAGATCAAGCAGATCGTCGACCTGCTGCTGCACCGGATCCGGGAGTCGATGGCCGAGCGCGAGCTCCAGCTCGAGCTGTCCGAGGACGCCAAGGACTTCCTGGTCGACAAGGGCTGGGACCCGGCGATGGGCGCCCGGCCGCTGCGCCGCGCGATCCAGCGGTACATCGAGGACCCGCTCGCCGACTTCGTGCTCCGCTCGGAGCTCGAGGCGGGGGCGACGGTCATGGTCGAGCGCGACGACAGCGACAAGTCCGACGAGGACATCAAGCTGTCGATCGTCAAGCCCGACCCGGCGCGCAAGCCCGTGGGCGTGGGGGCCGAGGGTGACGGGGCCGAGGGCTCCGACGACGCGCCGAAGGCCGAGGGCGACACGCCTTCGCCGGACGGCGACGCCTCGTAGTCCCAGAACAGCACGCAGAAGCCTGATCGAAGGGCCCGCTCCGCAACCGGAGCGGGCCCTTCGTGTTCTGCTCGGCATGCTCGTCTCCACCGTCGCCGCCACCGCTGTGGCGTTCGGGATCCCGCTACTGGCGGTGCCCGCCCCGAACGTGGGACCGTTGCCCGATCGCTGTGTCACGGTGACACCGTGCGTCTACGTCGACCCGCCGGTCGATCCGTGGAGCCCGCCGGCCGGGGCGGTCGTCACATATCACGGGCGTGGCTGGCGACCACGAGAGGAGCTCGACGCCTCGTGGGGCTCGTACTGCCCGCCGGGGGACAATTGTCTGGGGACGGGCATGGGCACGACGTTCCGCGCGGACGCGCACGGCCGGTTCGTCTTTCGCCTACGCCACGGCACCCGCCCGCCGGCCGGTCCAGGACCGAAGGGCGCGGGAAGCGAGTCGGTGCGCTTCGCCTCGCGGATGCGCGCCAGGGGCGACGGGGAGGCCCTGATCCGTGAAGGGGTCTTCGCGCCGCCGCGCAGCACGGTGCGGCAGCGTCGAGAGGCGCGTCGGGTCGCGGCGGCCATGACCGCGTACGAGAGGGCGCTCGTGCGCCTGCGTCCGCAGACAGTGGCGGCGACGGACCGGTACAACGACGATGTCGATCGGTGCCAGGATGTCCTGCGCGTAAGGTCCCCCGCGGAGCGGCGGATCATCGACAGGGTCACGGATGCCGCGATCGCGGCGGCGTCCTGGAACTTCTCGTCCGGACCGCGGCGGGCGCTCGCCGAGCGGCTCGCGGCACTCCAGGTGACCGACGAGCAGTTGCGGATGGGCGTGGCGGCATGGATCCGCGCCGCTCGCCGGCCGCAGTGGGCGCCGCGGCCCGGGCTGTGCGCGGAGCTCCGACGATGGCGGGCCGTGGGATCGCCGCTGGATGCGCCCCCGCTGCCTTCTGCGCCGTTGCTGCAGGAGGAGATCACGGGCAGCCTGGAGGTCGGACTGGCGAGCAGGCGACTGGAGGAGCTGCGGGCCGGCGAGAATGCGGCTGCGGCCTTCGCAGGAGGGGTGTTCGACCTCACCCGATACGTCGACCCCTAGCGATGCAGGTGCACCCGCTCGCCCTGGGGCCCGAAGATCCCGATGAGCTCCACCGGGCCGTCGACGGCGCCGAACCAGTGCGGCACCAGGGTGCTGAACTCCACGGCCTCGCCGGGCTCCACGATGAGGTCCTCCTCGCCGAGGATGAGCCGCAGGCGGCCCGACAGCACGTAGAGCCAGTCGTGGCCGTCGTGGACGGGCAGGTCGTCCGGGGGCGTGTCGCGGTCGGCGTGGACGCGGACCTTGTACGTGTGCAGACCGCCCGCCGGCCCGCGGTTGGTCAGCGGCCACATCGTCAGGCGGTGGCGGGTGATGGGCTCAGCGTGGATGCGCGGATCGGGCGCCGGTGCGGCGCCGAGCAGGGCGTCGGCGCTGACGCCGAGCGCGGCGGCGAGCCGGGGGAGGTGGTCGAGCGCCAGGCGGCGCTTGCCGGACTCCAGCCGGCTGAGGGTCGACACGTCGATGCTCGCGCGCTCGGCGACCTGCTGGAGCGTCAGGCCCTGCTCGGTGCGCAGCTCGCGCAGGCGTCGGCGCACCCGGGCGTCCACGGAGTCGTTTGCCTCCATGGCAATAGACATTGACAGAATATGGCACGGGTTGCCACGCTGCATCCATGGACGAGACCTGGGATTGCATCGTGGTCGGCGGCGGAGCGGCAGGGCTCAGCGCCGCGCTCGTGCTGGGCCGCGCGCGCAGGCGCACGCTCCTCCTCGACACCGGGCAGCAGAGCAACCGCGCCGCGCACGGGATCGGGGGCCTGCTCGGGCAGGACGGACGGCCGGCCGACGCCTTCTACGCCGACGGCCGGCGTGAGCTCGCCGCCTACCCGGCCGTGGAGGTCCGCGACGTCGAGGTCACCGGCGCCGACGGCTTCACGCTCACGCTGGCCGACGGGACGCGGCAGACCGGGACGACGATCCTGCTCGCGACCGGCATGAGCTACCGGTATCCCGACCTGCCCGGGGCCGCCGAGCGCTGGGGCCGGTCGGTGTTCCACTGCCCGTTCTGCCACGGCTGGGAGGTGCGCGACCGGCCGCTGTGCGTGCTCGACGACTCGGGCATCCACCGCGCGCTGCTGCTGACGGCCTGGAGCGACGACGTGACGCTGCTGTCCGCGTCGGTGAGCGATGAGGACCGCGCGCGCCTGGATGCCGCGGGCGTGGCGGTCGACGACCGCCCGGTGGCGTCGCTGCGCGGGCCCGGCGACGAGCTGGAGGCCGTCGTGTTCGCCGACGGGTCCGAGCGGGCGTGCGGCGGGCTGCTCGTCGCGGTGACGCTGCACCAGCGCTCGGCGCTGGCCGAGCAGCTCGGCGCGGACTACGCGGCGCCCTCGCCGTTGACGGCCGAGGGGCTGGCGGTTGGAGGGCCGAATGCCACGAGCGTTCCGGGGCTGTTCGTCGCGGGCGACGCGACCGGGCAGATGCCGTCGGTGGCGAACGTCATCGCATCGGGCGCCATGGCCGCAAGCGCGATCGTCGGACGGCTCACCGGGGCGATGTGAACCGGGCCGTTCAGGTCTGCAGCGCCGGGGTGTCCCACGTGGGGACCATGCCGGCGCACACGTCCCGCGCGGCGTCGACGAGCGCCTGCGCCGGCGGGGACAGCGGTCGATCCGCGGGCCACGCCAGGCCGACGCGGCGAGGCGGGATGAGGTCGTCGATCGGGATGACGGTCAGCCGCGGGTCGGGCGTGTAGGCCAGGCGCGGCAGCAGCGCGGCGCCGACGCCGGCGGCCGCGAGGCCCTGGATCAGCGCGTTGTCGTTGGCGTGCTGGGCGACGTGCGGCCGGATGCCGAGTCCCTGCAGGTGGCTGATCGCGTGCTGGAACCCGCGGCAGTTGAAGGCGCCGCAGATCGCCAGGCCGTCGAGGTCGGCGATGTCGAGGCTCTCGCGATCGGTCGCGGCGAGCGGCGGGTGCTCCGCGCTCAGCAGCAGGGCCCACGGGTCGGCGACGAGGTCGATGCCCGCCAGCCCCGTGTGCGCGACGGGGACGACCGTGAAGCCGAGGTCCAGGTGGCCGTCGATGACGTGCTGCTCGACGTCCGTGTCGGACATCTCCTCGACGATCTCGAACTGGATGCCGGGGAACAGCTCGCGCACGTGACGGACGACGGTGGGCAGGAAGGTGGAGGTGACGCTCTGGTAGGCGCCGACGCGCAGCGTGGTGACGGCGCCGCCGCGCAGCGCGGTGAGGTCGTCGCGGGCGGCGTCGAGGGTGCCCATCAGCGCGTCGGTGTGCTTGAGCAGGATGTCGCCTGCGGGGGTGGGCGTGACCCGGCCGCGCCCGTTGCCGCGGTCGATGACCTTCTCCCCGAGCGCCTTCTCCAGCGACGCGATCTGCTGGCTGATGGCCGACTGGGTGTACCCGAGCTGATCGGCGGCTCCGCCGAACGAGCCCGCGGCTGCGACCGCGCGCAGCGCGATGAGGTGACGCAGTTCGACGCCGGCGAGTGGATCGGCCATGCGTGAACGGTACCGGCCCGGGTGAACGTCCGAAAGTGGTCGCCAGGGCGACCACGATCGGACGCTCAGCGCGGGAAGGGGCTTAGCGGGTGTTGCTGATGCGCAGCGCGTAGCCGTAGACCAGGCAGCGTGCGTCCGGCGTGTTGCGGCCGTCCTGGCGCACGACGCCCTCGAAGACGTAGTTCAGGCCCGCCGCTTCGATGTGCAGGCGGAACGTGTTCGAGCCACCGATGGTGAACGCGTTGGTCGTGTTCGACGGCACGACGGTGATGACCTGGGCCTGGCCCGGCACCGAGCGGGACAGGTTCACCGGGATGCCCGCGGTGTTCCCGAAGGTCAGGGTCGTCGCCGGATCCTCGACGCCGACGTTCTTGTTCTGGTCGAAGCAGCTGGCGCTCAGCGTGCCGAGGCCGGGAATCGAGCCGATCGCGGTGGCGACGTCGTTGGCGTTGTCGTTGACCACGGCGGGGCGGGCGAACGAGTCCGCGGCGCCGCGCATCACGTCGTCGAGGAACTTGCCGGGGATCTTGCCCCGGCCGTCACCGCGCGAGGCGGTGGCGACGACGTTGCCGGCGGCCTGGCGCAGCGTGGCGCCGGAGTACACGGCGTCCTTGCCGTCGACCTTGCCCGCATTCGAGGCGTAGTTGACCGCCGCGACGGCGGTGCCGGTCGTGGCCAGCACGAGCGCGAGCAGCGCGACGGCCATGGACGGCGAGGGGATGAGACGTTGCACGACTGATGGACCTCCGAAGGGTGAACGAGGTGGTTCTGCCCTGCACGACACCAGTTCAGGCATCGCGATGCGGTCCGGTCGATGAGGGTCAGGGCGGCGCGCCGCACACAGCGACGCGCCACGCAGGACCGGTGGGGCTACCCGAAGGGGACGTGCAGCCGGCGATCGAGCTCGTCGGCCTGCTTGCGGACCTCACGGCTGCGCCGCAGATCCTCGTCGTCCCGCGCCGATGCCTCGAGGGCGTCGGCATGTTCGTGAATCTCGCTCAGTGCATCCTGCACCACGAGTTCCCCCAACTCCGGGTACGTGATCCCGGTCTCCATATGGCGTTCCCTCCCCAGGGTTGCCTTCTGGTTCGGGGACACCGTAGCGAGAGCTGCTCCATTCGCCAACCCCCCGTTCGTCCAGTCTCTGCGACGTGTAGGATCTGGCGCGCTCGAACGAGGAAGCCGGTGTGATTCCGGCACGGTCCTCGCCACTGTGACCGGGGAGCGGTCGTCCACATTGCCACTGGGTCTTCGGGCCTGGGAAGGCGGACGATGCGCGGCGATCCGGGAGTCAGGACACTCGCCGGGCGCTGCGTCCACGAGTGAATGGAGACCGACGGTGCATGCCGTGGTGTTCGACGACCTCGCACCACGCCGGCCGGCAGGTGCGATGGCAGATCCCGACCGCTGTCCCGGCACACTGCGCCTGCACGAGGCGGCCGATGGCTGGCTCGCGCGTGTGCGGATCCCGGGCGGACGCGTGTCGTCGGGCGAGGCGCGCGTGCTGGCTGATGCCGCGGACACACTCGGCAGCGGGCTGATCGATCTGACCTCCCGGGCGAACGTCCAGCTTCGCGGACTGGAGCCGGACGCCGCCGCCGCGCTGAGCCGCGCGTTGACTGACGCGGGCCTCCTGCCGTCGCGCGCCCACGAACGGGTGCGCAATGTCTTGGCGTCCCCGCTGGCGGGCCGCGATCCACGCGCGCTGGTCGACGGCGCGCTGCTGACTGCCGCCCTGGACCGCGCGATCTGCGCGGCCCCGGAACTCGCGGCCCTCTCGGGCCGGTTCCAGTTCGCCGTCGAGGACGGGTCGGGGTTGATGGCTGGCGCCGACGCGGACATCCTCCTCGCCGCGGTCGCGCCGGATGAGGTCGAACTGGTGCGCACTGGTGAGCGGATGGACGTGACGGCCGGTCCGGCCGCGGCAGTGGCCGCGGCGCGGGCATTTCTCGCGCGTGGGGACGGCGCGTGGCGGATGGCACCGCATCCGGTCGGAACGCGGGGACATATGACCCCGATGGCGACCGGATCCTTCCTGCAGGCCGATGGGCGGGTGGCGGTCACCGCGCTGGTGCCGCTCGGGCGCCTAGATGCCGGCCAGCTGCGCGGGCTCGCCGCACTCGCGCCTGAGATCCGCGTCTCGCCGTGGCGGACCGTCACGCTCATCGACATCGCCGCCGAGGTCGAGACCTCCGCGGCCCTGCTCGATCTTGGGCTGATCCTCGACCCCGACTCCGGCTGGCGCGGCCTGACCGCATGCGCCGGTGTCGGTGCCTGTCCCCGTGCGCGACTCGACGTCCGCGCTGCGGCGCACACCCGCGCCGCACACCGCCATCCGGGCGACCCGGCCGAGCACTGGAGCGCGTGCCCGCGCCGCTGCGGCCTGCCGCGTGGTGAGGTCCGCGCGGTCACCTGGACCGAGGCCGGTATCGACGTCGCCGGTCACACCGTTCCCGACCTTTCTGCTGCCGTGGAGGCCCTCGCATGACGTATCTCAAGGACGGCGCGGAGATCTACCGCCGGTCGTTCGCCACCATCCGGGAGGAGACCGACCTCGGGCGGTTCGACGACGTGCTCGCGCGGGTGGTCGTCCGGATGATCCACGCCTGCGGGATGGTCGACCTGGCCGCGGATGTCGAGGCGTCGCCCGGGTTCGGGGCGGCGGCACGTGCCGCCATCCATGACGGAGCCCCGATCCTCTGCGACACGAACATGGTCGCGGCCGGGATCACGCGGGCGCGGCTGCCCCGTCACAACGACGTGGTGTGCACGCTGCGCGAGCCGGGTGTCCCGCAGCTGGCACGCGATCTTGGCACCACCCGGAGCGCCGCGGCCATGGACCTGTGGGGCGACCGGCTCGACGGCGCAGTCGTCGTCATCGGCAACGCCCCGACCGCGCTGTTCCGCCTGCTCGAGCTGGTCGACGCCGGCGCGCCGCGCCCCGCGGCGGTGATCGGCATCCCCGTCGGGTTCGTCGGGGCGGCCGAGTCGAAGGTCGCGCTGGCGCAGCATGCCGGCGGCCTGGAGTTCGTCGTCGTCCACGGGCGTCGCGGCGGCAGCGCGATGGCGTCGGCTGCGATCAACGCGCTGGCGCAGGACGTCGACGTCGTACTGGTCCCGGGCGGTGCGGCATGAGCGGTCGCCTGTACGGCGTCGGGGTCGGTCCCGGCGACCCGGAGCTCGTCACGCTCAAGGCCGCGCGGATCATCGGCGCCGCCGACGTCATCGCGTACCCGACCGCTCGCGCGAAGCAGCCGATCGCGCGCGGTGCGGCGGGGCCGTACGTCCGCCCGGAGCAGATCGAGCTCCCGCTGCAGTACCCCATCACCACCGAGACGACGGATCACCCGGGCGGCTACGAGGGGGCGATCCGCGACTACTACGACGACGGGGCGCGGCAGGTCGCCGCGCATCTGGACGCGGGCCGCGATGTCGCGGTCCTGTGCGAGGGCGACCCGTTCCTCTACGGGTCGTACATGTACCTGCACGAGCGGCTGGCCGGCCGCTACGAGACGGAGGTCGTCCCGGGCATCCCGGCATTCGCGGCCGCCAGCGCTGCGGCCGGCACGCCGCTCGTCCAGCGCGACGAGGTCCTCTCGATCATCCCCGGCACGTTGCCGCCCGCGGATCTGCGCGCCCGGCTGGACAGCGCCGACGCCGCCGTGGTGATGAAGCTCGGCCGGACGTTCGCGCGGGTCACGTCCGCCCTCGGCGACGCCGGGCTGGCCGACGGCGCCGTCTACGTCGAGCGCGCGAGCCATCCGGGCGAACGGGTCGCGCCGCTGCGCGCGGTCGACGGCACGGTGCCGTACATGTCGCTCGTCCTCGTCCCGACAGGCGCTCGGTCCGCCCCGCGCACCGCAGGTGGCGCGGGCGAGGTGACCGTCGTCGGGCTCGGGCCCGCCGGGCCGCAGTGGCTGACCCCCGAGGCGCGGGGCGCACTGGCGGGGGCCGAGCACGTCGTCGGGTACCAGACGTACGTCGACCGGGTCCCGGTCCGCGCCGGCCAGCACCGCCACGCGTCGGACAACCGCGTCGAGGCCGACCGGGCCCGCCACGCGCTGGAGCTCGCGGCGTCGGGCGCACGGGTTGCGGTGGTCTCGTCGGGGGACCCCGGGATCTTCGCCATGGCCACGGCCGTGCTCGAGCAGCTCGAAGCGGGCAACGGTCAGTACGCCGGTGTCGACGTCCGGGTCGTTCCCGGTCTGTCGGCCATGCAGGCCGCGGCGGCCCGCGTGGGCGCACCCCTGGGCCACGACTTCGCCGTCATCTCGCTGTCGGACATTCGCAAGCCGTGGGAGGTCGTCGCCCGCCGCCTCGACGCCGCGGCGTCGGCCGACCTCGCGCTCGCGCTCTATAACCCCGCATCGAAGACGCGGCGCGAGCAGCTGACCGCCGCGCACGAGGTGCTGCTGCGCCACCGCGCGCCGGAGACGCCGGTGGTCGTCGCGCGCGACGTCGGCGGCGACGGCGAGCACGTCGAGGTCACGACGCTCGGCGACCTGCCGCTGGAGCGGGTCGACATGCGCACGGTGCTCGTCGTCGGGAGCTCGCAGACCCGTGTCCTGGACGGGGGGCGCGTCTATACCCCGCGCACGTACCCGGCTGACCGGCGATGATGGCGCGATGGAGGAGATCGCACCCGGCGTCTGGGACTGGACGACGTTCCACGAGGGGATCGGCGTCACGGTCCATTCGCACTACCTGGTCGACGCCCGGCTGCTGCTCGATCCGCGGGTGCCCGTCGACGGGACCGGCTGGTTCGATCGTCACGAGTGCCCGCCGACCCGCATCGTCCTGACCAACCGCCACCACCTGCGTCACGCCGCGGTGTTCGCGGGACGCTTCGAGTGCCCGATCCTCGCGCACGAGGCCGGCCTGCCTGACCTGCCGGAGAACGTCATCACGCCGTTTCGCTTCGGCGACGAGATCGCGCCCGGCGTGACCGCCCACGAGGTCGGCGTGATCTGCCCGGAGGAGACGGCGATCTACGCCGCGCCGACGGCGGAGCGACCGGGGGTGCTGGCGTTCGCCGACGCGGTGGTGCGCTGGGAGTGTCAGCTCGCGTTCGTCCCGGACGACCTGCTCGGTGACGATCCTGAGGCGATCAAGGAGGGGCTGCGGGCGCGGCTGCTCGAGCTGTGCGACGAGCTCGACTTCGACGTGCTGCTGCTCGCCCACGGGGCGCCGAAGGGCACCGGCGGCAAGGGCGAGCTGCGGGCGTTCGCCTCGTCCTAGGCCCGGCGGCGGCGCAGCAGGTAGGTGTCGAAGACCCAGCCATGGCGCTCGCGCGCCTGCGCGCGCACCTGCGCGATCTCGTCCTCGACCTCGCGCACAGGGCCGGCGATGAGCAGCTCGTCGGGCGTCCCGAGGTACGCGCCCCAGTAGACGTCGACGTCGTCGGGCGCGCGCGTGAAGACGTTGCGCGTGTCGAGCATGACGACCGCGTCGTCGACGTCGTCGGGCATGCCGTCGGCGTACCGGCGGCCGGGCGTGATCTCGATCGCGCCGCCGACGCGGTTCAGCGCGATCGCGTGCGCCGCGGCGAGCGCCTGCACGCTGCTGATGCCGGGGACGACCTCGAGCTCCAGGCCGGGGACCGCGAGCTCGTGCAGGACGTCGAGGGTGCTGTCGTAGAACGCCGGGTCGCCCCAGACGAGGAACGCGCCGGTCTGCCCGTCGCGCAGGTTGGTGGCGATGGCGTCGCCCCACCGGCGCGCGCGCTCGTCCCGCCATGCCTGCACGGTCGCGCGGTAGTCGGCGGGGTCGCGCTCGCGGTCGGGGTCCTCGATCGTCACGACGGCGTGCTCGCGCGCCATGTGCTCGGCGAGGAGATCGCGGCGCAGGTCCTCCAGCGGGCGGGTGGCGCGGCGCTTCTCGACGAGGAACACGACGTCGGCGCGGTTCATCGCCTTGATCGCCTGCAGCGTGAGGTGGTCGGGATCGCCCGCGCCGATCCCGATCACGAGCAGCGTGCGGTTCAGGGCAGCCATGCCAGGGCCTCCTCGACGGTGGGCACGGTGGGGACCTCGGGTCGTGGCGGACGGTCGACGACGACGACCGGGATCCCGCGTTCGCGGGCGGCGGCGAGTTTCGGGGCGGTGTGGTCGCCGCCGCTGTCCTTGGTCACCAGCAGGTCGATGCTGTGGCGCTCGAGGAGCTCCCGCTCGCCGTCGAGGGTGTACGGGCCGCGGTCGAGGAGGACCTCGTGGCGGGCGGGCAGGTCGGTCTCCGGCGGGTCGACGCAGCGGATGAGAAACCACGGGTCGGCGAGCGGTGCGAAGGCGGCGAGCCCCTGGCGGCCGGAGGTGAGGAAGACGCGTCGCGCCCCGTGCTGTGTGACGCTGGCGGCCGCGGCGTCGAGGTCGGGCACGCGGTGCCAGTCGTCGTCCGGGCCGGCGGTCCAGCCCGGGCGTTCCAGGCGTACGAGTGGCACCCCGGCCGCGGGTGCGGCGGTGGCGGCGCTGGCGGAGATCCGCGCGGCGAAGGGGTGGGTCGCGTCGACGACGGCGCGGATGTCGTGCTTGCGCAGCCAGGCGGCGAGGCGGTCGGGGCCGCCGAACCCGCCGATGCGCGTCTCGCCGGCGGGCAGCCGTGGCCGCGCGACGCGTCCTGCGAGCGACGAGATGACGGGGCGGCCCGCGTCGTCGAGCCGCTGCGCGAGCGCCCGGGCCTCCGCCGTGCCGCCGAGGATGAGGATCATCGGCCCGCGCGCTCCCGGTGGGCGGAGTAGAGGTGGCTCTCGCACCCGGTCGCGTCGCCGACCGCGGGGCCGACGAGGATGGTCGACGTCCGGCGCAGCCCGGCGTCGCGCACCTGGCCGGCGATGGTCTCCAGCGTGCCTCGGAGCACGACCTCGTCGGGCCAGCTCGCGCGCGCGACGACCGCGGCGGGACAGCTCGCGCCGTAGTGGGGGGTGAGCGTCGCGGCGATCTCCTCGATGGCCTGGGTGCCGAGGTGGATCGCCAGCGTCGTGCCGTGCGCGGCCAGCGCGCCGAGCTCCTCGCCGGGGGGCAGGGCTGTCGCCCGCTTGGCGTGACGGGTGAGGATCAGCGACTGGGCGACGCCGGGCAGCGTCAGCTCCTGGCCCAGCGCGGCGGCCGCCGCAGCGAAGGCGGGCACGCCGGGCGTGAGGTCGTACGGGATGCCGAGCGCGTCGAGGCGGCGGGCCTGCTCGGCGACGGCGCTCCAGATCGACAGGTCGCCCGAGTGCAGCCGGGCGACATCCTCGCCGCGGGTGTGGGCGGCCTGGAGCTCACCGACGATCTCGTCGAGGGTGAGGTCGCGGGTGTCGACGATCCGAGCGCCGGGCGGGCAGTGCGCGAGGATCTCGGGCGGGACGAGCGCGCCCGCGTAGAGGCAGACCGGCGACGCCGCGAGGAGGTCACGTGCGCGCAACGTGATGAGGTCGGGCGCGCCGGGGCCGGCGCCGCTGCCGTGCACGGTCATGCGCGGGGCAGCTCCAGGGTCCACTGGGTCAGGGGCATCTGCGGGCGCCAGCCGGTGAAGCCGCCGATGGGTTCGGCCCGGGCGACGCTCAGGCGGACCAGCCGCCCGCCGTGCTCGGTGTGGGCGGCGGCGAGGGTCTGCTCGGTCTCGAGCGTGACGGCGGTGGCGACGAGCCGGCCGCCCGGGCGCAGGGCGGCCAGGCAGGCCTCCAGGACGCCGTCGTTGGTCAGGCCGCCGCCGACGAAGATCGCATCGGGTGGCTCGAGGCCCTCGAGCGCGGCGGGCGCGCGCCCCTCGACCACCATCAGGTGCGGGACGCCGAGCTGCCGGGCGTTCACGGTCGCGCGGGCGGCGCGGTCGGGCTTCGGCTCGACGGCGATCGCCCGGTTGGCCGGATGCGCGCGCATCCACTCGATCCCGATCGACCCGCTGCCCGCGCCGACGTCCCACAGCAGCTCGCCGGGGAGCGGGCCGAGCGCCGCGAGGGTCAGTGCCCGGGCTTCGCGCTTGGTGATCTGGCCGTCGTGGTCGTACGCGTCGTCGGGCAGGCCCGGGGTTCTCGGCAGGACGCGGGCGCCGGGGGCGGGGCGGCAGACGAGCGCGACGGTGTGCAGCTGGGCGACGGGCTCGTCCGGCAGCGCGCGGGCAGTGGTGTGGACGATCCGCTCGTCGGCGCCGCCGAGGTGCTCGAGGACGGTCAGGTCGCTGGGGCCGAAGCCGTGGGCGCGCAGCAGCGCGGCGACGGTCCGGGCGCCGTCGCGGTCGGAGACGTAGGCCACGACACGCCGGCCGGGCGCGAGGTGGGGGAGCAGCCGCTCGACGGGGCGGGCGACGAGGCTGACGAGCTCGGTGTCGGCTGCGGGCCAGCCGAGTCGGGCGCAGGCAAGGGTGAACGCGGACGGCGCGGGGATGACCTGGACGCCGTCGGCACCCATGCGGCGGGCGATCGACGCGCCGACACCGTGGAGCATCGGGTCGCCGCTGGCGAGGACGACGGTGTTCTCGAGGTTCGGCAGGTCATCGAGCAAGGCGGTCATGGGGGAAGGCCAGGCACGCCGGTGCGCGGTGGTCGCGTCGTCCGGGATCAGGTCGAGGTGGCGGGCGCCGCCGACGAGGGTCTGTGCGCCGGCGATCGCGTCCCGGGCCGGGGCGGTCAGGCCGTCCCACCCGTCGTCGCCGATGCCCACGAGCGTGATCACGTGAGGGCCTCCGCGATTCGGGCGTTGGCGGCGGAATCCCGGGCGGTGATGCGCAGGTGGCCCGCGGTGAGACCCGGGAACGACGCGCACGGCCGCACCGCGATGGCGGCGGCATGGAGCCGCTCGACCGCGCCCGCGCCAGGCGCGGTCAGGACGAAGTTCGCCGCCGCGGGCCACCGGCGGACACCCACCGCGTCCAGCCGGCGCTCGAGGTCCTGGCGCTCGGCCTGCGCGCGTTCGGCGATGGCGGCGAGTTCGCGCGGATGCGCGGCGGCGGCGCTCAGCACCGCGAGGGCGACGGCGTTCGCGCTCCATGGCGGGCGCACCGCGCGCAACGCGCTGGCGAGATGCGTCGGCGCGAGCGCGTAGCCCACGCGCAGGCCCGGGACCGCGAGCGCCTTCGTGAGGCTGCGGACGACGATGACCTCGTCGAGCGCGTCGGCGGCCAGACTGCCCGGCTCTCCGGGGACGAGGTCCATGAACGCCTCGTCGACGACCACGGTGCGCCCGGGCCGGCGCAGGGCGAGGATGGTGGTGGCGGGGACGAGCGTGCCGGAGGGGGACGCGGGGTTGCCGACGATGACCAGGTCGGCGTCGGGCGGGACGGCGGCGGGGTCGATCGTGAAGTCGTCGGCCGGATCGCGCAGCACGCGGGTGACCGGGACGCCGTGGGCATGGAGGGCGGCCTCCGATTCCGTGAATCCCGGGTGGAGGACCGCAGCGTGCCGCGGGCGCAGCGCGGCGGGCAGGAGCCACAGCGCTTCAGCGGCGCCGTTCGTGATGACGACCTCGCCGGGCGCGCGGCCGTGCCGGGCGGCGGTCGCGGTCAGGGCGTCGTCCTCGCGCGGGTAGGCCGCCGCATCGGTGTCCAGCGCGGCATGGAGGGCGGTGCGCAGCCACGGCGGCGGCCCGCCCGCGACGACGTTCACGGCGTGGTCGGCCGCGCCGGCGGGGATCAGGCGGTCGCCGTGCACGCGCAGCTCGTGTCGAGAACTCCGCGACAGTTGCGGAGTTCTCGACAGCGGCACCGCGCGACCGGCGACGACGAGCAGCGCCCGCTCACTCGCGGCGACCGCGAGCTGGGCGGACTCGCCGAGGAGGTCCACCCACGCGCGGGTCGCCGGGTCCGCCGGGAGTACCCCCGCGCCCGCCTCCTCGATGACGACGACCACCGGCGCGGCCCGTCGCGCCGCCGCGTCGGTCATCGCGCGCACGCGCCCCAGCGGGTCGTCCCAGCCGTGGTGCAGCGCCGACGCCAGCCACACCCCCAGCCCGTCGATCAGCACCGGAGCGTTCCCACCCAACACGTCGCCGAGGTCCGGCCCCGCGACCACCGTCTCCCACGCCCCCGGGCGCCGTGCCACATGCCGCGCGATCCGGTCCTCCATGCCGGCCCCCGGCTCGGCCGTCGCCACGTACCGCACCGGCTGCCCGAAGCCCGCGACCAGCTCCTCCGCCCACGCGCTCTTGCCCGACCGCGCACCGCCGAGCACCACGGTCAGACCCACGCCGCCGCCCTTCGCGCCGCCGCGACGAACCGCCGTGGCGCATCGGGGAACGCCGCCCAGTGCAGGTGCAGGTAGCTGGCGCTGAGCGTCGGCGTGGTGAAACCCTCGCGCCGCTCGCGGCCCCGAGCGCGCAGGGTCCACGCGGCGTCGGCCCCGCACGACGGGTCCACGGTGGAGTAGTGGAACTCGTGGCCGCGCAGGACATCCCCGGGCGCGGCCAGCGGCGACGGCGACTGCGCGATCGCCTCGCGGTAGCCCAGCGACAGCCGTCCCGCCATCCGCGCGCGGCCCGGCACGACGCCGCACATCGGGTGGCCGTCGAGCTCCTCGCAGAGGTAGAGCAGCCCACCGCACTCGGCGACGGTCGGCAGCCCGCCGCGCACCGCATCGGCGACGGCGCGCCGCAGCGGCGCGTTGCCCGTCAGCTGCTCGGCGTAGACCTCGGGGAACCCTCCCGCGAGCAGCAGCGCGTCGGCGCGCTCCGGCAGGACGGTGTCGGTGCCGGGGTCGAACGGGACGAGCTCGCCGCCCAGCGCCTCCAGCGCCTCCAGGTTCTCCCTGTAGTGAAACGAGAACGCCGGCCCGGCGGCGACGGCGATCCGCACGCGCGGCCCGTCCTCCGGCTCCGGCGGGGCCCACGCGTCGACCGGCAGCGGCGGCGCGGTGCGCGCGAGACGCACGAGCGTGTCGAGCTCGACCTGCTCGGCGACCGCCGCCGCGAGGGCGTCGAGCGCGCGGCGCGCCTCGGCCTCGCGCTCGGGCGCGGGACCGAGGCCGAGGTGACGCTCGGGCGTCTCGAACCGCTCCGACCGGCGGACCGCGCCGACCACCGGCACGCCGAGCGGCTCGATGGCGTCGCGCAGCAGCGCCTCATGGTGCTCGGAGCCGACGCGGTTGAGGATGACCCCGGCGATCCGCACGTCGGGGTCGAAGTCGCGGAACCCGAGGACGACGGCGGCGGCCGAGCGTGACATCGCGGTGGCGTCGACGACGAGCACGACGGGGCTGGCGGTGAGCTTCGCCACGTGCGCGGTGGAGGCCAGCTCCCCGCGGCCCGACGCGCCGTCGAACATCCCCATGACGCCCTCGATCACGGTGATGTCCGCACCGGCCGAGCCGTGCAGCAGCAGCGGAGCGACCAGGTCCGGCCCGGCCATGAACGCGTCGAGGTTGCGGCCCGGCCGGCCCGACGCCAGCGCGTGGTAGCTCGGGTCGATGTAGTCCGGCCCGACCTTCGCACCCTGCACCACATGGCCGCGCGCCCGCAGCGCCCCGATCAGGCCGCAGGCGACCGAGGTCTTCCCGGCGCCCGAGCTCGTCCCGGCGATGACGATCCGCGCACTCACGGCGCCTCGATGGGGAGGGTCGCGACCCAGCGCTCGGTCATGCGCCTACCAGTCGTCGCCCCGGTGGTCGCACGGCGCTTGGGGGTGGCGAGCACGGGGAGGTCCTCGTCATCGGGCAGCTCCTCGCCGGCGGACGCCTCGGGGTCCCAGGTGACGGCGGGGACGGGCGCGGCGTCGTGGGTGCCTGTGCGCGGGTCGGTCCCGTGGTCGGCGGTGACCGTGAGGGTGCCGCCGTGGGTGTGGACCGCCGCGGCGATCGGGCCGATGACCTCGTCGTCGGCGCGGCTCAGGGCGGCGACCTTGGCATCGGGGTCGCGGCGGTGCGCTGCCTCGTCGGGGGTGTCGACGTGGACGACGACGCGCGAGGCGCCCGCGGCGATCTCGACGACCGCGGCCGTGGCGGGCACGTCGGTGGTCAGCACCCGGGCGCCGAGGAGCCGCGCGAGACCGAGCGCCGCGCCGGGTGCGCCGACGACCACGGTGGACTCGTCCAGCGTGCGCGGCGGCGTGATGCCGCGCGGCCAGACGCCGTCGCTGCGCAGCGGGTACCCGGCGGGCACGATCGCGAGGAGCTTGTGCGGCCCGAGGGGGTGCACCTCCACCTCGGGCGGGAAGCGCAGCGCCTCGATGTCGGGCGCGTCCACGCGCCACGCCTCGCGCGCTGCCCCGATCTCCAGGCCGAGCCCGGCCGCCTCCAGCGCCGCGCGGTCCACGGGCGCGTCGGGCATCCAGCCGAGGAGCACCGCGATGCCGGTCTCCGACCCCGGCGGCAGCCCGTCGGGCGTGGTGCGCAGACGACGAACGGTCCCGGCCTGGGCGAGCGCGTCGAGCACCGGCGTGTCAGCGCGTTCCAGCGACGTCGGCTCGTCGTCGACGACCGGCTCACTCGCCCCGTCGAGGATGACCAGGACGTCGCTCACCACTCGATCCCCTGCTGCCCGCGGATGCCCTGCTCCATCTGGTGCTTGACGAGCGTGACGTCGCTGACGAGGTCGGCCGCGTCGATGAGCGCCTGCGGCGCGTCGCGGCCCGTGATGACGACGTGCTGGAAGCCCGGGCGGTTGACCAGGGTGTCGACGACCTCGTCGGTGTCCACCCAGCCCCACTTCAGCGGGTAGGTGAACTCGTCGAGCAGGAGGAACTCGTAGCGCTCCTCTGCCACGCAGGTCTGCACGTGCTCCCAGCCGGCGCGCGCCAGGTCGGCGGACTCCTCGAGGTCCCGGCTGATCCACGACCAGCCGTCGCCCATCTTCTCCCAGTCGATCCCGCCGAGCGCCTCGGCGGCCTTCTGCTCGCCGACCTTCCACTTGCCGGACTTGACGAACTGGAAGACCCCGCAGCGGTAGTCCCGCGCCCAGGAGCGCAGGAGCATGCCGAACGCCGAGGTGGACTTGCCCTTGCCCTTGCCGGTGATGACGATGAGCAGCGGCCTGTCCCGGGGCTTGCGGCGCTTCGGCTCGGCGGTGCCCCGGTCCTGCGGGGTGTGGGGGACGTCGACGTCCGGCGCCGTGTGCTTGGTGAGGGGGTCGGCGGTGCTCATGCGGCCTCCGTGATCAGTCGGGTCAGGTCTGCGCCCGCGGCGGTGGCGAGTTCGGCGGCGAGGCCGAGGCGCACGCGGCCCTCTTCCAGGTCGGCGACGACGGTGCGGTCCGCGGTGGCGGCGAGGCGCCGCAGCGCGGTGCGCGCGCGGCCGTCGTGGTCTGCGGCGCGGCCGTCGGTGAGCAGGACGGCCAGCCGGGGCCGGTCGGTGCGGTCGGTCTCCAGCAGGTGGGCGGCGTGCTCGATCCCGGCGGCGAGCGGGGTCCGGCCACCGGCAGGGAGCTGCGCGGCCTGGGCGGCGGCGGTCTCCAGCGGGGTGCCGGGCGCGACGAGTGTCTGGGCGCCGTCCCCGGCGAAGGTGACGATCGCGACGTCGTCACGGCGGGCGTAGGCCTCGCGCAGCGCGCGCTCGATGGCGCCCTTCACGCGGGCCAGGCGGCGCTGGGCGCCCATCGAGCCGGAGGTGTCGACGATGAGGCAGAGCAGCGCGCCGGGGTGCCCCGCGGTGATGGCGGCCCGCGGGGCGGTGTCGCCGCGCAGGCGGGCCAGCAGGGAGGGGAGTGCGGCGACGGGGTCGTCGTCGTGGGCGGGGCGGCTGTCGATGGCGGTGAGCGTGCCGCCGCGGCGGGGGAGGGTTAGGGCGTCGGCGGGGAGCCGGGCGGGCTGGGCGCTCGGGTGCTCGACGCGAGATCCACGATTGCTGTGGGTGTCGCGTCGCGGTCCGCTCCCAGCGGGCTGCTCGACGCGATCTCCACGACTGTCGTCGATATCGCGTCGCGGTTCGGGATCGGGGGCCTGCTCGAGCGCGTCTTCGATCGCCGGCTCGCGGTCGCCGCCGGACGGCGGCGGGGCGAGCGGGTCGCGGCGCATGCGGTGTCTGAGCGCCAGGTGCGCGGCGCGCGCGACGTGGGCGTCGCCAACCTCACGCTCGCCGTCGAGCGCCGCCAGCGCCCGGGCGGCCTGCGCGCAGACGAGGTCGCCACGGACGCCGTCGAGGTCGAGGTCCGCGCAGACGGTGGTGATGCGGTGCAGCGCGCGGTCGCCGAGGACGACCTGCCCGACGAGGCCCCGCGCGGTCTCCAGCCGCGCCGCGAGCGCCGCCTCCTCGTCGGCGTATGTGGCGGCGAACGCCGCGGGGTCCGCATCGAAGGCCATTCGCCGCCGCACGATCTCCGCCCGCACCGAGGGGTCCCGGGGGCCGGCGACGACGACTCCCAGCCCGAAGCGGTCGAGCAGCTGCGGGCGC
>SXGQ01790862.1_pt1 | contig 18645 bp, 12 predicted proteins | sample 3178371 | NCBI WGS metagenome assembly SXGQ01 (sample SAMN11356859, study PRJNA531348) | freshwater metagenome | isolation source: freshwater sample F1-20 | place: China: Fuxian Lake, Yuxi | collected 2017-12-25 | reverse complement strand
GACCTCGCGGCCCTCGTGCAGGCCGCGGCAGACGACGCCTTCCGCGCGCATGCCGCCCGCGTCGGAACCGGCGTGCGGCTCGGTCAGCGCGACGCAGGGGATCTCCTCGCCGCGCGCCAGGCGCGGCAGCCAATGGCGCTTCTGCTCGACGGTGCCGTAGTGCACGAGGAGTTCGGCCGGCCCCAGCGAGTTCGGGACCATGACCGTCACGCACGCCGCGATGCTGCGAGTGGCGAGCGTCGCCACCACGGTCGAGTTGGCGCGCGCCGAGAAGCCCAGGCCGCCGTGGCTCGCGGGCACGATCATGCCCATGAAGCGCTCGCGCCTGATGTAGTCCCACGCCTCGCGCGGCAGGTCGCCGTCCTTCCTGATCCGCGCGTCGTCGAGCATCGCGCACAAGGTCTTCAGCGGCCCGTCCATGAAGGCGCGCTCCTCCGCCGACAACTCCTTGGGCTTGAAGGCGAGGATCTCCTCCCAGTCGGGTTGGCCGGAGAAGAGCTCCGCGTCCCACCACGTGGTGCCCGCCTCGAGGGCGATGCGCTCGGTGTCGCTCATCTTCGGGAAGATCGGCGCCAGCACCTTCATCAGCACCGGGCCGAAGAGCGAGGCGCGCACGAAGCGCACGCCGAACAAGAGCCCGGCCACGAGCCACAGCACGATCGGCAGCGCGACCCAAGGCGACGACTCGAGCGCCAGTTCGCGCATCCACGCCGCCAGCACGAGGCCCAAGGGCAGCCAGAACGCCCAGAAAGGCAGTCGGCACCACAACAGCAACACGGCCACCGGCAGGGCGGCGACCAGCAGCGCGACGGTCATGAGGACCTCCTGCGCGTACTTTCGGCCTGCGCGAGGCGGCGATCAAGCACGATCACGCCGGGCGGGGGCCGACTGGGCCGCTTGGCGCATCCCTGCGACTCGGCCGCGCGGTACAAATGCAGGCGATGCGCGCGCGTCAAGATCGACTCGTCGTGGGGCGAATCGCCCCAAAGCAGGTGTCCCGGGCCGTGCTGGCCTTGGTCGCCGTCCTCGTGTCGGTTGCGTGCGGCGTCGAGGCACCGAAACCGACCATGGACGCGACTCGCCTGCGCCTCGTGCCGACCACGGTCGCGGCCGCCGAGTACGCGCGCGAGTTGGTCGGTCCCGAGGACTTCGCCGCCTTGCCGGAGCAAGTCGAGCAATGGTCCGCGCGCGACTTCCAGTCGCCGCCTTGGGGGAGCTTGCCGCGTTTCGCGCGCTTCGCGGCCGAGCCCTTGTTCGAGCATCGGCCGAACGTCGTCGTGTGCAACGCGTGGCAAGCTTCGGAGACGGTGGCGGTGCTGCGCGCGGCTGGCGTGCGCGTAGTCGTGCTGCCGGCGGCCCTGCGGCACGAGGACATCGAGGCGAATCTGGACCTGCTCGGCCGCGAACTGGGTCGCGAGGAGCAAGCGCGAGCAGCCAAGCAGCGTCTGCGCGAACGAGTGCTCGCCTTGCGTGCGCGCGTCCGGGTCGGCTGGCGCGCCATCGCCTACACCAACGACGGCGTGGGCGGCACCGCATCGGGCGAAGGAACGACGATCCGCACCATCATGGAGCTCGCAGGTCTGGTCGACGCCTCCGGAGTGCGCGGACACGCGGTGGTGGACTTCGAGACGCTCTTGGCGCGCGACCCCGATGTGTTCGTCGTCGGTGCGCCATCGACCGACGAACGCGGCGCCACCGAAGCGTTGCTGCTCGCCACGCCGGCCTTGGCGAACCTGCGCGCGGTGCGCACGCGGCGGATCGTCGTGCTGCCCGTCGATCTGTACTCGACCGATTCACCCACCATCATCGACGCGGCGGAGTTGCTGGCGACTCGCATCGCGGAACTTGACGGCGGCGCGGCCAGAGACGGCGGCGGGGAACGGGACGACAAGCGATGAACGGGCAGGCCTTCACCGGCGAACTCGGCGCGGCCACGCGCGCGATCCTGCCCAGCGACGCGGTCACGCAGGTGCATCTCTTGCGCCACGGCGAAGTCGAACGGTTGGGTGCGCGCATCGTGCGCGGCCAACTCGACGCCGCGCTGTCGGCCTTCGGAGTCGAACAGGGCGAGCGCCTGGTCGATTGGTTCGCGGCGCGCGTCGGTCGGTTGGATGCGCTGTGGACCAGCGACTTGTCCCGTTGCGCGCAGCTCGCCGACAGGTTGGGGGCGCGTCTCGGCGTCGCGCCTGTCCGCGATGCGCGCCTGCGCGAGCACTCGATGGGCGCGTGGGAAGGGCGCAGCTGGGACGAGGTCTCGGCCGTCGAGCCGCAGGCCGTCGGCGCGTATTGGAGCGACTACTGGCGCGCTCGCCCGAGCGGCGGAGAGTCCTTGGAGGATGTGCAGGCGCGCGTCCTGCTCGCGTGGCGCGATCTCCTGGCGCGCCACGCCGGTGGCCGGGTCGCGCTCGTCACGCACATCGGCGCCATCCGCGGCTTGTTGTGCGCGCTGCTCGGCGTGGAAGGCTCGCAAGCGTTGCGCTTCGCCCCGGCGACGGCCAGCCATACGCACATCCTGTGGTCCGAGGCGGGCGCGGTGCTCGAAGTCGTGGGGGAGCGGCCATGGATGCTGGCCGAGACCTCCGCTTCGTCGCGTTCGACGGCTGGATTCGCGCCACGCGCCAAGCCGCGCCGCATCGCCTTGGCTGGATCCGCCGGCACGGGCAAGACGACGCTCGGGCGGCGACTGAGCGCCGAGTTGGGCCTGCCGTACATCGACGAGCTCATGCGCCGGCGGCTCGAGGGCGGCTTGCGCCTCGATGGTTTGTCGCGCGATCGCTGGCGCGCCTTGGTGCGCGAGTTGTGGCGCGAGCAATGCGCCTTGCAGGCAGCGGCGCGCGACGGCTTCGTGGCCGATCGCTCCAGCCTCGACTACGCCGCGTTCTGGTTGCACTACGGCTTGCACGAGGACGCGGCCGAGACGAACGCCTTCTTCGCCGAGATGGCGGCGGCCTCGGCGGAGCTCGACGCCATCATCTTGTTTCCGTGGGGTGTCCTGCCGCTCGTGGCGGACGGCGTGCGCACCCCCGATCCTTGGACGCAGTTGTCGTTCCAAGGCGTGCTCGAAGGTGTCTTGCGGCGCCACGCGCGCACCAGCGTGCTCGAGCTGCTTCCCGCCACCGACCTCGAGGAACGCCTGCGTTGGACCTTGGCTCGCCTGGGCGCCGTGTCATGAGGCGCACGCCTGGCGGGTCAGACTTCGAACTGCGTGTGCAACCAACGCGGCCGGCTGTAGTCCCAATGCAGCTCCGCCGTGGCGGCGACAAGCATCGGGTAGAGCAGGCACAGGGCCTCCTCCGCGTCCGCGTGCAAGCCCACTGCTGAACAGTACGCCTCGATCGCGCGCGCCTCGTGCGGCAGGCGCGACGCCGGATCTTGGATGGCGCGCCAGCACGCGGCGGCGCTGTCGCCGGAGTGTTGCTTCCGCTCGTGCACCAAGAGGTGCAGCAGGTCGAACAGCGGCAACCCCTCGAACTCCGTCGTGCCCCAATCGAGGAAGCCCAGCACGCGCCCTTCTGGCGTCGTCTGCACATGCTTGCCGCGCAGGTCGCCGTGGTACAGCACGAGCGGCAGCGGGCGGTCGCGCAACAACTCGAAGGCGCGCGCTCCGGCGCCGTCGAGCCAACGCCGCGTCGACTCGACGGCGGCGTGGCGCGCGACGATGGCGCTTGGGACTTGGACCAGCCGTTCGTGCTCCACCGCGTCGTAGCGCTCCACACGGCGCGCCACGAGGTTCGCGAGATGCATGGACGATTCCAGGCAGGCGCGCGCCACGGCGTCGCGGTCGCGACCGATCTGCGGCATCGCGTGGTGCGGCAGGCGCCGTTCGCACGACAGCCACAAGCCCTCGATGCGGCCGCCGTGCAACGGCTCGGGCACTGGCAGTCCGGGGTATCGTTCGCGCGCGTGGTGCAAGGAACGCACGTGCAGCTCGAGCTGCGGTTCGTTCTTCGGGCACAACGGCAAGTGCAGCGTCCACCTGCCGCGCGGATCGTCGGCTCCACGGCCGGGGATGCTGGTGTGGATCACGGCGCTCTGGCCGCGCGTCGCCACCAAGGTCTCGACTTGCGGTCGCGGCTCTCCGGTGGTGCGCGCCAACGCGTCGAGGATGCGATCGAGGCGACGAGGCCTGCGCGCGGAACGGCGGGCATGCACGGCGAAGCTCGGCGTGAACCACGGGAACAGTCCCAGCGCATGGCCGAGCAGCTTGAGCTTGTTGCGACGCTCGTTGGGTCCGATCGTCAGCCGTGGCCGATCCTCGTCGAGCGCGACCGCGTGGCTCCAATCGAAGGAGTGCGGGTACAACGCCCACGCTTCGGGCGCGTCCCAACCCTCCTTCGCCAGCATCCGGCGGTACGAGCGCAAGAGGCGTTCCCCGCGCCGTGGATGCGTGGCGCTCGCCAGCCACGCGCCGGGCGAGAGGCGCACGAACTCCCCGCGTCGTCCCAGGTTCTTCTTGTAGGCGAGGCGGTTGTCCGCGGTCAGCACGCATTCGTCGGCCGCGACGCGCAGCACCTCGTCGATGGCGTGCGCATGCAGGCCGTTCGCGCCCGGCAAGCCGTCCTCCTGCACGACCAGCGCGAAGCTGGCGTCGTCGAAGGGCAGGCGCGTCGCGTCGCCCGCCACGACGCCGCGCACGCGCCCGGGCGAGTTCTCCGCGGCGCGGCGCACGGCGAAGCGCACGCGTTCCGGGGACGAGTCGAGGACCGTCACATGGAAGCCGTTGTTGGCGAGCGCGGTGATCGTGCCGGAAAAGGCGTTGCCGAGGAACAAGGCGGCGCCGCGCAGCTCGTGCAGCAGCGGGTGCCACGCTCCGCGGGCCTCGCGCACCAGTTGCATCAAGCGTTGGTTGTCGAGCTCGTCGAGCGACAAGAGCAGTTGCTCGAAGGCCGCGCGAGACCCGGATCCCGCCGCCGTGGCGGCGAAGAAGGGATCCAGCGAACCGGAGCGCAGTGGTCGTGGTTCGAGCGGCGAGCGCTCGCGTCGCAGATCGACGAGTTCCTCGTCGCCGGGATGGACGATGCCGCAGGCGCGACAGGCGCGTCCCGCGAGCCGGCGCGTGCAGGCGGGACAGCGGAGGCCGGGCGCGAGCGGTTGCGTGCCCGACTGCACCGAGCTTCCTCTTCCCGACTCCATCGCGCCATCATGACCCGTGTCCGCGCGGAAGCAACCGCGCGCGGGGTGGCGAGGCCGGCCCGTGGGGCTTGCAGGCTTCGTGTCCGCTCTTCATCGACTGTTCTCCATCGGCCGCCCTCGGCTCACTACCATCGCGGCATGCGCCTCGCCCTCCATCCCTTCAATGTCTCCGACGATCCCGCCGGGAACGTGGCCCTCGTCGAGCGCGACCTCGAGACCTGCCTCAAGGAAGGCGTCGAGCTGCTGGTGCTGCCCGAGTTGTGGATCAGCAGCTTCGCGGGCGATGCCGAGTCCATCGCCGCGCGCGCCTTGGACGACGAGCGGCGCCTGGCCGAGGTGCACGCCCACGCCGCGGCCTTGGGTGTCGCCTTCGTGGGTTCGACCTTGGCGAACGGCCGGCGCGCGCCGAGGAACCGCGCGCATCTCGCTGGAGCGCACGGCCTGCAGGCCTTGTGCGACAAGGCGCATCTGTTCCGCTTGACCGGCGAACCGCTGGCCTTCGAGCGCGGCGAAGAGCCCGGTCGCGCCGTCGACTGCGGCATGACGCGCGTGGGCGCGGCCATCTGCTACGACCTGCGCTTCCCCGAGGTGGCGCGCGCCGCGTGGCGCGATGGCGCGGAGCTCTTGTGCGTCGTGGCGCAGTGGGGCCTGCCGCGCACCAAGCACCTGCGCGCGCTCTCCATCGGTCGCGCGGTCGAGCTGCAGGGCTTCGTGGCCGCCGTCAACCGCGTTGGACAGTCGACGCTGGGCGGCAAGCTCGTCGAGTACGGCGGCGAGTGCCTGGTCGTCGATCCCGACGGCGAAGTGCTCCACGAATCGCGCGGCCATGGCGAGCTGCGCATCGTCGACATTGACCTCGACCTCGCCCGCACGCGCCGCCGCGAGCTGCCCGTCGCGCGCGACGACGCGGCGCGCCTTTGGCAAGCGACTGCGCGTGCGCGCGAGACCACCAGCGAGCGCTAGTCGCGCCCACCAACGCTCGGAGCCGGCCTCATCGACCGGCTCCTCGCGCTCTCTCTAGTCTCTCTCTAGTCCTCCCGCCGCCTTCGTCCTGGCGACGGGATGGTCGTTGGTGGCCTCGCGCTCAGAACGGGCGTGGGCGGATGGCCGGGCGCACAGGGCGTTGCTCGACAGGTCGGGGCTGCGGTGGCGGAACCGGCACGTGCTTGGGTTCGCTCGCTGATTGGCCCAGCGCCTGATCCGAGGTTGCTTCGCTGCGCAGCAACAACGTGCCGTAGTGCAGCCATGCGTCGCTCGAAGTCTCGAAGAACCAAGCACCATCCGCGCCACCACGCGATAACTGGTGCAAGTCGAGCGTGTCGCGCATGACGAAGCGTCCGGTTTCGAGCGCGTGGACTTCGAGCGTCACGCCCGCCAGTTGCTGACGCGGGAAGGCGTAGCGCAGGCTGGCGCCAGGTCCGAGCACACGCGTCTGCGACGCCGCACCGCTGCGGAACCGCAGCACTTGCGGCACGCTCCCGAAGTTGTGCGCCTCGAAGCTCGTCGGACTCGCCGCGATGGCGAGGACGGCGTTCGCGCCCATGGCTTCTTCCACGGGAGCGCGGTTCGAGTCGAGGGAGCAGGTGGCGGCGAGGGCCACTGCGCACAAGGCGTTGAGCATGAGGGTCGGCTTTCCGCCGCGCGCGGGAGAACGCAGCGGCACGACCCTGTTTCGACTTGCCTCCCCGCAGCCCTTGAGGGGTGGAAGGAATTTCCCGGAGCGTCGCTCGTCGACGGCACCGCGATCGCCTGCGAGAGGTCTATCGGACCCGCGCAGCCCTTGCTGGCGAGCGGTGCGCGGCCGCCGTCAGCGCCTGCCCATCACGCGGAAGGCCGCCCAATCGGAAGCCGGACGGCCCTCGCGGCGCAGTTCGGCCACCGCCATGGCGCCGGCGACCGCCGGGGAGTCTCCCGTCTCGATTGCGGCATGGAAGTGGCGCGACCAGCTACGCGCGGCTTCGTCGCGCACCGGCCAGAGAGTGGCGATCACGGCGCCCGTGCCTTGGGTGAGGAAGGCGTTGGCGAGGCTGCGCTGCGCGCGCCCTTCGATGGAGTGGCCCTCCGCGGAGCTGCAAGTCGCCAGCACGACCAGCCGCGGCGCAGTGTACGAGCGAGGCTCGGATTGGATGCGCGACAGGACTCTCTCGATCTCGCTCAGTTCGATGTGACCGCCGCGCCATGACGCCAAGCGCGGTTCCTTGCGCATGCCGCCCTTGGTGGCGGCGAAGTCGAGGTGCGTCACGATGTGGAGGCATGCGGGCGCCGTGGAGCGCAGCGCATCCGCGAACGTGACCTCGTCGAGGTCGCGCGCGTAGACGCGATGGATCCGTTCCAGTTCGGCCAGCTCCTCGTCGCCTGAGCGCAGGAGCGGAACGCCTTGCGCGTCCGTGGGACGTCCAAGCAGGCGCCACGCGCCCTTGCCGCTCCAATCGTCCGCGCCACGTGTGGCGCCAGGCAGGACCAGCGCAGCGTGGCGTGGCGCGCCTTGAGCGTCGACGAAGGGCGGCACGAGCGTCCACGGCACTCGTTCCATGAGGCCGTGTGCCAAGACCAGCAGCCGGCCGCCGCCTTGCTGGTCGCGCAAGGTCTCGATGCCATCCACCAAGCCCAGCTCCCGCCCGAGCTCGCTGGCGAGCTCGCGCGCCAGCGTCAGGTCGTCGCGCTGGATGGCTGGCGTCAGCGCGGTGTCGATGAAGCGACGCAGGTCCCCGCGCCTCAACGCGCGGCTGGCGCCGCTGGCACGTCCGTCGCGCGCCACGTGCACCGCGACGAAGGTGTCGGCGCCGCATCCGAGCACCAGCAGTCCGCCCTCCAGCCCGGCCGCCAGCTGCAGCAACTCGCGCTCGTCGACCGCCTCGCGGCCTCGACGGAGGTCGCGCGCCTGCCATGTGGCCAGCGCAGCCGCCGCGGCCAGTGGCTGTACGGCTTCGAGCCGCGCGCGCGCCAGAGCGGCGATGGTCTCGATGCCCACGAGTTCGCCCAGCCCGGCCTCGACTTGCCCGGTGGCGTCCAGTCCTTGGCCCAGCGAGGCTTCGAGTTGGGCGATGGCGAGGTCGAGTTCGCTTGCTCGATCGGCATCCGGCAAAAGCGCGCGTTCCAGGTGCAGACGGCCCATGACCGAGGATCGCGCCGCCAGCAATTCGGGCTCGTGTCCACCAGCCGCGACCTCGCGCGCCAGCACCAAGGCGAGCGCCAGATCCTGCCTGGCCATCGCGCGATCGACGCGCGATTCCGCTAGCAACGACTCGGCCTTGCCCAGCTTGGCTTCGCGGTTGTCGAGCTCCAGTTGGCCGTAGAGTTCCATGGCTTCCTCGTGCAGGCCGGCGCGCGCCAGCGTCGAGGCATACAGGAGCTTCCAGTCGTTCTCGGTGGCGCGCACGGAGAGGATGGGCAGCGCAGGATCGACGTTCGCGCGCAGCTCCCTCACGCCGAGCCATAGATCATCGATCCATGGCTTGTTCGCCTCGAGCCTGTCGAGGGCCGCGCTCCAGTCGTCGCGGCTCAGGTCCAGCCACGCCAGCGAAGAGTGCACACGCCACAGGCTGTCGGAGGCCAGCCACCACAGGTCCGCCTGCGCGAGGCGCAGCCGATCCTCCAGCGGAACCAGCACGTCGTTCACCCAAGCCGCTTCGGTCCAGAGGATGTCGTGGACCTCGTCCAGCAAGCCTTGCTGCTGCACGAGCGCGGCCCGCTCGACCAGCGATCGAGCGCGCAGTTCCGTGGCCTGCCATGCGTCCGGCCACTGCTCCTCGGGCAGGCGGACGACGCCATCGTGCACGTCATCCCAAAGTCTCTCGGCCGTGGTGTTCTTGCCAGCCAGCTCCTCCGCCTCGGCCTGCAGCGACTGAGCGAACAAGGCCGTGTACGAGGACCCGAGGCGCGTCCATAACGCCCAGGCTTCCTCGGCGTCCGCGGCGGCGCGCGACCAGGCCGCGCGTCGTTCCGCGTCGAGGGCCTCGCGGCCGCGCGCCAGATGCACCTGTGCGCGCAAGGTCAGCAGTGGAGCGCGTAACGCTGCCTGCGGATCCAGATTCGGATCGGTGCCTTCGAGCTTCGCGCGCTGCTCGAGCTCGGCGTCGAGGCGCTTCTCCAATTTGTCCAGGTCAGGCTTGCTCGACCGCGCCGCGTCCAGGTCCTGCGGCCCTGGCAGGCGTAGCAGCTCGGAACGGAAAAGCGCGCGTTGCCCCACCGTCCATTGGGACCAGCGCGCGTGCATGGCCGCGTAGTCGGCGTCGCCGCAGTCCGCGAGGCGCGGTAGCAGCGCCTCGAGTTCGGCGAGGTCGCGTTCGTCGTCAGCCTGTCGATCGCCGGATTCGCGTCCGGCTTCCATGGTTGCTTGCAGTTGCACGGCGAGGCGGCGCGCCTGCGCCAAGGCCGCCGCGCAGTCCTGCGCAAGCGCGGTGCTAGGCAGGCCCGTCAGGAACCACGCTCCGACCAGCGCCTGCCATCCGCGGTTCACTGCCCGAGCAGCTCCTTGATCAAGCCTTCGAGCCTCGTGCGTTCCTTGGGCGAAGCTTGCGGCAGCATGGCGCGCAGCTGCGCCACCGCTTGCGCGTGGAAGCCGCGCTTGTGCAGCAGCTTGGCGCGTTCCTCGCGGCTGGCGAGTTGGAGGAGCTCGCGAACGAGCGCCGCATCCTCCACCACGGCGACCGTCGAGGTCACGGGCGCGCCCGGCACCACGCCGGCGAGGGGCTGCCACGTCCACTCGAGCATGCCGGGCTTGGCGAACCACGAGCGTTGCGCGGGGACGAGCGGCTGCGCATGCGCGCCCTTCTTCTGCAGCTCGGTCGTCTTGGCCTTGAGGCCCACGCCTTCCACGGAGCCAAGGCGGAACTCGTACGACTTGGCGCCCTCGCGCAAACTGGCCTCGAAGGACCAGCGGGCCAGCTCGGGATCGCCAGCATTCGTCGCGTCGTCGACGACCAGCACTTTGCCGCGCGGCAACAAGCTCGCGAACGCCTCGCCACTCGTCGTCCCACCGCGCATCGTCTCGACCCACGACACGGGGGCGCCCGCCGCCGTCGACTCGCGTTGGCCGAGGCGCACGGCGAGCAGCACGATGATCGAGGCCGCCACGGCGGCGACCAGCCATCTGGCCGGGCGCAGGATGCGGCCGGTCGGGCGCGGCGTGGCGCTCGGAGCGGCGGGGGTGGCGACCACGTCCTCGACCGGCTCGTCGGCGCCCTCGTCGAAGACGAGCGGCGAGGGCGGCGCGACCTGCAGCGTGGCGACGAACGACTCGCACGGCACGCACACGGCGAGGTGCTTGTCGATGGCGGCGCGCCGCTCGTGCGAGAGCGGCGCGGACCACTGCTCCGCTCCGGGCCCGGCGCCGAAGCCGTAGAGCTCCTCGGCGGTGGGGCACTCGGAGGTGGCTCCCGCGGCCAGCGCTTGGTCGCGCAGCCAGCGGTCGGCGGACTCGAGACGATCCAAGGCCTGGGCGCGGTGGGGGTCGCGCCGCAGGGCCTCCAGCGTGGGGGTCGGCTGCTTGTCGTACGACAGCAGCGCCTGGAGGGCCTTGTCCTCGTCGTGGAGGTCGCCGGGCCCGAAGCGGAGCGGTTGGTTTTCCTGCTTCATGGAATGCGCAGATTCCGGCTTCCGACCCCTGTGCGGGGCAGAAAAGGGCGAAAAACGACGCGTTTGGTCGCTGGCCCCGCTCACGCTTCCGCCTCCTCGAGCGCCAAGTCGTTCACCAGCACGCGCCTTAGCGCCGTGGAGGCTCGTTTGACTCGGTATTTCGCCTGTTCCAAGGAAAGCCCTGTCCGGCTGGCGATCTCCTCCATCGTCCGACCATCGACGAAGCGCAGCACCAACAACACGCGCTCTTCGGGCTCGAGGTGCGCGAGACCGCGCCGCACCAGTTGCCCGACCTCGTCCGTGCTGGCCGTGTCGCTGGGGCCGGGCGCCAAATCGGCCCGTTCGGGGATCTGGTCGCCCGCGGCCGTCACGCGCACCTTGCGGCCGCCATTCGCGCGGCGCCGCAAGTCGACCACGCGGCACCAGGCCACGCGGTACAGCCAAGTGCCGAAACTGCCCTTCGACGGGTCGAAGGCATCGGCATCGAGGCGGTCGAATACGTGCAGCACGATGTCCTGGAACAGGTCGTCGCGCGAGGAATGGTCTTGTTCGAAGCTGCCGATGCAGTGCAGCAACAAGGGGCGATACCGCTCGAGGAAGGTGGCGACGGTGGGGTTGTGGCGCGCGCGCAATCCGCGGACCAACTCCAACTCAGCGTCATCCAACTCATGGTGCCCCATACCAAGCACGGGGATAGTGAATCGCGCGGGCACAAGCAAGACGTGTCCCCTGCGCTTCTTGGGCGAAGCGTCGGTGGGGTGTGATCGGGAGCACGTCGGGTGTCGCAGGCCCTAGAAGATTGTATTTTGTGCCCAGCTCCGGTGGCCCACTCAAGGGTGGCCTCTGGGCAGACCCGCCCGTGCGCCGCACAATGCAAAGCGCCTCCCATGGACGACTTGGCCCGCATCACACAGGCAGCCTACGGCGAGCTGCAAGCCTTGGCGCGCGCCTGCATGCGCGGGCAGAAACCCGGCCACACGCTGCAGGCGACGGCGCTCGTCAACGAGGCGTTCTTGCGTCTTACGCGCGCCGACCCGGCGATCCTGCACGATCGGCCGCGGTTCTTGGCGGTGGCGGCCACGGCCATGCGCCAGATCCTCATCAACCACGCCGAGGCGCGCAACACCGACAAGCGCGGCAGAGGGCGGGCGCGAGCCGGGGGCGAGCAAGCCGATCTGCTAGAGGCCAGCGAGATCGACCTCGAGAGCGTGCTCGATGTCGATGCGGCGCTGAAGAAGCTCGAGGGGCTGGATCCGCGCAAGGCCAAGGTGGTCGAGGCGCGCATCTTCGGGGGCATGTCGAACGCCGAGGTGGCCGAGTCGCTGGGCATGTCCTTGAGCACCGTCGAGTCCGATTGGCGCATGGCCAAGGCGTGGCTGGCGCGCGAGTTGGAGTCTTGAGGGCGCCTGCGGCTCTTGCCGGGGCGGATTTCCGGGAATTGGCCAAGGCCGGCGAGCGCTGATCCTGTGAACGAAGAAGTGCCGCCCTCCACCGATCCGATGGCGCGTTTCGCGCGCCTCGACGAGCTGTTCCAAGCCGCGCGCGACCTGGAACAGGGGGAATTGCACGCGTTCCTGGCGAGCTTGGACGACGTCGAGTTGCGTCGAGACCTCGATGAGCTGCTGCGCCACGACCGCGCAGGCACGCCCTCGGTGCGCACGATCTCCGATGTGGGCGGGTTGTTGGACGGTCTCGAGGAGCCCGCCGCCATCCCCGAGCGCCTCGGCGAGTACGAGGTGCTCGACATCGTGGGCGAGGGCGCCAGCGGGATCGTCTTGCGCGCGCGCCAACCCGGCACGGACCGGCTGGTCGCCATCAAGGTGCTGTCGAGCGGCGCCTGGGACCACAAGGCCTTGGCGCGCTTCCGGCGCGAGGTGCGCATCCTCGGGCGCCTCGAACACCCCGGCATCGCGCGCATCTACGACTCGGGCACGGACGCGAGCACCACGCCGGCGCGGCCGTACTTCGTCATGGAGCTGGTCGCAGGCAAGTCGTTGACCGCGCATGTGCGGAAGCACGATCTGGGATGGCGCGGCGTCGTGCGGCTCTTCACGCAGGTCGTCGAAGCGTTGGCGCACGCGCACGCTTGCGGCGTGCTGCATCGCGATATGAAGCCGGGCAACGTGCTCGTGTCGGCCGACGGGCGGTCGAAGATCGTCGACTTCGGCGTGGCGGCGCTCGCGGAAGGCCGGAGCGACGGCGACGAAGGCGGCCAAGTCGGTCGTGCCACGAGCTTGAAGAGCGCGGCGGGCGACCTCGTCGGCACCGTGCCCTACATGCCTCCCGAGCAGTTCGACGGCACGGGCAAGGTCGACGAGCGCAGCGACCTGTACTCGATCGGCGTGATGCTCTACGAGGCCTTGTCGGGGCGCATGCCGTGCGAGCTCGACGGTCGCAACCTCGTGCAAGCCGCCGCCATCGTGCGCGACGAGGTGCCGCTGGCACTCGGGCGCCTCGACACCACGCTCGTCGGTGACGTCGAGACGGTCGTGGCCAAGTTGCTCGAGAAGGAGCCTGAGCGCCGCTACCAGACCGCGCGCGAGCTGAAGGAGGATCTCGAGCGCCTGGTCGAGGGCCTGCCGACGCGCGCTCGTCCGGTGACTCGTCGCGAGCTCACGCTGCGTTTCGCGCGCCGCTACCGCGGGTTCTTGACCGCGACCGCGATCGCCTTCGTGGCGTTGGCGTCGCTCTTGTCGTGGACGGCGAGTCTGTGGCGCACCGCCGACCAGCGCGGCGATTCGTTGGCGCTCCTGCTCGAGGAGCGCTCGCGCGGCGACTATCGGCGCACGATCGGCTTCGCCGAAGCATCCTTGCGCGCGGGGAGCATCGGTCACGCGCGCGCGGCGCTCGAGGCGGCGGAGCCTGCGCGGCGCGGCTGGGAGTGGGACTACCTGCGCGCCCGCGCCTGGAGCGAGGCCTCGACGTTGCCGTCGGGGACGCTGACCACCGTCGTGCGTTCGGCGCGCGGTCGCGTGCTCGTGGCCGACAACGGCACGGGCGACGTGCGCCTGCTCGACGCGGCGGGCGAGGGACTGCGCACCCTCTGGACTTCGCGCGGGCTGCTGCGCGACCTCGCCTTGTCGCCCGACGGCGACGAGTTCGTCGTCGCCGACGAGGCCTCGGATGGGTTGGTCGTGCGGCGCGTCGCCGACGGATCCGTCGTGCGCACCCTGCGCACGGGACTGGCGCCGCACACGCGCGTGGCGTGGTCCGCCGACGGGGCGCGCCTCGCCTGCGCCGGATTCGATGGCGCGATGGTGGTGCTGGAGGCTCGCGCTGGAACCATCGTCTTCGAGGACGAGGCGCGTGAGGACCGTCCCTTCCCGGCCGAGGGGCTGGTGGAGTTCCTGCCCGGCGGGAGCGCCGTGGTGTCCGCGGTCGCCACCGACACGAGTTGCCGCCTGCGACTCGAGGATGGCGCGATGCTCGAACTCGACCTCGCAGGCGACCGCGTCGATTGCCTCGGCGCCTGCGTCGATGCGCAGGGACGGCCGATCGTCCTGGTCGGCACCTACGACGGGCTCGTGCGCCGCTTCGACGGCGCGAGCGGCGCGAGCTTGGGCGCGATGAAGGCGCACGCGGGCAACGTCAAGGCCATCGAGCCCGGCCCGCGTCCCGGCACGTTCTTCACGGGCGGCGCCGACTGCGCCATCTGGCTGTGGGACGCGGCCACCGCCGCGCGGCTTGGCGGCGCGGTGGGCAGCGAGCGCACCGTGCGCGGCCTGGCGCTCGACGTCGAGGCCAATCGGCTGGCCGCGGTGGGCAACGACAACCATCTGCGCCTGTGGCCGATCGACGTGGCGGTGCGCGAACCTGCGCTGCGCGGACACGACGCGTGGGTCTACGGCGTCGCGTTCCTCGCCGACGGCACGCTCGCCAGTTGCGCAGGCGAAAAGCCGGCGCCCGATGGTCGCGTCGCCTTGTGGGATCGCGCCACGAGGAAGCTCACCGCCGAGCTCGTCGTCGACCCGCAGAGCCCCGAAGCGATCGTGGCCGACGTGGCCGACGACGGCCGCGGCGGCGCGGTGGCGGCGTGGTGGAAGGCTGGCGATGGCGGGCTCGCCTTCCTCGATGGCGACGAGGCGCGCAGCCTGCCGCTTGCGAAGGTCGCGCCATGCAGCGTGGTCGGCCTGCCCGGCGGCGACGCCGTCGCGTGGCGCGCGCTGGGTTCGTCGCGCTTGACCGTCATGGCGCGCGATGGATCCATCTTGCAGGTGCTGGATCTTCCCGGGCGCAACAGCGAACGACCGTTCCTGCGCTTGCGCGACGATGGGAGCGAACTCGCCACGCATACCGACGCGGGCCTCTTCCTCGTGCCGATCGAGCGTGCGACCAGCGGACAGCGCCTTGGCGCGCCGCGGCTCGTGCGCGTGGCGGGTCGCGTGCACGACCTGGCCGTGTGCCGCGCCGATCGTCGCATCGCCGTCGGCTTCGTCGATGGGCAGATCGCGCTCGTCGATCCCGACGCCCCCGTCGACGCGGAGGGGCTGGCCGCCATCGTGTGGCGCAGCCCGCTGGCCCACGGCGGGCGAGTGCGCCTTGCGCGCACGAGCGACGGCATGCGCATCGCCAGCGCCAGCGACCAGTTGATCCGCGTCTGGGACGCCGCCGACGGGGGGGCCTTGCTCAACCTGGCCGGACATGGCGACGTCGTCCTGGCCTTGGCGTTCTCGCCCGATGGCCGCACGCTGGCCTCCAGCTCGATCGACCGTACGGTGCGGCTGTGGGAGGGCCGCGCCAGCCGTTAGGCAAGGTCCGGGTTTTTTCGCGCATTTCCCCAAGGGGGCGGCGCCGCGTTCCTGTCCACGAAGGCGAAGCGTCGCCTTGGACCGACTTGCGGTCCACGAGCGGTGGCTTGGTCCGGACCGCGAGCGTCGCGCGGTCGGACCTCCTCCAGTCGCGGCGCAGATAGGCAAGGCCCTCCATGCGCACGCTTCCGCTGCTCTCCCTCCTCGTCGCCGCGTCGCTCGTCGCGCCCGCTGGCGCGCAGACCTTCGACAGTCCCAAGCTGCCCAAGCTCCAGCCGCCCGCGGGCAACCCGACCGCCGAGATGCTGGTCTCCCATCTCCAAGGCGGCAGCGACACCTGCGCCGCCGCGACTTCCGCGGCGCAGATCGCCGGCAGCGGGTCGTTCTTCGTCAACTCGACCTTGGCGACGACCAACCTCTACAACCGCGATGTGTGGTTCGTCTGGACGGCTTCTGTCGATGGCGTCGTGTTCATGGGCCTGTGCGGCAGCACGCCGGCCGACACGCTGCTCTTCGCCTATCCGTTCAACGGCGGCGCGTGCCCGGTGCAAGGCGCTCCGACGCTCGCCGACAACGACGACTCGTGCGGCCTGCAGTCGGTGATCAGCTTCAACGCGACCGCCGGCACGAGCTACTACATCGCCGCAGCTTCGTTCATGGGCTACGCCAGCGGCTACACCGCGCAGCTGTTGGTGCAGGAGGCGGGCGGCAGCGTCGACTCCGACGAGATCGCGGGCGCCGCGGGCATCATCGGCGCCGGGCCGCACAACTACGACAACAGCCTCCTGACGACCAGCTTCGCCGGCGCGTGCGCCATGGAGAACGACCAGTGGTTCGCGTGGACGGCCTCGCTCACCGGCACCGCGACGGTGTCGACCTGCGGCGGCGCGGCCGTCGGCAGCGGCACGGACACGGTGGTCGCGGTCTACGCCGGCCTCGGCTCGAACGGGCCGTTCCCCACGGGCAACCTGCTCGCCTGCAACGACGATTCCGGCGCGCAGTTCTGCGGCCTCGGCTCGGTGGCCACCTTCCCGACGACCGTGGGCGAGCGCTACCTGATTCGCCTGGGCCGGTTCCCCGGCGCAGCTTCGGTCTACGGCACGTTCACCGTGACCGAGTCGGGCACGTATCCGCCGGCCGACACTTGCGCCACGGCGCGCGTCGTCACCGGCGAGGCGCCGATTCCGTTCGACAACACGAACGCGGCGACCGACCTCGTCGGAAGCTCGTGTTCGCCGATCGGCAACGACGAGTGGTTCCGCTGGACCGCGCCGCGCAGCGACATGGTGACGATCTCGGCCTGCGACGGGCTGGCGCCTGGATCGGCCCCGGACACGGTGCTCGCCGTGTACCTCGGCGCGGCCTGCCCCACTTCCTCGCCCATCGTGTGCAACGACGACAACGGCTGCGCACCGGGCAACGCGACCTCGAAGGTCGCCTTCTACGCGACCTGCGGCCAGACCTACCTGATCCGACTCGGGCGCTACATCAACACGGCCGCCAGCCGCGGCACGTTCACCATCGTCGGCGAGCTCGGGGCCTTCGCGCCCGGCTGCGACGCTCCCGCGCCGGGCCATGCGTACTGCTTCGGCACGAGCGGTTGCCCGTGCGGCAACAATGGCGGTCCAGGCGCCGGCTGCGCCAACTCGCTTAACGGCAGCGGCGCGCGCCTCGTCGGGCGCGGCGTCGCGAGCTTGGCGAACGACACGTTCACGCTCGAGGCGTCGGGCATGCCCAACAGCAGCTGCCTGTACTTCCAAGGCACGACGCAGGCCGCGACCGTCTTCGGCGACGGGTTGCGCTGCGCGGCGGGCTCGGTCATCCGCCTCGGGTCGAAGAGCAACGTGGCGGGCGACTCGCGCTACCCGATGGCCGGCGACCTGCCGATCTCGGTGCGCGGAGCCATCGGCGCGGCCTCCAGCCGCACCTACCAGGCCTGGTACCGCAACGCGGCCGCGTACTGCACGGCCAGCACGTTCAACCTGACCAACGGCTACCTGGTGGCATGGAAGCCGTGAGCGAGGCCTCGGCGCGACTTGTCAAATATCCTTGACGAGTGGCGCGTCAAGCAGGCGGGGCCGGCCGGTCGCATGCGACCAGCCGGCCCCGCCGCTCCTGCATCGCCCGCCGGACCTGGCGAGGGCTGGGCTTCGAGGCCGAACGGAAGAGCTCCAAGCCGGCCGGAAACTGCCTGCGGCCGGGATCCCGGTCGGCCTCGGTCGTCGTGCCCACGCGCATCGTGTACTCGAGGCGCAGGCCGTTGACCGGATCGTCGAAGAAGAACGACCTGTAGGGGGGCAGGTCGATCAACTCGCCCACCACCGCTCCACGCGAGCGCAGCTCGGCGTGCCGAGCCTCGAGCTCCTTCGAGGACGCGCAACGCAGCGCGAAATGGAAGGTCCCCGCGGGCACGCCGAGGCCCGCGTTGATGCCGGTGTCGTAGTCCACGGCCACGCCCGGAGTGTCGTGCCGCTCCATGAACGCCAGCGCGCAGCCCGAGCCGCAGTCGAAGAACATGTGGTCCACATGGCCACCCTCGGACACCAACATGCGTTCGTGGATCAGCACGGGAAAGCCCAGCTGTCCTTCGTAGAAGGCGCGCGTGGCCGCGAGGTCGCGGGTTCCGAAGCTCAAGTGGTCGATCGCCATGGGTGTCCTTCGCGGCGCAAGGCCCACCTCGTGCTCAGCCGAGTGCGGCGAGGAACGCCACCACCGGCCGCGCCGAGGGTCTACCGTGCTGCCAATCGCCGCCTTCGCAGCCGGATCCGCCGATGTCGACATGCGTGAAGCACAAGGGTTGCTTCGAATCCGTGCCATGCTTGTCGAGCCCCGAAGCGACGGCGAGGAAGGCCATGGGGAACTGGTGGCCGCGCGCGGTGCCCGACGAAGGCAGGTTGTTGCACGACAACACGTCGTCGGCCTTGGTGCGGGGCGCCACGAAGTCCCAGTCCTCGCGGCGCAGTCGGGAAACCTCGAAGGGATCGCCCCACAAGTCGCCTTGCATGCCGAGCGACTCGCTCACGGCGGCTTGGCGCGCGGGGCCATTGTCGAGGGCGATGTTGTAGGGGCCAACCGCGCGCCCGGCGTGGCCGGTCAAGGTGGCGACCGACAAGATGCGCGGGTTGAGTTCCTTCGCGGCGCGCACGCGCAAGTGCGACAGCAGGTCGGCCAGCACGAGGCGGCCTTC
>SXGQ01881931.1_pt1 | contig 18649 bp, 18 predicted proteins | sample 3178371 | NCBI WGS metagenome assembly SXGQ01 (sample SAMN11356859, study PRJNA531348) | freshwater metagenome | isolation source: freshwater sample F1-20 | place: China: Fuxian Lake, Yuxi | collected 2017-12-25 | reverse complement strand
TCAATGACGACCAGTGGCGCACTTACTGTCGTTCGTTGATTAAGGGTACTTCAAAAAGGGAAGCTGCGAGGAATGCTGGTATTAGTTACTCGACAGTAATGAAGTCTGAGAAAGACCCCAACAGCAGGATGAGTAGAGTTATGGGGGAACTAGGATTTGAGGGTGCTGGCTTACTAGACCCGAACTTGATAACTGGCCCTGCACAACAAGCATTAGAAGATTTCTCTTATTTTCGTAAAAGGTATCTGGCTAGAAGTGATAGTCCTTGGCAAGAAGATGCAGTTAAAAGGATTGTTGAGTTAGCGGCTAGTCCTGATAAAGAGTACTTGGTAGTAAATGCTCCTCCAGGCTCAGGTAAATCTACCTTCTTCACTCACGACTTACCTTGTTGGCTTGCAGTGAGAGATAGAAGCCTTAGAACAATGATCGGCTCTAGGACAGAGAAACAAGCAAAGATGTACACAGGTCGTTTAAGGAGAACCTTCGATAGATCAATCCCTGTAAAAGCAGAACCTGAACTTGTAGAGAAGGGTATGGCTACCAATGCTGTAGCTACCTTGATGCAAGACTATGGAAGATTCAAACCAACCAACCCTGAACTATGGCGATTAGAGGAGTTCATCCTTGAACAGCCAGGGGGTATCAGTGTAGAAGATAAAGAATCATCTTTTGTGGCTTACGGAATGGACTCAGGCTTTCTAGGAGGCCGATTTGATTTAGTTATCTGGGATGACTTGGTAGATAAAAAGACTTTAAGGACTATGGATGCTAGAGAGAATCTAATCAACTGGTGGGAAACTGAAGCTGAAACTCGACTTGACCCAGGTGGCTTGCTAATCCTGCAAGGGCAGAGGATGGGTAGTGAAGACCTGTATCGCTATGCACTGGACTTGGTTGATGGTGATGACTTTGAAGTTCTAGGAGAGGAACCAAAGAGGAAGTACCACCATATCTCCTACAAGGCTTATTACCCTGAAAAACATATTGACGAATCCAGTTTAAGTACGGCTTGGCCAGAGGGGTGCTTGCTTGACCCTTATCGCTTGCCTTGGAAAGAACTCAATCGAATTAAGAAGAATAGAGAAGATAGATTCCTAGTTTTGTATCAGCAAGAAGACACTGACCCTCAAAACCAGTTAGTGCCTAGACTTTGGATTGATGGTGGCAGAGATGGAACTGGCGAAGACTTCCCTGGCTGTTGGGATAATGACAGACAAGCAGGGATAATCCCTAAGAACATAACAAGTGGAGCTTTCAGTGTAGTCACTGCTGACCCTTCTCCTACTAGATTCTGGGCTATTCAGCATTGGCTCTATGACCCCGACACTGAAATACAGACCCTAGTTGATTTACATAGGGCTCCAATGGATGCTCCTGACTTCCTAGACTGGAATCACAGCAACGGTGTGTTCTCAGGGCTACTTGAGGAATGGTGGCAAAGGTCAAATGACCAAGGCAGACCATTCACTTATCTAATAGTTGAATCCAATGCGGCTCAACGCTTCCTCTTGCAATACGACCATGTGCGTAGGTGGCAATCTTTGAGGGGTGTTTCAGTAATTCCACACGCTACTACTAGGAATAAGACTGATGCTGACTATGGAGTTCAGACTATGGCTCCTCACTATCGCTACGGCAGGGTTAGATTCCCAGGTGCAGTGATGGATGGCTCTCGTAAAAGAGTAGAACCTATGATTAAAGAACTAAGTGCTTGGCCTGAAGGCAGTACCGACGATACAGTGATGGCTCATTGGTTCTTAATATGGAATGCACCTAATCTATTCCCAGTGAAATCTAAAACCCCACCAATGTTTCATAGACCTAGTTGGCTAAGAAGCAACCAAAGATGGGTAAATTAGTGTCAATATCAGAGTCAGATATGCTAATTTATTCTCTTGAAGTCAGTTATGTTGTATCCTCTGAGGGAATACCAAGGATAGTATTGCGCTCAGAAGGTGAAATTGACGCAATCACTGTCGTTGGAATTTTAGAATTAGTCAAACAAGACTTAATGGTTACGGAAGGTAAATAACTTGTCAGGACCTTCGCTCGATTCGATAGTGGCTCTACTAGAGGAACGCAAGAGAGCACAATCGCCAGTGATTAGCCGTATGCAAAAACTTCGTGACGCATACAACGGCGACATTATTATCCCACTGCCTGAGATGGATAAGTCCGAGGCAAGTGCTGTGGCTAACTTAATTGCCACTGGACTAGATCAAAGTGCTATGCGTATCGCATCCACTTACCCAAATTGTTTTTATCCTGCTTTAGAACCTGGCAACAACGCTAGTGAGAAAAGAGCTAACACTCGCCGTCGTGCAACTCTAGGTTGGTGGGAAGCAAACAAACTTCCACTTAAACTTCGTCGTCGTGCAAGGCTAATGATTGGTTACGCATCATCACCTGTAGTGTTAAGACCAGACCCTAAGCGTGGTATTGCTAAGTGGGAAGTAAGAAACCCACTATCTACTTTTGTTGCACCAACTGAGGACCCAGATGAGATGTGTCCACCAGATGCAATCTTTACTTTTAAGCGTGGCTACAGGTGGTTGCAAGAAAACTATCCTGAGCAGATGGGAAAACTAAACAAGCGTGCCAATGCAGACCCAAACACTATGTTTGAACTATTGGAGTACATGGATGGTGACATCCTAGTTACCGCAGTGATTGGTGAACAAGTAACACCAGGCTTATCCAGTGGCGCAAGTTATGTAGAACTAGAACGAGTACCAAACAGAACAGGTATGAACCTAGCAGTTGTACCAGGTCGTATTACTCTTGATAGAGCAATGGGTCAATTTGATGGACTTGTTGGTATGTATCAGTTGCAAGCAAAACTTATGGCACTAGAGGTCATTGCAGTTGAGCGAGGCATCTTCCCTGACACTTACTTAGTATCACGCCCAGGTGAGTCAGCCAAATTTATTTCTGGTCCGTATGACGGCAGAACAGGTATGGTGAATATCATCCAAGGTGGTGAGATCAGAGAAGCAGGTATGGGCCAAGGCACTGCTGCTAACGCAACCATTGATCGCCTAGAACGCAATATGCGTATTACTTCAGGAACACCTGCTGAGTTTGGTGGTGAATCTACTTCTAACATTAGAACTGGCAAGCGTGGTGACGCAATCCTTTCTGCTGTAGTGGATTTCCCAGTACAAGAAGCCCAAGAGATTCTTGCTGCTTCACTAGTTGAGGAAAACAAGAGAGCAATCGCTATTGCTAAGTCTTACTTTGGTAATCAGCGTCGTTCATTCTATGTATCTCAAGGCAAGGTCAAGGGGCATGTTGATTACATCCCTAACAAAGATTTTGAAACAGATGCAAACACAGTGACTTACGCTTACGCAGGAGCAGATGCCAACGCCCTTGTTGTAGGACTAGGACAGCGTGTAGGTATTGGAACAATGTCTAAGAGAACAGCCCAAGAGATTGACCCACTAATTTCTGACCCAGAGATTGAGCATGATAGAACAGTAAGTGAGTCCTTAGAAGCAGCATTACTATCATCTGTACAGACACAAGCTGCTCAAGGAGCAATACCACCAGCAGACCTAGCTAAGATTATGAAACTCGTAATTAGTGACAAGATGGACTTAGCAAGTGCAGTGGAGAAAGTTCAAAAAGAAGCACAAGAGCGTCAGGCTACTCCTGCTCCTATGGGAGCCCCTGAAACTATGCCAGGATTAGCAATGCCAGGTATGGGAGCAGAGCAACCAGTAGAGCAAGCACAAGCACCAGCACCATCACTAGACCAATTATTAGGAGCATTAGGTGGCCAGTAGAGGTAGAGGCGGTAGCAGAAACGGTCAGATCGGTAAGGCTTACACCAATCGCACTGACTTAAATCCTGCTGCTAAGTTGCCTATTTCAGCACCAAGCGGAATGCAACAAGGTATGCGTAAGCAATTAGAAGATGCTCAAAGAGCAGTGCCAATGGGTAGAACTCAAGCACCTCCAGTGGATACTGCTATGTCTGCCCCAATGCCAATGGAACAACCAGTACCTTTATCAGCTCCTAGCCAATTCCCTGAAGAACCAATTACAGCAGGAGCACCTTTTGGTGCAGGTCCTGGTCCTTCTTTCCAACCTGACACTATGGGTGACGATATGCAAAGACTCAAGGGTTACATCCCAGTAATTGAAGTAGTTGCACAAGCACAGGACTCACCACAAGTTTTAAGAGATTTTGTACTTTATCTAAAGAGCGTGTGAAATGGCACTCGACTCTACGCCAGCGTGGGCATTGAACTTTTCGAAGTATCTTGATGCCTTCGGGTTTGACAACGCTCCTCTCGCTTGGGGTCTGGCACAAGTCAGCGACTTAACACCAGATCAGCATGAGGACCTAATTGGCATTTTGACCAAGGAGTAACAATGTCCTTATCTGCAAATCCTCAAGGTAACAGCATTTGGAATAGATTTAAGAATATCGGAAGCACTATTGGTCAAGGCTTTTTAGAAAGCAAACTTGGTCAAGCGGTTCTATCACCATTTGAAAAACTAGGAATACTAGAAGGAGAAACCCTAAAAGGAAATTTAGCTCGTCAAAGCGTTTCTGATTTTTTTCTACCTGACACTATCCAAGGTCAAACAGCAACAAAAGAACAACAAAAAAGAGCAGCACAATCAATCTCAATGGCTAATGCTGCTACCTATCGCTTAGAGAGTATTGCCGATAACATTTTTGGAAACAAGATAGGTCAATTCTTTAGCCCAAGTTCATACAATCCTAAAACTGGCAAGCTCTACAATCCTTATGACGAACAAGAACGAGAAGAACGCTTTGGTGGTTTTAACTTATTAACTGGTACAGCAGATTTAATTGCTGGCAGTTTCGTATCACCTTTTTATGTATTTGGTAAGTTGGGTAAAGTAGGTAGATTAAAGTATTTAGATACAAAAGCCACACCTGACAAAGTAGTTGTTAAAGCAGATGTAGATAAATTAGCAAAAGCAGAAAATGTTAGATCATCTTATTTTGCTACAAGAAATCGTTTAGACCAATTAGATTTAGAAAACACTGCTATTAGTGGTAGAACTTTAGATGACATTGAAGCAGAAAGAATTGAACTTAATCGTTCCTTGCCAAGACTAGAAAAAGAATTTAATACCACCAAAAAAGATTTAGATTCAATTAGATATGCTGATGGTTATGAGGAATTCATAAAACAATCAACACTTTTAGATGGAGATCAATTAGTAAATCATAAGTTTATCCGAGAATCATCTAATCCTGAAGTTTTAGCAGGTTTATTAGGAGAAAACACTGATCTTTACACAGCAGGGTTAATTGTTCGGTCTGCAGTAGGTGATGTTAATGCCCAAAGATTATTAGCCCAAGAATCAGCAAGCACTTGGTTTGCATTAAATAGGGCTCGCAGTGGATTAGGTGAATTAACAATACATATCAATGCGGCTAAACAAGGTAAAGATATTCACGAATTGGCTTTATTAAAAGAAAATAGCCGAGCACTTGGAGCTGAGTTCAAAGATTTAGTTAAAAAAGATGCTTACTTGGCTAGAGCAGTAGAAGCAGCAGAATCTAAAGTAGGTTACAGAGGTCCTTCAGTATTTAACGCTGTTGAAAAAGTAAGAGCCGATAAAGCAGTTTTAAGAGGCGAACTTTCTACAAGTCAAAATAAAGTTTGGGATATTGAGTATTTTCGCCGTAATCCTTTTGTAGCCACTGTAGGTGTAGTTAGTTGGCCATTTAGAGAACGCCCTTCAGGTTGGGTGCGTACTAAAGGTATCAATTCCAGTGACTCAGTAGGTGAAATACAAGCCTTTGTTGGTAAGGTATCTGCCTTTACTCCTGAACAACGCAAGTCTTTTATCAATAGTTGGTTATCCGCAACAGACGATATTAGTCGTCAAAGAGTTGCTACTAGATTAGAAGAAACCGCTATTAGGGCAACTACTAAAAAATACAACATATCTGATAAAGAAGCTGCTGAGATTATTAAAGAAATAGAAAAAAGAAGGTCTAACGCTATCAAATTTTACAAAGAAAATACTTTCTTAATAGATGAAGAAGGCAGAAGAATTGTTGCTCCACAGCTATCATCTCAACTAGCAGACAGTATGCCAATCATAGATATTGTTGCTTTAGATAAACAATTAAAAGCAACACAAAATCTTTGGAAACAAGCAGATTTATCTATCAGAGGTGGGGCTATTAGTTGGTTAGATACATTAGATCAAATTTGGCGGCCAGCCGTTTTGATGCGTCTTGGATACCCACAAAGAAATGTTGGCGAAGGAACACTTAGAGCAACAGCAGCATTACAAAGTTTATTTTCCTTACATTCTCCTAAAGATATTGGAAGTGCAACAAAACATTGGTATCTAAATCGCAATGCAGGAATAACAAATTATGTAAATATGGCTAAAGAGGCTCAATTATTAAAACAAACCAAAGGTACTGCAGTAAAACTAGCACCACTACGCACCTCTTGGCAAAAATTAGTTGATACACAAAACGATATGATTCAAATAAGCAAAAACAAAATAGATAATTTACAAGAAGAATTGAAAGATTTATCTAATGATGCTATTGATGGTTTACAAACTCAAAAAAAACAATTTAAAAGTTTCGAAGAATTTAGTAATGCTATTTCACAACAAGGATTAAGACCTAGAATGTGGCATATTGCCAAAGACGATTTCGAATTAGATCCTAATCGCAAACCGACAAACAGGCTTGGTGGAACATCAGATGAGCCAGGACTTTTTGTTGGCGACCCCAAAACTTGGGAAAATTATGCAATAGATAGAAAAATAGTTATTGAATATGACATGACAGGATTAACATGGACTAAAAATCCACTATCAGACACAAAAGCAGATTTTTTTACTGACCAATCGGGCAATCAAGGATTTTTTGTTCGCCCACAAGGTTTTGAAAAATTAAAAGAAATTGGTAGATTCAGTATTGAAGAGGCAAAAAGTCGAGCAATAAAACAACAGAATGAAATGCCAAAGTCTAAAGAAGAAGCAAGAAAAATATGGGAGAGTCTAAATGATGCTATTGATTCTAACCGCAAATTACAAATAGCTGATGAAATAAATACTCGTAAAGAACTCATAAAAGAAGGCGAAACAAAAATTGCTTATTATGTACAGCAAGCCAATAAAAAAGGTGTTAAAGGAAATAGGTATCGTCGTAATGAAGGTGTCTTTACTTACAGAGATGTAGAAAATTTACCTCAAGCATTTGAAGATGACTTTGGAAAAGTATTAGCAGGTTTGGCTGGTACTGAATCTCGTATTGCTCGTGAAATATCTTCACCAGGTAGAGTGTTTAGTTCTGTAGATCAAGCCAGATATCGTTCAGCAGGATTTACTAAACTAGAGCCTGATGACCCTAATTACTTTATTGGTTTAGAAAGTGTTGCTCGTCAATTTAGAAACGCTGAAACAACTAAACAACTACTACAAGGTAAAACTATTGATGAAGTAGTAGATTATTTAAGAAATACTTCTGAAGGTAGAAAAGAATTTCGTTTATCAAGAGCACAAGACCCTGAAACTTATGCTATCCAAATGAGTTACGCAGTAGATAGATATTTTCCTAATGCAAACTTACAAAAGCGAGTAGCTGATGAGCAGATTACTGCTGCCGACTTAAAGTTAGTATTAGGTCAAAGAAAAGATTTGAAAGCTATCCACGGCGACAAGATTGAAGAAGTGCCAGATAAAATAATTAGCGAACGATACAACAGTACAGTTAGAAAGATATTTAAGTACATTGGTGCTATGCCTGAAGATAATTTTGTTAGGCATCCATTTGCAGGTGCAGTGTACAAAAAAACACTTAAAGAAAGCATTGATCTACGAATAGCACAAGGCGTTCCACTAACTAAAACAGAATTAAACAAAATAGTAGCCAATGCTAGAAGAAAATCATTAGCAGAAACTAGACGAACTCTTTACACTATTGAACGCTACAGTAACTTTTCATCATTTGTTCGTTTCTTAGAGCCATTCTTTGCTGCTCAAGAAAACACTGCAAAAGTTTGGGCTAAATTGGTTTACAACGACCCAAGCCTATTAGCTCGTGCTGGTTACATTTATGAATCCCCTGAAAGAGCAGGTTTAATTCAGCGTGATGAGCAAATAGATCAAGATGTAGTAACAATGCAAATACCAAATTGGATGCGTAATACTCCACTAGGAAAAGCATTGGCTGGTAAAGAAAGTTTTAGTTTTACTAAAGGTTCTGCCAACTTAATTTTGCAAGGAGAGGATTGGTGGAGAATTGGTGATGGAGTATTTACTCAAGTTCTTGCTTCTGAGGTTGCTAAACAATTCCCTACTCCTAGTGTTACTCAAATAACAAATTACTTTATTCCAAGAGGACCATCAAGAATGTTGGGTTCTTTAGATATTGTTTTTCCAAGCGTAGCAAAACAAGTTATTACTGCTTTCAAACAAGAAGATGCTAGAGATTATGCCAGTGATTTTATTATTTCTACTCAAATAGAAAATAACAAATACAGAAATGGTCTAAGAGCAGAACCACCTACAGATCAAGAAATTAGAGATAGAGTAAATGCGTTCACTTTGTTAAGAGTTGCTTCTTCTTTAACTTTGCCAGTATCAGTGAAATATCGCCCTGAGTTAGAGTTTTACATCAACAAGGCTAGAGAATACAGAACTAAGTTTGGGCCTGATGCAGCACCTAGGTTCTATCAAGATTATCCAGATTACTTTGAGATGTTCTTTTCGTTAAGTAGAAATCCAACTGGTATCAATCCTAATTTAGATGCTACTAACTATGCAAGAAAATACCCAAATCTTATTTCCAAGATTACAGACCCTAGGTTGGGTATGAGTCCTGAGTTCACACAACTAATCACTAATCGTGCTGGTGCTCCTACTACCTTCGATCAGAATGCTTACATTTGGCAACTTACAAATGATTATCGAACAGGCAAGCCTTACCGTGAAGCAACGCCAGCAGATGAAATTGCTGCCATCAATGCCTTGCAACGAGGATGGATTGAATACACCCAAGTTAAGACACAGTTAGATGCTGAGTTATCTAAGCGAGGTTTGGAGTCCTACAGTGAATCAGGTGCTGAAGATTTAGCCTATGTTAAAAAGGTCTACATTACACAACAACGCAAAGATAACTTTGTTTGGTGGAAGGAATACAGTGAAAGTGCTGGTTCTAAGCGTTTTGCATCCTTCTTAAAAGCCATAGATATTGTCCTAGACGACAAGAAATTTATGGCCGAACGAGGAGATGAGCCAGTCTGGGATGCCTTCCTTGAGTACAAAAACATCCGAAACCAAGTTACAGCAGAACTCCAAAACCGCAAAAAAACAGGTGGTTCTAGTAATATCGCTGCCAAGCAAAATGCAGACCTTGCGTTTGTTTGGGAACGAGCAAGTAGCTATGTTGCTACCCTTGACCCTACTGGAACTTTTACGACTTTCTACAACAGATTCTTAGAATCAGACACACTAGAGGAGATTGACTAATGGCTGACAAAGACAAAGACGGCATTCAGGATAACTTAGAAGTTGATAATGGTGCTGGTATTTCTACTATTCGTAAAACAGCCCCTAAGCCTTCAGGTGGTTTTAACATTGCAGAGTTAATCAAAGAATTTAATGCTGGAAGGGGTGGGGTTTCAAGTGCCGTTTTTGCAAGAATGAAGGCTCAAGCTCTTGGTTTGCAACCTGACACTGAATACAGCCGTATTAGAAACTTACTTATTGAAAATGGAAAAATCCAATCTAGCGCAAGTCCAGACCAAGTAATTAGTATTTACAAAGGTGTTGTTGATGATGTAAATGAATTAACAGCAATAGGTATTCCTATTACTCCTGAAGAATACATAACAAGGATGCCAAGAAGTGCTGGTACTAGCCTTCCTTCAGGTCCTTCTATCACTGAATCAGCAGTGAACTACGGACTACCACAAGTAGGTGACAGATCAGATGCTGCTAAACAAGCACGAATCAGGGCTCAAGAGTTTTTCAAAGAAACAATCGGCAGGGCTGGCACTTCTGGTGAAATAGAAGATTTGCGTGTTGCTCTTGTAAAGGCTGCTGCTAAGGCTCCTGCAGTGACAAAGGTAGTGAGAAAAGGCAATCGCACTGTCACTGAAACAACCCCAGGATTTGATCTCGGCTCTTGGGCTCGTGGCTACCTAGCCAATAAGTTTGCCACTGAAGATGTAGATGGAGTATTAGGCAAGGCCCAAGACCAACTAAGAAATGCTGCTCGTCAGTATGGAATTGATATGGGTACTAACTGGTATTCAGAGAAAGCAGCCCTAGTGGGTAAAGGTCAATCAGTGGAAGATTTCCTAGATGACATCAGGCAATCAGCAGCATCTCGATATGTAGGAGTTGCAGATAGAATCAACAAGGGAGAAACCTTTGACTCTATTACTTCACCATACAAGAGAGCAATGGCTAATATCCTTGAGATAGATGAAAACAGTATTGACTACAGTGACCCAACTATCCAACAAGCAGTGAATATGCAAAACGAACAAGGTCAGTTTATGACCAAACCAATCTGGCAGTTTGAAAAAGATTTACGCAAAGACCCACGCTGGCAGAAGACTTCAAACGCAAGAGCAAGCTACGACAACATAATGCTAAAAGTCCTCAAGGACTTTGGACTGATGGGATAACTAATGGCAACAGCAGAAGAAACTAGAAGAGCGGCAGCAGATGCCGTTACAGCCAAGCGTCGTGAATTAGAAGCACAGGGATTAACCCCTAAGCAGATTCAGGCTAATAAAGAACTGAAGTCACTACAGGAGAACTTAGAAAAAGCCAAAGCAGGTGTTGGCCTACTTACTACCCAAGAATCCTTACAAGCATTTAATAGAATTGAAGCACTTAAACAAACTGCTCAAAAGCGAGGCAGTACAACTCCTGCTGAAAGAGCAGAAAGAGAAAGACTGCAATCAGCATTAAGAGGTCCTCTAAACGAGGCATCTGGTACTCCATCTGGTCCTTCAGGCGGAGGAGGCGGCGGTGGTGGCGGAGTTGGCGGAGTTGGCGGAATAGTTCCACAATCTACAGCCCCTACAGCACCAGCAGTAGATGAAAGAGCACTTAGAGGTGCTAGAGATTTTGCAAGACTTCTAGCTTCCGAATACGGTTTTGGTGATGATTTTTTTGCCACTATCGAATCATTGATTATTGAAGATTTATCTGAAGCCTCAATTATGTTGGCTCTTAGAGGCAGTGACGCTTACAAGAAAAGGTTTTCTGCTAACGCAACTAGAGTGTCTAAAGGACTTCCAGCACTGTCTGAGGCTGAGTATCTAAATATGGAAAAACTTTACCGAGATACTTTAAGAGAAGCAGGATTACCAAGCCAACTGTTTGATAATCAAGATGACTTCACTAACTACATTGCCAATGACATTTCGTACAATGAATTTCAAGGCAGAGTTTCTTTGGCTCAAAGAGCCTCTCAAACAGCAGACCCTGCAATCAAGGCACAACTTAAAGAGCGTTACAACATTGACGAGTCAGGATTAGTGGCTTACTTCTTAAACCCTGAGAAGACTAAACCATTCCTACAACGACAATACAATGTGGCTCAAACAGCAGCAGCCTTACAACAAGCAGGATTTGGCACTGCACAAGCAGAAGAACTCACTGGCTCTGTTCTAGGTGGAGCAACAGACACTACTTTGGATTACAAAGAACTAACTCAAGCTGCTCAATCAGCAGGAGTTCTACGCCCACTGTCACAAGAAGTATTAGGTGGCGAAGGTGGTTCAGTGTCTGAACAACAACTACTCAGAGGAGTAGTAGCAGGAGATGTTACTGCTCAAGTCCAACTTGAAAGAGAACAACGCCGTCGTTTGGCAGAGTTCCAAGCAGGAGGTGGCTACGCTGAAGGCCAGCAAGGAGTTACAGGCTTGAGGCGAGCAGCACGCTAAACTTACACTGACAGCCCTGCAATTATCCGAGTCCTAATTGTGGGGCTGTCACTATTTGTGCTACATTTATCTTATTGCCTCAAACGATTTCTACAGGAAGTCAGAGGTGGTTCCGCTTGAAGCGTAGTGACTTACCACTAGAGTCACTGAGAACCATAAATGAGTGAAGGTAGTAGCTCCTGGTAGGTCATCAGGTATCTATTACGAGCATTGCGCTCAAAAAAACAAATCAACTCGGGAAGACCCCACCACATTGTTGTTTGTCCGACAGTGTGCGATATGGAAAAGGACTGATACAAAATGACAACTCAATATGAAGAAAACGATCTTGACCAAGATTTTGAGGAGAACGAACCTCAGCAAGAGCGAGAGCCACAGTGGAGAAAGCAACTAGAGCGTAAAGCAAAAGAAGCAGACTCTGCCAAGGCAGAAGCAAATGCAGCAAAACGAGAACTCGCTCTACTCAAAGCAGGCATAGATTTGGATTCCCCAACAGGAAAGTTGTTTGCGAAAGCATACGACGGCGAAGCAACAGTAGAGGCTATTAAGGCATCTGCCACTGAGTTTGGGCTAATCGGACAGGCAACACCTGCACCCGAAGCACCTTCAGTGTCTAATGCAGAACTAGCTGCTCACTCAAGAATCGCATCCACCTCTGCTGGTGCAGACAGCGTGGGTCAATACGACGCACGAGATGCAATCAATAGAGCAGAATCTGTAGATGAAGTTCTAAGCATTCTACAAAAAGAGGGAGTTCCTCTCGACGACTCTCGGCCAGGACAGTTTTTCCGAATCTAACCGAAAGGAATAGTCCAGAATGGCTATTACAGAAATTGCGAATCTAAACATTTCGCAGACAGCGTATGAGAAGTTAATGTACTTCGCATTACGCCCAGAGCTTTACTATGACTCAGTTGTAGATGTACAGACAACTGATCTAACCAACCCAGGTGCAACTGTTAAGTTCACCATCATTGCTGATCTAGCAGCAGCATCATCTCCACTAGGCGAAACAGGAACAGTGACTGCAGTTGCATTGGATGACTCACAAGTAACTGTAACCCTTGAGGAATACGGTAACGCTGTTCAAACATCAGCCAAGTTGCGTGCTACTGCCTTCACAGCAGTGAACCCAATCGTTGCCAATGTAATTGGCTTCAACGCTGGTATCTCTATTGATGGTGTTGCTCGCAACGCTTTCCAGACAGGTACAAACGCAATCTTCGCAGGAACAGGTACTTCTCGTGCCAATGTTCTTACAGGAGATACTCTTGCTGGTAACGCAGTTCGTCGTGCAGTAGCAAACCTACGCACTAACAACGCAGGTACTTTCAATGGAATGTACAAAGGATTCATCCACCCAGATGTTTCCTTTGACTTCCGTGGAGCAACTGGTGGAACCAACTGGTCTGACCCACATGTTCAGTCAGACCCATCAGGTATCTACAACGGTGTAATTGGTGCCTTCCAAGGTGTTCAGTTCATTGAAACATCTCGTGCTCCGCTATTTGCGAACGCATCAGATGGCTCAGGAACTGCTGCAACTGGAACCATTGATGTCTACGGAACCCTAATTATGGGCCGTCAGGCAGTTGCTAAGGCATTCTCAACTGGTGGCGGATACAGTGCCAACCCAGTAATGGTGGATGTACCAGTGACTGATGCTCTACGCCGTTTTGAAGGTATGGGCTGGAAGCACTTTGTTGGATACAGCATTCTTCGTGAAGATGCTCTTTACCGTATTGAGTCTTCAAGCTCAATCGGAGCCAACACCTAATAGCGTTTAATCGCTACACTGGTGGTGGGGTCAGCAATGGCTCCACCACCTCTTTAGTTAAGGACTTACAGTGGCAAAGACAGCAGCGTGGCAACGCAAAGAAGGCAAGAACCCAAAGGGCGGATTAAACGCCAAGGGTCGTGCTAGTTACAAAGCACAAACTGGTGGCACATTAAAAGCCCCAGTGAAATCAGGCAACAATCCTCGTCGTGCATCTTTCTTAGCAAGAATGGGCAGTATGCCTGGACCAGAAAGAAAACCAAACGGAGAACCAACAAGACTTCTACTATCCTTACAAGCGTGGGGAGCAAGTAGCAAGGCTGATGCTAAAAAGAAAGCAGCAGCAATATCAAACAGAAACAAGAAAGGCTAACTATGCCAATGGTAGGCGGACAGAAATTTCCATACACAGCAAAAGGTAAAGCAAAAGCTAAGGCTGCAGCAAAGACAATGAAATCCAAAAAAGGAATGTAATGAAGAAGAAAGCATTTTGGGATAAAAAGAACCCAAAGAAAACTTCTACACCATTGACCTCTGCACAAAAGACTCAAGCAAAAGCAAGAGCCAAAGCAGCAGGTCGCCCTTATCCAAACTTAGTGGATAATGCAGCCGTTAGTAGAAAGAAGAAGTAATGCCATACAGCAAATACTCACCAGCACAAAAGCGACTAGCAGCAGTGGCTGGCGATAAGAAGAAGATCACAGGCGAAGACCTAAAGAAACTACGAAAGAAAAAATAATGCCTACATTTGAACCCCCTTACCGATCATTCGAACCTCCAACTCTCCCAGAGGACAGAGATAGTTCGCCAGCAAAGTTCTTTGCTAACGGCGTTCGTAAGGGGGTCAATGTATGGATTAAAAATGACGGTACACTTACCGAGTCCTACCCAGGTGTGGGATACTACACAGGTGTTTATTATGGTGGTCACATTTACACTGTAACTGACGCTGAAGCTGCTGTAATCACTGCTGCTGGATACACTGTAACTTAGGAGATTCGCTTGACTTTAATGCCTGGTCAATACGACATTCTTGCTCCACAAGGAGCCACCTTTAATGAGATATTTACTTACAAGGTAGGCGGTACTCCAGTGAATTTAGGTGGGTACACTGCAAGAATGCAGGTTCGCCGTACCCCTTCCTCAGACACAAAGATATTAGATTTAGTTTCTCCTGCTGGCATAACCCTTGGTGGGGCTACAGGACAAATCTCAGTGAATGTATCTGCTGCTGGTATGGCAGCAGTAGACGCTGGCAAATACAGATACGACTTAGAAATTATTTCAGGTTCAGGCACAGTGACTAGGCTTCTTGAAGGAGTCTTCTATGTCACTGCAGAGGTGACTAGATGAGTAATGTCACTGTAGAAGTAACAAGTACAAATGTCACTATTGATGTTGGCAACGCAGGTCCTCAAGGAGCAGTAGGACCAACTGGTGTTACTGGTCCTATTGGTGTTACTGGTGCTACTGGAGTTACTGGTGCTGACTCCACTGTAACTGGCCCTACAGGGCCTACAGGAGCCACTGGAGCCACTGGAAGTACAGGTTCTACTGGAGGTACAGGAGCCACTGGTCCAACAGGCTCACAGGGCATACAGGGCGTTACAGGGGCAACTGGTGACACTGGAGCCACAGGCTCTACAGGTAACACAGGCCCAATAGGTCCAACAGGAGCCACAGGTAGCACAGGTTCTACAGGAGCCACAGGCTCAACAGGAAGTACAGGTCCTATAGGTCCGACTGGTAACACAGGTCCTACAGGTGCAACTGGAGCCACAGGTGCAGATAGCACAGTGACTGGTCCAACTGGTCCTACTGGAGCCGACGGACAATCTGCTAACTACTTTGAGTACAGGGTAGATACAGGACTCACTAGCGGTGACCCTAACACTGGTAATTTAATTTGGAACAACGCTACTCAAATTTCTGCTACACAGATCAACATTGACCACATTGACCACAATGGTATTGATATTGATATTTTCCTAGAACTTATCAAGACTGGTGACACACTAATAATCCAAGATGCAGGCAACTCAGCTAACTATCAAAAGTGGTCTGTGTCTGCTAGTCCAACACTACAAGCTGGATATGTTGAAGTTCCAGTGACATTGATAACTTCAGCAGGAACTGGAACTAGCAACTTTGCAGATAATCTTTTAGTAATTCTTGCCACTGTCACTGTTGGTGTCACAGGACCTACTGGCCCTACTGGACCAACTGGTGCTGCAAGCACAGTGACTGGACCAACAGGAGCAACAGGGCCTACTGGACCAACAGGAGCTGACGGCTTCATTGGTTCTAACGGAGCCACTGGACCTACAGGACCTACTGGGGCAACAGGACCAACTGGAGCAACTGGAGCAACTGGAGATATTGGACCGACAGGTGCTACTGGGCCTACTGGGGCTAATGGTGCAACTGGACCTACAGGACCAACAGGTGTAACAGGAGCGACTGGGGCAACGGGGCCAACAGGAGCCACTGGTGCTACAGGTGCAGATGGTGTTGGCACTTTAGAAGGTATTTTAATGCTCGGTGGAATGTAACTTAAAGGAGAAATAATGGCGACTACATACAAAGTTTTAGGACAAAAGGCATCTGCAGCCACTACAGCAGAAACTCTTTACACTGTTCCTTCGGCAACTCAGGCAGTGATTTCAACAATCGTAGTGGCTAATAGAGCAGCAGCAGCCAAGACATACAGAATTGCAATACGACCAAACGGTGACACTCTAGCTAACCAACACTATGTTGCTTATGATGTTCCTCTAGCAGCAAATGACTCAATAGCCTTGACACTAGGAATCACAGTGGATGCAGCAGATGTCATCACTGTCTATGCCTCTAGTGCTGATCTAACCTTCACTGCCTTCGGCTCAGAGATTGCGTAACTATGACTGTTTCTCGATTAAAGGGAAATAAAGGTAAGTTCTGGGATCAGTCCACCACTATTCCATTTACTGTTGATTATTTAGTAATTGCTGGCGGTGGCGGTGGTCACGATTATTGTGGTGGTGGCGGTGGTGCTGGTGGTTACAGAGAATCAAATTTAACTTCTTTAACCAAATCTACTAACTACACAGTAACTGTGGGTAGTGGTGGTGCAAACAATACAAATGGTTCTAATTCAGTGTTTAGCACAATTACTTCTACTGGTGGTGGAAAAGGTGCAGGAGGTGGTGGTGCAGGTGGAGCAACTGCAGGAAGTGGTGGCTCAGGTGGCGGTGGTGGCTCAACAGGTGGTCAAACAGCAGGCGGTGCTGCCTCTCCTTCAGGCCAAGGTAATGCTGGAGGCGATTCTTTTGGTGCAGGTGGTAACTACTCATCAGGCGGTGGCGGAGGTGCTAGCGCTGCTGGACAAACAACTACACAAAGTTCTTGGGGTGGTTTGGGTGGAAATGGAACTGCAAGTTCCATAACTGGCTCATCAGTAACTAGAGCAGGTGGTGGTGGTGGTGCAAGTTCAAATAATTTTAGTGGCGGTACTCCAGTTGCAGCAACTGGTGGCACTGGTGGCGGTGGCACTGGTGGAACTCTTATTTCTAATGGTAGTGGTGTAGCTGGTCCAACTGCAGGTACAGTAAATACTGGCGGCGGCGGTGGTGGTGGCGGTGGCACTGGGTCTACTGCTCTTAATAATGGTGGCGCAGGTGGCTCAGGAACAGTGATATTAAAATACCCAGATAACTTAACTATTACTTTTGGAGCAGGAGTTACTGGCACTGAAAGTGCAGCAAGTGGTGGATACAAAAGAGCAACAATTACAGCAGGTACTGGAAATGTGAGTTGGGCATAATGACAGTGAATAGACTAAGAGATGCTGGTGTTAGGTTTAATAGTAATAACACTGTACTTCCACTGGAGATAAATTATTTAGTTGTTGCTGGTGGAGCAGGTGGTTCTGGATATTATGGTGGTGGCGGAGGTGCAGGTGGTCTGCGTTCAACTGTTACTACTACTGGTGGTGGTGGTTCGCTAGAAACTGCTTTAACTCTTACTCGCTCAACAAATTACACAGTCACAGTTGGAGCAGGTGGAGCAGGTGGACCTGCTTCTGAGGCTTTATCTACAAATGGTGCTAACTCAGTTTTTTCAACAATTACATCTACTGGTGGCGGTGGAGGTGGTTATTACCAAGCAATCGCTGGTGCTACTGGTGGCTCTGGTGGAGGCGGTGGAGTTGGCGAAAGTGCAGGTGGTGCTGCAGGTGCAGGTACTGCTAACCAAGGCTATGCAGGTGGTGCTGGAATTGCTCGTAGTGGTGGAACTTATCCGACATCTGGTGGTGGCGGAGGTGCAGGTGCAGTTGGTCAAGCAGGTGCAAAAAGCACAGATTCTGCAGATGGTGGTGCAGGTGTAGCAGTTTCTATTACAGGATTAAGTGTTTCTTATGCTGGCGGTGGAGGTGGTTGGACTGGAACTAACCCTGAATGGGTTGGAGCAGGAGTTGGTGGCACTGGCGGTGGAGGTAATGGAGCTAACACAACTACAGCAGGTTCTGGTACAGCCAACACAGGCGGTGGCGGTGGTGCAGCAAGTGGTGCAGCAGGTGGAGTTTCAGGTTCTGGCGGTTCAGGAGTAGTCATACTTCGCTGGAAAACTTCACTAGGCACACTCACTGTAGGTGCTGGATTAACAGCAGATGCTACTGGCACTGATGGTGATTTTAGTTACAAGAAATTTACTGCTGGCACTGGTAATGTCAGTTGGGCTTAACTAAGGAGAATAAATGGCACACTATGCGTTTTTAGACGGAAACAACATAGTCACTGAAGTAATAGTGGGTGTTGATGAATGGATTACTCAGACAGACCTAGACGGCACAGATGTCGGTGGGTCATCTGAGGCTTGGGAAACTTGGTACGGCAACTTCAGAGGACAACTCTGCAAGCGTACTAGTTACAATGGCAACTATCGCAAGAACTATGCTGGCATTGGT
>SXGQ01628725.1_pt1 | contig 18652 bp, 19 predicted proteins | sample 3178371 | NCBI WGS metagenome assembly SXGQ01 (sample SAMN11356859, study PRJNA531348) | freshwater metagenome | isolation source: freshwater sample F1-20 | place: China: Fuxian Lake, Yuxi | collected 2017-12-25 | reverse complement strand
TCTCCATGTGCAGCATGCCCAGGAATCCGCAACGGAAGCCAAATCCCAAAGCCTGAGAGGTCTCCAATTCAAAGGTCAGCGAAGCATCGTTGAGCTGGAGTTTGTCCATGCAATCGCGGAGCTCCTCGAATTCATCGGTATTGACCGGGAAGATCCCGGCAAATACCATGGGCTTGACTTCCTCAAATCCTTTGATCAGTTCGGGCTTAGGGTTGCTGGCCAGGGTGATGGTATCGCCCACTTTTACTTCCTTGGCATTTTTGATGCCGGTAATGATATATCCGACGTCGCCGGCCTGTACGACCTCCTTCTCGGTCAATTTTAATTTCAGGATGCCGATCTCCGACGCTTCGTATTCTTGTCCGGTGCTTACGAATTTGACCTTGTCGCCTTTACGGATCGATCCGTGCAGGATCCGGTAATACACGATGATCCCTCGAAAAGAATTGAAAACGGAGTCGAAGATCAATGCTTGTAGCGGTTCTTCCGGTTTTCCCTTGGGCGAGGGCACGCGCTCCACGATCGATTCCAGGATCTTGTCTACGCCCAATCCGGTTCGGGCACTGGCGTGCAGGATGTCTTCCCGCTTGCATCCGATCAGGTCCACTATCTGATCCTCCACCTCCTCCACCATCGCTCCATCCATATCGATCTTGTTGATGACAGGAATGATCTCGAGATCATTATCAATAGCCAGGTATAAATTGCTGATGGTCTGTGCCTGAATACCCTGCGTAGCATCCACTAAAAGCAGGCAACCTTCACAGGCGGCCAGGGCCCGGCTGACCTCATAGCTGAAGTCCACGTGACCGGGGGTATCGATCAGATTCAGGGTGTAGTCCTTGCCGTCTTTGTACCGATAGTTGATCTGGATGGCATGACTCTTGATGGTGATGCCTTTTTCCCGCTCTAGGTCCATGTCATCCAACACCTGATCCATCATTTCCCTTTCGGTGATGGTGTTGGTGGACTGAAGCAGGCGATCGGCCAGGGTTGACTTCCCATGGTCGATATGGGCGATAATGCAAAAATTCCGGATCTGCTTCATGGATAAGGGCCGTTTTAGGCCGGGCAAAGGTACGGGATGACGGGGGGACGGACAAGCGATTTACTCCGATCGTTTGACCTCCTCCCAAAGAAGATCCAACTCGGCTAATCCCATGGAGGGCAAATCCAATTTTCGCTGAGCCGCGAGGGACTCCAGTGCCTGAAAGCGCCGGATGAATTTCTGGTTGGTTCGGCTCAAAGCGGACTCGGGATCGACTTGTATAAAACGAGCATAATTCACCCAGGCAAATAACAGGTCGCCAAACTCTGCCTCCGTTTCGGTTGGATCCCCCTGTTGGAGGGCTTGGTTCAATTCGGCTTCTTCTTCCCGCACTTTATCCAGTACCTGTCCGGCATGGTCCCAATCAAACCCCACCTGCCGAGCCTTTTCCTGCAAACGAATGGCTTTTACGAGGGCTGGCAGGGATGCGGGTACACCAGCTAGGACTGATTTTTTCCCTTCCGATAATTTGATCTGCTCCCAATTGCGCTTGACGTCCTCCTCGCCGTTCACTTGAACGTCTCCGTAGATGTGCGGATGTCTTTTGATCAGTTTCTCACAGATCCCATTCAACACGTCGGTCATGTTGAACACCCCCTGTTCTGAAGCGATCTTACTGTAAAAGACCAAGTGCAAGATCAGATCGCCAAGTTCCTCCCGGATGGCAGACCCATCGCCGTTCGTAATGGCATCGGCCAGTTCATAAGTCTCCTCCAGTGTGAGGGAACGCAGACTGTCCATGGTTTGTTTTTTATCCCACGGACATTTTTCCCGTAACTCATCCATGATCTCCAGCAATCGCACAAAAGCGACCGAAGCAGATTCTTTATCGGTGATCGTTGGCATCAGGTCAAAAATAGACAGGATATGGTAATTTTGAAGGAATGGTTTACAAACACTTACTACCGTGGGCCGGATGCATCGCATGGCTCCTGACCGGTCTCACCTCGAACGCGCAATACTACTACAGCGACCTGATCGCCACCACGCAGTCCGAGCACAAACAGAAACTATCCCAAACATATCGGGTGAAAAAAGTGGAGGAGTGGGCCATCTTACCCAATGGAGAAAGACAAACCGATTATCGTCAATGGACCACGATATCCCCCACGGCCGATACGATGGTGCAACAACGCCTGGATGCCGGCCGCTCAACCCTGTTCACGACCACTTATGATCGGCTAGGTAAGATGACCACACAAACGGAACGTCAGCCAGGCAGGGTGGCCATCACCCGCTACGAACGAGATAATAATGGACAGATCGCCCGGATCGAGAACCAACTGGTTGACACCCTGATGGTGATAAGCTCCCGGGAAGTGCATCGGTGGACCTATGACGAAAAAGGCAGACCGCTCCAAATGTGGCGGTTGGTAGAAAATATGGACGGGCAGACAGACAGCACAGATGTAAGATTCACGCTGGATACATCCGGGCTCGTCACCGAGGAACGGATCTATAAAAAAGGGAAAGAGTTTGATTTTCTGTACTACTACTACAATGAAATCGGAAAGATCACAGATATTGTCCGCTATAACCGAAAATGGAAGCGACTGCTCCCGGATCAAGTTTTCGAATATGATGAAACAGGAAAATTGATCCAGCGCATGCTATTGACAGGTCTTCGGGAAATATCCTACCTGATCTGGCGATACCAGTATGACAACAAAGGAATGATGATCGAGGAAACCCTGTATAATAACCTGCAGCAACCAACCGGCTCCATTCGATATGTCTACGAATTTTATCAGCCCTGACCACCCGATCGATCAGTTAACCGACTGACCATCCTTCGACTTTATGAAGGTGCCCACGGTTATGTTGGGGCATGATTACAACTGAACGTACCCAACGCACGGCTCCGTCCTTCGGACACCTACTTTCCAAGCCTGTCGATACCGATCCAAATTGGATGATCTGGATGCCTTTGCCCAGCCACAGTATGGATCTACCGAGCGTACTCGCGCAGTGGCTGGAACATCATCCTCAAGCCATGGAAAAGTTTCGGCTAGCAAAGAGCGAGATCCTTCCGAGGTGGAATCGCTTGCTGGAACAATACATCCCCCCCTATCCGCTGCGGGGCATATTACTGACTGCCGAGGACGAGCAGGCACAGGTGATTCCGCTGCGGTATCCGGTCATACGAGGCGGTCTATCCAATTTTACGGAAGGATGGCAAGCCCTCTGGAAAGATCTGGTCTTTGAACCTGTCATTAGGATCGTAGAGCTATTGCATCAGCAAATCAGGGTCTATGAAGTCAGACGGAACGATCCAGAAATGATCATTGACCTGCCCATACATCCACAGCCCCGGTATACGGTCATACGAGGCTGTATCGCGCATTTACTTCGAGAGTACCGAAAAGAACCTGGTCCGCTGTTGATACGCGGTACAGGCGATGGCATCATGGAGCTGGACTGTTGGATCCTGTCGGCCTATTTTGCCATCCAGGCCATCTGGAAAATCGGGAAAGAAAATGATTGTAGGTGCTGGTGGCAACACATGAATCGACAAGGCTTAGCAAAGGATTGGATCGAGTCGTGGACGATACGTCATAAAGAAACAGCAGATAAGCATGGAAAATGGATCGATCAGGAAAATGACATCTATAACGCACTTCAAAAAAACAGGATAGACACGATACTGCTTCCTCGAGATCATTCTACCCCACTGCTCAGAAACGAACAGATCAAACAAATCATTCAGCATCAAACCAGTATTCGTTACATGATGGCAAATATGATGAGTGCGATCATAAAATATTGATCGCGATCAGTCATGACCAATGTTATGTAAGCAAGAATTATTATTCACAAGGAAATGCACATTATGATGAACGTTAGAGCAGAAATGCAATCATCAGCCAAAACTATGATCATAATCATAGTTTAATGCAAATCCAAAGGTCTACTTTGAACAAAATTTAAATATGTCAGTTATAAAAGTATTGGAGCTCATGTCTTGCTCCGACAAAAGTTGGGAAGATGCAGCTGCACAGGCAGTAGCAGAAGCGGGCAGAACCGTTAAGAATATCCGGTCGATCTACATTCAGGATCACAGTGCCGTCGTTAAGAACAATAAGATCACCGAGTATCGGATCGATGCCAAAGTGAGTTTTGAGGTCGTGCCCGAACTACCGGTAAAAACAAAAAAATGAGCAGTCATTCTACATTCGAACAGTATGCCGTAAAGGGCCGTAACTGGGTACGGGAAGTGGCGGCGGAACTGACCATTCCGGAAGAAAAGGCACACCGGATCATTCGGGTAGTCTTACATGCTTTACGAAAACGAATACCGCTGGAAGAATCCTTTCACCTGATCTCCCAGTTGCCGATCGTCTGGAAAGGCATCTATGTAGACGGATGGAAACCCGGTACAGCATTCGAACGGCTGAACGGGATCGATGAGTACATACAATCGTTACGAGAAGAAGACAAAGGGATGGCCGGCTATGATTTTGGCAATGATCAGAACGCAAAAAAAGCGATCTACGCCGTATGGAAATTATTGGCCAACCATATTTCCGAACAGGAGATAATGCAAATCTGCAATAGTCTGCCGCGTGAGATCAGCGATGACATTCAGAAGAATCTAAAGGTGACCATACTTTGACGAAAAAAACTGATCAACCTATTGCAAGCTGCCACCGTTTGCAATAAAAATTGATCGGCTGAATGGATTAAAAATAAAGAACGTCTATTAATTGAGTGGCAAACGAAAATCATGGAACCCAAACGTATCCATTGGAATCAGCCAGCGGGAAATAACCGATGGTCCGTCGTGAAAGCCGGACAACTGCGCGCGATCACCAATCCCAGATACACTTCTTCCAACGATTTCATTTTCGATCCGCTTATCCATCCAGATCTCACCAAACTGCTTTGCGACCATACCTTCTTGATCACCACGTCACAATCCGGTCATATCTATTCAAGCAGTCAATCGGAATGGGCCGGATATCCCATCCAGGAATGGGTCAACTCCAAACGCTCCATTTTTCAGATCTTATCGGCTAATCCCTCCTTGACAGAAACATTAACCGCCCGATGGCAAGTATGGTTAAAACGGGGAGGTACTCCGATCCGCATCTGGTTTCAAGGGATCGACCCGAAACAACCTCGACTTCCAATTGAAATCAAAATAGCCTCATTCTATCCAAAAGGAAATATTGACGGAAATCATGTGCTGCTGGTTGTCAAGGACCTGACAGCGGAGTGGGAGCAGCGACAGCGCTGGCGGTCCAAGATTCAGCTATATCGTAAACAAAGTACAGATTCAGAACTGGATTTTGCCGCCTGGCTGCACGACTGGAAAAATCCGTTAGGTACGATCGAATCATCCATCTGGTTGTGCCTACGGTATCAAGAGGAAAAAGACCGGGAAAAACGAACGACCCATTTGAAAAAAATGGAAAGGGCGGTTCAGGAGATGAAGATCGGTATGCAGGACTGGCAGACCTGGCACCAACCACCTTCTCTGCGCAGCATTCAGCGCGTTCCGATCCTCACGTTGATCCGCGAGCGCATTGAGCAACTCAAACCGATTCTCAAACCCGGACAAGACATCCAATTCTGGAGTCAGGGGAAAAAAGAGATCCATACCGATCCACAAGCGATCGAGCACGTGTTAGATAATATACTATCCAATGCCAGCAAATACTCACCAGACCATTCGACCATTTGGGTTCGGGCCTGGAATCAAACAGATCGGTTGCAGATCGACATCCGGGATGAGGGGATCGGGATCCCTCCTACCGAGGTCGATCGACTGTTCGAGCCGCGCTTTCGAGCTACCAATGCCCGAGACCTGCCAGGTAACGGACTGGGATTATCAACCGTTGACCGGTTGGTCAAACAGCTGGGCGGAACCATTCAGGTCACCAGCCAACAAAATTCAGGAACCACTATTTCAATAACTCTAAAAAACCAACACAAGTCTTATGAAGAAAATTCTGATCATCGAGGACAACCCCGAAATCCGTTCCAACATCGTAGAGATCCTGGAATTGGCACAGTATCGAACGCAAACCGCAGAGAACGGGAAGGCCGGGCTGGAAATGGCCATTCAATTCCTACCTGACCTGATCATCAGTGACATCGTTATGCCGGAGCTGGACGGGTACGGCGTGATCCAGGCTATTCAAAAAAATCCGGGACTGGCACACACGCCCTTCATCTTCCTAACGGCTAAGGAGGAAAAAATAGACATTCGAAAAGCCATGGATATGGGTGCGGACGATTATCTGACCAAACCTTTCTCCGGAACTGAACTGTTGGGGGCTGTAGAGTCAAGGTTAAAGAAACTGGACCTGACCCGGCAAGACCTGAAATCGCAACTGGAAAAAAACAATACCCCGACCGATATCCTGAGTGAAACAGCACTGTTTCAATCACTGACAGAAGGCCGGGTCATCAACCGATATAAAAAGAAGCAGATCATCTATTCGGAAGGTAATCATCCAAACAGGTTGTATTACGTGGTGAAGGGTAAGGTCAAGGCTTATAAATCGAACGACTACGGCAAGGAGCTGGTGACGGAATTGTATCGTCCCGGCGATTTCCTCGGTCATGTAGCCATTCTGGAGAATGCCGTCTATAAAAGAAATGCCGAAGCGATGGAAGATACCGAGCTGGCTGTTATCCCCCGAGAAGATTTCATGGAACTGATTAACAATCATCCTCAAGCCCTGCGAAAATTCGTGCAGTTACTGGCCAGCGATGTTACCTATAAGGAAGAGCGGCTGATCAGTATGGCCTACAACTCTTTGCGGCGTAAAGTAGCCGATGCACTCCTAACCCTACAATCCAAGTACAAGGATGTTAATGAACCGGAATTTAGCATCGACATCAGCCGGGAAAGTCTGGCCTCGATCTCCGGCACCGCCACCGAGTCGCTGATCCGCACGCTGAGCGATTTCAAGCAAGAAAAATTGATCGCCATCCGAGATGGAAAAATATTTATTACCAATACCTCAAAATTGGAGCGAATGTATAATTAAGCGGGGGCATAAAGCACTCACTATCTTTTGAAAAACCAAAAATCCCTGGCGGGTACTCCTGTCGGGGCTTTTTCTTCGTACTCATTCAATGTAAAAGTGTGGAGGAGAGCGCCAAAACGCCTTGATCAACCATCCGTTCGATGATCGATTTGGCGTATTGATGACCGAAAGAAGAGGCATTGTCCGGCTCAAAGCTTCGGGACTGTGCAGAGAATAAAAGCACCTGTCCCTCCCGAAGTGTATAAAGATTACTCTCCCAGAAATATTTGGTATCGGTTACGTAGTAACCGGGCTCATAGATACGCTGTACCAGTACCGTTCGATATCCCCAAAAACGATTGTGATAAAAACCGTAGGGGGTGTAGATGACCTGTCCGGGTACATAATGCCGCTCCTTTTCTTTATCCAGCAATACGATCGTCAAGACCGCATCATAATCGTACTGCTTTAATTTTCGGAGCGCCTCCGATTCGGACATTCGGTCGAATGCATGCGGACCATATTCACTCAAGGCAGAGACGGCTATATATCCCCTAGCCCGGAGATCATCGCTCAGGTGTCTTTCCATCTCAACCATCACCGCCCGGTCCGCTTCCCGGTTGAACCCCATGACCAGAATGCGTTTCACACCAGTGGCCGGCAACGGCGACAGACGCCATGAATGAGTGATCTCCAGCGTTTCACATCCGGTGAGTAGCAAGAGAAAGAGACCCAGGAAGGACAGGACACGCATAGTAAAAAAAGTTGACCCGGCGAACCGGGCCATTGTTAGATGTTTATTTGATCGCGATCTGCTTGGTGAGTTGCTGGCGACGAGCCTCCTCTCTTTTAGGGAGGTGGACGCTGAGCACACCATTTTCATACGAAGCATCGATCTTCTCGCGATTGATCTCCTCAGGTAGTGTAAAGCTGCGCTCAAAAGAGTAATAGGAATACTCCTTTCGTGTATAACGGGCTTCTTTTTCCGATTGAGACTCCTCTTTACTGCAACTGATGGTGAGTTGGTTGCCATCGACATCGATCTCAAAATCACTTTTTTTCATACCGGGGACGGCCACGGTCAAACGATAGGAATCATCTTCCTCCAGGATGTTGACGGCCGGTACCCGTCCCACGCGGGAGAAACCATCGTCAAACCATTCGCTCCAGGGGCGAAAGAAATCATCAAAAAATGTGGGCATGCGCATAAGGGTCCTTGTACTCATAGGTAAATGTTTTAGGAGATAAACCTACTCATTCGGTCACCCCGAAATCGAGAACAACGATCAGTTCGGGATGAAGCAGACATCAACTCCTACGAGGCAACCGGTTGATACATCCGCTCGTAATATTCACGAAGCATCCGGTCGCTGTCGAATCGGGGACGAACCTGCAACAAGGCATTTCGGACAAGCTGAAACCAATCGTCTTTCTGCTGGTAGTACATCGGCAATATTTTATTCTCCAGCACCGAATACAGCTGCTGTGCATCTTCTTTATCCTGTTCCACCTCCGAACGGCCTGGCGTAGCTGAGGGGATCAAAAAGGCATTGTGGCCATCTACCACAAATTCATTGAACCAACCCTCGGCCAGGGAAATATTGATGGCTCCGTTCATGGCTGCGGTCATACCACTGGTGCCGGAGGCTTCGTGACCGGGCCTGGGCACATTCAACCAACCATCAGCGCCTTGTTTGAGCATACGGGATAATTTCAGTTCGTAGCCGGTCAGGATAGCGCAGCGGCTGTGTCGTTTGCATTCATGCACCAGCCGGTCGAATTCGGCAATCGAATTATAGTCGACCGGATAGGGCTTCCCCGACCAGATGACCTGGATCGGATAACGGGCATTTGTCACCAACGCCTCGAAACGGACCGGGTCTTGCAGCAACAAGGTGGCACGCTTGTAGGAGCAAAAACGTTTGGCAAAGACGAGCGTGAAAACCTGATCATCGAGCCATTTGCCGGTCTGATCCGCTACTTCTTCAAACAGCAATTGTTTGCAGGCATGTTTGCGGGTTCGGAAGGCATCGGCATCGTTATTACCGGCTGCCCGATACATGGCGGCATCCGACCAATACAAGGCTTGTTGAGCGTTGGTGACCGAAAACCATTGTCGACCCTCCCTTGTATCCGCCATGCGCTGCTGCAACAGGTGGGCATGTATTTGAGATACTCCGTTGGAGCGGCCGGCATATTGAAAAGCGGTGAGCGTATGATCGAGCCGATCGCCCTCCACGACACCCTCTTTTTCGAGGCGCTCCCACGGAACTTGCAGCGTGTAGCCCAACCGCTCCAGCAGGGCCCTTGGATTTTTCTCGTTCCCACCGGGTTCCGATGTATGGTTGGTGAAAACTAATTTTTTCCGGATCTGGCTTTGGCTATCACCCTCTCGGATCCAAGAGAAGATCAGTGGAAGGGCATGTGATTCATTGAGGTGATAGACCTGTGCATCAAACTTCAAGCGTTGCATCAGCAAGCGAGCCCCCACTCCTAGTACCAATGAGGCAGCCAGTCGGGTTTCGGGATTGGGATCGTAGAGACGGTGTGTAATGGTTCGAGCCAGGTAATCATTTTCGGGCAGGTCGGTGCTGAGTAAAAACAAGGGTGCGGTGTGGAAGAGTTCGGCAGGAAGTTGATATACTCGAACCCAAACTGGGTGCTGGTTGACAAAAACCTGGAGGCGGATATCCATCAGTTTCAGGAAGCTGTAGGTCTTTTCCTGAAAGAGTACGTCCATGCATTGATCGGCTTTTCGGATCTGGTCGTAGTAACCATATTTCCAAAGGATCCCAACACCGACCATGGGCATTCGAAGTGCGTGGGCACTGCGCAGGTGTGAACCGGACAAAAAACCGAGTCCACCGGCATAGATCTTCAGCGGCTGGTGGATGCCGAACTCCATGGACAGGTAGCAGACCCGGATGGGATAGGCGGGATCGATCGGATATGGAAAAGCGAATGCATCGGACATGGGATCAGTAGACCACTACTTTTAATTCTCCGGGCAGGAAGCTGGGCTTGTTCACCGGCAACTGCAGGGTCAGTAATCCCCGATGATATTCGGCCGATAACCAAGTGGGATCCGCTTCGCGGGGCAGCGGAATTTCCTGCCGGTATCGGATTGAGGAAAATGAACCCTCATCGGTGGGCGGCAACATGGAATGCACGGAGAGGTAGAGTACGTGATGGCGTATGGTGACTTCAATATCCTCCCGCTTGGCGCCGGGTATCCAACATTGGATCGTTATGCCATGGGATTGACGATGGATCTCCCAGGGCGGCATGGTTTCGCCATTGTGCTCCCGGACCCGATGGATCCGGCGTTCGAGCGGCGGGTGATAGTTGCCTGGGTAGCTCATGATCGGGTTTGAATCAGGTTTGAGTATTGTAGCGCAAGATGAGGGCCACGCGCTGTGCAGTGAATAAAAGATAATTGTCGACCAGCATCACCGTACCGCCCTTGTCAATGGTTTTCTCCATCAGTTCATCGATGGCATCGGGCGTATAGCGTGCTCCGGCCGTGGTGGATTCTTTAGAGAACTGTCCCGAGGCGATCGTTTGATACATCGGCTCCCGATATCCACGTTCCACCAGCAACATCAATCCCTGCCCTGCCGCTACCGCCTGCCAGCAATCGTTGAGCCCACAGCGGGCCATTCCACTCCCCCATTTTTCAAAAAAAGTAGATACCCATTGTTGCATTTGGACTTGTCGGTGTTCGCGGATGGCGTGGCTGACCTTGTCGCGAAATAATTCTTGGTGACCCACCTGATAATTTCCGCTCAATTGGGCGATCACACGAGAGCCATGGTCGCTGACTTGCCGAAAAAGGGACATATCCCGCTCGGGTCCGGCCAGGATCAGCGGCTCATCGTTCATCAGGTATGGTCGAAGCGGGGCGTTGGAGTCCCGAAAAGCACTGCGCAGTCGGGTATGCTGCATTTCCAATTTATCGCGCTCGAAGATCTTTACGTGCGAATGTCCGGCATAAGAACTCGAGCGGGCCGGCTTGGAATACTCATACTCATCGTGAACCTTACAGGGGAAAAAATGATCCTTGATCTCGACCCAATTCCCGTTTCGGATTTCCTCGAGCCGAAGTTTGTGTTCGGAGAGGGACAATAAATAAACCGGTCGGCTGAGTTGAAGATGCCAAAGACACTCCCGGATGGGAAAACGGTTGTCGACGTAAACCTCCGGTGGAACGGCGAAGGGGTATGATTCAACGCGTTGAAATCGTTCGTTCAGGTAGATACCCAATCCCTGTGGTGGGTGCACCAGATCGATCTGATCCAAGATGCTCTCCAATTGATGGAGCAGTCGCTCGGCGACCGCTGGTGCCCAATGTTTTTGGATCTGCACGCCCGCTTGTTGGGCCAGGTGTTTGAGGGACAAGCGATCGGTGTATCGATCGGGATTGGAGGGATGCAGGGGACAGAGAATGGTTAGACAAACCTGTCCCGACTGCTGCATCAACTCCAGGAGTCCTTCACCCAATAAAGTTTCTTTTTTCAACGGCTGGTGTGCGGGTGGCATGGCGGGTTCCGGATGGGGTTTATTCTTCAAAGGCGTAGGCCGGTTCTTCGATCTCCAGTTTACTGTCGACCAAATTCACCCCCGGTGCATTCCAGGCTGCGTTCTCGGCATCTTCTTTTTCAGCGAAGGATCGAACCTTGCCGCGCAGGATCACTTGGTGACCGTTGACCTCCACCTTGATACTCTCGGAATCGACCGTAGCGCTTCGGTGGAAGGCGGCACTGATCTTTTGTTGTACGTCGAACGGGGTTACCTTGGGTTTCAGGGTGATCAGGTTGATCACGGAGCGCACGCCGGTCAGATTCTCAACGGCCTTCCGGGCATTGATGCGTTGATAATCCCACTCCACTTCGCCTTCCAGTTTTACGTTACCATCCTCTACTTTGAGCTTGATCTTCTCCTCTTGTACGGCGGTATGCCATTTGAGTGCATTGAGGCAGGCTTCCGCGATCTCGGCATCCGATTTACGAAACCCGGTTGACACGCCCACTTGAATGTCCTCTGCCACGGCTTTCACACCCTGAACGCGTTTGACAGCTTTTTCAGCCGCGAGTTTCTTGGAATAACTATCGACCATGCCGGATAGGGTTACGACCCCATTTTTTACGGATACCCCCACCTCGGAAGCCGACAGCAGCGGTTCCCACTTGAGTTCGTCCATCACATCTTTTTGAAGTTGTGCATCTGTTTTCATGTGCTTTTTTTTATTGGGTTAATTGAATGAATGAAAGCTGTCACAAATCAAACAAATCCGATCGCCCCATGCAAAGACGCCGATCAGTGTGGGTTCTGACGATGATTCATTGTCGTTCGTATCGTCCGGTCATGCGATCGATGGCGATCGAGAACAATACCGGTTTTACGCGGGTATCGTCCGCGGTCTGGGTTTCGACGGAATGCCCATGTCCGTGCGGTTGCGCAGGTGTGCTGAGCGGATAAATTCGATTGAACAACCACTGCCGTGCCTGCGGCATCGAGGCCTGGGGTGTTTCTTCGAACGTACCATATACGATCACACTTTTCCAGTTTCGGAGATCGATGAGCTGATCGACCTCGAAGCAAACCTTCGGATGCTGACGAAGAATGCGAAGCTTGAGTCCGGGGGAGGTTTGTCCCACCAGGTGCGAGCCCGTAAACGCATAGGCCATGGGCACGATGTAGGGCTCCGCGCCGTTGATGCAGGCCAATCGTCCAATCAATTGGCTGTGCAAGAGATTTTCCATTTCCGTTCGTGTCAGCTGACCAGTCATAACGGATTCAAATCTATTTTCTCCAAGGCTGCCGGGAGATGACGATCGGCAAAGGAAACATTGACGCCTGATCGCTTGATCGTTGTTGCGTAATGAAATGATGGTAATTCTTTCTTTTAGCTCAACCGGCCAGTTGCTTTGTAGACAGTCGAGCATTCCGATGTCAAAACATCTCCCCAAACAAAAAACCGGTCAGCCGCCCAGGCCCAAGCATGGAGCACATCCCAAATACGAAAAAAAGGAAACGCCCGCCGTTTCACCGCCGGCGGATCCGGAAGATCCGTTAGGCGAGGAAAGTGTAGAAGGGGATCAACTGCTGTGGCAAAATGAAGATGAGCGGGAGTTACGCCCCGAATGGGAAGATCCGGATGCACCGACTTCCCTTTAAAGACAGGTGTTATGCAACGAACGGAATGGAAAAAGAAAACAGCGAGGGCGGTCTTTTATGAAAACCTCCTGGTGAGTAGTCCCGCTTTCACCGCCGGAGGATCCATTCCCAAAACCTATACGTGCGAGGGTGCAAACCTCAATCCCCCGCTCGATATCGGGGATTGTCCAATCGAGGCGGTATCGCTCGCCATCATCGTAGACGATCCGGATGCACCGGTGGGTACTTGGTCGCATTGGGTCATTTGGAATATCCCCGTGACCACTCATATCCGCTCCGACCATCCCCATGGAGAGGAAGGAAAAAATGATTTTATGAAAAACAGATACGACGGACCTTGTCCGCACCAAGGCCGTCATTATTATCATTTTAAAGTTTATGCACTGGACTGTCTCCTATCGCTGAACGGCCAGACCCGCCAAGCCGATCTGGAAAAGGCGATGGGTGGACACATTTTGGCCTTTGGGGAGTTGATCGGCACCTACGAACGGGAAAAGGGGGGCATATGAGACAAGGCACACTCATCTTATTATGCCTGTTCATCTGTTTGTATTCGGTAACCACCGGCCTATTCTTGATCCTTATGCCCCGGGAGAACTGGCTGCTGTGGCCGCAACAGTGGTTAACAGGAACGCCGTTTCCCGACCTGCGGTTGCCGGGAATCTTTTTATTGGTGGCCATTGGCCTGTCAAACGGCTGGGGCGTTTGGAACTTACTGAGCGACCACCCGCGGCAATACGACCGCGCCATGTTAGGTGGCTATTGCCTTACGATCTGGATCATAGTAGAACTGTTGCTGAGCCGGGAACTCTATCTTATTCATGTCACGGCCTTTCTGTTGGGCATTCTCCAGATCTTGCTGGCCTATCAACAAAAGGAAAAATGGGCGGTGTAAGGCGGGCGCTCAACCCTACGCTTCCTGACCGAAACGATCAGTGATTTCTGATCGAAAATGATTTTAACATACTCGTGCTAGTTATCCACAAAAAAGGAAATATCAGTAACCCCATGCAGCGTTTCTAAAAGACTCAATTACATGTACTTACTACACAAACCAGGCCTGGTACGTTTGTTTGAGCGAAAAAGGGGGAAAGTGAATATATTTACGCATAGAACGCTGATATCCAATGTAATACTGATTTGCACTAAGTAATATTACTTGTAAGCGAAGGTTTTTGAACTTTATGAAACCGGCTTCGTTTTAAGTAACTTGTTTAAGCTTGTCAACCTAATTCTTTAACCAAACCCAATTTGTATGTCAGCATTACTGGACATCACGTTGTTAGCGGATGTGTCGAAGATCGACCCAACCGACTACGTCTCGTTTACCTTCTTCGTTGGCTGTATGGCCATGATGGCTGCCTCTGTGTTCTTCTTCTTTGAGATCAGCAACACAGACAAAGCCTGGAAAACATCACTCCTGGTTTCAGGATTGATCACGTTCATCGCCGCCGTGCATTATTATTACATGCGCGATTACTACATGGCGAATCACGAATCCCCCACGTTCTTCCGTTATGTGGACTGGTTGTTGACCGTTCCCTTGATGTGCGTGGAGTTTTATCTCATCACCAAAAAGGCTGGCGCGAAGAGCGATCTGCTCTGGAAATTGATCTTCGCGGCTGTCGTAATGTTGGTGACCGGTTACCTCGGTGAGGTAGGCGCTTCTGCCGACAACACCAACGCTACGTTGTGGGGTACCGTTTCTGCGATCGCTTACTTCTACATCGTGTACCTGATCTGGGCCGGTGATGTGAAGAAGCTGGCTACTGCGGCTGGTCCGGCTGTGGCCCGCGCGAACTCCGTACTCGGATGGTTCGTACTCGTAGGATGGGCGATCTATCCGTTGGGCTACCTGGCTGGTACGGCTGATGGTCAGTGGTATGCTTCCTTTGCTGCTCTCGGAAACATCGATGTGTATTACAACATCGCTGACGCCATCAACAAGATCGGATTTGGCCTGGTTATCTATAGCCTGAGCCGTTCGAATTCTTAATTCAAAGCTTGAAAAAGAAACCGGGGGCATTCAAGTTCCCCGGTTTTTTTTATTTATGTCTATCCCCTTTCGGACACAGCTTTACCTGCTGGCCTTTGGTTGGTCGCTGATCATCCTTTGCGGTCAAACCTCCCTACCCCTGCCCTGGCAATGGGGATTTTTTATTTTAACGATCGTTGGACTGGGCATCCCGCATGGGGCCTTGGATTTTATCGTTGCCCGGCACAATGGCGAGCAGCAAAAAGGGGCGTATTCCCTGAATCGGTTTTTGTTTTTCTACCTAGGGCAGTCGATTCTCTTCCTGATGCTCTGGATCTGGCCGCCGATCGCCCTGACCTTATTCTTGATTTTTTCGGCCTTGCATTTCGGGGAAACCGACTTGCAGGAGTTCCAAATACAGCCGCTGATCAAAACGATCGCGGTATTCCTCTACGGGGCTTCCACCTTTGTATTACTGTTACTAGGGCATCATGAGGAGTTGATCGGTTACATCCCGGAGATCGGGGCGTTCATTCAGCGCTATGATTTCATCGGTTGGTCGATCCGGCATTTCGATGCCATCTATCAAGGCACCTTGTTCAGTTCACTTATTCTGTTACTGATCTTTTCACAGAAGGATGAAAATCTGTTCTTTCGGGTAATGGTATTGGTGTTGGTGCAGTATCTGGTCGCGAATCTTCCGTTTTTGATCGGCTTTGCCTTCTATTTTGGACTTTGGCATTCGCTCTTGTCGATCCAGGCCATTCGCCAGGAGGCACAGTTCTCGACCTTGGCGTACATGCGACGCTATTTTACCCCGCAGACAATGGTCTTTGCCGGGTTGGCCTTCGTCATTATGATCGGCCTTTACTTTTTGATCGACCGGTATTTCCATTACAGCAACGGCTTATTCATCTTTTTTATTGGTCTATCCATCCTGGCCATTCCGCACATGCAGGTGATGCATGGGTTTTTCAGTCGAGGGCAGAAATAATTGGATTCGGTATCAAAATAAAAAAGCCCCCAGGAAGAGGGGGCTTTTAGAAGCTGGTATGCTAGGATTATAGGGAGAAGCGTACCCGCATGAAGTAGTAGGCTCCGTTGAAACCAAACTGCTGTACGCGGCGGGAGTACACGAATCGTCCCGAGCTAAAATTACCGGTGTGTGTGTGACGATCTTGATAGACATCAAAGATGTTGTTACCACCTACCGTCAGCGTAACCCCTTTGTAAATATCATAGCTTAACGTAAGATCCGTGATCGTACGGGGATCGAAGGTTTGGTCGAGTGTTTCTCGTTGACCGGTTAAGGCATTGATGGGCCAAACGGCCGGGGTCGCCGGATTGATGGTGGGATCCAGGTACGCGACCTTTCCGAAACGAACGGCACGGGCCATGGCAGAGAACTTACCATTGCGGTAATTCACGATGAAGCTGTTCTTATTTTGAGGATTGGCCACTTCGATCCGGCTTTGGTCCTCCCGATTGAAATAGTTACCGATCTGTCCGCTTTGCACCAGAATGGTAGATGCATTGATGATCGGCTTGCCAGTGGCATCTTTCATAACCTCGTTATCGATGAAGGTGCCGGCCCACGTAAATTTCAGTTTACCTTTTTTACCCACATTGGCGTTGTAGCTCAGCACCGCCTCCAGTCCGCGCGCACGCGTATCAATCGCATTGGTGAAGAAGTTCGCGGTTTGTGCGTTGGCGGCCGCTAATTGAGCTTGCAAGGTAGGATTGGTACCCCCCGAGAAGTTATTAGTTAGTACGATACGGTCATTGATATCGATCTGGTAGGCATCCACAGAGAGTTCCAATTTACGCTGCAGCATGTTGGCCGTAAATCCGATCGTGTAGCTCATGGAGGTCTCTTGCTTAAGTGTGGGAATACCCAGGATCTTGGCCGGCGCACTCTCGTTGGTGAAGGTGCCGCTTTCAGTAGGCACCAAACCGGTAGGCGTACTTATGAACAACGTATTGGTCTTGGCGTAGAATTTCTGTTGCTGGGAGGGTGCGCGAAATCCGGTACTGGTGGAGCCACGCAGGGACAGGCGATCGCTGATCTTATAGCGGGTGGCCAATTTGTAGTTGAGGGTACTTCCAAAATCGGAGTAGTTCTCAAATCGAAGGGCTCCGGCCACCATGAATTTCTTAGTAAAATCCTGTTCGAGGTCAACGTAAAGCGACACGTTACTACGATTGTTATTGCCTTCATTGGAAGGCAGGAATCCGGCAAATACCTGTGCCCCGGCGGCTACACCGGCGGCTGTATTATAATTTTTGTAGGATGCTTCTTCGCCGGCGCGAATGCCGAACTGATCCATTCGGTATTCCGCTCCGAAGGCCACGTTGAGTCCTTCTTTGACATCATACTTTCTAGATAGGTCGGCGTTGAGCGTGTTTTGGGAGAATTTGAGTCCCCCTGCATCAAATTCCCGCTGCCAGCTGCTTCCCAGAGAGGCCTGGGTATAGTTTACCGAATTGGTGACGGTGAAATCGAAGGTATTTCGTCCGTAGGTATTGCTGAAATCCGCATCCCATTTACCCAGTTTTCCCCTCACACCGATGGCGGTGGAGAAATCCCGTACATCTGAGTTGATCTCAGGTAAAAATCCGTTCGGGTAGACGGCAAAGACCGAGGTGCGAACCGCCGCCGGAACACCGGAGGGATAGCGATAGAAACCGGCTGCGTTTCCTTTTTTCCCGTTGAGGCCGCCAAAGGCGTAGAGTTGCCAGGAGCCGGATAAGGGATAGGAGAAGTTATACATCACACCACCCCCTTTAACGCGGGAATTACCGATACGCATATCGAAACTATTGCGAGTCAAACCGCGAGCTGCCATGATCGAGTCATCGCGGTTGGCCGTGCCCACATTGGGAAATACCGCACCGCTGTAGGTACCTCCGCGGTTGGTTTCTCCTCGAGAGGTATACTCGGCGGTCAGGTTCAAAAATCCTTTCTCACCAACTTTCAACCCGTAGTTCAGGGCTCCCTGAATCGTTTGACCATCGGTCACGGAAAATTTCGGTGCCGCTCCGTTGCTGACCACATAATCGCGATCATAAGAGGTCATATGCTGACCAGCCGAGAAATTGCCGGTTAATACACCGGTTTCTTTCTTTAGTACGATGTTGATCACACCGGCGATCGCATCCGATCCATATTGGGCGGCAGCGCCGTCGCGAAGGATCTCGATTCGATCGATGGCATTAGCGGGTATGGCATTCAGGTCGGTACCCACGGTGCCTCTGTTCACGGTTCCATTCACATTGACCAGCGCCGATTGGTGACGGCGTTTACCGTTGATCAGTACCAAGACCTGATCGGGCCCCAATCCTCTTAACTGAGCCGGATCTACGTGGTCGGTGCCGTCCGCAATCGCCTGGCGGGCCGATTGGAAGGAAGGTGCGATGAACGTGAGGATCTGGTTGATGTCAACTTGTCCAACATCATTCACCACTTGCGCCATT
>SXGQ01884422.1_pt1 | contig 18654 bp, 12 predicted proteins | sample 3178371 | NCBI WGS metagenome assembly SXGQ01 (sample SAMN11356859, study PRJNA531348) | freshwater metagenome | isolation source: freshwater sample F1-20 | place: China: Fuxian Lake, Yuxi | collected 2017-12-25 | reverse complement strand
TGGCCGGCGCCGACGTCGCGGAGCAGCCGCTCGTGGGCGGCGGGGTGCTTCTGGATCATCTCGGTCAGCAGGCGGACGCGGGCGCTCTCGTTGGCGGGGGCGGGGAAGAGCCCTTCGACCAGCAGGTCTGGCTTGCGGTTGCGCTCAAGGGCGAGGTCGCGGATCTGCTCGCTCTCGGCGGCGATGCGCTGGAGCATCTCGGCGACGGTTTTGGTGGCGGTGTCGTTGGGAGGCTGCTTGGCCGACCATTTCTCGACGCCGGGCTGCACCTGCGGCAGTTCGTAGGTGACCGTCATGCCGTTGAGGCGTCCGACGGCCTGCTGCACTTCGGCCGTCACACCCGTTTTGATCTTGCTGTTCCAGCGCATGCTGAAGAACAGCGATACGCCGATGGCGATCACCGCCACCGCGATCGCGGCGACGATGATGACATTGGACTTCAGCCACCCAAGAACCTTCTTGCCCATATCGCGTTCCGCTCCTGGTCAGCCGTTGTTGATGTTGCCGGGGGTTCCGGGGACTCCGGGGGCGCGTGCCGATTGATCGCCTTCGGGGGCGGGGGCAGGGGCCGCGGGGCTGGCGGCGACGCCCGCCGAGAGATCCTTGAGCTGCAGGTACCACGTCACGGTGTAGCGGTAGAGGGGGCGATCGGGATTCAGGCGTCCGGGCGGGAGCGCCAACGGGGCCATGAGATCCAGATCGCTGATTTCACCGGATGCGCCGGAGGGGCGTTGCCACGGAGCGCGATCGTCGGGTCGGCCTGAAGGGGGAGGGGGAGGCGGCGTATCGGCGCCTCCGATGCCCAGCCCGCCGCCGCTGATGCCCAGTCCGCCACCACCACCGCCGCCGCCGGTTCCGGAGGGCTTATCGAAGACTCCGCCGCCAGGAGGAGGCATGCCGGTGCCTTGGCCGGAGCCCGGGCCGCCGGGCATGCCGCCACCGGAAGAGGGTGGCAGATGTGGTGCGCCGCCTTCGATGCGCACCTGAGTGACAACGACATCCTCGATGCGGGGAACCTTGACGATGGTGAACGGGATACCCGGGCGCTCGGTGTTGTTGCGGAGCCAGCTGAGCACGGAGTCGTTGAAGAATGTCTGGCGGCCGGGTTCCTGCGAGTCGACGGTCAGCGTGACGCGGATGGCGCCGAAGGGGCCAGCGGCGTTGGCCAGGTCGGCCGAGGGGTCGCCTTCGGTGGCCCCTGCGGCCTCCTCTTCGTCGCCCCAGCCCCGATCACGGTCGGCCGGCATGCCGCCGCCCGCGGCGCCTCCGCCGGGCCTGCCGGGCCCACCACCGCCCGAACTGGCCGCCAGCGCCGAGCCCGGGGGCAAGTAGTCGGTCTGAAGGGCGTTGAACTCGAAGGCAAAGCCGGTGGGGCGCGGGGCATCATCGGCCGCGGCCATGCGGTTGGCGGCGGCGAAGATGGACTCAACATCGGCGAGCACAGCGTCGTAGAGCGCCTTGGCGTCAAACAGTCGCAGCACGTTGGCGGCGAAGAACTTGGGCTGATTGGCCTGTGAGACGCTCTGCCATTCGTTCTTGAGGCGCTCGCCGGTGGACATCGTGCGCTGGATGTCGGGATCGTTGCCGACGGGGGAGAGCTTGGAACTGTCGAGGAACGGGCGGAGGAATGTCACGCCGCCGCCGATGATGCCCAGGCCTGCCGCGGCTACAAACCACGGGAGCTTGCGCTTCCACATGGCGTTGCGGATGACCTCAACGGGCATGAGGTTGGCGCGGATGGGGGTGAGGCCCAGGCCCTGAAGGGCCAGGCCGTAGGCGGTGACGAGGCTGGGCGTCGAGGCCTCGAAGTCGGCGGCCCCGGCCCCGTCCACACTGATGCGCTTGAAGCGCTCAAGTCGGTGCACTTCCATCTTGAGCTGCTGGGAGAGCAGCTTGCGCAGGCCGACGATCTTGAAGGTCGATCCGATGCCGACCAGTCGGGTGATCTTGGCGTCGGGGTGCGTGTCCTGGTAGTAGGAGAGCGAGAGCTGCACCGCCTGCACCATGTCGCTGAGCACGGGCTTAATGGCCTGGAAAATGTGCTTTTTGTACTTGCTGGTCTCGGCCTCGCGCTTGAGGCGTTCGGCCTTGGCGTAGTTGAGCTTGAAGGTGGTGGCGATGGCCTCGGTGAAGTGGTGCCCGCCCAGCGGGAAGGTGCGGATCCAGAGGCGGGCGCCCTCGGCGATGATGAGATCGGTGGCGATCGTGCCGATGTCCAGGATGATGGTCCCGGGCATGTCGGGGGTGAAGGACAGGTCGTAGGCCATCGCGTTGTAGGCGGCCACGGGCCCCAGTGTGATCTGGTCGGGGGTGAGGCCCGCATCGCCCCAGAGGCTCAGGCGTTCGTTCACCCGGTCCTTGGTCATGGCGAAAATGCCGACCTCGACGTCCGGCGAGTCGCTGGAGGAAAAGAGCTGGTAGTCCCACTCCACCTGCTCGATGGGGAATGGGATCTGCTGGACGGCCTCGAATCGCACGAGATTGGCGACGTTCTTGGGCTCGACGGGCGGGAGCTTGGCAAAGCGAGCAAAGGCCGAGTGCCCGGGCACCGAGACGACCACCGACGCGTTCTTCATGGCGTCGCGGGTCTGGCCCATGAGCGAGCCGGCGGCGACTCGATAGGCGTCGGTCTCGTCGAGGTCCGGCGAGGACAGCACCTTTTTGTGCGGAATGATGACGCAGTCGGCGACCTTGACGTTGTCGCCGTCCCGCTCGAGCTTCAGGGCCTTGACAGACCCAGCCCCGATGTCGATGCCCCACGCGACGTTCGATGACGGCATACCGGCTCCTCGCCTCGTCTGGGCCCGGGCGGAGAGATCGCCCGAGCCGGAATCGCCCATCCTAGTCAAAGACACCCGATGCCGACCCCGCCCGCGGCACTGTCCGACCTGAGGTCGATACGGGCCGGAGGGCTCGGCGGTTCTCAGACGCCCCGGACTCTGCGGGCCATTCCTTTATACAACACGCGACGAAGCGCCCGTCGGGGGCCGCACGGCGCGGGATGGCGGCGAGGCCTCACAAACCCTCCCCCGGCGCGTGGGGGTCGGAGGGTCGTGTGGCTTCACGCACCGGTTGCGGTACACTGTATGGAGCGTCGGGAATGACCGCCGGTGGGATGGCGCGCCCCGACATGACCCCCATACGAGTCCATGAATGAACGCGCTTCCGGACCCCTCGTCACCACCGGCTGACCATGCTGTCAAGCCCGATGCCGCCAGCACCTCGAACGCGCCCGACCGGCGCCAAGGGGGCCACGCCGAGTTGCAACCCGGCGCCCGCGCCGGCGTCGACATCGACGCGGAGATGCAGCGCGACATCGATGACGCCATGAACGCCGCCACAGGCCCGGCCGACGACAAGCCGGCCCGCCAGCCTCGCGTGGCTCAGCCGGGTATGGACGCGCCGAAGCCGGCGATCCGCGGCCCGCGCGTGGTTCAGGGCGGGCGCGAGCACCGGACCGGGGCCGTGGTCTCCGTGGGTCCCGAGGACATCTTCATCGAGTTCGGACCCAAGGAGCTGGGTGTTCTGCCCCGGCTGCAGTTCAAGGACGGCGATGAGCTGCCCAAGGTCGGCGACAAGTTCGAAGTCGTCATCGACAAGTTCGAGAAGGACGAGTCGCTCTTCGTCTGCTCGCGTCCGGGCCAGGTGCAGAAGGCCGAGTGGGAGATGCTCGAGCCCGGCCAGATCGTCGAAGCCCGTGTGACGGGCGTGAACAAGGGCGGGCTCGAGCTCGAGATCGCCAACCATCGCGCCTTCATGCCCGCCAGCCAGATCGATGTGCGGCGGATCGAGGATCTCTCGGTGTACGTCGGCGAGAAGCTGACGTGCAAGGTGACGCGCGTGGACCGTTCGGGGCGCGGCAACATCACGCTGTCGCGGCGCGAGATCGTGGCGTCCGAGCGTGCCGAGCAGGTCAAAAAGCTCAAGGACCAGCTCCACGTCGGCGATACCCGCGAGGGCGTCGTCAAGAAGCTCATGCCCTTCGGCGCGTTCGTCGACATCGGCGGCGTTGATGGCCTGGTGCACATCGCCGACCTGAGCCACGACCGCGTCCGCAAGGTCGAGGATGTCGTGAAAGAGGGCCAGAAGGTCCAGGTCAAAATCCTGAAGCTCGACTGGGAAGAGGGGCGCCACTCGCTGGGCCTCAAGCAGCTCCAGGCCGATCCCTTTGAGACTGGTCTCAGCGAGATCGGCGAGGGCTCCGAGGTTTCCGGGCGGGTGACCAAGCTGCTGGACTTCGGCGCGTTCATCGAGATCGCGACGGGCGTCGAGGGGCTGGCCCACATCTCCGAGCTGGCGTGGAAGCGCGTCGCAAAGGTCAGCGATGTGCTGCAGCCCGACCAGATCGTGAAGGTCAAGGTCCTGAAGATCGACAAGGACTCCAAGAAGATCTCGCTGAGCGTCAAGCAGACCATGTCGCCGCCGGAGGCCCCGTCAGGGGGCGGCGGCGGGGGTGGTCGCGGGCGCGGCGGACGCGGTGGCGTCGAACGGGACGACCGCAAGCCCGAAGAGATCCTCAAGGAAACGCCGCAGCTCCGGCGCATGCGCGAGGCGGCCAAGGCCAAGCACGGCAAGGATCTCAAGAGCGGCCTGGGTGCCGGTCTGGGGATCGGTCTGGGCGATCTGAAGCTGTAGCGCGACCATGCACGCGGGCGGACAGTCCACAATCACAGCGCCGAAACTCCGGCCGCCGGGCGCGGGGATTCCGCGCTGGCAGGCGGTGCTGGCGCGGCGGGTGCTGCTGCCGATCTACGTGGCGCGTCACCCCTGGGACACCGTCCCGGAGCTGCTGCGCACGCAGGCGCGAGACCTGGCAACGGAGTTTGAGCGCGAGCTGAAGGCCGGCGGTGCTGAGCGCGTGCAGCGGCGGGTGCTGATCCCGGCGATGCCGGGGCTCGAGGATGATTCGCGGTACTGGTCGCTGGCGATGATCCCGGATCATCTGCGTCGGGTAAACGCCCGGCTGGTCGAGGTTGTGCGATCGCTGGCGAACGATCGGCCGCTGCCCGACGGGCCGAACGCGATCGCCGAGTTCAAGCCTGACCCCGGCGCGGGGCCGGGGGCGATCGCGCCGTACCTTGAAGCGACGGAGGAACTGGCCCGAGCCATTGCCCAGGCCCCGGCGGGCGCACGGGCTTCGACCGGGACGGTGCCGCACCCGTGGTTCGGGCCGCTCGTGCTTCGTCAGTGGGTGCCGTTCGGCGCGATGCACCAGGGGATCCACCGGCGGCAGTGGGACCAGATCCGCGCCCGGCTGTGAGGCACTACACTCGTGCGCTCATGTCTACCGATCCGGTTTCCATCCTGAGCGATCGCATCGCGTCGGCCATCCGCGCGGCGTACCCCGAGGCGCCGGCCGGGAGTGCTGCGCTCCTGAGCCCCTCGAAGAACCCGCAGTTCGGCGACTTCCAGTCCAATGCCGCGATGCCGCTGGGCAAGGCCGTGGGGGCGAACCCGCGTGAGGTGGCGCAGGCGATCGTGGCGCGCCTGGACATCGCCGATATTGCCGAGCCCCCCACCATCGCCGGGCCGGGCTTCATCAACATCAAGCTGCGGGCCCAGACGCTGTGCCACGCGCTGGGCGCGATGGACAGCGCCACGCTGGGTGTGGCGCCGCCGTCGACTGTTGAGACCGTCGTCGTCGATCTCTGCGGCGTGAATCTCGCCAAGCAGATGCACGTCGGGCACCTCCGTGCCACGGTCATCGGCGACTGCCTCGCGCGGCTCTGGACGCGCCTTGGCCATCGCGTCATCCGCCAGAACCACTTTGGTGACTGGGGACTGCCGATCGCGATGGTGACCGGCGCGGTGAAGCGCGGCGTCGAAGCGGGCACGATCGATCTCGCGACGCTGACGCTCGAGCGGCTGGAGGTGCTGTACCGCCGGGCCCAGCGGGCCTGCGAGGCGGACCATGCCGGGCTTGCGGCGGCGACGAAGTACGGGCTTGGACCCAAGGCGATGGCGGAGCTGGAGGCCCAGGTTTCAGGAGCGGTCGAGGAGCAGTCGCGGAGCAAGGCGGCGCTGGTGGCGCTGCAGTCTCACGATCAGGCGTACTACACGGTCTGGCAGCGGATCAGCGAGATCACGCTCGAGGCATGCTTTGACATCTGCGCGCGGCTGCACGTCCATGTGACCAGTGAGGCGACAGCCGGAGAATCGACCTACGCCCAGGAGCTCGGGCCGGTGGTGGAGGATCTGGTCGGGCGCGGCATCGCCGAGGAATCCGACGGCGCACTGGTCGTGCGCCTGGACGAGTTCGGGATCGAGCAGCCGCTGCTGGTCCGCAAGCGGGACGGCGGCTTCCTGTATGCCACGACCGATATGGCGGGGATCCGCCGGCGGGTGCAGACGCTGGGCGCCGACCGCATGATCTATGCGGTCGATGCGCGGCAGAGCCTGCACTTCCGCCAGGTCTTTGCGGCATCGAAGAAGGCGGGGTACGCGCGCAACCCGCGGACGGGCCGTGATGCCGAGATGTTCCACGCCGCGTTCGGCATGGTGCTGGGCGAAGACAATCGGCCCTTCAAGACGCGGACCGGCGACAACGTCAAGCTGACGGACCTGCTGGACGAGGCGGTCACGCGCGCTGAGGCGGCCGTCGCCGAGAAAAACCCGGGACTCCCGGCGGCCGAGCGCCGCACGGTGGCTGAAGCTGTCGGCATCGGCGCCCTGAAGTACATCGATCTCTCGACCGACCGCATCAAGGACTACGTCTTCAGCTTTGATCGCATGCTGGCGTTCGAGGGTAACACGGGTCCGTACCTGCAGTACGCGCTGGTGCGAATCCGCTCGATCTTCCGCAAGGCCCGCGAGATGGGTGTTGAAGTCCCGATCGGCGGGAGCGGCGCTGGGTTGTACTCCGTCACCGCGCCGGAGGAGAAGGCCATTGCGCTGGAGCTCTTGAAGTACCCGGGCGTGATCCGCGCCAGCGCGGAAGCGTGCGAGCCGCACCGGATGTGCGCGTATCTGTTTGATCTCGCGGGTGCGTTCAGCACGTTCTTCAACGCGTGCCCGGTGCTGCAGGCCCCTGACTCGGCCACGCGAGACGCCCGGCTGCATCTGTGCGCTCTGACGGGGCGGGTGCTTGAGGACGGCCTGACGACGCTCGGGCTCGTCGCGCTGGAGCGGATGTAGGACCCGGCGGCGGCACTTGATCCTTCCGCGCACTCAGATGGCTCAACCGTCATCAGGGGACGTCGATCGGCTTCAGGTCGTCGCCCAGTACTGCGCGGACTTCGAGTTTCCTGCGGGCTCCGTGGGCCTTGACCCAGTCGTCGAGCAGGTAGATGTCCGGTTTGCCACGAGCCCAGGCGTCGAGCACCCATCCGGGGCGCGGCGGCGGCATCGCCGGGATCGCGAGTGCATCGGGGACAACCAACGGGTCGTAGACCAGCACTGCGTGGTGCTCGGTCGACTTGCCGCGATCGAGCGCCACGCCCATGGTCTGGAGCCCGAGCTGCCGCACACCGGGGGTGATCAGGCGGTAGACCTCGCCCTGCCACTGGTAGCACAGGCCGCGCCATCGTTTGCCGCTGAGATGTACGGCCATGTTGCCCGTCCAGCCGCGCTGCCACTGCTGGTCGTCGCGGTGGGTGATGTCGTCCACGGTGCGGGCGAACAGGGCCTGGACCTCAATCAGTCGCGGGTCGCGCGAGAGGTCCAGGGGCGGAGGGACGGGCGCGCAGGCGCTGATCAGGCAGCCCCACGCCGCCAGCAGGAACACCCACCAGTTCTGTCGCGAGCTGAAGCTCATGCCACCATGGATACCCGTTTGCGGCCGGTCGTGGGTCTGCAGGGTCAAAAAAGAAACCGGCGGGCTCATGAGAGCCCGCCGGGTGAAGGTCAATCCAAGATGGGCCGGGCCGCCGTCGGCCCGGGCTTACCGGTCATCGAGCCTCTCAGGGCCTCTCGATGAAGACGGTGAGCTCGTCGTCGCGGATCGGCGTGCGGATCTGATCGGCGGTGGTGATACCGGTGATCAGGAACTCGCCGGCGCGGCTGGAGGTCGCGGTCATGGTGTACTCGCGGATCTCACCGGGCTTGAGGGCGCCGAACTCGAAGGTCACAACCTTGCCGGCAACGGTGGGAGCGCGGCCGCCGGTCGATGAGACGTAGGACATCGCCTCGGGGAGGGTGATCGTCATCTTGACGTTCGTCAGATCGATCTGGCCCTGGTTGCGGGTGCTGATCGTGAAGATCTGCGGCTCGCCGACTTCACGGACGCCGTCGTTGTCAGTCACGAGCGTGCCGATGTCGGCGACGCCCTGGACCGAGAAGTTGCAGGTGCCGGTGACCGTCTCGGCGCAGGCGCAGGAGGCCGAAGCCGAGCAGGTGAATGAACCGGCCGCGGCGTTGCGGACCGTCATGCTGACGGTGCGCGACTCGTTGGGCCCGAGGTTGCCGACACTCCAGCTGACGCGACCGCCGGAGGCGGCGCCGCCGTTGTCGGCGCTGACGAACTGCAGGCCGGCGGGGACGGCGGCCGTCACGGTGACGGCGCAGGCCGTGTCACCGCTGTTGCGGACCGTGAACTTGCAGGTGCTGTTGCGGCCGATCAGGATCGGGCCGCCGGTGCACTCGGCGGTGATGGCCAGCGTGGGCTGACGCACCACGGTGGCGACGTTGCCGGACTGGGCCGTCAGGCCGCCGTCGGCCGTGGCCGAGGCGTTGTTCTCGTAGCGACCGGGGCGGGCGGCCTTGACGCGGATGGTCGCGGTCTTGGCCTGACCGGCGGCGAGGTTGCCGGCGTCGAGCTCGACCTGGGTCTTGCCGTCGACGGTGGCGAGGCCGGCCGGGAGGTTGTCACGGACGCGGACGTTGCTGGCCAGACCGGTGCCGGTGTTCTTGACCTCGACGCGGTACTCGAACTCGTTGCAGAGCAGAGCCTCGGCGGGGCCGGTCTTGGTGACGATCAGGGCCGGATTGACGACCGTGGTCGCGGCGCAGACCGAGTTGTTGTAGCTGACGCGCATGCAGGTCGAGGACTGACCGATCTGGTCGGCCTTGGCCTGGAGCTTGATGACCTTGGTCTCGTTGGGGCCCAGCTCGCCGAGCGACCACTGGGTGGAGCCGTCGCTGCCGCGGGCCGAGGGCGGCACGGAACTGACCAGCGACATGTTGCTGGTGGTGTCCATCGCCACGATGACGTTCTGGAGGGTGCCACGGGTGAGGTTGCAGACGTGGATCTCGGCGGGGTAGTTCTGACCCTGACGGACCTCGCGGGGCATCATGGTGTGAAGCATGATGGCGCTCGACGAGGTGTCGCCGGTGGGGAACGCCATCGAGGTGGCGTTCATGCCGGCGGGCACGCTGGGGCTGCAGCCGCCACGGACGATGGGGGCGGGAGCGGGAGCGGCGGCCGGGGCCGGGGCCGGGGCCGGAGCGGGCTCGGCGCGCGGGGTGTGCCCCCAGTGCAGGCCCCACGAGTCGGAGGACCACTGCGGGCTCTCACCCGTGCCGGCTGTCTGCTGCTGCTGCTGACAGCCCACCGCCATGGTGCCGAGCAGCGCAGTCGCTGCGGCTAGACGAACGAAACGACGAAGATTCATTGACCATCCTCCACGAGGCGTGTGATGTGAGTTCGTGATGAAGGAATGCGTGGACCAGTCCACGTTCCGCGGCACGCCTCGCCGCGGACCACCAACCAATAGCTTACTGGATCGGGGGAGATTGCGCGTCTGCGCACGACGCATCTGCTGGTATTCTCGATGCGCATGCGCCGCGCGCTGTGCAACACAGTTCTGGAACGGAGCAAGAGCGCGCGATAAGGATCAGCGCAACAATTGCCTGAGATTCCGCGCTGGGTGCGAACATCGTCCTGTCAGTTTGCGAACGATCACCACACGACGAACTCGAACCAGCTCGCTATGCGTCCGATAACAACTCGGGATCGATTCGCGGCCGCCAGGGCAGCATCCGTACGGATACCGATCAATAATCACTGAATTTGGTGAGGTCCCTGGCCCGATCTGCGCTACCGACCTCCCGGAACCGGGGGTAGAGTCCACCAGAGGTCTTTGAGTCCGTACCCGTCCGGGGGACTTGGAGGCGACGATGACACATCCCGCTCGCGCGTTCGGTTGGTCGCTCGGCTCCACGGCGACATCGCTGATGCTCTCATGCATCGCCGTTGGCTTCGGGGCGTCGACGTCGGCGCAGGCCCAGCCGCAATGGACACTCTCGGGGGCCGCGGCCACGAACCGCGCCAACGCCTTCACCGACGATCCGAACGACATGGCCCCCCCGTGCGACATCAGCGACCTTCAGGGTCCGTTCGTCCCGGGCTTCCTCGGCTTTGATACCGGCGTTCAGGCCTTCGCCGGCTGCGGGATGATGATCGCGACGTGCCCCACGGCGGCCGTCGGCTTCACGCGGGTCACCATCGAGGGCCTGGGCACCGCCGACGTGACGATCAAGTGGCACCAATACGCGTGGACGTACCACAACTGCGACCGTGACTACATCGCGCGGAGCGCCAGCAGCATTCTGACGACACTGAACCTGACGCCGTCGAACCTGCCCAACGGGACGCAGACGAACATCTACTTCAGTTGGAGCGCCCGCTCGGGCAACTTCTTTGCACCCGAGGCGGGCATCGAGGACAACGGCAGCATCACGAACACCGAGCTGCTGATGGACGGCACCGACGTGATGGGCGGCTTCTTTGATCTGCCGGGCGTTGTCGGGTTCAACGTCCTGAACAACCAGGCGGGCGTGCGCCCGGGCGTCTACGGACAGGCGTTCACCGTCGCCATCGGCGGCCGGGCCGAAAGCTCGATCGCGCCGCCGCCCGAGGGCTTTACCTTCCCGATCGATCGGGGTCGCGCGTTCTTCTCCGGCGAACTCAAGCTCTCGCTGCTCAACCCGCCCCCGCCGCCGACGCCGGTCACGCCGCCCCCGCGCGCGGAGTTCAGCGTCGATCTCGGCGGCGACACCGAGCTCTCGGATCCCAATCTCAGCGGCCGCGGCGTGTTCGATCCGGGTGATTCCTACCCGTGGTTCGGACCGTTGCTGCCGCCGGGAGGGGCCAACGGCGTCAAGAACGACGCGAGCCTGTTCGTAGGTCTCGATCCGGCCCCGGCGCCTCCCGCACTGCCGGGGTCCGGCCCGCCGTACTGCTCGGGGCTGCCGCTGGCGCCTCTCGTGCCGCAGTACTTCAACATGGACGGCTTCGACACGGTCGACTACTCGCTGATCGGCCTGATCCCGGCCGGCGCACCCCTGGCGAATCCGATCGCCCGCTTCATGAGCCCTTGCACCTTCGGCGCCGAGCACCTGGTGATCTCGTTCGACGACGACGAGGCGGGTGCGTACGTCGGCATGCCGCCGCTCATCTGCACGCTGCCGGTGTTCACCTTCTCGCCGCTGGCGCAGCAGCTCTACGGCACCGCGCAGCAGCAGGACGAGGTGCTGGCGCTGGACCTGCTGGTCGGATCGCCGCAGTACCACGTCTCTGGCGTGACCGGCCTGTACAGCGAAGCACGGCTCCACCGCTCACTCGGGCCCGACCCGCTGATCGACAACCACTTTGATGACGATGTGAACGGCCTGGACATCCTGGGCAACATCCAGGCGTGCAACGTCTGGCTGTTCTCCGTCGACCACCAGGCGACGTTCACGGACCCGATCAACGGGGCGTTGCGCCCCGGCGTGATCTACGAGCATGTTCCCGGCGCGTTCTCCGTGCCGGTCGTCGATCCCACCGTTCACCTGGGGCTGTCGCCGGATGTCGATCTCGACGCGTTCGAGTTCGTCTGGCTCTACAACCCGAACGTCGCGGCCGGGTCGGCTCTCGCGATCATCTTCAGCGTGGATGTGGACGACCCGCTCACCCCGGCCGACGAGTCGGGCGGCCTGCTGCCCCACACGATCTACGCGTCGTTCATGGACGGCTCGTTCGTCGAGCTGCTGGACTACCCGCTGCAGGACAACATCGACGCCATCACCGCGTGGCTTGCGCCGCTGACCATCGTCCCGCCGATGGCGCCGCCGTGTCCGGGCGATGCCAACGGCGACGGGCTCGTCAATGGCGCGGACCTCTCGGTCCTGCTGTCGCAGTTCGGCCAGAACGTGCCGCCGGGCACCGGGGCCGACTTCAACGGCGACGGGGTCGTCAACGGCGCGGACCTGTCGGTCCTGCTCTCAAACTTCGGGAACTCCTGCCCGTAACGCGGGCACGCCCCGAGACTGCACCGCATCCGCCGCGACCTTCGCGGCGGTTTTTCTGCTTGCACGGCACGCCACGGCGCGGACAATCGTGCGTATGACCACCACGACACTCCACCGTGCCGCGGGAGCGGCGTTGGCGTTGCTGCTTGTCGCCGCCGAGACGGGCGCTTCTCGGTTCATCATCGCGGACCGGGACATCGACGGTCTGTGGTCGATCGCCGACGCCGACAAGAGCGGCGCCATCGATGACCCCTCGGGCATCGTGCTGTTCTTCGACAGCTCGAACGCCGCGGGCACGCCGACGACCCAGAACCCCACGTGCCTTGCGGTGCGACGCGACGGGCTCGTGCTTGTCGGCGACCAACTCGGGCGGACGGTCTACCACTTTCAGGATCTGAACAGCGATGACGACGCCCTCGATGCGGGCGAGAGCCGCATCATCGTGTCATCACCCAACGATTCGGGGGTCACCATCGCCTTCCCGACCGGAGCGGCGTTTGACTCCGCGGGCCGTTCGTTCATCGCCAACGCCGGCAACACCTTCGGCGACGATGCGATCTACCTGCTGCTGGATCTCACCAACGACGGCGACTCGCTGGATGCGGGCGAGATCGTGGAGTTTGTCGGCGTCGGCGCGTTCGGGGCGGGGAACGGGCCCTGGGGGCCGCAGGAGATCATGTTTGTGCCAGCCCCGGTCGGCGGCGACATCGGCTTCATGCGGAACTCAACCGCCGGGCTCCACGGCGTGTATCGGTTCCAGGACCTTGACAACAGCGGGCGTGCCGACGACCCCGGCGAGTTCGCCGCCTTCTGGGACGCGACCGGCGCCTCGGGCGTCGTGCCGCTGGCGGGCTTCGCGCTCGAGCTCGACAACGCGTCGCGCTCGCCGGCGTGCGGCCTGCGGATGTACACCCTCCAGACCGCGACGGGGGGCGTGGACCAGCTCGTTCGGCTCAGCGACAACAACAACGACGGCGACGCGCAGGACCCGAATGAGGCCATCATCGTGTGGAGCACGGCCGAGGCGGGCTTCACCGCGATCGACGTGCAGAGCCGGGTTGACGGGACGGTGCTTGTGACCGACGCCTCGGCAGCGCGCCTCATCGCGCTGCGGGACCTGGACAACGATGGGTTGTTCGTGTCGCCGGGCGAGCGGACCGATTACTTCGCCAACCCCGCGGGGCCGGTGTCGACGGTGCGGCAGATCGCGCTGATCGAGCCGCAGCCGTGCCCGGCGGACGCGAACGGCGACGGCGCTGTCAACGGCGCCGATCTGAGTGTGCTGCTGTCCAACTTTGGTCAGCAGGGCGCGGGGCCGGGGTTCGGGGACTTCAACGGGGACTGCACCGTGAACGGAGCGGACCTGAGCGTGCTCCTGGGCTCGTTCGGATCCTCCTGCCAATAACCCCTGCATTGGGGCTTGCGTTCGGATCGGGTCGGGCCACAATGTGGCGATGAGGACCACCACCGCTTTGTTCGCCACGCTGCTCCTGGGCGCCACTGGCTCTGCCGCCACCGTGATCTACGCGATCGACGACGGCACCGGCAACACCAACCAGGGCCCCCCCAGCAGCTTCAACCCCGACATGCTGTGGATGAACGAGTTCACGGCCCAGCCCGGCGGCGAGATCATCACCACCGTGTCGGTCGCCTTCGGCGCCACCTGGCCCACCGGCGGCACGGTGACCTTCTGGGTCTTTGAGGACAACGACGACGACGGCAACCCCGACACCGACTGCCTGGCTCAGTCCTTCGCCACCCGCGATGTGTCGGAGCTGAATCTCGGGCTGAATGTCTTCAACGACATCCCCGTGCCGCCCGCCACGGTCTCCGGCAAGTTCTTTGTCGGCGTGTCGTGCTTCCTGACGGGTGGACAGGACCGCCCCGCCCGCGTCGATACGACCGCTCCGGCCGACCCCACCAAGTCCTGGTTCTACTACGCCCCGGACATCAAGAGCATCTCCAACAATCTGGCCGCAGCCCCGTTCCGCTCGCGCATGGACAACACTCAGTTCGTCGTGTTCCCCGGGGTGTTCATGATCCGCGCCACGGGCATCCCGGCCCCGCCGCCGGAGTGCCCCGGCGACGCCAACGGCGACAACGTGATCGACGCCGCCGACCTCTCGGTGCTGCTCTCCAACTTCGGGCAGCCAGCAGCGGGGCCAGGCTTTGGCGACTTCAACGGCGACGGCCAGTGCAACGGCGCGGACCTGAGCGTGCTGCTGTCGGGCTTTGGCGAGAGCTGTTGAGCCGCCCGACCTCGGGGCCGCTGAGCGTCAGTCGCGGGCGCCCGTGCGGAACACCGCCTCGCCCGCGTGCCGCTCGCTGTGGATCAGCGATCCTTCCGACGGCGTGCCCACGCTCAGCGCCGGCCGCCCCTTCTTGAGGCTGGCGGTCACCCAGTAGTCGTTCACCAGCACTTCCAGCGCCTGGATCGCCTGGTTCACGCCGATCTGGATGTGCTCGGGCGGCAGGTGCAGGGCGAGCTGGGCGCGGAGCGACTCCATGATGGCGCTGATGTCGCTCGACTGCTTCAGGGCGTCGACGAGCATGCCCTGAACGCCGATGCACGGCAGCCGGAAGCCCGCGCGCTCGTAGCACGGAGCCCGCTGGATGCGTCCGTTGCGGAGCACGCCGACGCTGGACTGGGCGGCGCCGGTCAGGTTGAGCTTGAAGATGTTCTTGCCGTCGATGGACCACCCGGCGTTGCTGCCGCTGAACCGCTGCATCACCTGCTTGACGCCCGCCACATCGAGTCCGCCGATGCCGACCTGGCCGGGGACATCGTCGGCCAGTCCGCCTTGGCTGAGCCACGCGAAGGCCTGCGCGGGGGTGAGCTTCAGTCCCGCTTCACGGGCGATCTCGACGCAGTTCTCGCGGATGTCGTCGAAGATGCCGTTGCTCGAGTACCAGTACTCGGCGAAGCGCATGTGCTGGCGGACACGCCGTCGCTGCAGATCGTCATATCGTTCGAGCAGCCACGAGCGTTCGTGCTCGCCGCGTTCGAGCTCCAGGATGGTGTACGCCAGCTCGCGGGCGCCCGTCTGCGTGAGCGTGAGGCCGGCGGCCAGGATCGGATCGGCGAAGCCGGCGCACTCGCCGACCAGGAACCAGTTCTCGCCGAACGTCCGGTCGACGACGAAGGACCAGTCGGTGGTCGCCTCGATGTCGGACGTGCGCGTTGCACCGACGAGCTCTGACTTGACGAACGGTTCGGCCTCGATCGCGCGGGCGAAGAACTCTTCGGGGCGCTGGCCCGCGGCACGGTAGTACTCGCCGTTGGACACCACGCCGATGCTGGCCCGCGTGGGCGAGAGGCGGATGAACCAGACCCAGCCGAATCCGAGCGAGCGGATGTGGACGCGGGTGGCGTCGACGTCGGGCTCGTGGGCCCATCCGGGCTTCTCCCAGTAGGACCAGAAGGCGACGTTCTTGAGGAGCGTCGGGATCTCGACATTGACGTCCATCGCACGGCGGAGCACGCCGGCGTTGCCGCTGGCGTCGATGTAGTACCGCGCCTTCACCACCTCGCCGGAATCGAGCTGCAGCCCTTCGATGCGATCGCCCAGGCGCAGCACCTCGCGCACGCGGGTCGCCTGGCGGACCTCGCAACCGCTCTCGGCTGCGTGCTTGAGCATGATGTCGTCGTAGACGGCGCGATCGACCTGGAAGGCCGTGCGTCGCCGCCACCCCTCGTACGCGCCCGGACGCGACACCGAATGGGGGATCTGCTCGTCGGGAAGGAACCCGAAGATCCACGGCTCGGTGGTCTTGCCCCATGTGTACGTGGCGCCGAGCTTGATGGGGAATCCCGCGGCCTCGACCTTGTCCCAGCAGCCCATTTCGTGCAGCACATCGCCGATCGGCGGCAACTGGCTCTCGCCGACGTGGTCGCGCGGGAAGGTCTCTTTCTCGAGAATCAAGACGCGGAGCGCGGGGCTGTACTTCTTGAGCAGGCAGCCAGTGTTGGACCCGCCCGGTCCGCCGCCGACGATGGCGACATCGAACTGACGGTCTCGTACGCTCATGGCGTGGTCCTCTTGGGATGTGGCCGGCAGATGGTCCGGCTCACGCGACGTTGATCCGGGAGCGTCCGAGCAGGCGTGCGGAGTGCGGGAAATGGCGGAACGGACACCGGCATCAGTCTACGGGTCGGCGGCTCGCCCTGACACGTTCGATAGCGGACCGGGCAGGAGGATCGGCTCGAACTCGCACCGGCTGAACGGCCGGATCCCCCGCGGCCCCACGGGGGCCGCACCGAGGATTTGACCTGCTAGACTTCGATTGAAGGGGCCGGGCAGCTGCGAGCGACCCGGGATCGGCGGACCCCCGGCGGCGAGGCTCCAGTGGCCGAGCCGTCGGGTCGATACCGGACTGGCCACGATGTCCCTCAAACGCACAATGCTGATCGCCTCGACGGCCTGGGTGGTGGCGCTGTCGGCGTTGCACGCCAAGATCAACATGGGGTGGTGGTCGGGCAAGCCCTCGACCAGCATCGACGGGCGACGGTTCCGGGTCGGGTTCCTGCCGGTGACCTGCCACCTGACCTGCCCGGTCACCCACTTCATCAACGAACAGATCGAGCAGAAAGAGATGTTCGAACCGCTGCGGTTCAGCGGCTGGCCGGAACTGAAGGAAGCGTTCCTCTCCAAGCACACCCAGGCAACGTTCATCCTCGCGCCCATGGCGATCAAGCTGCGCGAGGAGGGCGTGCCGATCAAGATCCTGTACCTGGGTCATCGCGACGGCACCGCGATGATGGTCCACAAGGACTCGGGCATCTACTCGATGCGAGACCTGCGCGGGAAGCGCGTGGCGGTCCCGAACCGCTACTCCAATCAGCGGCTGCTGATCTTCAGGGCCCTGCGCGACGCCGGCATGACCATCGACGACATCACCATGATCGAGATGCCCCCGCCGGACATGCCCGCGGCGCTCTACGCCAAGGCCGTGGATGCCGTCACCTCCGGCGAGCCGTTCATGGCCCAGACCGAGCTCGACGGCTACGGCCGGGTGCTGTATCTGACCAAGGACGTGTGGCCGAACTTCATCTCGTGCGTGCTTGCGGTGCATGAGGATGTGATCAAGAGCGATCGCGAACTGGTTCAGAAGCTCGTTGACGGCATTGCCAAGAGCGGCAAGTGGATCGACGAGGACATGGACCACCGCATGCAGACGGCGGAGTTCGTGAGCAAAAATTACTACAGCCAGAACCCGCGGCTGCTCCGATTCGTGCTGAGCAAGCCGCCCGATCGCGTGACGTACTCCAAACTCTCGCTGCTTCGGCCGGAGTTCGAAGAGATCGAGGAACTCGGACGGCTCAGCGGGATCCTTGCGGGTACGGCACGCTTCGAAGACTACTGCGATACCAGCTTCGTCCCCGACGATCAGGACATCACGGCCTACGACTTTCTCGCGCCCGAGCAGTACCGCGTGCCGTTCTCGCCCGAGGGCGCGCCATGAGCCAGGCCTCGGCGGTTGACTCCGCGGCCTCGGCCACGGCCGCACGCCCGGCGGCGCGGACGCGTCCGTACCCTGCCCTGGGACGGTGGGCGGGGCGACAGGCTCTGCCGATCGGCGTGGTCGTCCTGCTGCTGGCGGCCTGGCACGGGGCGATCCGAGCATCGGGCAGCGACCTGTTGCCGACGCCGTGGGAAGTGGCCAAGGGCATCGGAGAACTGGCGTCCAAGGGATTGCTGCTGAAGTACATCGTGGCGTCGCTGTACCGCGTCACATGGGGGTTCATGCTGGCGGTGCTCATCGGCGTGCCGCTGGGGCTGCTGCTGGGATGGTTCACGCTCGCGTACCGGGCGTTGAACCCCATCATCCAGATCATGCGCCCGATCTCGCCGATCGCGTGGATCCCGCTGGCGATCCTGTGGTTCGGCGTGACCGACGCGGCGCCGATTTTTCTGATCTTCCTCGCCAGCGTGTTCCCGATCACGGTCAGCTCGACCGCGGCGGTGGCGAACATCCAGCCGGTCTATGTTCGTGCGGCACGGAACTTCGGCCTCAGCCGGGCCCAGCTCTTTGGTCGCGTCATCATCCCCGCAACCCTCCCGCAGATCATCACGGGCCTGCGCATCGCGCTGGGGATCGCGTGGCTGGTGGTCGTGGCGGCCGAGATGATCGCCGTCAACAGCGGGCTGGGGTACCTGATCATCGACGCCCGCAACGCCGGGAAGCGGTACGACCTGGTCGTCGCCGGGATGGTCCTGATCGGGGCGATCGGCCTGGTGCTGGATACCCTGGTTCGCCGGCTCGAACGGTTCGACGAGGTCCGCTGGGGGTACAGCAACCGATGAGCGGCTCGGACCTCACCATCCAGCTTGACACCGGTTTCATCCCCTCTGATCGCGGCCCGATCATCCAGGTCCGCGACCTGTGGATGACCTTCCCGGGCAAGTCCGCCGATGCACCGATCCACGTGCTCGAGCGCGTCAATCTCACCGTCCAGACCGGCGAGTTCGTGGTGATTGTCGGGCC
>SXGQ01231655.1_pt1 | contig 18656 bp, 14 predicted proteins | sample 3178371 | NCBI WGS metagenome assembly SXGQ01 (sample SAMN11356859, study PRJNA531348) | freshwater metagenome | isolation source: freshwater sample F1-20 | place: China: Fuxian Lake, Yuxi | collected 2017-12-25 | reverse complement strand
GACGATGTCGCGGTGCCGGGCGTGCTGCATGTAGCCTTCCTGCGCTCGCCGCACGCGCATGCGCGGATACTGGCGATCCGCACCGCCGAGGCCGACGCGCTGCCCGGCGTGGTCCGCGTCGTGGCGGCCGCCGACCTCGCGCCGGTCTGCAAGGGCTGGCAGACGTCGCAGACCTATCCGGGCCTGGTGATGCGCACGCAATTTCCGCTGGCGGAGGATCGCGTCGTGTTCGTGGGCCAGGCCGTCGTCGCGGTCGTGGCCGAGAGCCGCGCGCTCGCCGAAGACGCGGTCGAGCTGGTCGAGGTCGACTGGGAGCTGTTGTCGCCGGCCTGCGATCTCGCCGGCGCGCTGGCGCCCGACGCGGCGCGCGCCCATCCTGACCTGGCCAGCAATCTCGCCTACCAGGCCGATGTCGGCGATGCCGAAGACGCGGCGCTGTTCGCGAACGCGGCCTGCGTGGTCGAGGCCTCTTTCCGCTTCAACCGGCAGACCGTCATGCCGATGGAGACGCGTGGCGTGGTGGCGAGCTACCTGCCGGGCGACGGCAGCCTGACTGTGCACCAGAGCCATACCGCGCCGCACCAGCTCCGCTCGCTCTATGCCACGCATCTCGGTCTCGACGAGGGTCGCATCCGTGTGATCTGCCCGCATGTCGGCGGCTCGTTTGGCGCCAAGATCCATCTCTATTCCGACGAGGTTGCGACGGTGGCGATCTCGCGCCTGATCGGCCGGCCGGTGAAGTACATCGCCGACCGGCTGGAAGCGCTGATGGCCGACATCCATTGCCGCGAGCAAATCGTCACGGCGCGGCTGGCACTCGACCGAGAGGGAAAGTTTGTGGCTTGGCGGGCGGAGACGCGGCTCGCCATGGGCGCCTTTTCAACCCATCCTGGCTCCAGCGTGCAAGAGGGCGACGAGGCTGTGCGGCTGGCCATGGCGCCCTACCGCGTGCCTCATGTCGGCGGCCGACTGGAGGTCGTGTTCCAGAACAAGAACATCGTTGGCCAGTATCGCGGCGTCGGCCATCCCATCGCCGCGGCGATCAGCGAGCACCTCGTCGAGAAGGCCGCGGCCGCGACGGGCCGCGATGCGGTGGCACTCAGGCTCGCCAACTATGTGCCCGACGATGCCTATCCGGTGAAGACGCGCACAGGCATCGACCTCGATGCACTGTCGCACCAGGCCTGCCTGCGGCGGTTGGCTGAGATCGTCGACATTCCGGCCCTGCGCGCGGAGAACGAACGGTTGCGGGGCGGGGGCATCTATCGCGGCTTCGGCATCGCCTGCTTCATCGAGCGCACGGCCACCAATGCGCCCTCGAACGCGCACATCCGCAAAGCGACGGCGCAGGACGGGATCACGCTCTCGATCGATCCCTCGGGCGCCGTGCGTTGCGCCATCAGCGTCACCGATCAGGGGCAGGGCACGCACACGGTGATGGCGCAGGTGATCGCCGACGAACTGGGCGTTCAGGCCGAGCACATACGCATCGTCTCGGGCGATAGCCAGGCCACGCCCTACGGCTCGGGCGTGCGAGCCTCGCGCGGCACCGCGGTCGGCGGCGAACTGGCGCTGCATGCCTCGCGCGAGCTGCGCGCCGTCGTGCTGGAGACTGCGGCGCAGCTCCTGCAGACCAGCGCCACACGGTTGACGATGAGCCATGGTATGATCTCCGCGGTTGACGGTGAAGGCGCAGGCATCAGCCTCGCCGATCTCGCCGAGATCGTGCACTTCAAGCCTCAGCTTTTGCCCAAGGGCGCGCAGGTGAGCCTGTCGCTATCCCGCCATCTCGGCCACGACTGGCCGGCCCTGGTGCCGACCAACGGCGTGCAGGCCTCTTTGGTCGAGGTCGATGTCCGGACCGGCGCGGTGCGACTGCTGCGTCACTGGGCAGTCGACGATTTCGGCACCATCGTGAACCCGCTGCTGGTGGCCGAGCAGGTGCGCGGCGGCGTCGCGCAGGGGATCGGTCAGGCGCTGTTCGAGGAGCTCGTCTACGACGCCGACGGCCAGGTGCAGAACGCCTCGCTCGCCGACTATCTCGTGCCGCTGGCGTCGGACCTGCCCGACATGGTGATCGACCATGTCGAGACGCCGTGGCCGCATTCGGTGCTGGGTGCCAAGGGCGCGGGTGAGGCCGGTACCACCGGCGCGGTCGGTGCCGTGCTGAACGCCGTCAACGACGCGATCCGGCCGCTCGGCGCTGCTATCACCGAGCTGCCGATGACGCCCGAGCGGCTGCTCGTCGCGCTCAACCGCCTGTGAGATTCTGCAGATGACCCCGCTCTCATGACCCAACACTGGCCCTGCAACGACCGTATCCATCTCGCCAATGTCCACATCGCCACACAGGTGCTGGGTGGCGACGCGCCAGGCATCGCCGACGAGGACGGGCTGATGAAGCTCGACCTGGTGCTCGAGCGCGGCATCGTCGCCGACCTGCTGCCGGCGGGATCGGTGACCGGCGGCGCGATGTGCGACGCCGACGGCGGCATGTTGTTGCCGCCCTTCGCCGACCTGCACGCCCATCTCGACAAGGGTCACATCGTCCGGCGGGCGCGCAACCCCGAGGGCACGCTGGTCGGCGCCCGCGCCAGCACGCGCGCCGACACCGAGAAGTACTGGCGCGAGGAGGATGTCGAGGCGCGCTTCGAGTTCGCGCTGGAATGCGCCTATGCCCATGGCACCGGGGCCATCCGCACCCATATCGATTGTTTCGTGCCCGGCCAGGCCGAGATCAGTTTCGCGGTGTTCCGTCGGCTGCGCGAGCGCTGGGCGGGTCGCATCGTGGTCGAGGCCGCTGCGCTGGTCAGCACCGACCTCTACGACACGCCCGAGAACAGCGCCCTGATCGACATGATCGCCGAGTCGGGCGCGCGGCTGGGTGGCATCACCTACCGTCTCGAACACGGAGAGGACCCTACCGTCATCGACGCGCGCCTCGACAGGCTGCTGACGCTCGCGAAGCAGCGCAGACTCGATGTCGACCTGCATGTCGACGAGAACGGCGCGCCATCGTCGACGACGCTCGCCCAGGTCGCCGAGGCGGTGATACGCCACGGCTTCGAGGGCCATGTCGTATGCGGCCATTGCTGCAGCATGTCGATGCAGAAGGAGCCGGTGTGGCGGCGAACCATCGGGCTCGCGCGCGATGCCGGCCTCACCATCGTCAGCCTGCCGCTGGTGAACCAGTTCCTGCAGGGCCGGATCGACGGCGGCACGCCGCGCTGGCGGGGCATTCCGCTGCTCCGCGAACTGAAGGCGGCGGGCGTCTCCGTGGCACTGGCGAGCGACAATTGCCGCGACCCGTATCATGCGTTCGGGGACCACGACATGATCGAGGTGTTCGGCGCCGGTGTCCGCATGGGCCATCTCGAGGCCGAGCTCGACCGGTGGCCGTCGTCGATCACCACGGTCCCGGCATCGGTGCTGGGCGTGGCCGAGGGCGGGCGCATAAGGCGCGGCGGGCCGGCCGACTTCCAGCTGTTCGGCGCGCGCGACTACAGCGAGCTGCTGGCGCGGCGGCAGCCCGACCGGCTGGTGATCCGCGGCGGCCGGCGCATCGACGCCCAGCTGCCCGACTACCGCAAGCTCGATCACATCGTGGCGCGCGGCCAGATCGTCAGCACGCAATAGGGGAGCACGGATCATGTTCACCAAGAGCCAGCACGCCGCGTGGCATCACGTCCTCGGACTCTGCAAGCTGGGCGAGGGCGAGACCGTGATTGTCCTGGGCGCCCAGGGGGTCGACACGCGCTATCGCGACATCGCCCTGCAGGTCGGCCGCGAGCTGGGCGCGACTGCGGCCTACATCGAGGTCGAGAACGCGAACCGCCTGCCCGCGACCGCCCTGGCGGCGCTGCGTGCCGCCGATTTCGTCGTCGATCTGTCGCACAGCCACGATCCGGAAATCCGCAAGCTCGCTCCGCACGGCACGCGCACGCTGGTGGTGCTGGAGCCACCGGAGATCCTGGAGCGCATGCTGCCGCAGGCGGCGGACAAGGACCGCGTCCTGCACGCCCAGGCCTGCATCCGCCAGTCCAGGAGCATGCGCGTGACCACCGCGGCCGGCACCGACTTCGAGGTTGGGCTGGGCGATCTCAACGGCAATTGCCAGTACGGGTTCTCGGACGAACCCGGCCATTGGGATCAGTGGCCGGGCGCCTTCGTCACGACCTACGGCAACGAAGGTTCGGCCAACGGCACCGTGGTGATCGCCGCGGGCGACATCGTCTTCCCGCAGAAGGAATATGTCCGCACGCCGATCATGCTTCGGATCGAGGACGGCTATATCCGCGCGATCGAGGGCGGCGTCGATGCCATGCTACTCAATGCAACGCTCGATTCCTACGGCAACCCGGAAGTGTTCGCCGTCTCCCATCTCGGCTGGGGTCTCAGCCGCAACTCGCGCTGGGATGCGTTGGGATTCTACGACAAGAAGGACATCGAGGGGCAGGACGGGCGCGGCCATTACGGCAACTTCCTGTTCTCGACTGGGCCCAACCTGTCCGGTGGCGGCGTCCGCCGCGCGCCGCTGCATCTCGACATTCCTCTCCGCGACGCGTCGGTCTGGCTCGACGATCGCCAGATGGTGGCAGCCGGTGAAGTGTTGCCACCAGAGCAGAGAATATGATCAGCCTCTCAATGCCATTGCGGCATTCGCCATACCCTTCGGCGGATATCGTGGCTACCTCGTGAATATCGCCATTGATGGCCTATTGCGATTCCGGCGTTGCCTGCAGGATTCGACCTCGCGCCATAGTCTTGAGACGGCTGTGTCCTAGGGCAAGACGGATAGAGGCTGTCCAGCTCTCTCCTTCATCCACTCCGGCACGACGCAGGCGGAGCTGGCGGCCCAGGGCAGCGACCTTTTGGGCCCGCCTGTCGACGTGCTGGACGACCTCGCGGCGACGTGCGCGGCGCCGGGCACTTCGCCCCGGCGCGGCAGGACGAGGCGCTGGCCGGCCGCGTCGACCCGATGCTCGGGATCGTGAAGACGCTGCTGGCGTTGGAAGGCCGCCGCGCGGTTTTCCCGACACGCTTTTCCCGACACTTGAGTGTCGGAAAACAACCGGCGAAAAGCCTTGTCGATCAACGGTTTGAATTTTCCGACAGGGTTTTCCCGACACCGGGGTGTCGGGAAAACACCTGGCTCGGGGGCTTGCCTCAGCCGAGCGGTTTCAGCGCGGTGCGCAGGGTCTCCGGCGAGATCTGCATCAGCCCGTCGAACGGATGGGCCAGCTCCAGGATCAGGTAGATCGCCGCTGAGGCCGACAGGCTGCAGAGGAAGATGACGGCGAAGAGCGTCGGGTTGGGCGGCGAGGACATGCTGAAGACGGCGAAGATGAACATGAGCCAGAGGACCAGCACGAAAATGAAGGTGTTGGAGATCGAATCGGTGGGTTGGGCCGCGAGCGCGAGCTGGGTTTGGCCAAGGTCGGTGCTGACCTGCAGCGCGCGCGCCTGGATGGAGGTCTGGACCTTGTCGGTCGGCGCGAGCCCGCGCAGCATGTAGAGTATCGAATCGCCGTGGCCCTTGTCGGCGCCGGCCGGCCGCGCCGGGGCGTGGTCCTGCCAGATCGAGCCGATCAGCGGGCCGATCTCGGCCCGCAGCGCGGCGCGGATCGGCCGCGCCTCCGGGCCGTACTCGCCCAGCAGCTTGTCCAGTTCTGCGATGTCGGCCGTCATGCGGCTGACATAGCCGCTGGTGCGCTCGAAGGAGGTGCGCGTCGAGGCGAACAGCAGGGCCAGCACCAGCGCCGACATGGTGGCGATCAGCGCCACCGACAGCTTGATCACGTCCTTGGAATCGCCTGTCAGGTGATGCTCCGGCAGCTTCGAACGCAGCCAGGCGCCGGCGATGCCGGCTTGCTGGATGGGACTCAAAACGCTGCCTCGAGGGTTGGAAGGTTAGGCTGGAACGGCGGATCCGCCGACCCTGCCCCAGCCGCCGCCCGCAAGGCAACCCCGCCCGCAACGGCGGCGGGACGGGGCAGGGCGCTCGCGGGAAAGCGCTCGGATGACGCGTTCAGATATAGTCCGCCTCGACCGATTTGCCCGGCCGCGGCGGCAGCCGGGCCCAGCGTTCCGGATGGAGTTCGGGGTATTCGATCCAGGGGCCGGTCTCGACGAAGCCGAGGTCGAGGCGACCGACGTCGCTGGTCCAGTAGCCGAAGCTGCGGCGGTTGGCGTCGAACTTCCAGGCGCCGACCACGATCTCGCGCGCGGCATGGCCTTCCAGGCCGGGGCAGTAGAGCAACAGCGGGCCCTCGTCTTTGGGCGCCGTCGCCATCGGCTGCCAGGCCGTCGCCGCCGTCGCGCGCAGGCGCTCGATCTCGGCCGCGGCCTCGGCCAGCAGGAGGTGCTCGCCCGCCCGGGCCCGCAGTTCCTCGACGATGTCCGTCATCTCCCCTCCGCCGCCGTTCCCCATCGGCCGCAGACTACACGGAAATCACGTCGTTGCGCGCGGCCTTCGGCCCCGCTATCGCTTGGGCCGTGCCGGGGTGACATCGCCGTCGTCGCTTCGAGACTCCCGGGACTCGTCGAATTCGTCTGGATAGCGATGACCTCCGTCCAAGCATCAGAGATTGTCTGGTCATGCCCGAGCGGCCCACCGCTCGACCTGAACGGCCCGACAGTTCCGTTCCGCCCGTTTCGCGAGGACTGGGTCGATCGACCGGTGATCGACCTTTTTCAATCGGCCGCGGCGGAGTTCGGAGACCGGGTTGCCTGCGAAGACCTTGCCGCGCGCTTGACCTACGCCCAGGTCTGGGCGGCATGCAGGCGCCTGACATCCATGATCGATGGTGCCGTTCCTGCCGGACAGGCGGTCGGCATCCTGCTGCCGAACGAAGCCGCGTATCCCGTGGCGATCCTGGCGTGTCTGGCAGCGAACCGGCCTTGCTTGATGATCGACCGTCACCATCCGGAAGAACGCGTCTCGGCGATCGTTCGTGATGCGGGGGTCGGAGCGATCATTCTGGCACGGTCCGATATCGTGGGCGGCCTGCTGCTGCCGGCGGGCGTTCGCACCATCGTGATCGACGAGGCATTGGAAGAAGGGCCCGCGCCTGATCGACCGTCCACTTCCCCGATGTCTCCTGGTGCAGCTGGCTTCATCATCTATACGTCGGGCAGCACCGGCCAACCGAAAGGCATTGCGATCAGCCAGCGCGCCATTCTTCATCGCGTCGGCCAACTCATCAACGCCGTGCATCTCCACCCTGAAGACAAGCTGCTGTCGCTGGCATCTCCCAGCACCATCGCAGGCTTGCAGCACATCTTCGAAGCCATGTTGACCGGCGCCACGCTGGTGAAGCTCGACCTTCAGCGGACAGGTCTCGGCAGGGTCGTGCAGGCGATAGGAGAGATGGGAATCACCATGATGTTCTCCACGCCGGCGGTGTGGCGCAACGTCTCGCGCATCGACGGCGTCGCGCCCGCCCTCGCGGGCCTGCGGTGCGTCCATTCTTCAGGAGACGCGCTGCTCGCCATCGACCTCGAGCAGCTTCGGGAAGTGCTGCCCGAGGGCTGCCATGTGCTTTCGTCCTACGGTGCCTCGGAGGCGCCGGCGTTGCTGCAATGGTTCGTGCCACCGGAATTGCCGAACGACGAGCCACGCGTGCCGGCTGGCTATCCGCTCCCCGGCTTCGACTTTGCATTGCTCGACGATTCCGGCAACGCCGTGAAGGAGGGCGAGCCCGGCGAGCTCGTGGTCAAGAGCCCCTGGATGGCGCTCGGGCTCTGGCGGGGCGGTGCCGTTCAACCGGGGCTATTCCAACAGGATTCGAGAGACCCCTCGGCGCCCGTCTACTGCACGGGCGACATCGCCTCCAGGGCCCCCGACGGCGTGATCGTGATGCTGGGCCGCAAGGATCGGCAGATCAAGATATTGGGCAACCGCGTTGAGCTCGCCGAAATCGAAACGGCGCTTCGGCAGGCCCCTGAGGTTGCGGATGCGGCGGTGTTGGCCCGGTCGATCGCAGGTGAGCCCAGACTGCTTGCATTCGTCGTCCCGCGCAGGGGGCGCTCGCCGTCCTTCATGGCTGCCGTCCGGCAACATCTGAAAGGAAGGCTTCCGGCCCATATGCAGCCGTCTCATCTTCACGCGATCGAAGAGTTGCCGCTGCTGCCGGGCCGGAAGATCGACGAGGAGGCGTTGCTTGCAAAGGCCATGCGGCATTTGCCGATCGAGCCAGGGCCATTCTCGCCGCCCGCCCCAGCCCGGCCAACGCAGCGCTCGGCCGATATGGTGACGAATGCCTGGCGACGCGCGTTCGGGCAGCCACCGTCCGAGGTTGGGCGCAGTTTCGACGAGGCCGGCGGCGACTCTCTTCGGCTTCTTCTTCTTGTGCTTCATCTTGAACAGGCGAGTGGCCGGGCCTTGTCGCTGGATCATTTCCACGGTGGGCTGAAGCCGGTGGAGCTCGCTCTGGCCCTGGATCGCCTGAACCAAGAGCAGCCGCCCGTGATTGCGGACGCTTTGCCGACGGTGTTCCTCGTACCGGGAAGGTGGGGCGACACGCCTCTCCTGGCCCGGTTCCGGATGGCTTGCGCCAACGGTATCCGGATTGTCCCGACGAGCTACCCCGATCTCCGTAGCCTCGCGCGTGGCGATTTCGAAGACATCGTTGCGCACCTCTCGGCGCAGATCGAACAGTCTGCGCCGGAAGGGGCCATTCTTCTGGCCGGCTACTCCATGGGAGGAGACTTCGCGTATGCCGTCGCCGATCGGCTTTTGAAGCGTGGGCGTAAGATTTCGACGCTTCTGGTGCTGGATACGAACATCGAGGATTACAGCTTGGGCAGTCCGCCTCGGCAGCGGCGCAGCCTTGTGCAACGGTTTTCAACACTGTGTCAGCTGGTGGGTAATCGCGACTGGGGTACGATTGCGGAGGCAATACTGACCCCGTCAGTGGTCACCAGGCCGGCGGGTCTTCTTGTGCTTCGGTTTCTCTTGTTATTCCGTTTTCGAGCGGAAAGTCATCTCCTCGTCCGTTTGAGTTGGCACTTGCGGTCGATGCTCGTCGAGGCTCATCGCGGATCCTGGATCCGGCGCACACCGGCGACCCGATTGGGCATCCCTGTCGTGCTGTTCCTTTCGGAACAAGGCGGCGGCGACCTGGGTTGGCATGCCCGCACCGATCGTCTGACCATCGTTCCGGTCGCAGGAGATCATGTCAGCATGCTCGATAGCGAGAACTCGGAGGTCCTTGTTGCGGAGTTCAATCGCGCGGTTCATATCGCTGCGGGCTAGGCACGGGTCTGTCCGACGGACGATGCAGGCGTCTCCCTGTTTTTGGCTCCCGTGCGCATTCGCGCATCCGGGGCCCCAACGACTGATTCTTTTCGACGAAGCGGCCCGGCGGCTTCTTCCAGGAGCAGTCGACGATGGGCACTGGAACGCCAGGAGCGGCAAGATCATGGTGCGGCCGCACAATCTGGGGACATCGCAGAGCCGGGCGCATCCGCTCTTTGCCCTGTTCTGGCTCGACGAGCCGGCCCGGACGTCGGCTGGCGATGCCGTCACTTCGATTCGGCTGGCAGGACTCGACCTGCGCGCGTGCTCGCGACATCGGCCATGAACATCAGATACCATGAGCCCGACCGTCTTGCGCGGCAGTTGCCGTTGGCAGAGCACTTAGCGCAGGTGGTACCTGTCTGTGCGCTGCGATATGCAAGGCGCTCTACGTTGCTCGAGCAGGTGGCTCGGGAGATTCGCGGAAGAGTATGTTCATGACACCCATCGCAGCCGACCAGTTCGCCGACCGGATTTCTCGGGTCGAAGCCATCGAGACCCTTGCGGTGGTTCGGTTGGCGCGGCCTCGGTTCGGCATTCAACGGCTGCGCGCAAGGGAAGCCGGGCCGGCCTCGCGCTCATTGCCCGACGCTGCCTGAGAAGTGTTCGCCGCGATCTTCAGCGTCGACGGCAGGCCCGTCGATCCCCGGCCGTTCGGGGCCGCCAGGTACGATTTCGAGGTTCTTGACCGTGCCGGCCTTGTTGCCTTTGTCTGCTCGAAAGCCGGACCGTCTTCGGCCGCAGGCGAGGCGAGCGGTATCCGGGGCCTTGATGGTCGATACCGGATTGTCGGCCGGGTCCGTCTCGACGCGCGCGACGAACTACGGTCGCGGCTTTTGGATCCCTCGCAGCGTCCGACGCGCGACATATCCGACGCCGAACTGTGCATGCACGCCTATGCCGCCTGGGGTGATGCCTTCCTGGACCGCCTGGCCGGCGACTTCTGCTTCGTGCTGTGGGACGACGCGCGCAAGCGGCTGATCTGCGCTCGCGATCAGCTCGGCGTACGGTCGCTTTTCCATGTCGACGCGGTGGGGACATGGTTCGTCAGCGACTCGCTGGACTGGATTGCCGCACAGGCGCCTGTTGCGCGTGACCTCGACGACACGTGGATCGCCGATTTTCTGACGGTCGGCCATTCTCTCGAGGTCGAGCGAACGGTCCGCCGGCATGTTCGGCGGCTGGCGCCAGCGCACGTGCTGACCATTTCCAGGGCCGGTCCCAGGATACGGCGGTACTGGCGTCTGGATATAGGGGATCCCCTCTACTTTCGGGAGCGTCGACAATACTCCGAGTGTTTCCTCGATCTGCTGTCGAAATCGATCGTCGATCGCCTGCCCCCCGGCAGGGTAGGCATTGCCATGAGTGGCGGTCTCGATTCGACGACGCTGGCCGCCTGTGCGGTGAATGCTACGGGAGACGCGTCGCGCATCGTGGCGGAGTGTGTCCATTTCGAACAGTCGCCCTCCGACAGGGAAAGGCATTTCAGTTCGCTGGCGGCAGAGCGGCTCGAGATCGAGCTGCACCACCGGCCGGGCAATGAGCCTGCATATGACGCAAGGTGGTGGGCGAGGTCGATGACGACGCCGGAGCCGTCTGCCCTGATCACCACTGCCCACCTCGACCGCGAGATTGCGCGCGAACGAGCGGAAAGGGCGCCCGTCTGGTTCTACGGGGAAGGCCCGGACAATGCCCTCGCCTTCGAGCGAGACGACTATCTGTCGTGGTTGGCCGGCCGACGGGACTGGCGGCGGTTGGCGGCGGCAGGTGTGTTCTACCTGCGGGTCAAGGGGCTGGCCGGGTGGTGGGAAACTCTTCGGCGCCATACCGAGCCGCGCGGTTCCGCCGAAGACGCCATCGGTGTGCCGCCCTGGATCGACCCGTCCCTCGCCAGTCGTCTGGATCTGGAAGAGCGGCTTGGCGGCATGGCGCGTCAAGGCGGTATCGGGGCGGGCCGTGTCCCGCGTCATCCCTGGCGTCCGGGAGCCGTCGCCGGGTTCAATGATCCCATTTGGCCGGCCGTGTTCGCAGACTACGAATTCGAAGAGTCCCTGGGGCCTCTCGCCCTGTGCCACCCCTTTCTCGATCTGCGCGTCCTGGAGTTCATGCTGTCGGTGCCGACGGTGCCGTGGACGCGGGAAAAACTGCTCTTGCGTGACGCCATGCGAGGTCGGCTTCCGGACGAGGTGCTCGCCCGCAAGAAAGCGCCCCTTTTGATAGCTGCCCCGAAGTCGATGGTGCCGGTTGGCGACGGTCTTCCGGCCCTTTCATGCGACGGAACCTTGGGCCGCTATGTCGACGTGGGGATCGTGTCGAGCGGGACTTGGTCCGGGCGCCTGCGGCGAAGTGCTCTCGCCGTTCACGTGCTCGATCATTGGCTGACGCAAAGCGGGGCTTAGGGAAATCGAAAGCACCATGACTGCCTGCGCCGGACGACAATCGTCGGAGGCTCGAAGCATGGTGTTTGGTCGCCAAATGTTGGAAATTGTCCGAATGCTCAAGCCTTCGACGATCGTGCAAAGATCCACACGCCATCTCGCTTGTGAATTCAGCGGTGAGGTGGTGCTACTGCACCTCGACAAGGCGCGCTACTTCGGGCTCCAGGGTGTCGGAGCTGCGATTTGGAATAGCCTCGTGGAGCCGAGGTCGATTGCCGAAATTTGTGATGACATAGCGGGGCAGTTCGACGTCGATCCAACGGTCTGCCGGGATCACGCGCTCAAGTTTTTGACGAGACTGCAGGCCGTTGGCCTCATCGAGATCGTTGATTGATCATTTCAAGGTGACGGCCAGTGGCGGGATGTTGACGTTGCACCGCTTGTGCAACATATTGACCCTCATCGCAACGCTGCGGTGGACGCTACCATGCGCCGCGTTGGTGTTGTTGTTCCACAATCCGCTGAAGGGCACGACCTATGGATGATCGAAACAATCGGGATGCGAGCGGCGGGTCCATTCAGGCGCCAAAGAAAAAGCCCTACGTCCAGCCGGTGTTGCAGGAATGGGGGTCCTTCCAGGACCTGACATTGACCGTTGGGAGCCGGGGGCGAAGTGATGGCGGCAAGCAGAGCGGTAGGAAGAGTACGCGCGTCTAGACCGGGCGTTATCCTTGACGATTCCAGCCATCGTGCGTTTGCCCCGACCCCTTGTCGTGGATAAGAGGTGATGGATTCCGAGAAATGGGAAGTTGCCGTCGGATCTGGTTTCCGCGTTTCTCCCCGTTCTGAAGGTGCAGTCGGTTTTGGCCGAGTCCACAACAGGCAGCGTTGAGTTCCACTTTCTTCGCCTGGTGGCGCGCCCTCAGCCGGATCTCGGTGGGGCACAGCGGAGTCTTCTCGCTGGCGTCGACTTCCCGAAGCTCTTCAAGCTTGCCGAATATCACGGGGTCCGCCCCCAGCTCGTCGAGAGTCTCCATCGGCTGTCGTGGGAGAACGTCCCTGCGGCAACAAGAACCTTGTTCGAGAATTTTCGGCGGTTCCACGGCACGCGCGCACTATTCGTATCCGGAGAACTTTGCCGCCTGGCCGAGATGTTCTCCAAAGCAGGGCTCCGGTTTGCCACCTTCAAGGGACCGGCCCTGGCGACCGTTCTCTATGGCGACGTTTCCAGCCGGGAATACGTCGACCTGGATATCATCGTTCCCGAGCAACAGGTCGACGACGCCGAACGGCTGCTGGGTTCGCTCAGCTATGACGCTGTCGGCGGAACGCGTGCCTTCCGGCAGGCATTTCTGGCTCACTTGCGGCAGTACGCCTTCATGCATCCGGGCAACGATCTCGCGATCGACCTGCATTGGAGTTTTTCGGGCACCCATGTGCCGTTCCCGTTGACGCCCGCCGAGGTCTGGCAAGACCTCGACAGCCTATCGATCGGCGGGCGTGAAATTCCCACGGTTTCGGGAGAGAATCTGGCTCTGCTGCTGGCCGGACATGGAACGAAGGAGGCCTGGCGGTGCCTGGGGTGGATCTGCGATTTCGCCACGCTGATCGATCGCTTCCCGGGTCTCGATTGGCGCCACGTCCATGACCGTGCCAGCGCTCGGCGATGCGGCGACACGATCCTGCTCGGCTGCGCGATGGCGCAGGCGTTGCTCGCGACGCCCGCTCCACGGGCTTTGCTCGGCCTGCTCGAGGAGAATCGGCGTGTTCGCAGTATCGTTGCCCGGCTGACACGTAGCTTGACGGAAGGCCTGCCTGATCCTTCCGGGCAGGAGAACTTTTCCGATCTGCATCTCTGCGAGCGCCGGATCGACAAGCTGAGGGGTGCCGTGAAGCTCGCGCTCACCCCGACCTCGGGCGACTACGACGCGATGAAGCTTCCAACGGCGCTGTGGCCCGTATACTACGCGACGCGACCGTTCCGGCTCGGCGCCAAGGCGTTGGTCGCGCTTGGCAGGCGGGCACCCACGGCGACCTCGATGGCGGCGGCATAGACCGGCCAGAACTTGCGGCGCATGGCGTGCCTCTTCGCGGCGATCGCAAGCACCTGGCCGCGGCCATCGTCCTCGCTGGCCGTGTGGGCGACGTAGGCCTGGCTCGTCGGCGCGTTCCAGTTTCAGTAGCACGTCTTGCCAGATCGCTGCGTTCCTTTTTGAGGCGCGCCGTCGACGGACCGGCCGGCTTGGCGGCTTCGATGGGGCGTGGGCGGCGGCAGGCCGTCGCCTTGCCCATCCTGTAGAGATAGAGAAGCCGCGGCCTGCAATCACGACCACGAGCGCTCCGATGATGGCGTAGAGCGGGCCGTTCCTGCTCGGAGTCATGCTGGTGTCGACCACGGTCCCCTCTTGCAGGTCTGGCAGGGAAGGCAACGCGGTGATGGGGCATAGGTTTCGGCTCGCTTGATCTACGTCATGGTGTGAAAACGAGCCCGACCTATCGTTTCACGATGAGAACTCTATTCGCACGTGGGCTGGCCTCCGTCGTGCTCCTGGGCTCCGCTCACTTTGTCGCCCAGGCCCAAACCCTCGGCGCATCTGCGCCGCTCCTCGTCGACGGCTCGTTCGAGATGATTGGGTGGACGGCGGACAAGCCGGACGAGAAATTCCGGGATCTTTGCAGTGCGGCGGCGGGTGTCGTCGCGTGTCACATGCAGACGCAGATACCGTACGGGGTGTTGAAGACGTCGATCAAGGGAACGCTGCACGGCAACCAGATCGTCAGTCAGGCGCTCCTCCAGGTCAGCCAATCCGTTCCTGAATGCACTTACACGAGCGAGACCGTGCTGACGGGAACGATCAACCTGTCTCCCGACGGAAAATTCACCAACCGGTGGACCAATGGGCCGACATCGTACACATCGGTCACAGGGCCCTGTGCCGCCACCCTGCCGCGCACGACGCCCCCCGGTCCGCCTTCTGACTGGATCGGCACCTGGCGGCAGCTGACGGTCGGCACTGATCCGGCGGTCACCGTAGCCCCCGGTGCGGCACCCGATGCCGGCGGCAAGTCATCGGTACGGATCGAGGGCAACACGATCTTCGTGACCGACGGGTCCGGCACCGAGCGCGTGCTGACGCTGGTGCCGACGACGAAGGCGTCGCCGCCGACGTTCAACCCGCCGACCGTAGGCGGAGAGGCGAAGGCCGTCGAAAAGTACGTGATGACGAACATGTTCGAAGCGAGCTACGCGCATCTGCCGCCGGACCAGCGTCTGAATTTCATTAGCGGCATGCCGATGCCGAGCGACGTGGCGGGCGAGGCTGCCCAGGCGGTCCTCGACGCCAGCGAGAGTGCGGCGAACTGGGTCAAGGACAATCCGGCCGATGCCAGCCTGCTGGTTCTGTCGACGGCGGTCGGCCTGGCGTTCCCGCTCTCGGCCTTCGCCAACCCCGCGTTGGCGACCGGCGGCGCCGCGGTCCTGCGCGGCGTGGTGGGCACGGCGATGGTCGCCGGCACCACCGGCTTCGTCCAAAGCCTCTTCAAGACATTCCTCACCACCCAGAGCACGGGGCAGAGGGTCGGGGGGGCGATCACCAAAGGTGTCGGCGATGCCGTGGCGTCGGTGGCCGGCAGCCTGACCGGCGCGGGCGTCGACATAGTGGCGGGGCCGTTCCTTGCCAAGGCGGCGGTCACGGCCAGCTCGGTGGCGGTCGGCATCGCCACCGACAAGGTGACGGAGAAGCTCCAGGTCTCGGAGAAGACCGCGGCCCTCGTGATGAAGGCACCGTCGTATGCGGCCAGCCTGCTGGCGTCCCCGAGCCCGTCCTACGAGCCCGGCGGCTTGTCGCTCACCTTCGACCGATAAGAGGCACAGATGAAATCGCTCAAGTTGGCGCTCTGCGCGCTGGTGTTCGGCCTGCTGGCCTCGGGATCTGCCGTCGCCGCCGACAAGCTCGAGATCATCGCGCTGCCGGGCAAGACCGATGTCGCGGCCCAGGACGTCGCGCCCGACATCATGCTGGCCGTCCTGACCGTCAGCCAGACGCTGCGCGGCGACAGCGACCTGTCCAGGGGGCTCGGCAAGGCGCTGCTGGCGCCGGATGCCAAGGTGGTCTCCTACGACGCCGGCCCCAAGGGCGGCGGGTTCCGCTACGAGGGCTACCGGCTGGGCGGCGTGACCCTGAACGTCGTCGAGCCGTCTCGCCACGGCGAACCCGGCCGCCGCCTGACCGGCTTCCTGCAGTTCGTGAACATCGACGGGTTGCGGGCGCAGACGGCCTTCATGATCGACTACGGCTCTTCGGCCAAGGGCATCGCGGTGCACGACCTCCAGGCGATGCCGATGACGCCGGTCGACGCCCGCGTCGTGCTACGCGCACTGCCGCTCAAGGCCGGCCAGGCGCTGCTCGAGCAGCGCCCCAAGGCGGTCGACGTCTGGCTCGAACGCACGGCGAGCCTCGCGCAGGCGATGCCCCTGCCCGCCGGCGACTGGATGCTGATCGCGATCTCGCCGGACCGCGTGCTGCCCGGCGACCGGCTGGAAATCCATGTCGGGGCGGAGGCCGGCAAGATCGACCCGAAGGCGCCGGCCGCCACGACCTTCGACGACGTGGGCTTCGCGGTTGCGGCGGTGCCCTGGAAGGCCAGCGGCAAACCGGCCATCGCCAGCGTATTCCTGCACACCGACATGCACCCCAACAAGAGCGACGGGAGACGGCTGCTCGGCACCGTGCCGCTGATGGAAGGAAAGAAGTAGTGGTTTGCCGCGCTCGACTTCGGATCGCTTTTCCGGCGCTGCTGCTGGGCGCTCTGGTGCTCGGCCCCACGGCGCCGGCACACGCGCAGACTTCCCTCGACCAGGTCCCGGCCGACATGCGCCGGCTGATGATCTTCGCGCCGGACCCCAAGAAGTTATCATACCTAGAAGGACCGGGGTTTCGTCAGTTGCAGTTCGAGCGTGAGGAGAAGCACGAAGACAAGAAATTCTGCAACCACTGGTACGGTAACCGGGCGTTAGTGTCGGTCGAGGACTACGCTTCGCCGGCAGTTGCTCATCACCAGTTTGAAGTCGCTCGGCTGTCGCGGGAAAATATCGCTCAGGTTAGAAAGGTCGCGAGTTCGCTGGCTGGCACCGATGAGGCCGCTGTCTTTGAGGGCAACTACCTCAGCAAGGAAAAGTGCGGCACGTTCCAGCGAGAGACTTTCTTCCGGATTGGACAGTGGAAGGTCTGGCTGCTGGAGGACTACTTTAACGGCGCTACTGTAACGTCATCCATCGTGCCGGGCCTTATTGTCGCGCTCAGGGGCGAGCCATCTTTGACGCTTGCCGAGGTGGCGCCCGGCGCGACACCCGATGCGGGCGGCAAGGCTTCGGTGCGGATCGAGGGCAACACGATCTACGTGACAGATGGATCGGGCATCGAGCGCGTGGTGACGCTTGTGGTGCCGACGAAGGGGGCACCGGCGACGTTCAGCGCGCCGACCGCGAGCGGGGAGGCGAAGACCTTCGAGAAGTACGTGATGACGCACGTGTTTGAGGCGAGCTACGGGCATCTGCCGCCGGAGCAGCGTCTGAATTTCGTGAGCGGCATGGCGATGCCGAGCGATGTCGCGGGCGAGGCGGCCCAGGCCGTCCTTGACGCTGGCGAGAGTGCGGTGAACTGGGGCAAGGACAATCCGGCCGAAGTGGCCCTGGTCGTCCTGTCGACGGCGATCAGCGTGGCGTTTCCGCTGTCGGCCTTCGCCAATCCCGCGGTGGCGACCGGCGGTGCGGCCGTCCTGCGGAGCGTCGTGGGCACGGCCATGGTCGCCGGTACCGCAGGCTTCGTCCAAAGCCTCTCCAAGACGTTCCTCACCACCCAGAGCGCGGGGCAGAGGGTCGGAGGCGCGATCGCCAAAGGTGTCGGCGATGCCGTGGCGACGGTGCCCAGCAGCCTGACCGGCGCGGGCTTCGACATAGTGGCGGGGCCGTTCCTTGCCAAGGCGGGGGTCACTGCCGGCTCGGTGGCGGTCGGCATCGCCACCGACAAGTTGACGGAGAAGCTCCAGGTCTCGGAGAAGACCGCCGCCCTCGTGATGAAGGCGCCGTCGTACGCCTCCAGCCTGCTCACGCTGCCGAACCCGTCCTACGAGCCCGGCGGCATCTCGCTCAACTTCGATCGCTAGCTTCGGTCCGTCGATCAGGATCTGGGTGGGTAGAGCCTTTCCAGCAGGTCACCCAATGCCCGGGCTTCGGTCGGCGAGAGGTGCGCGCCCACAGCGGCCTCGATGGCGGCCGCATAGACCGGCCAGATCTTGCGGCGCATGGCGCGCCCCTTCGCGGTGATGGCGAGTACATGGCCGCGGCCATCGTCCTCGCTGGCCGCACGGGCGACGTGGCCTTGGGCTTCCAGGCGGTCGATCAGGCGCGAGAGATTGTACTGGGCCAGCAGCATCGCCTTCTGCAATTCGAAGGGCCTGAGACCCGGCGCGCCGGCGCGCTCCAGCTCCAGCAGGACGTCGTACCAGGCCAGCGGTGGCAGTCCTGCCTCTTTCAGGCGGCCCTCGACGGTGGCGAGGGCCGCGCGGTGGGCGCGTTCCAGGCGGGTCCAGGCGCGGACGACGGAATCGGCGGGTGCGGTCATGGCCGCAGTCTATGGATATATGCACTTGCATCAAGAGGCATGACGAACTAGATGCAATTGCATATAAGTGGAGTTTGCCATGCTGACCCTGGTTTCCTTCGATCTCTGTCCCTACGTGCAGCGCGCGGCGATTGCGCTCGCCGAAAAGGGCGTGCCGTTCGAGCGCCGCACTGTCGATCTCGCCGACAAGCCCGGTTGGTTCCGGGCAATCTCCCCGCTCGGCAAGGTCCCCCTGTTGCAGGTCGGCGATGCCGTACTGTTCGAGAGCGCCGTCATTGTCGAATACCTGGACGACACCGAAACGCCCCGACTCCATCCGGCCGATCCGCTGACGCGCGCGCGACATCGCGCCTGGAT
>SXGQ01205011.1_pt1 | contig 18656 bp, 21 predicted proteins | sample 3178371 | NCBI WGS metagenome assembly SXGQ01 (sample SAMN11356859, study PRJNA531348) | freshwater metagenome | isolation source: freshwater sample F1-20 | place: China: Fuxian Lake, Yuxi | collected 2017-12-25 | reverse complement strand
CCGTCGGCCTGGAGGACGTCGCAGTCGAGCCAGAGCGTGTTTTGGCCGAGCTTGTTGAGGTCGATGACGGCGCGGAGGGAGCGGCCGATGAGGCGTTGGATCTCAACGGTGCGGCCGTCGATTTTACCGCGGGAGATGTCGCGGGATTTCCGCTCGAGTGTGGAATAAGGCAGCATCGAATACTCGGCCGTGAGCCAGCCGCCGGGGACTTTTTGCTGTTTCATCCACGTGGGCACGCCGGGCTCGATGGTGGCGGCGCAGATGACGCGCGTGAGGCCGAAGGAGACGAGCACGGAGCCGGTCGCGTGTGGGGCGATGTCGGCCTCGAAGGTGATTGTGCGGAGTTGGTCGGGCTTGCGGCCGTCGAGACGTTGAGCGGTGGACATAGCAGAGAGGTTTGAGAGGAGTAAGAGGCTTGGCGGTGGGGGCGGTGGCAAGGCGCAAGGCGGCGCCCCGCCGCGCGATGAGGTGATTCCACTGCCCGGGCACCGCAAAGACATCTATCGGCACTAACGGGCGGGGGGAACTTTGTGCTTCTCGAGCGTGATCAGGACGACGGCGGTGACGATCACGGCGGACGCGACTAAAGTGCGGGCGGTGATGGGTTCGTCGAGAATCAGCCAGCCGAGGATCACGGCGACGATGGGGTTGACGTAGGCGTAGGTGGAAACTTGCGCGGGCGTGCAATGTTTCATGAGCCAGACGAAGGTGGAGAAGCCCACGAGTGACCCGATCACGACAAGGTAGGCAAAAGCACCCCACGCTTGGGCGCTGATGGTGGCGAGGTCGACGCGGATGAAGTCGCCGTGCAGCGCGGCGGCGAGCATCAGTAGGGCGCCGCCGCCGAGCATTTGCAGGGCGGCGGCCATGGCGGGGGAGGCGCCGTGTTTCGAGTGGCGCGAGGTGATCGAGCCGAGCGACCAGCACACGCAGCCGCCGAGGATCGCGAGCACGCCGCCGAGGTGGAGGCCGCCTTGGTCGAGGTTTTGCCAAGGGGCGGCGAGCCAGACGACGCCGGCGAAGCCGAGGAGCAGCGCGGCGGCGGTGCGGACGGTGGGGCGGAGACCGCCGGGCCACGCCCATTCGGTGAGGACGATGAAGAGCGGGCCGACGCCGATGAGCAGCGCAGTGAGGCCGGATGGGACGAACTGCTCGGCCCAGACGACGCAGCCGTTGCCGCCGAGCAGGAGGAAGCCGCCGATCACGGTGTTGGCGCGCCACTGGTGGGCGGTGGGCGTGGGGGCACCGCGGAGTTTTAAAAAGGCCAAGAGCAAGCCGCCGGCGACGAGGAAGCGGGCACTCGCCATGAGGAAGGGCGGCATCGTTTCAACGGCGACGCGGATAGCAAGGTAGGTGCTGCCCCAGACGAGATAGATGGTGCCGAGCGCGAGGGCGATGGCGGCGCGGGAGGGTAGGGCGTTCAAGGGGGAGCGGAGAAAGAGAGGCGGAGCGACGAAGAGACGGAGAGATTAGGTGGGCGGGGGGTATTCCATGTAGCGGGCGGTGGAAGCGGCGGCGGCGGGGCCGAGGAGACGCGAGACCACGTGCAGCGAGCAATCGATGCCGGCGGAAATGCCCGCGGCGGTGAGGATTTTTCCGTTGTCGTGGAAACGGGCGGAGGGATCGACGGTCGCGGCGGGTGCGAGGGCGCGGAGATCGTCGAGGCATTCGTGGTGCGTCGTCGCCCGGAGCCCGTCGAGCAGGCCGAGCCGGGCGAGCAAAAAGGCACCGGTGCAGACGGACATGACGAGTTCGGCGGAGGCGGCTTGGGTGCGAAGCCACGCGAGGACCGGCTCGTTCTTGAGGAGGGCGCGGGTGCCGAAACCGCCGGGAACGATGAGGAGGTGCGGCGGAGGGCAGGTCGCGAAGGTATGGTCGGGCAGGACGCGGAGTCCGTTGCGGGCGCGGATGGGCGCGGCGGTTTCGGCTACGGTGATGACGTTGAACGTGTCGTAGCCGCGGAGTTCGTCGGTGACGGCGAAGACTTCAAACGGACCGGCGAAGTCGAGGACTTCGACGTCGGGGAAGAGGCAGAGGGCGACGGTTCTTTTCATGGTCGTGGGCGGCGGTTGAGCGACGGCCGAGGCGAAGGCATCAGAGTTGTTTTTGAGCGAGGGTACCGAGGGTTTTCAGGGCGGTCTCGATCTCGTCGGTCCACGGAAGACCGCAGTTCATGCGCAGGCAATTTTTGTAGCGGTCCTTGACCGTGAAGAGCGGGCCGGGAGCGGTGCTGATGCGGTGTTTGAGGGCATCGCGGTGGAGCCGCAGGGTGTCGACGCCGGCCGGGAGTTCGCACCACAGTACGAACCCGCCGCTCGGACGGCTGAGGCGCGTGAGCAAGGAAAGCAGAAGGCGGGGGCTTTTTACGGTGCAGGCGGGACACGGGTGACGGGTGGATGCGGCTGCAAGCTCCGGTGGTGCTTGGAGTACGGAAGCGGTGGCGTTGGGCGGAAACTCAAGCAAAGCGCGCGAGAGCGGGGCCGGTGAGGCGGCAGGTAGTCCACTCGGACTTCAATTCCGCGCCGAGGGATTGATAGAAGTCGATGGCCGGTTGGTTCCAGTCGAGGACGGACCATTCCATGCGCCCGCAGCCGCGCTGGTTGGCGAGTTTAGCGAGCTGAAGCAGCAAGGCCTTGCCGATGCCTTGGCCGCGGAGTTCGGGGCGCACGAAGAGGTCTTCGAGGTAGAGGCCGGGTTTCGCGAGGAAGGTGGAATAGTTGAAGAAATAAAGGGCGAACCCGGCGGGAAGGCCGGCGTCGGTGAAGGCGAGAATGCACTCGGCGGCCGGCCGGGTGGCCGGATCGACGGGGAAGAGCGTGGCGCGGAGCGTTGCCTCGGTGGCGACGACCTCGTGGGTGAGTTTCTCGTAGTCGGCGAGGCTGCGGATGAAAGCCAAGATCACCGGGACATCGGCGGCGGTGGCGGGGCGGATGAAGCTGGGCATGAGCGAAAGAGGAGGCGGGTGAAGAAAGCAGAAGGAGAGAACAAGAGAACGGGCATTTGCAACCGGTTGGGTGAGTTGCATCGTGGCGACATGAAGCGATGCGGAGGCGCGATGGCGTATATTTTGGCGGGCGTGTTCGGCTGGCTGGCTCTCGTCGGGCACGCGGCGGAGCCGGGGGCGATGCGGGCGAGCAAGCCGACCGTTAAGGTGGAGATCATCGGGGCGATCGACGGGCAGTTGGCGGCTTTTCGGAAAAACGAAGTGGGCCGCGCCTTCGCGTATGCGTCGACGGCGCTGCAGCAGCAGACGCCGATCCGGCGATTTGCGGCGCTGGTGCGCGACGGCTACCCGGAGATATGGGCGAGCGCGCGCGCGGAGTATGGGTTGGTGCGGGACGACGGCGCGCGGGCCACGGTGACGGCTCGGGTGTTTGTGGAGAGCGGTCGCAGCGCCGTGTATGACTACGTGCTGGTGCGGGAAGACGACGTCTGGCGGATCGCCGGCGTGCTGCGGCATGAGGCGAAGAGCGAAAAGAAAGTGTGAGGCCCGTTGGGTTGAAAGTGGGCGTCGCAGGGGCGGACCGAAACGCAATCGGTATGACGCCAGTTGAGCGCTTGCACGAGCGGGGCGTTTGAGCGGTTGATGAAGCCATGATTCCGCTCGCAGATACGGCCAAGCAGAAGCGCACGCCGGTCGTCACGATGGTGCTCGTGGCGGCGAATCTGTGCGCGTTTGGTTGGGAGCTTTGGCTGGGCTTCGACGGAGGGTCGAAACTGCAGGCAAGCGTGATCGAAACGCATGCGCTCGTGGCCCAGCGCGCGATCGCGCAGTGGGATTCGGTGGGGCAATGGCAGACCGTGGTGACCCATATGTTTCTGCACGGCGGTTGGGCGCATCTGCTGGGCAATGTGTGGTTCCTGTGGATCTTTGGCGGAAATGTGGAGGATCGGCTCGGGGCGTTTAAATTTCTCCTGTTTTATCTGCTCGCGGGTTTTGTAGCGGCGGGCGTGCAGGTGGCGGTCGATCCGGGATCGGCGGTGCCGATGATCGGGGCCAGCGGGGCGATCTCGGGCATTTTGGGCGCGTATCTGATTTTGTTTCCGACAGCGTGGGTGTGGTCGCTGGTGCCGTGGATTGTGCCGATTTTGCCGGTGCCGGCGGTGGTTTTTCTGGTGCTCTGGTTTACGGTGCAGACGTTCAACGGGCTTGGCGCGCTCGCCGTGGGTGCGACCGGAGGCGTCGCGTGGTGGGCGCACGCGGGCGGGTTTGCGGCGGGGGTCGCGTTGATCGTCTGGGCGAAGCGGGCCCGCTGGGTGCGGAAGAAATGAGGGAGATCGCGGCGCAAAAAACGCGGCCCTTTGTGAGGGCCGCGTTCGAAAATGGGAAGGAAGCGGGCTCGGCTTAGTTGATGTAGCCTTCTTCTTGGTGGTCGGAGATGTCGAGGCCTTGGGACTCGGCTTCGGGGGTGGGTCGCAGGCCGATGAGAGCCTTCACGAGGTAGGCGATCACGATGGTCGCGAGGACCGAGAGCACCAGCGTCAGGGCGATGGCCTTGACCTGCTCGAGCCAGAGGCCGCCGTCGGTCACGAGCTTCGCCAGACCGTTCTTGGTCGCGTAAGAGCCGGTGAGGTTGGAATTGACGCTCGCGGTGGCGAGGAAGCCGGTGACGAGAGCGCCGAGGGTGCCGCCGACGGCATGGACGCCGAACGTATCGAGCGCGTCGTCGTAACCGAAAATCGCCTTCATTTTGGTGCAGGCGAGGTAGGGAATGACCCCGGCGAGCACGCCGATGATCACCGCGCCGGTGCTGTCGACGAAGCCGGCAGCGGGAGTGATCACAACCAGACCGGCGACGGCGCCGGAGCACATCCCGAGAATCGAGGCGTGGCCGCGGGCAATCTTCTCCACGAGGCCCCAAGTAAATGCGGCGACGGCGGCGGCGATGGTGGTCGTCATGAAGGCGTTGGCGGCGACGCCGTCGGCGGCGAGCGCGCTGCCGGCGTTGAAGCCATACCAGCCGACCCAGAGCATGCCGGTGCCGACCATGCAAAGCACAAGGCTGTGCGGCGCCATTTTTTCCTTACCGAAGCCAAGCCGCGGCCCGAGGATAATGCAGAGGACGAGCGCAGACCAACCCGAGGACATGTGGACCACGGTGCCGCCGGCGAAATCGATCGCTTTGATGACCGCGTCGCCATTCCAGACGCCGTTCATGAAGCCGGTCACACCCCAGATCATGTGGGCCAACGGGAAATAGACGACGAGCATCCAGATCGCGACGAAGAGCAAAATCGCGGAGAACTTCATGCGTTCGGCGATCACGCCGACGATTAGCGCCGGGGTGATGATCGCGAACATCATCTGATACATCGAAAACACGTTCTGCGAAATCCAGTAGGCGTAGTCGGTATTGGGCGCGCTGGTGACGCCCTTCAGGAAAAAGTATTCGGTGCCGCCGAGGAACGGGCTGTTGAAGCTTTTGCCGAAAACAAAGCTGTAGCCAAACGCCCACCACATGACGGTGACCAAGCCCGTGATACCGAGACATTGGGCGAGCACGGAGAGGACATTCTTCCGGCGAACGAGGCCGCCGTAAAATAGCGCGAGACCGGGCAGCGTCATGAAGAGCACGAGCGCGGCGCTGGTCATCATCCAGGCGTTGTGGCCGGGGCCGGCCACGCCGACCAACGGGCCTTTGACGGGATCGACGTTATTGACGTAGGCCTCAAGCGCGGCGAGGCGCTCTTCGGCGGTGGGCGGGGGCGGAGCGGCGGGCGCGGCGGTGGGCGTCTGGGCGTGAGCTTGGGACAAGCAGGCCAAGGCCAGGAATAGGCCGGAGAGTGCAAGCGAGCCTCGGAGGAATCGGGACCAGTTTTTCATGGTGAGCTAGGCGGTGTGGTTTAGGTTGGAACGTGGGCGGCGCTGCAGCGCGCAGATGCGCCGAGTCCGGCAACCGTTTTAGCAGAGCCTGTGCCAAGGCGGGTCGTTCGGCCGATTCGAGCCCGAGCCCGCCGCTCACTCGCGAGTGGGAGCGGTCAGACAAATAGGAGGCCGACCAAAATCAGAATCGGGAGGAGAATCGGCAGGCTGTATTTGAAAATGTAGCCGAAAAACGACGGGCAATGCACGCCGGCGTCGTGGGCGATGGATTTTACCATGAAATTGGGTCCGTTGCCGATGTAGGTCATGGCCCCGAAAAAGACCGCGCCGAGACTGACCGCCACGACGAAGGCCGGTTGTTGCACGAGGAGGATCTGCACGGCGGCGACGGAGCCTACGGCGGCACCGGCGAACGCGGCGGGATTGGCGGCGCGGGCGGTGGATTCGGCCAGTTGCAGGAAGTTCACGTAGGTCGGGGCGTTATCCAAGACCGAGGAGAGTGCGCCGGAGGCGAAATAATATTGCAGAGGGCGGGTGAAGCCAAACTCCACGCCGTGCACCGCGAGGTAACCCAGCGCTGGCATCATGGTGGTGAAGATGCCGATGAAGAGAAAGGGACCTCCTTGATGGGGCCGAAAGAAAACGTGTTCACCGCGTGGACCGTCTTCGGCGTGAGAAAATACGAGGTGGTCGCGGCCGCCAGCATCACGGCTTCACGCAGGAAAAATGTGTCGGGCAAAAACACCGCGCCGATGATCACCAGCAAGAAAAGGATGTTGATCCCACCCTCAAAGCGCCAGGTGTCCGCCTGTTCGGCATCGGCCCGAGGTGCGCGCGGCATCCGGGCAAAGCTACGACGGTCGAAGCAGTAAAACACCGCCAGGATGGCGGCGGCGGTCACGAGCCAGCTGGTGAACACCCGCTCCAGCAGCCAGAAAAACGGCACGCCGTGCAGGTAGCCGATGAAGAGAGGCGGGTCGCCGATCGGGGTGAGCGCGCCGCCGACGTTCGACACGATGAAGATAAAAAAAACGACGTGGAACGCGCTGATCCGTACCTTGTTCATCCGAATCCACGGGCGGATCAGCACCATCGAGGCTCCTGTAGTGCCGATGAAATTGGCCGCGACGGCACCGATGGCGAGGAAGGCGACGTTCGCCAGCGGAGTGGCGCCGCCCTTGACCTTGAGGTGGATTCCCCCGGCGACGACGAAGAGCGAGCCGATCAGGGTAATGAAGGAAACGTATTCGTAAACCGTGTGGACGATGAGCCCGCCGCCGCCCGGAATTTTGAGGTAGTAATAAACCGAAACGAGAACGCCGAGGCCCACGGAGACCGCCGGGTAGTTGTGCTCCCACCAGTGCTTCAGTTTGAGCGGGGTCAGCGGCATGATGGCGATCAGCAGCAGCAACAGGCCAAACGGCAGCATGAGCCAAAGAGGAATCTCGGTCGGGACGGAGAGCGCGGAGGCGACGAGCAAAACGGGGAGCATCGGGCCGGGGATGAAAACGGTGTGCCGACGGGGCGTCGAGGGGAAGTTGCACGTTTTGAGTGTCTTCGGGCTCGCGCCGACCGGGTTCGGCTCGCAGAAGAAATCTGCGACTTTTGGCCGCTTCCCCGTGTTTTGCACATGAACGATGACCCTCCAGTGCAAAATTCACCCTCGGGCCTGACTCCCCCGCCCGATTTCGCGACCTTCATGCGTAATTACCAAGACATGGTTTTCAGCACCGCCGCGCGGCTCACCGGCAACGAGACGCAGGCGGAGGACATTTCGCAGGAAGTGTTTTTGAAAGCGCACCAGCACTTAGCCATGCTCTCCACCAGCCCCATGGCAGGCGGCTGGCTGAAGACCGTCGCGACCAACCTCGCCCTCAACCACCTCACGCGCTACCGGAACCGCTGGCGCTTTTTCTCCGAGCTCAAGCGTGACGACGCCGGCGATGATTCCGATGCGCCCGAGGTCGATTTTGCCGCGCCCGAGACGTTTTTCGGCGAAGTCGATGCCGACGAACGCCGCGCGCTCGTCGAACGCGCGCTCGATGAACTTCCTCCCCACCAGCGCATCCCGCTCGTCCTTTTTCATTTTGAAGATCTGCCCTACGACGAGATCGCCAAAAAACTTGGCGTCTCCCTGCCGAAGGTGAAGACCGACATCCTCCGCGCCCGCGCCGCTCTCGCTAAAATCCTCCAACGCGCCGGCAGCACCGCGCACGAATCATTCAACAACTGACCACTGAGCCGCCCGCCGGCCCCCCGCTCATGAATCTCCCGCCAGAAAATCCCCGCGACCCCCTCGAAGCCGCCATCCACCGCACGCTCCGGGCGCAGCCTCAGCGCCGCGCCCCGCGCTCCCTCGAATCACGCGTGTTCGCCGAACTCGCCCGTCAGGCGGCGCTGCCATGGTGGCGCAAGTCCTTCGCTTTCTGGCCCGCGCCGGTGCGCGCCGCTTTTTTTGTGCTCTCGGCCATCGTGGCCGCCGCGCTCGTCGCCGGAGTCTATGTGGTTTCTGCGAACGCTTCGCAGCAACTCGCGAGCGAAGTCGCCGGCCGGCTGGGTTGGCTGGGTTTCGTTCGCCAGCTCGGCTCGATCGGGATTGATACCTTTATGGCCGTGGGCCGTTCCATTCCCACGCTCTGGCTCTTGGGCGGGGCGGCCCTTTTTGCCGGCGCTTACGCCACCCTGATCGGTGCCGGTGCCGTTGCTTACCGCACGTGGCACCAAAGCCCACGCCCTCACGCCTCGTAACCTTTCACTCCGTTTGATCCCATGAAGACTTCCTTACGCCCGCTTTTTCTCAGCGTTGCGATCGCCCTCGGTCTCACCGTTACCCTCGCGGTTTTCGCCCAAGAGCAACCGGCTCCCGCGCCTGCGCCGGTTCCGACGGCGCCGGCTCCCGTGGCCGCCGAGAATCCGTCCCTACCGCTCGCCAATGTGGGGGTGCCGGCCGCGGCAGACCTAGACAAATCAACGCTGCGCCGGCTGGACTCCGCCCCCGAGGCTGCTTCTCCGACGCCGAAAAAGAAGACGGTTCGGGCGAAGAAAAATTCCGGCGGCGACCCTGACCGCGTGACCGTTTTCAGTGAAAACGTAATCGGCGCGGAGGAAAAAGTGGCGGGTGAAGCGGTGGCGATCATGGGTGATCTGCGGATCGACGGTGAAGTGCGGCGCGACGCCGTCGCCGTAATGGGCAGCGTCACGATCAACGGAAAAGTGGGCGGCGAAGTCGTGGCGGTGATGGGCGACGTGGTGCTCGGGCCGAAGGCTGAAGTGGACGGCGATGTGGTTGCGATCGGCGGCACGTTGCAGCGTGATCCGGGCGCAATCGTGCGCGGAGAAGTGACCCGCGTGGGCGTGGGCAAACTCTCGGTTGCAAAGTTGCAGACCCCCTCGGCCTTGCGCGCGTGGTGGGATCATGCGCTCGGCCACGGCGCGCTGTTCGGCTTTGGGGCGGGGCTTGGCTGGCTGGCGGTGCCTGTGCTGCTCGCGCTGAGTTTTTATGCGCTGCTCGCGCTGGTGTTTCCGGGCGGAATCCGGCGCACGGGTGATATGCTCGTGCAACGCCCCGGCGCGGTGGTGCTCTCGGCGTTGCTGACGGTTATGGCCCTGCCGGTCCTCTTCATTTTGCTGCTGGTCACGGTCGTGGGCATTCCGGTCGCGCTGCTCGGGCTGCCGGCGGGGATCGTCGTCGGCGTCGCGTTCGGCAAAGCGGCGATTTACGGTCTCGTTGGCCGAAAGCTGATGCAAGATCGGGCGCCATTGGCGGTGTCCGTGCTTATCGGCGGAGTCGTCTTTGCGCTGCTGTTTGCGGCGCCGGTCGCGGGGCTCGCTCTTGCCGCCCTGACGGCTGCGCTCGGCCTGGGTTGTTCGATCGCCGCGCTGCTGACCGCCGGCAAGAGCCCGGCCACGCCGACATTCCCCGAAGTTCCTTTTGCGCCGCCCGTCGTGCCCGCGACCACAGCCATGGGCGCGGCGTCGCCGCCCGCGAGCGTCAATGCCTTCACCGTGCCCGTTAAGACCGAGACCATGGCCGCGACCTCACCGGCACCGGCGGCGCAGTCGGCGGGCTTCGGCACGGCGGAGCAAGTTCCTCCGATGATGGATGCCGCGGCCTCGGCTGCCGCGATGCCGCCCCCCGTGATCGCGATGGCTCCGAACGTCACGTTGCCCCGCGCGGGCTTCTGGATTCGCGCCGCAGCCTTGTTGATCGACCTGATTTTGATCGGCGTCATCTTTGGGCCGCTGAGCGCTGGGCATTTGATTTTGCCGGGGCTCGCCGCCTATGGCGCAGTGATGTGGAAATACAAAGGCACGACGATCGGCGGCATCGTGTGCGGATTGCGGGTCGTGCGGCTCGACGACCGGCCGCTGGACTGGCCGACGACGGTGGTGCGTGCCCTCGGCTGCTTCTTGTCACTCGCGGTGGCGGGATTGGGTTTCGTGTGGGTGGTCTTCGATTCCGAGCGCCAATCGTGGCACGACAAGATTGCCGGCACCGTCGTGGTGCGGCCGCCCCGGGGCGCGTCGCTGGTGTGATCATTCCGACGCCCCGAGTAACCGAAAGAACCGGTTTGCAAGACTGACGGGCGTGGACCGATGGTTTCTGAACCACTCCATGCCGCCACTCACCCGCGCTCTCGCCTTCGCTTTTGTCCTGCTCTCGCCGATCGGCCTCGTCGCCAAGGAGCGCAACGCGGTCGTCATCCAAGCGGACTTCGGCGGCGCGGTGATGCCCGGCGTCGTGTTTGCCGTCGATAAGACTATACCGATTTTCAACGTCCAGCCGCTGATCGAGCTCTACAATATCGACGCCGCCGCGCGGAACTTGGTCTACACCGCACCGGTGTGGCCGGCCGGCACGGTCTTCATCTCGGTGGTCGATCCGGGCGTCGGCACGAAGCGAAAATCAGTCGTTGTGAAAACCAAGAACGGCCAATTTTTTGTCGGGCCGGACAACGGCTCGTTCGGCTACGTCGCGCAGGAGTTCGGGGTCGAGGCCGTGCGCGAGATCGACGAAACAGTGAACCGCCGCCCCGGCACCGAGTGGTCGCATACGTTTCACGGTCGCGATGTCTACGCCTATGTGGCCGGCAAACTCGCGGCCGGCGTCATCACCTACGAACAGGTTGGACCGCTGCTCGGCACAAAAGTGGTCGAACTCGATTTGCCGAAGCCCGTGCTGAAAGACGGCACCGTGACCGGCATGATCGACAGTTCGCGCGGCCACCTCGGCAACACGACGTGCCTGATTGACCGGCGCACCTTTGACCAACTCGGGCTGAAGGAAGGCGACCTCGCGGTCGTCACGATTCGCCGGGGCCAGAAGGTCGTCTGGGAGGAAACCGTGCCTTACGCGCGCACGTTTGGCGACGTGCCGGTGGGGAAGAATCTGATGTTTATCAACAGTAGCGGCTTTGTCGCGATGGCGGTGAACCAGGGGAATTTCGCCAACACCTACAACATCGACTCGGGTCGCGAGTGGACGCTGGCGGTGCGAAAGAAGTGACGCGGCGGGCGGGCGGCGCGCGGGCCTAGAGCGGCGCGAGCGCGGGGCGTTTCGCGCTGCGACCGTCGGCCAGCGAACGGCCCATCAGACTCCGGCCGAACCACGGCAGGAGATGGTGACGGGCCCAGCGCATTTCCGCGGCGCAGAACTGAAGCGCGGTTCGCCGGGGTAAAGCGGACAGCGGCTCTCGCCATGCGGTGCTGCTGCCCGGCAGATCCAAGGCGTGCGCGAGGGCTTCCGCGATACGGGCGTGGCCGGCAGAATTGGCGTGGATGCGGTCGTCGCTCCAAAGACGGCGATCGGTGGCCACGGGGTAGGCCGCGAAGTCCACGAGCAGGGCGCCGGAGCGACGCGACGCGTCGGCGAGAGCGGCGTTGAGGGCCGCGATGCGCGGCGCGATCAGGCGAGCGAGAGGCATGAGCGGCGTGAGATCGGGCAGGGTGAAACTCAGGACCGTCGCGCCGCCGGCCCGGAGCGAGCGTTGCATGTGCTCGATGTCGGCCCCGACGCGCGCGGCGTCGAAGCGCGGCGCAGTGACATCGTTGGTGCCGCAAAAAACGGTCGCGAGATCGGAACGCAGGGCGAGGGCGGGGGCGAGCTGGCGCTCGCGCACCTGCCCCGTCGTCAGCCCGCGGACGCTGAGATTGGCGTAGAGTAAATTGCCCTGCAGAGCGTGGATGCGCTCGGCCAACCGCTGTGACCAACCGCGGTAACCGCCCGCGCCGTCCGGGTCGTCGATGCCCTCGGTCGAGCTGTCGCCGAGTGCGACATAGCGGGAAAAATATGGGCGCGGCACGGCGGTTATCACCGGCTGATTTTCACTTGGGGCGAGGCCGACCAACTGTTGTGGCCGCCCTCGATGGCGGTGAAGCGCGCGGCCGGAATGCGGGCGGAGAGATTTTTGGCGTGGGCGAAGTTGATGATCTCGTCGTCGAGCGCGCCGTAGATGTCGATGGGCCCCGCGTAGTTACGTAGGGCGGCGATATTGTCCCAGCGGTCGCGGAGCATGAGGCGAACCGGGAGAAACGGGAAATGCCGGGCGGCGACGTCGGCCAACGTGTCGAACGGGACGACGAGGATGATTTTGTCCGGCGCGGGCGAGGCCGAGGCCAAAAACGAAGCGGGACCGCTGCCGATGGATTCACCGAGGATGCCGATGGGTTTGCCGGGAAACTCACGGCGCAGCGCTTGGTAGGCGGCCAGCGCGGCGGTATTGATCGTCGCGAGGGACGGTTGGCCGTCGCGCCGGCCGTAGCCGGGATACTCGAGCACGTAGAGCGCATCGGTCGGCGCCATCCGCGGCAGCGCGTAGGTGCGGTCGGAGGCTTGGCCGCCGTTGCCGTGCATCATCAACCAGATGGTTTGGGGCGACGGGACCGACCGGTGAAAGCCGATCGTCTCGCCGTTGACCGTCCACGGCAGCATCGCCGGGTCGGCGGCGTGGTGGGTGGGGAAGTAAAGCAGGTTGCGTTGGCTCAAGCCGACGAACACGCAGAACGCGGCATAGACGGCGGCGGGGACGGCCCCGACGAGGGCTCCCCGCTTGATGAGTTGGACGAGCTTGGAGTTCGGTTTCATGGACGACGCGTGACTTGGCGCCGTGGCATCGCAATCGAAGGCGTGCGGCAAAGGAAGGCCGTTTTGGCGGGATCAGGCAGGGCGCGGATTTCGGGCGACGGGGGATTTTTCGAACTGGCCGGCCGTGGTGATGCGGCCAAGGGTTTTGGGCGATGCTCACCACTCACACCGCAGCCCGCGGCCACAAGCTCGCCGCGATCGACCTCGACGGTACTTTGCTCGGACCCGATCACACGATCAGCCCGGCCAACGTGCAGGCGGTGCAGCGGCTCCAGGCCGCCGGGATCGAGGTCGTGTTGGCCTCCGGGCGGCACCAAGGGACGATGGTGGCGTTTGCGCGGGCGTTGCCCGGCGTGCGCTGGATCGTCTCGGTGCAAGGTGCGCAGGTCGCGGATGTTGAGGGGGCGCGGGTATTGCACCAGTCGTTTCTCGATCCGGTGGCGGCGCGGCAGGTGTTGGACCTCGGGCATCAGATGGGCTTTCCCGCGCTCGTGTATTCGACCGAAGGCATCGCGACCGACAGCGATCTCGGCGTGGAATCCTATTTCAAACACATCGGGCACCGTCCGGCGCGGATCTCGACGGAGCAATTTTTGGCGACGCGCACGTTTAAGATCGTGTGGGTCGGCGAGCCGGAGCAGTTGGCGACGCTGGCGCAGGAGGCGCGCGTGGCGGCGATGCCGACGGAGAAACTGCGTTCGCACCGACATCTTTTTGAATTCGTGCAACCGGGAGTTTCGAAGGCGACCGGGTTGGCGGCGCTGGCGGCGCAGCTCGGGATCAGGCGTGAGGAGACAATGGGCTTCGGCGATGCGGACAACGACGTGCCGATGTTCGACTGGGTGCGCACGTCGGTCGCGATGGCGCACGGCTGGCCCGAGGCGCGGGCGAGGGCGACGTTGGTCACCTCGGCCGGCCCGGTGGAAGAGGCCTTTGCGCGCGGCGTCGACGCGGTCTTGGACGCGTCGACGTAAGCGGGCGAAACGTTTCTCCCCACGAAGATCGCGTTCTTCATCGTCTTGCTGGTGGCGGTGACTGTGGGTGCAGTGGGACGGGCCTAGGATGCGTCGGCGATTGAGAACAAAGGTCCGACTTGGGCTGCGATGCTGGCGCTGGTGAGAGAGCGGTTTCCCCAAGTGTCGCAACTGAGCACCGCCGAGCTGGCCGCGTGGCGGAACGATGCGGCCCGCCCGCAGCCCGTGTTGCTCGACGCGCGCGAGCCGGCGGAGTTCGCCGTGAGTCGTCTGCCCGGAGCGGTCCGCGTCGCACCCGATGCGACGGCGAAGGCGATTCTGGCCCAGATCGAGCCGGGCCGACCGGTCGTCGGGTCTCATCCGGCGGGTCCGGGACGCCCGGTCATTTTGGCGTGGCGCTGGCGGGGGTGGCGGGCTGAATCGGGCCCATGGGAAAATCGGCGGACGATCCGCGATCATTTATCAGCGGGGTGAGTTTGGTGGGGCGCGGCAGCGGACTCGTGAAGACGCTGGGCGGGTTTCGCAAAGCGCATCACACGGTGCCGGATGCGGTGAATGCCGCGACGACGGCGTTTTTGGGCAAGTTGTGCGCGGGTGATCTGGCCGAGGAAGGGGAAAAGTTCTTCCAAGCGGCCAAAGGCGCGCTGGGCTACAAGCGGGCGCAGCTGACCCTGGAAGTGGCGAGCCCGACGGCGGTGCTGACGGCGAAGGATTTCGTGTTGGAGCTGGGTTACGCGCTGGAGCCGGGGGACCCGGGGAGCTATGCGATCACGCGGACGTTGCACAGCCTGCGGAACGCGGAGCTGGTGGAGGTGGCGGAGTTTGACGCCCTGTTTGCGGGGCAGTTTTCGGCGGTGGTGTTTGCGTTGAAGAAAGGCGTGCGGGTGGAGGCGGTGATCGACGCGGTCGAAGGACTTGATCCGAAGGACGAGGCGGCGGGGGCGGGGCTGACGGTGGAGTATCCGTCGGATTGCGCGCAGTGCACGTTGCGGGCGGAAGGGGTGGATGCGGCGGTGGTGTGTGACGGGGCGACGCTGGAGATGCGTTTCACGAAAAATGGATCGCCGCGGGAATTGGTGGCGGGTTTTGCGGAGCTGCGGCGGGCGTTTGCGCTGACGAAGGCGCGGGTACTGGCGGGAATGCTGTGAGCTAGCATGAAACGGGCGATGACTTCACGTGCCGGCTGGAACGGGGCGGGCGCGCCCGCCTGATTCGCGACCATGAACATCCTTTCAATCCAATCGCACGTGGCTTTCGGGCATGTGGGCAATGATGCGGCTGTGTTTCCGATGCAGCGGCTCGGCGTGGAAGTATGGCCGATCCATACCGTGCAATTTTCCAACCATACCGGTTACGGCTCTTGGAAAGGACGGGTTTATGATGGCCCGTCGATCGACGAGTTGGTGGACGGGATCTCTGACCGCGGGGTGTTGCCCACGTGCGACGGGGTGCTGTCGGGCTACATGGGCTCGCCCGAGATCGGTGAGGCGATTTTGGGCGCGGTGCGGCGGGTGAGGGCGGCGAATCCGGCGGCGTTGTATTGCTGCGATCCGGTGTTTGGCGACGTGGGGCGCGGGATTTTTGTACGCCCGGGGATTCCGGAGTTCATGAAGGACCACGCGGTGCGAGCGGCGGACATCATCACGCCGAACCATTTTGAATTGGACCACTTGGCCGGAGGCGGGACCGCGACGGCCTGCACGAGTGAAACCGTCGAACAGGTAAAAGCGGCGATCACCGCGGCGCACGGGCTGGGGCCGCGGGTGGTGTTGGTGACCTCGGTGTTGACGAAGGAAACGCCGGCGGGCGCGGTTGATTTGCTGGTCGGCGAAGCGGGACGTTTTTGGCGGGTGCGCACGCCGCGGTTGGCGGTGAGCGTGAACGGGGCGGGCGATGCGATCGCCGCGCTGTTTTTCGTGCATTATCTGCGGACGAAGTCGGCGGGGGCGGCGTTGGCCGCGGCGGCGGCGAGCGTGTATGGCCTGCTCAAGCGCACGCAGGCAGCAGGGTCGCGGGAGATCCTGCTTGTGGCGGCGCAGGAGGAGTTCGTGACGCCGTCGGAGCGGTTTGAAGTGGCGGAAGTGTGAAGCGCGGGGCGCAAAAAAGCGGCGAGCCCAAACAGGTTCGCCGCGGGAGGGCGGGTCGGAGACCGCGCCCTATTTTCCGAAATGCGGCCGGGGCGGCCGCGCTCCCGGGAAATCAGCTGATCATCGACGCCACGAAGGCGCGCTCTTCGGCGAGTTCCTTGTTGGTCGCAGCGATCTTGGACTTTGCGAAATCATCCATGGCGTAGCCCTCGATGACCTCGTAACTGCCGGGGGTCGTGGTGCGCACGGGCATCCCCGCCCAGACGTTGGCATCGAAGCCGTAGCGGCCCTCGCTTTTCACCGCGACGGAGTGGATCGCGCCGGGCGTGACGAGCGAGCGGACATGGTCGACGAGGGCGTTGGCGGCGGAGGCGGCCGAAGAGAGGCCGCGGGCGGCGATGATGGCGGCGCCGCGTTTGCCGACGGTCTCGCAGAACGGGCCTTGGAGCCACGCGCTGTCGGTGATGACGGAAGTCGCGGGCGCGCCGTCGATCGTGGCATGGGCGAAGGCCGGGAACATGGTCGGGCTGTGGTTGCCGTAGATGAAGATGTCTTTGACGGCGGTGAGATCGACGCCGGCTTTCTTGGCCAGTTGGGTCTGCGCGCGGTTTTGATCGAGACGAACCATCGCGGTGAAGCGCTCGGCGGGGAGGCGTTTGGCCTGCGACGCGGCGATCATGCAGTTGGTGTTGGCGGGATTTCCGACGACGGCGATGCGGGCGTCATCAGCGGCGACAGCGTCGATGATCTTGCCCTGGCCGATGAAGATGGCGCCGTTATCTTTGAGGAGATCGGCGCGCTCCATGCCGGGGCCGCGAGGTTTGGCGCCGACGAGCAGGCACCAGTTGGCGTCTTTGAAACCGACGGCGGGATCGGAAGTTTGGACAATGCCCTTGAGCAACGGGAAGGCGCAGTCATCGAGCTCCATCGCGACGCCTTCGAGGGCCTTCAGGGCTTTCTCGATCGGGGCCTCGATCAATTGCAAAATGACCGGCTGGTCGGGACCGAACATCGCCCCGGAGGCGATACGGAAGAGGAGGGAGTAACCGATCTGGCCGGCGGCTCCGGTGACAGCGACGCGAATGGGGGATTTCATAATGGGAAAGGGTCAGTTTGCCCGCGGAACACACGGAAGACACGGAAGAAATTTGGAAAATGACGGGATGTAGACGAATTGGAGGAGGGCAGAAACTTTGCTGCTGACGTTTTCGGGCCGAAGGGCTCGTCGAGGGCAGATGGCGAAAACCGAGAACGGGTTAAAATTGATCCGCCCCGGCTCGCGACGCCCGGATACCGAACCGCAGCGGAACGAAAACCGTAGCGGAAGTTATCGGCGACCCGACTTTATGAGAAAAATTCTGATCATCTTGGAGCACCCGTTTGCTGAAAGTTTGGGGGAGGCGTTGGCGACGAGTTATCAAGCCGGGGCGGACGTGGCGGGAGCCGAGACGCGGTTGCTTCGGCTGAAGGACCTAGATTTCGACCCGATCTTGCGTCGGGCCGACCAGGCGTTGGAGCCGGATTTGGTCGCGGCGCAGGAGGCGATTCGCTGGAGCGATCATCTGGTCTTCGTCGATCCGACGTGGTGGACGAATCTGCCGGCTTTGTTGAAGGGGTTTATTGATCGGACGTTTCAAACGGGCTTCGCGTTTCGTTACCGCAAGGATTCGCCCTTCCCCGAGAAACTGCTTTCCGGGCGAACGGCGAGGCTGCTCATCACGATGGATGCGCCGTCGTTTTGGGATCGATGGGTCACCGGCCGGCCGCAAACCCATGCGTTGCGGCGAGGGACGCTGAAATTTTGCGGGGTGAGTCCGGTGGCGGTCCGGGTGTTCCACCAAGTGCGGACTTCGACGCCGGCGCGCCGCGAGGCGTGGCTGGCCGAGTGCGTGGCGTTGGGGCGGGGCGACGCGGCGGGCTAGCCCGGATCAGGCGAAGCGCGGCGCGAGAGCGGTGTGGATCTCGCGGACGAGAGCCTCGGTGGTGGGCCAGTCGATGCAGCCGTCGGTGATGCTGACACCGTAGCGGAGCGTTTCTTTTGGCACGGGGAAGGCCTGGTTGCCGGCTGAAAGATTGCTCTCGATCATGGCGCCCATGATGGAGCGGTTGCCGGCGGCGATCTGGGTGAGGAGGGCGCGCATGACCTCGGGCTGGAGCTCGGGTTTTTTCGCGGAGTTGTCGTGCGAGCAATCAACGAGGATCGATTTCGGCAGGTTTGCTTTGGCCAAAAGCGCCTCGGTTTGCGCGATGTGATCCGGCGAAAAGTTGGGGCCGGCGGCACCGCCGCGAAGGACGACGTGGCAGTTGGGATTTCCGCGCGTGACGACGGCTGAGGCGGCACCTTCGAGATTGATGCCGAGAAACGTTTGGGGTTGGCCGGCGGCCTTGATGGCGTTGACGGCGGCTTGGAGGGAGCCATCGGTGCCGTTTTTAAACCCGAGCGGCATCGAGAGGCCCGAGGCCATTTGACGGTGGGTTTGCGACTCGGTCGTGCGCGCACCGATGGCACCCCAGCACACAAGATCGGCGACGTATTGCGGGGTGATGGGGTCGAGAAACTCGGTGGCCGTGGGCAAACCAAGGTCGAGTACGTCGCCTAGGAACGTGCGGCCGAGCCGGAGGCCGGCGGCGATGTCGTGGGAGCCGTCGAGATGCGGATCCATTACTAGGCCCTTCCAGCCGACCGT
>SXGQ01470481.1_pt1 | contig 18661 bp, 19 predicted proteins | sample 3178371 | NCBI WGS metagenome assembly SXGQ01 (sample SAMN11356859, study PRJNA531348) | freshwater metagenome | isolation source: freshwater sample F1-20 | place: China: Fuxian Lake, Yuxi | collected 2017-12-25 | reverse complement strand
GGTTGTAGTAATCGAGGCCAGCAGACGCAAGGCGCTGCGCCTGCTCTTCCTTCAGCATACCGAGCGTTGCGCAGGTCTCAAGACCCAGCGCCTTCACCGCTTTCACCATTTCTTCAACGGCTTCGATATCGCGATCTTTTGGTGAACGCCAGGCGGCGCCCATACAGAAGCGATTGGCACCAGCATCCTTCGCCGCCTGCGCGGCAGCAACTACCTCGTCGACTGCCATCATTTTCTCGGCCTTGACGCCGGTGTCATAGTGCGCCGACTGGGGGCAATAACCGCAATTCTCCGGGCAGCCGCCAGTCTTGATCGATAGCAGCGTCGCCAGTTCAACTTCATTAGCGTCCCAGTTCGCACGATGCACTTGCTGCGCGCGCCACATCAAATCATTGAAGGGAAGCTCGAACAGGGCTGCAACCTCGGCCACTGGCCAGGTTTCGCGTGACTTGGCGAGATCGGTAGGCTTATTCGCCGCCGAGAAGAATTCTAACGGCTGCTCATTGGGAAGCTTGACGGCTGATTCGATTTGTTCGATGCGTTCGACGATATTCGTCATACAGAACCTCTAAATAAAAACCCGACTTAATGCGATGCGCGTGGCCACGCATCCAGCAAAGAAAAATCAATCGCATCCGCCGCCAGCGCGGGTGAAGCCACCGGCATCCAAGGCACCACCCCTAGCATGGGTGCCGATAGCCGCTGCTGCAGCGCCTGCACGTTATCCGCCTGGTGCGGCATCTCGGGGTCAATCTGATTCGCCACCCAACCCGTCAAGCGCAAGCCGCGCGCTGCAATCGCTTCCGCCGTCAGCAGCGCATGATTCAGACAACCCAACCGCAAGCCAACCACAAGAATAACATCCAGCCCCAGTGCCACTGAAAAATCTGCCGTGTCAAAGTCGTCAGTAAGCGGCACCCGAAACCCACCGACACCCTCCACCACCACCGCCTCTGCCTGCGCGGCTACCTGTTGGTAGGCAGTGGTCAGCACGGTCGGAGATATTGTGACATCCTGCAATTGAGCGGCAACATGGGGCGCGCAAGGCTCATTCAGTAAATAGGAAGTGGTCAGCTTGGGATCCAGCGTCAGCGTCGATTGCTCTGCCAGCATCGCCACATCCTCATTCCATTGCACGCCGTCTCGCAGTAATATGCCCGCAGCGACGGGCTTCATACCGACGGCTTTCAGCTTGAGCTGTCCCAGTGCGTTCAGCATCGCTGCGGTAATGATTGTCTTACCAACGCCGGTATCGGTACCGGTAATAAAACAGGAAAATTTTAGGCTCATATACTCAACTGTGGCTTTTCTCAATCGATACCAGTGCTGCAGCGAGTTGATCTACCTGTTCAGCAGTGTGCGCCGCTGACAAAGTAATTCGTAAGCGGGCTGTGCCTATGGGGACAGTGGGTGGCCGAATCGCACCTACCCAGAATCCCTGCGCCATCAGTGCATGCCCGGTTGCGATAGTGGTGGCATTATCGGCAATGATCACGGGCTGAATTGCGGTATCTGATGGCAGTAGCCGCCAGCACTTCAGAACCAAACACTCTTTTAGCCGCGCAATCAACTGCCGTAAATGCGCACGTCGCTGCCTGCCTTCATCGCTACCGATAATGTTAATACTCGTCATCAGCGCATGCGCTACCGCGGGTGGCGATGCAGTGGTGTAGATGTAAGCACGCGCGCGTTGTACCAACCATTCAATGACGGTCTCATGCGCTGCAACGAAGGCGCCAGCTACCCCTGCTGCCTTACCCAGGGTGCCCATATAAATCAGCTGCGGCGAACCTAGATCCAGATGCTCAAGCACCCCTCGGCCTGTATCACCCAATACACCAAAGCCATGCGCATCATCGACCAGTAACCACGCACCATGTTGCTCGCACAGTAGCAATAACTCTCGCAGTGGTGCGATATCGCCATCCATGCTGAATACTGCATCGGTAATCACTAATTTTTCTTTGGCCTGGCTTTGCCTGAGCTGCTCATCCAAAGCCTGTAGATCGCGATGCGGATAAACACTGAGTTTGGCGCGCGCAAGTCGTGCGCCGTCAATTAATGAGGCATGGTTCAAGGCTTCAGAAAAAATGTCAGCATCTTTACCCGCCAGCGCTGAGATCAGCGCCAGATTGGCCATATAACCCGTTGAAAAATACAGCGCACGTGCACTCGGTACCCATGGCGATAAAAACTCCGCTAGCTTGTTTTCCAACGCTGCATGCGCGTCAGAATGGCCACTGATCAAATGCGAAGCGCCACTACCTGCGCCATACAGCGCCGCGCCTTGTTGCAAGGCCTCGACCACGCGCGGGTCTGCGGCTAAGCCAAGATAATCATTGCTACAAAAAGCCACTATGGGCCGACCATCTACCCTCATGCAAGGTGCATGTGGCGTGCTGACGGTGCGACGTTGCCGACTCAGATGCTGGGTGTCGAGTTCGTGCAGCTTTTGCTGCAGACGATCCAGCAGCGGAGACGATGCTACCGTCATGGCAACTAGCGCGTCAGCCAGTTCGGCTTACGCTTTTCGAGGAAAGAGGCGATACCCTCGCGCCCATCCGGCGCAACGCGTACTTCGCCGATACGGCGTGCAGTATCAGACATCAAATGCTCATCAACCGGCTGGCCTGCGATGTCGCGAATCAAACGCTTGGATTCAGCAATCGCGTGCGGACTTCCGGCCAAGAGATGATGTGTCATTCGAGACACAGCATCGTCAAGCTCATCATCTGTAACGACTTGATGCACATAACCCAAGCGATACGCTTCTTGCGCGCTGAAACGCTCTGCCGTCAAAAAATAGCGATGCGCTGCTCGCTCACCCATGGCACGAATCACATACGGACCGATGGTAGCGGGTATCAATCCTAGCCTGACCTCGGTAAGACAAAACGTCACCGCCTCTGAAGCGATTGCGATGTCACATGCTGTCACCAACCCATTACCACCCGCATAGCAATCGCCTTGTACACGGGCGATGGTGGCTTTGCTGGATTGATAAATTACATTCAGCATTTCCGCCAGCGCGAGCGCGTCGGCACGATTCTCATCCTCGGTATAACCGGCAACCCGCTTCATCCAGTTCAAGTCTGCACCGGCACTGAATGCCGGCCCACGCGCACCAAGCACAATCACACGAACTTCTCTGTCTTGCTCCAGCAGACGAAACGCCTGCCTCATCTCGGTGATACTTGTCTCATCAAACGCATTACGTACATCGGGGCGATTCATCCATATCGTCGCCACATGTTGCTGCTGCTCTATGACGAGTGTGGTGAAATTCATGCGCGGGTCCTGATCACGATTTTTCCGGTCACTTTACGCGAGGCCATGTCGTTCAACGCTTGCGGTGTATCAGCCAGTGAATAGGTTGCCGATACATGCGGGCGTACCCGGCCTTCGTGGTGCCACTGCACCAGTTCGCGCATGGCAGCCGCATTCGCCTCTGGTTCACGCCGCACAAAATCTCCCCAGAACACGCCAACCACAGATGCGCCTTTGAGTAGCGGCAAATTCAGTGGAAGCTTTGGAATCTCGCCATTGGCAAAACCAATCACCAGATAACGACCGCGCCAGCCTATCGAGCGAAACGCTGCCTCGGTGTAATCACCTCCAACCGGATCGTAAATTACATCGGGGCCTTGGCCGCCTGTGCTTCTCTTGATACCAGCGCGCAGATCTTCACTACTGTAGTTGATGAGATCATCAGCACCGCGCGCACGACAGATAGCAAGTTTTTCATCGGTTGAGGCGGCGGCAATCACGCGCGCACCGATTGCTTTACCAATCTCGACCGCCGCCAAACCTACACCGCCGGCAGCGCCCAGCACGAGTAATGTTTCGCCCGCCTTCAGTTGCGCACGATCGGCCAGTGCGTGATACGAGGTGCCGTAGGTCAGCGTGAACGCTGCGGCACCATCGAAGTCCATGGTCTCATTCATTTTGAACAGCGCATTCGCGGGTACCACCAGTTGCTCGGCAAAGGCACCCTGCGGCACAAAACCAAACACCCGATCACCAAACTTGAAACCCTCTACACCCTCGCCCACTGCACGCACCAGACCCGCGAGTTCATTACCCGGGGTGAACGGTAACTCAGGCCGAAACTGATATTTGTTTTGAATAATCAGCACATCTGGAAAATTAACGCCAGCCGCCATGATGTCAACCAGTACCTCACCAGCGCCCGGCTGCGGCTCGGGTAAAGTTTCTATGCACAGTGAATCAGGCGGGCCCCACGCTTTGCATACGACTGCTTTCATTTGTCTGGCCTTTGCTCTGTTCATAAAAATTTCGGTGCGCGTTTTTCCATGAACGCTTTGATACCTTCACGCGCGTCGTCGGTAACACCCGAGGCCAGCATAGTCTCACGCTCCATATCAAAGTGCGCGTGCAAGCTATGGCGCTGTGCGGACTCGATCAGTTTTTTGATGCGCGCCAAGGCCTGCTTGGGCCCCTGCGCCAGCTGCAGCGCAAGCGCGTGTGCCTTGGCCTGCAGCTCGCTATCGGGATACACCTCATCCACCAAGCCAATCGCGCGGCACTCGGCTGCAGTGAATGGCCGGTTAGTCAGAAACACCTCCATCGCCTTTCCGGTGCCGGCACGCCGCGTTACAAACCAGGAGCCTCCCACATCGGGGGTCAGGCCAATTGCAGAGTAACCGCCTCGAAGCTTCATTGATTCAGCCGCCAGCACGATATCGCCGCACAACGCAAAGCCGATACCACCGCCACCGACGGTGCCATTGATAGCGCAGACGATAGGCATCGGTAACAGGGTCAATAATTTCATGCCCTCAAGCACCGGGTCGAGCAATTCCTCGAGCACATCGGTGAGTTCGCGGGAGCGATCAGCAAACGCATTGATGTCTCCGCCCGCACAAAATTGCTTGCCTTCGCCGGTGATGAGTATCGCCCGCACCGAGTCATCTGAAGCGATCTGCTGAACCGCCGCGGCGAACGCACGCGCCATGGCCAGATCAAGCACATTGGCTCGCTCCGGCGCGCAAAAGGTCATGGTGGCGAGCCCATGCTCGATGTGAAGTCGTAGGGGGGATGTCATCGGATACGCTCCGGGGTCTTGCTGTTGTTGAGGAGGCTTGCTGTTGTTGGGTGGGGTGGCTGCCCAACCCCGGATTTTAACAAAGCGGGCAACAGAAACACCCCTAAAGACCCGGCATCCCTGCCCAGGCTTCCCCGTTTGCTTGGATGTCGCCTCGAAACCGAACCGATGGCTTGCGCAGATCCCAAGCTGTACTTACAATGTACATATGAATCAGCTCCGATTCGAATGGGATACCAGAAAGGCTTCGACCAACCTCAAAAAGCATGGCATTTCATTTGAAGAAGCGAAGTCAGCTTTTTATGATGAGCACGCCAAGCTGATTGACGACCCTGACCATTCAGCAGACGAAGAGCGATTCATTTTATTAGGGCTGAGTTTTTCTTTGAGGTTGGTTGTGGTGTGTCATTGCTATCGATTTGATGGCGGCGTGATTCGCATCATCTCAGCAAGAAAAGCCACGGCTCACGAGACAAAGCATTATAAGAAAAGGTGATCGACATGCGCGATGAGTATGATTTTTCAAAAGCTCGCAAAAACCCCTATGCAACCCAGCTGAAAAAATCCATCACGATACGACTAGATGAAGATTCGGTAGCCTACTTCAAAGGTATTTCAGAAGAAGTAGGTATTCCTTATCAAACACTGATCAACCTGTATTTGCGGGACTGTGCCTCATCACACAGAAAATTGAATCTTCATTGGAAGTAATTCTCCATCGGCTATACGCCAAGGAACGGTGCTGCGCAGCACCGCTCCCTTACATCACTTAGCGAAACAAAGAAGTCAACCCACCTAGAACCGATACCTCAACCCCACCATGAAGTTGCGTGGTGCGCCCGGGGCAACGAAGCGGCTCACATTAGGGCCAATACCGTTGGCTGCACCGCCAGCGATTAATGAACCATCGGCATTGAACATGCTCATCGCCATCATGCCGTAGCTCGCATAACGGGTGTCAAACACATTGTTGATACGAGCAAAATAATCCAAGCCTTTCTCAGCCTCATAGTTCGCATGCAAATTGAAAATGGTGTAGCCCTTGACACTGGTATCGCCGCGCCCGTCTTCGCCGATACCACCATCCTCATTACCTTGCGTGACAATCTTGGACGTCAGCAGCACTGAGCCGCCTACGGTCAGCTTATCGGTCGAGCGCCAGTCAGTGAATACACGTACCGTATGTTGCGGCAGACCGGCAATCTTGGTACCCGGTGTGACCACTACGTCTCTGTCACCACCGAATAGCCGGCCATTATCTTGGTAGCTTGCATCCAGATAGTTATAGCTCGCCTGAATGGCAATCGGGCCGAAACTTTGTCGCGCTGAAAAATCTACACCTTGGCGACGGGTACGCGAAAAATTACTGAAATAGCCTCGTCCGGTATTGTCGACCGCACGAAACAAAATATCATCCGAATTCTCGGAGCGATATAGCGACGCGGTCAACTCGGTGTCGCCATCACGCCAGCGGCTGCCTATTTCTACCGTTCGGGCAATGACCTGCTTGAGATAAGGATCTGCCTGCAAGCCCGTGGGTAGTCGGCAAGGCTCTGCCGGATCAGCACAGCCAAGTTCAATTACAGTCGGCACACGGTTGCTCTGACCGACATTACCAAACACAGTCACCGCATTATTCAGCTTATGGCTAAGCCCCAGCGAGGGATTCAGACTACGATAAGAAAAACTCTCTCGCGGGCGATCAGTGCCGTTACCAGCTGCGTCGTAGTTGGTGATGGTGTTGCCTACTCTTGCGTAATTGAAGCGCGCTGCTGCGGTCAAATGCGTAGCAGGTGCGATTTGCCATGTATCCGACCCATACACACCAAGCATTTGCGACTTGCCGCGCACGCCGCTGGTATCGATAGCGCTCTCACAATCTTGTGGTGATCGGGTCGCACTCAGAATGTCGCATTCCGCTTGTAATGCGCCGTAACGCACGGTGTTGGCATCAACACTCACCCCTGTAGTCAGCTGATGCTGATCGAGTAATTTGGTGAGATTCAAGCTGCTGCCGTAGCTGGTCTGTGAGGTGTTCGCATAGTTCAAGACTTGCTCATTCGAAAACGTCGCCCCATTTTCCTCGCGCTCTGCGTCGCCCCCCACAAAGCTACGCTTACTATTGCGCACATAGGCATTTGCCGCGAGCTCAGTGTCGCTATCGAGAATACGCTGGAAGTTAAATGTCAGCTGCTGCAGCTCGTTTCGGGTACGGTCAGGATGGGTATAAATCCAGCGACGGTTGGTTTCATACATGCCGCGCTCGGCAGCATCATCACCATCCGAACCGTAGCTAAAGCTGGGTAGCAAACCGTTTCCCAACAAACTGCTGCGGCCGACCAGCAAAGACAAGTCCCAGTTGCTGTCGTCCTGCTGCCGGCCAACCTTGGCAAACACATTACCGAGCTGGCCGCTCGAGTGCTCGCGCCAGCCATCTTCGCGAAACCCCGTCGCTGAAATAAAGTGATGATAACCATCGTCCGTCTTGCCACCGCGCGCCACATCTGTTCTGAAACGGCCAAAGCTTCCGGCTTGCAGCTTCACCTCAGTACCTGGCGCAGTCAGTCCCGATTTCGTGGTGAATGCTAATGCACCACCCAACGTGTTCAATCCATAAATCGGGTTCGATCCCGGCACTAGCGTCACGTTATTAATGGCCGACTCCGGAATCATGTCCCAGTTAATCACGTCGCCAAACGGCTCGTTGACACGCACACCGTCGAGATACACAGATAAACCCTGCGGTGAACCGAGAATGCCCGACAAACGGAATCCACGATACGTGATATCTGCTTGAAATGGGCTACCCTGCACCTCGTTGATGTTCACGCCTGACAAATTGCGCGCCATGAAATCAGTCAGGTTAAGGGAATGGCTCTGGTACAAAGCCTCGGCATTTACGCTCTGCACGTCATACGGCAGCTTGTCTTCCTCGATGCCTATGCCCGGCAGTGGCGACGTGCCCACCACTTCCACTTCTTTCAAGCGCTCGCTGTCGCTGGATTTTTTATCGGACGCTTGCGCCAGAGCGCTGGCTGAATTAAACAAACCCGCGACTGATAGCGCGATGATGGTGAGGCGGCAGGCGGCCCAATTATTCTGTGTCATAGAGCGAGATCCAAAAAAGGTGCCCGATTTTAATTGTTCCCACCAGAAATTTATTTGGGAAAAATTCCTAATTCGCCAATAAATTATGGCTAGCGTGCCTCACCCGCCCTCGCTTGGGAATTTCTCCCCTAGCCAGGCGCCAGCCTGCTCGATAAAGTTCGACCCGAATCCGTTCGATTCCTTCCTCGATAAAATGGCGCAAGCCGAGCACTAGGGTTTATGGCGACGCCGACCGCGTCGCCATTTTTTTGTACCATGGCGCTATTTGTGGCCGCCCCCTCATCATGAACCCTCAGCGCAAAACTTCCGTGATCCTGGTCGATGACCACGCTGTAGTACGGGCCGGTTATAAACGGTATATCGAACTAGACCAACAACTCAGCGTCGTTGGAGAAGCGGCAAGCGGGGAAGAGGCATATGCACTGCTTGAGCATCAGCAGGCCGACGTACTGGTGATGGATTTATCCATGCCTGGGCAAGGCGGATTCGAGAGCTTGCGCCGTATTTTGAATCGCTATCCCAATCAAAAAGTACTGATTTTTTCCATGCATGAGAATGCCTCGATTGCGAACCAGGCGCTCAAGCTCGGTGCGGTCGGCTATCTCACGAAAAGCATGGCGCCAGATCAGATCATCACAGCGATTCACGATGTCATGCGTGGTGGGAAGCCGATCGCGGCCGAGCTTAAATCTGCGCTCGACGAGCTGAATGCCGCGGCAAGGCCGCACCATGAGTTATTGCCGCGTGAATTTGAGGTATTGGTCATGCTAGCCTCGGGCGAAAGCATCGACAGCATCAGCGCCCGGCTACATCTCAGCCCGAAAACCGCGTCGAATTACCAAGCCAATATTCGCAAGAAGCTCGGTGTCAGCTCAGCAATGGAATTACAGCGTTATGCGAAAGACCACGGGCTTGTGCCCTGAGCGTATCTTCAGCCCCGCTGGTCAACGGAAAAATCGCCTTCAGCGCCAAGCCTTGCGGATGATTCGCTTCGAGTGATAGCTGCCCTTGATTCGCCAGCACGCGCTCACGAATCCCTACCAAACCCACGCCGGAATTTAATGATGCAGCGCCAATAGCGTCCGGAAACGAGGCTGCTTCCATGCCACGACCATCGTCGATGATGGTGAGCGATAGTGCCGTTTGCTGTTGATCGACTTGAACCGTTATCTCTACTTGCGTAGCGTCGGCATGACGCATCACATTGGTTAGTGCTTCTTGCGTAATGCGGTAGACCGCTACCGCCAAGCGCTGCGGAATTGGTGTTTCGCCCAAGCTGACCGACAGCCGACACGCAAGCATATTGTCGTTGCGCTGCTGACGCTGACGAACCAGATCGCGCAGTGCCTGCTCAAGCGCGATCTGACGCTCTTCCCCACCTTGCAAGCCATATGGCCGGAGTTGCGCCAGCAAGCCACGCAGCTGGCTGAGAATACTGCCGCTGTTTTCTACCACTGCTCGAGCACAATCTTCCAACGCTGCTTGCCCTGTGGTTTGTTTTAACAGATACGAGGCATCTACCTGTACCGCAGTAAGCAGCTGACCGAATTCATCATGTAATTCATGTGCCAGACGCCTGCGCTCATCTTCCTGCACATCTTGCAAGCGGTGTAACAGCTCATGCTGCTTGGCATGCTCCAATGTTAACGCTTGAGCAAGATGGTTCAAGGCCTGCGCTACCTGATCAAGCTCTCGTACATTATTCGTTTGAATTGGCGTGGTGTAGTCACCCGCCTTGATACGGGCAATGCCCGCCAGAATACTCGCCATCGGTGATAGTGCTTGTCGCACGCTGACCCAAAGCGCAATGATCAGCGCGGTGGTGATCGCGCCGAATAATGCCAGCTGCAATAACGCAGAGGTGATAGCCTCAGCGCTCTCATACTGTGGCTGCGGCTCTAAAACGATCATTAACGACCGGCCATCCGCGCCCGGCAACGGCAGCCGGTAAGGCACGATACGCTTACCGCCCAGCAGCCAGTCACTCAACATGGTTCGGGAAGTTTCGGTAACTACACCGGGTGGCCGTGTCAAACGCTGGCCTTCAGCATCAAACAAGGCAACATGAAAATTCCTCAGCCCGCCATCTGCGTTGAGTTGATTGATAGCGCTGATCTGACGATCAATGGGCAGTTCGTGATTAATTTCCTCCAGTAGCGTCAGTAATTGCCCGGTATATTTACTGCTATCGATTTCATCTTGAATATCTTGTCGCGCGATCAGTAGCGTGGTGAGTAATGCGACCACCATCATAAGCGCGCCAACAATAATCATCCGTGAAAGCAAACGCGTGACTAATTGCATCGGATATCTCCCGCACCAGGCGCATGCCCGGCCATGATGGGTCTGAAAAAAAAGAATTAATGCGTCGCTACCAAGCGCGCAAGTGTCACATCGGCCGACTGCAGCTGCTGCATGAAAGCCGGGCTGCGCAAATACTCAAGCTCGATCACCCTAGCGGCGCGTATCGGGTCGCGGGTGTCGGTGCCGTGCTCCGCCGGGTGCACCATGATCAAGGTATTGGCAGGTAGCTGCCACAGCCACGACTGCATCAGCTGCGCGAAGTTTGCGTCAGCGGTCAGCGAGTACACGCCTGCAAAGCCTGCACTGTGCGGCAAGCCGGCAGACTTCAGCGCCGCAGTGAAGCCGTGTGTCGCAGAGCGCAATACCCACGACTTGAGCGGTACGCCGCCGTCGTCGAGCAGCTGGTCAGGTGCGCGTACCCAAGGCGCGCTTTTCCCGTGCCAGTAGTCGGCGATCACCTCAAGCAGTACATGACGAATTCCTGCGAACGCATGCACATGTTGATGACCATCGAGATAATCAGGCAAGCGCCCGAGCTGCTTGACGAACAAATCAATCTGCTGCCGAAAGCTATCGCGTACCGCAACGCGGTCGATCCAACCGATCGGCGCCGTCAACAGCCAGGCCGATAACGGCCGCGCAAAATTAGCTTGATCAAATCGATGCGTCAGGTTGAGATGCAAGCCGATATCTGCTGTACCGGCATGATCATGCAATGCGGATGCGCCGCTTACCCATGTTGGGCCTTGCGACATCACGGACACCGCACCGAGCCGGTGTAATTCAAGCAGCCTCAAAATACCTTGGTTAATCGCCTCCGACTGACCAAAGTCGTCGGCGCACAAGGTCAGCTGGCGTGATTGAGTTTGACTCATGCCTGTGGTTGACCCGCAAACGCCCAGCGCCGAGCCGAGAAAAAAGTCAGCGCGGCCACTGCCACCAGTACAACGGCGAGCGCCACACGATAATCCAGCTCGGTAAAACGCAGCAGCAGCGCGTACATCGCCTCATTAATTAAAAAACTGGCCAATGCCACCAGAAAAAAACGTCGCCGCGAGCGAGCCACCGGCGCATCTGCAGCGCTGAAGGTCAGGCGATGGTGCCCCAGGTGACTCACCTGAAACGCGAGCAAGAAGCCGACAATATTGGCCACCAGGGGCGCCATGCCGAGCGGTACCAAGATCAGCGCTACGCTGCCAAGGTGTACCAGCATCGCGCTAACACCCACGACACCAAACCACAGTAACTCGCGCCTCATGCGTGGGTGTCGTTGGCGTTCAGGTCGTTATTCGGGTCGGTGCTCGGCAAGACCTTGCTACGGCTGACGCGGCTGATGAAGTAGTGCGGCCGCTGCTTTACTTCAGTGAAGATGCGGCCAATATACTCGCCCAAAATACCAATCGAGAGCAGCTGCACCCCACCCAGAAAACTCACTGCCACCACCAGCGTCGGCCAGCCCTTGGCATCGTTACCGTAGAAAAGTGTCTCGATCACGATATAGCCTGCATAGCCAATTGAGGTGAGCGAGATCACACCACCAATGATGGTCCAAAGCCGTAGCGGTACATTTGAAAATGCGGTGAGGCCAGTCGCGGCCAGCCGCAACAGGCTGGTGAAATTAAAGCTGCTACTGCCGTGGCGGCGCGGGTCGGTGCGCACTCTCATACCGAGACGGGTGAACCCCACCCAGTTGTACAAACCTTTCATGAAGCGATTACGCTCGGGCATGCGGCGCAAGGCATCAAGCATACAGCGATCGAGCACACGAAAATCCTGGGTGTTTTCCGGGATCTTGTTGCGCTCGCCAACATTCAACAACCAATAAAAGGCCTGCGTAAATGCGCGCTTGGGTAGCGACTCATCATTACGGTCCGAGCGTACTGCGTACACCATGTCATAGCCACGGCGCCACTGCGCTAAAAATGAAGGGACCAGATCGGGGGGATGCTGAAAATCGCAATCAATCAGCACCGCCACATCACCACGCGCCTGCTCGATACCGGCAGAAAGAGCAATCTCTTTACCAAAGTTACGTGAGAGCTGCACCAACACCACCGGCAAGCGGTGCATCACACTGCTGACTTTTTCCACCGTCGCGTCGCGGCTTCCGTCGTCGATCACCACCAGTTCATGCCTTAACCCCAAGCCGCACATCAGGGCGTGCAAGGTCTCCAGCATCGGCACCACATTGTGCTGCTCGTTGAAAGCGGGCAGCAGCACGCTCACCAGCGGATCGGCCGGCCGCTCTGCTGCGCGTGCCTGCAGGGTAAACGCGCTCTCGCTATCAACCGCTGGATGAGGCTGATCGGGGGGTAAATCGAGATTCATTAAAAATCCGAAAACTGACGCAGGGATGATGCGGCGACTGTATAGGCAGCGGCAAAGTGGGTCAAGCAAGCGCCGGAGATGAAAAATTATCTCCGTCAACGACCAAAAATTAACATTTTTGTACTTGATATTAGTCCCAAAATGAGGCACATTTTCAGCGTTGTAAATTAGGTTTTTGAATAAGAGCCCATTTCTATAGAAGGTTCACGTGAGTAAACGCCCGCGCCCAGCAGACATATACCTCCGCTTTATTCAACTCGCTGAAGCCGTGCGGCACATGCCCTCCCTGCCAGCGCTGGAACCGCTTGAGGTTCGTATTCTTGAGCTAATTGCGCTCGCCAGACAAACCCACGAGCGTTTGTCGGTCAAAGACCTGATGGGTAAACGTGAACTTGGGTCGCCCGCCATGCTGCACGGCCGGCTAAAGTCCATGCGCGAAAAAGGCTGGATCCTGCTGGCTGACACGGAAGACGCGCGCCGCAAACAACTCGAGCTTACCCAGGCCGCGCTCATCCACTTCGACAAGCTGTCCAAGTGCATGGTGCAGGCCGCCAAAAAAGCCAGCTAGCGATCTCTTGTCGGTGGGAACCTCGCCACCAAGTATCTGTCTCAGCCCTGTTTCTAACAGGAACAGACAGCGATGGAGATGGATCGAGCGGTCGCCGTAGTACGCGATCGGGAACCGCAGGCGCACTGCACTGATGCTATCGGGCATGCGCCATCAGCGCCACACCGCCACCGGATGCTGATCGTCGATGATCATGCAATTGTGCGCGAAGGACTCAAACAGCTTATTCATCGCGACCCGGCTTTCATCGTCATCGCCGAAGCCTCTTGCGCATTACACGCCATGCAGCGGCTACGTCATGGCGGAATCGATATTGTGCTGATGGATATCGCGCTACCCGATCGCGATGGTATCGAACTGCTCAAACAGATAAAACTACTTTCCACGCACCTGCGGGTATTGGTATGCAGCCTGCATCAAACGTCGGCGTATGCCGTGCGCGCGATGCGTACGGGCGCCGCGGGCTACATTAGCAAGCAGTGCACTCCTGGAATACTGCTCGGCGCGTTACATCAAATCGCCAGCGGTAAAAAATACATTAGTGACGAGCTCGCGCAGCAGCTTGCAGATCAGCTGCTCGACGACAGCCCGCTGCCCGCGCACCAGCGGCTTTCAGATCGCGAGTATCAAACTTTGCTGAAACTCGCTGCCGGTATGTCGGTGACTGAAATCGCGACGCAGCTGGCTTTATCCGTGAAGACCATTAGTATGTACCGCGCCCGCCTCCTGATTAAAATGCGTATGCGCAAGAACGCCGAGCTGACCCATTACGCGATTCGTCACCAGCTGCTACCGGAATTTATCGACACATCAGTTTCGGTAGCGTGTTGAGCATCCGGCACAATTCGTGCTGGTACTTGCTGGTACTTGCTTGCGCTTGCCGGCGCGTGCGGGCAGATGACATAAGCCGCATCGCGCTTTATGACTGGGCTGAAATGCGTGGGCTACGAACCGGCCATGGCAAATTTGGCAGCGTTGCAGTGACAGCATACGGTTCTCGAAAAATCTCACCAGCGTCCACGCACGGGTCAGTGACAGCACCGCTGGTTCTGACGGTAACGGCGGAAGCTGCTCCAAATACAAAGCATAGGCTTTGGTGATTGCTTGTATGGCACTTACATCAGCGTGCGCTATCAGATATTGATGAATCGTCAAAAACACCGATGCATGAATATTTGGTTGCCAGCTGACAAACCAATCTGTTGAAAATGGCAGCATACCCTTGGGCGGCGATGTGCCACGCTGCTGTTTATACAACTTTATCAAACGCTCGCGCGACAGCGATGTCTCAGATTCCAGTAATTGGAGACGAGCACCCAAGCGAATCAATTCAGTAGCCAACAATACTTGTTGCGCATCGTCGTATACACGCCGGGTAGCCATCATGCTTCAGCGTGCTGTCTTATGTAATTGCTCAGCCGGCTCTACCGGCTGCGCCGCAAACAAAATACTGGCATGCGCCTGAACCAGAGTCCGGTCTTTGGAAAGATCGCCAAGTATTCCTGCGACAGTAGTATCCAGCCGCAAGCGCATCAGTAGCACATTGCTGGAGGCAAGACGAACAATCTGCGCGGGCGATAATGAATCGATCAAATCAGCCAGCTCTCTGCTGATGCCGAGCCGGTAAATTGCTGTCGCACGGTCTTGCCGCAGCATTTGCTGCGCAAGAATCAGGTAGGCGAGATTCGTATCACGGATACTCGATATCAGATCAGGCGTCGTCATCATAAGCATCGGCTAGTGCTACATACCGAATAGTTGTTTCAGTGACTGCATTGTGCCGGTGACATGCCTCACAGAAAATCAGCGTAACGCGATATTTTCTGTCTGACAGATGCTGCACTTTCTGTCGGTATCTGTCTTACCAAGCCGAGCAGGTAGGCGGGACCACCGCAGACAGTACTCTACGTACGACAAGATGGGGCCAATAACGCTACCGAAGTTTTAATTAGAGGCGACAGCTGTACCAATGCATTGCTGTTCGGAGCGAGAAAATCTGTTCAAATGTCGTAAGTGTCGCGCTCGCCTACAAGCACCTGCTCTACCAACTTACGCGTCAGGCTAGGTGCCAGCAGCTCAATGAAGGTGAAGACATAGCTACGCAAATATGCACCTTGCTTCAACGCGATACGCGACACATTCATGCCAAACAAATGCCCGGCCGGAATCGCTTTTAGGCTCGTATCACGCGTTGCGCTGTAGGCGAGCCCTGCAATGATGCCGATACCCATTCCCAGCTCGACATAGGTTTTAATAACATCGGCGTCAATCGCTTCTAACACCACGTCGGGTTTGAGCCCGCGTCGTGCGAAGGCTTGATCAATTTTGTTACGACCTGCGAATGCGGCGTCGTAGGTGATCAGCGGATAGCTCGCCAGATCTTCCAGCGTGATGGTTTTTTGCCTTGTAAGCGGATGTTCATTCGGCACGACGACCATGTGCTCCCACTGAAAACATGGCAGCGATACCAGGCCATCCACCTCGGCGATAGCTTCAGTGGCGATCGCCAGATCGGCTTGATTGTGCAGCACCATGTCAGCGACTTGTTTTGGGTTGCCTTGCAACAGCGACAGCCGCACTTTGGGGAATTTTTGCGAGAAGGTCTGCACCACCGGTGGCAACGAGTACCGCGCCTGGGTATGCGTAGTGGCGATGGTGAAGCTGCCGCTGTCTTGCGCGGCGAACTCCTTGCCGATGCGCTTTAAGGCTTCGACTTCTTGCAGGATGGTTTCGACCGCCCGCACCACTTGCCGGCCCGGCTCGGTCAGACCCCGAATGCGCTTGCCATGCCGGGCGAAGATGTCGACGCCCAGCTCTTCTTCCAGCTCAATGATGGCCTTCGAGACGCCGGGCTGCGAGGTGAACAGCGCCTTGGCCGCCTCGGTCAGGTTGAAGTTTTGCCGAACGGCTTCGCGTACAAAACGAAATTGGTGAAGATTCATAGTCTTTCTTACAAGTTCACGCCCTGGACCCCGGCCGCTTCCATCGTCATTCCGGCGCAGGCCGGAATCCAGAAAATTTATCAAAAGGCAACAAAGCCTATCGAATCGGCTTATATCCGAAATTTATATAAGCAAATGAATCTTGTGTCGTTGGGAATATAGCGGAAGTTTATTAGCATTCTGCCTTCTTCGCGCGTGGCTATATGACTTCTACTTATATTGTGTCCGGATTTGCCGTCGGCCTGCTGGTGGGGCTGACCGGTGTTGGCGGTGGCTCCCTGATGACCCCGCTGCTGACGCTATTGTTTGGTATTAACCCGACGGTCGCTGTCGGCACAGACTTGGCCTTTGCCTCGATCACCAAGAGCGCCGGTACCTTGGCGCACCGCGTCCGCAATACCGTGCATTGGGACATCGTGAAGCGGCTGTGCATTGGCGCCCTGCCCGCTGCATTGCTGACTACGCTCGCCCTGAAGTACTTCGGCGCCCTTGAGCAGCACATCACACAAATCATTCGCTATACGATTGCTTTCTCAGTCTTGCTGACTGCGATCGCGATTATTTTCCGTGGCCGCATGCAGGCATGGATGACCGCACACCCTGAGCGGCAACTGCACGGCAAAGCACAGGTAATTGCTACGGTAATCGCAGGCGCCGCGATCGGCACCTTGGTGACCGTATCATCAATCGGCGCGGGTGCAGTTGGCGCTACCGTATTAGTTTTGCTGTACCCCCATCTCAAACCTGCCGAAATCGCAGGTACCGACATTGCCTACGCCGTACCACTGACTGCGATTGCTGCGATTGGTCATTGGTGGCTCGGTTCGATCAACTGGGAATTACTTGGCATGCTGCTGATTGGCTCGGTGCCCGGCATAACGATAGGCTCGCTTGCTGCGCGCGCAGTGCCGGAAAAATTCTTACGCGGGCTGCTGGCAACCACCCTCACCGGGGTGGCGGCCAAGCTGGTGCTGTAAGCAATCTCTCGAAGGAAACGTATGTACCGCTACGACACCTATGACCACCAAATCGTGCAAGAGCGCGTTGCGCAGTTTCACGATCAGGTCAGACGACGACTCAGCGACGAGCTGACAGAAGATGAGTTTCGTCCGCTACGCTTGCAAAATGGTTTGTATATGCAGCGGCATGCTTACATGCTGCGCGTAGCGATTCCCTATGGATTGCTGTCGTCAAAGCAGCTGCGCATGTTGGCACACATCGCGCGCAAATATGATCGTGACTACGGCCACTTCACTACTCGCCAAAACATTCAATACAACTGGATCACCCTCGAGCAGACGCCGGATATTCTGGCGGATTTGGCCTCGGTTGAAATGCATGCTATCCAAACCTCTGGTAACTGCATCCGCAATATCACCTCAGATCAATTTGCCGGTGTTGCTGCAGATGAGTTACTTGACCCGCGCCCGTTCGCTGAAATTCTTCGTCAATGGAGTACCTTCCACCCCGAATTTGCTTACCTGCCGCGTAAATTCAAAATCGCCATCAATGCCGCAGCCGAAGACCGCGCCGTGGTGAAGGCACATGACATTGGCCTCAACCTGGTGCAAAACGATAACGGTGAGACGGGGTTTCAGGTACTGGTCGGTGGTGGTCTGGGTCGTACGCCCATCATCGGCAGCGTGATCCGCGAGTTTCTACCGTGGCAGCATTTGCTGAGCTATATCGAAGCGATCATGCGTGTGTATAACGAGTACGGTCGTCGCGATAATAAATACAAAGCGCGTATCAAGATTCTGGTGAAAGCCTTAGGCGTTGAAGAATTTACGCGGCAAGTCGAGCAAGAATGGCGCGATCTGCAAGATAGCCCCAGCACCATCACGGTTGATGAACTCAACCGGGTTGCCAGCTACTTCGAACCGCCCGTCTACGAGCATCTGCCGGATGCTGATCTTTTATTGGCGGAGCAGCGTCATGACAATAAGGGCTTCAGCAGCTGGATGAACCGCAATGTTCGCCCACACAAAAAGCAAGGCTACGCCATCGTCACACTCTCGCTGAAAAAAACCGGCGTACCCCCCGGTGACGCCACCAGCGCGCAAATGGATGTGGTCGCCGACATGGCCGATCGCTACAGCTTCGGTGAATTGCGTGTCACTCATGAGCAGAATCTGGTACTCGCAGATGTGAAGCAAACTGATTTATATGCGGTGTACACCGAAGCGAAAGCACACGGACTCGCAACCCCGAATATTGGTCTGCTGACGGATATGATCTGCTGCCCGGGTGGCGATTTCTGCTCACTGGCAAACGCAAAATCCATCCCGATCGCTGGCGCGATCGCAGAGCGATTCGACAATCTGGATTTTCAGCATGACATCGGCG
>SXGQ01330926.1_pt1 | contig 18667 bp, 19 predicted proteins | sample 3178371 | NCBI WGS metagenome assembly SXGQ01 (sample SAMN11356859, study PRJNA531348) | freshwater metagenome | isolation source: freshwater sample F1-20 | place: China: Fuxian Lake, Yuxi | collected 2017-12-25 | reverse complement strand
TTGCCGAAGAAGTCGCCAACGCTGCGGCCGCCGGCGCAACAGGCGGCAAGGCAATGGGTGCAGTAGTAAAGGCAGTTCGTGAGCGAGTTGGCGCAAGCGCCGATGGCGGCAAGATTGCCGCGCTCGTCAAGTCTGCACTCGGCTAATTACTTAAGGGCAACCGAAGCCATGCAGGTTGGCGCACTCTCGACATAGCCATGCGGGGCCGTCTGGCGTATTCCAACGAGTGGCGAGCGGCGATGAACACGATCCGCAAGGTGGATTGTCTTGCTTGGTGCCCTCGATAGGAATCGAACCTACGACCTGCGGTTCCGGAAACCGACGCTCTATCCACTGAGCTACGAGGGCCACGCAGTGAAGGTTAGCGGCGAGCAGTTGTGCGCTTTTGTTTTGGCATTATTAATGCCATCTCCATAAACGGAGAATTGATCTAGGCAGAAGTAGCAACGCGCACCGAGGAAAGGTCGAGTTGGACGATGCCGTCCACTTCCCTGCATGTATAAACCGGCTGGCCTTGTTCCTTTACTGATTCCCACCCTGTTGAAAGGTCGAATGCCCATTGGTGCCCAGGGCAAACAAACTTTTCCTTAAATACCCTTCCCGTGTGCAGTTCTCTCTTTTTATGAACGCACTCGTTGTCGAATGCAAAAATTTGTTCGTTATGCAAGATCACCAAGATATTGAATTCTTCGTGTTTGGCCACGATTTTTTTCTTTTTGCGGATCTCTTCACTTGAGCAGATATCAATCCACATGTCTTAATCCGTGTCGTTTGCTTGCAGCCAGCGATTTTTGATTCGCTCGTCTACTTGGTTGGGGAGTGACTTATCAACGGCATTTGGGTTAAGAGGAGTTTGATCCTTGTCCCAGCTAATGGAAATATCGCCATTTACGTATGTCTGGCATGCAAGTCGCCAGCCCTGATCAAGGAGTTCACCCAGGCGGTCTCGTTCGCGCTTCCGTGGTGGGCTCAGGTTTGTTGCCCCTGATTCCACGAAAATCCGATCGGTTCCGCAATTACCACTGGCGCACTTGTAGGGAACCTCGCATTCATTGCGGATAGCAACGCGCAGCAGGTTTACATCGTCTCCGTCAGGAAAGTCGACGGTACGACCAGAGGTAATGAAGCGAATCGTAGGCACAGTTGTTCCACGGAAATCTACCGTGCGTCCTCAAAGTTTGAGAACTTATACTCCGAGTAGATCGGGAGCGACGTATGTGTCAAACAGTGCTTTGGTATATGAGAATCGCATCTCTGCACCGGCACGAACAATGTCCAGACACTTTTGTTGCAACTCGGGAGTGTTCGCGTGTTCCAGAACGATCTGGTATCCACGCTCTCCGTGAACTTCGTCCGAAGTGATGTGGAGGTCGAAGAATTCGACTTCTTCCTCGGTGAAGCCGTACTTCTCGGTGAGTGGTGGCAATTGCTTGCGGTAGATGCTTGGGACTTGAGATTCGAGACCAACGACGAGTGCTGCAGTTGCAACTGCGAAATGCTCGCGCATTGCTACGGCATAGCACCATCCCTGCAAGCCGCGTGTAACTGCGTTCATGTTGCTTGGGTCATGAATTCGCTCTTTTGTGGTTCCGCATGCTTCTGCGAAGCGAATCAGCAAGTCTGTGTGGCGGATGTCTGAAAGCTCTTCTTCGTACATGTTTTGCAAGAGGAAGTCTTTTGCATCTGTTGCGTAGTCAGGGGTGTTCGCATAGATGTAGCCCAAGTAGTCGGCAAATGGTCCGACGTAGTGGTAATGATTTTCTGCCCAACGAGCAAAATGATGGCGCTGAAGTTCTCCGTTAGCCCATGCTTGGCTGAACGATGCATTCTTTGCTTCGCGACCTTTGATCGCATCTTCTAAAGCGGCACGGAATTCATCTTTATTGAGTAACTTTGGCATTGCTCGACTCCCATCGATTTGCGGTTAAGTTATGTACTTGCCGTATATTGTATACAAGAAAGCTGCACAATGCAAATGAGCACAACTGAGCAAGTTTGGGCCGAACAAGTGACCGCCCGAAGCGACCGGGGAGTGGCGTGTGCGGCCGCGCCAGTAGCGGCACAGTTTGGTGCCCAAATATTGCGGAGTGGGGGAAATGCCTTTGATGCGGTCGTAACGATGGCATTGGCGGAAACGGTTCTTCTCCCTCCTAAATGCGGACTTGGCGGCGATGTTGTGGCTTTGGTCTGGCAGGCCGGCAAGACCGAACCAGAGACTTTGATTGCCGTAGGGGGTGCTTCAAAAGCGCTTTCCTCAATCGCAAAGTCAGGGGAATGGTCGGATGTCGGGCCCAACTCTGTCGGACCACCGGCTGCCGCGGCCGGGTATGCGGCGCTTGCTGAAAGAGCAAAGTTTTCTCGAGAAGTGCTCGCCGCCCCAGCAATTGATTTAGCAGACAATGGATTTTCATGGTCCGCCGTTTGCAACGATTTATCTCAACAAGCAAAAGATCTGGTCACAAAATTTAATTCCAGTGGTTCCGTGTATTTTCCGGGAGGTCAACCAATTGCGACGGGCGAACATGTCAAATTGCCGGGGCTAGCAGCGGCAATAAGGGAATTTGTTGTAAGAGGGGCTGACTTGCTTGAGGGTGATGTGGGCATCGAAATAGTGCGCACGGTTCAACATCATGGGGGCCAATTAACTCTTGAAGATTTTGCTTGGGCAAAAGCAGATTGGACACCGTGCATTCACGAGAAATTGCACGGATTAGACATTTGGACTACATCGCAGCCGACTTTCGGAGTCACGTTGTTGAATGCCTTTAAGAGAACGAAAGATGTGCGAAGTGCTGGTTCGCAGTACCTTGCCTTCATTGAAGCAAACAATGAAGCAACGATGTCGCTCGGAGATATTAGCGGGACGTCAATCGTGAGTGCCGTGGATTCGTCTGGAACGGCGGTTGTTTTGATTCACTCCAATTCCTATCCACGCTTCGGCAGCGGGCTCATTGTTTCAAAGTATGACCTTGTGTTGGCGAATAGATCAGGCAGAGGGTTTAACACGGAGCCTGGTCATCCAAACTTTCCAATAGAGGGCCGTCGGCCAAGCACGACATTGCACGCTTGGGGAGTAAGTGCACAAAACGATGAACTGCGATATGTGGGCGGAACCCCTGGTGGCGTGAATCAAGTGCCTTGGAACTTGCAGTCTCTTAGCCAGTTAGCGGCTGGAGAAGCTGAACCTGGCCGAATAGTTACCGCACCTAGGTGGGATTGGAATCCCAAGGACGACACCGTTCGACTTGAGGAGGGTATGAGCGATGAAAATGCTGCTGCTCTCGCTGCTGCCGCGCCTTCATCCAAGAAAATCTCCTCGTTGGCTATGCGCTCAGCCCAACAAGTAATCAAATACGGCGTCGCCGACGATCGACGTATCGTTGGTGCTGCCGACCCGCGAACCGTTGGTTTGGCGCTAGGAGTGTAATGAGATGAGCGCTTACGCAGTCTTCGAAGTTCGACCTAATCCTGAAGCAACCGACGAACAGTTGCGAAATTACGACACATATAAAACGTTGGTTCCAAATCTCATTGCAAAGTTTGGCGGAACTTATGTCATCCGTGGCGGTTCTGCGGTTGGATTAGTTGGCAGTCAACCTGCGCCGCGATGGCACATTATTGAGTTTCCTGATCAAGAATCTGCGCAGTCGTTTTGGAACTCAACTGAATATAAAGCAATTAAGCATTTGCGCGATGGCGCAGCAGAGGTTCGCGCAGTTGTAATCACTGCTTAGGTTCTCTACAGACCCAGAGAAGACTCAAGGGCGTAAAGACTGCTAGCGCAAGGATGAGTCTTAAACCAAAAAGCTCTCCGAAGAGACCAATAAGAACGCCAGCGGTTGCCCCCATTGCGATTTGCAGTGACCTAAATGCTCCGAGCGTTACTCCGTCTCGGCCGAATTTTTCAACTGCAAGCATGTTCGCGATTGGTCCGAGCGAAGAAACAGTTCCAGCGAATACTGCTGCGCAAAAGTAAGTAAGCAGTCCACCGGGAAGAAGTACCCAAGCTATTCCGGTGACGAAAAGTGCGATGCCAGTCCATCGAGCACTGGCAAATGGGCCGATGCGGTCTGAGCTGGAGCCGGAAACCAATTTGGCGACAATGGAAATGATGCGTCCAATGCCCAAAATCGCCGCTGCCTTAGCGGTGCTGATTCCCCATTCCTGAACTGCGTAAGTAGTCATAAACGAAATGCTTCCGTATTGAGAGATTGTTCCTATTCCACCTACCAATGTTGGGTTGCTGAGGCTGAGTCGAAGTGCCTCTCGGCCACTTTTCGTAGATTTGGCGATACTCGGAAGTTTTGTGAAAAAGGTGCTGACGAGCGCCAGCAAACTCAATGTCGCGGAGGCCACAAAAGCAGATCTCCAACCGATTTGTGCACCGAGTGTTCCAAGGGCTGCCGAAGCGGTAAGACCAAGTGAATAAGCGACACCGTAAATGCCCATGACAAATCCTCGCCGAGATGTTCCGCCAGCAACTCCGGCCATCTGTAAGCCAGCGGGGAAAAACAAGCCTGCCCCTGCTCCAAGGAAGATTTGCGAGGTTGCGAGTTGTGCAAACGAATGTGAAGTTGCAGCAATGATTGCACCGAGACAACTTAAGAGCGATGCGAGTGCAATGGTCCGGCGCGCGCCGACTCGTGCAAGGGTCAGACCGCCAATCAAGTTCATTAATGCGATGCTTGCAGCGAGAAGTCCGAACGCAATTCCTCCGTCTACTTCCGAAAGCCCAAATTCCGAAATAGCATCAGGGAAGATTGGTCCGAGAACTTGTTCGCCAATTGTCGCCGCAACGTAGCTTCCGCAAATAATCGACAACAACACCCAATTGGGTTTTTCTTGGTGGCTGCGATCGGGAAGCACTGAGGTGGACATAACCTTGTATACAGTATTCACTTCAAAGCAGTTTCGTTGCAGAGAAGGGCGGGGGAAATGTCAGTTCCACATATTGATGACATTGCGGTAGATCGTCTTCTGAACCTTTCCTCGATTTATGGTGCAGTGAGTGCGGCGCTAAAGGATTGGGGAAATGGCGAGGCTGCCAACACCATCCGAGTGCGGGCATCTGCAAAAGGTCAAATGGCAAGTGCGATGGCTGCCGTTGCTCCGCCGTACTCTGGCGGAAAGGTCTATGCAACCAAAGATGGTGTATTTACGTTTTTGAATGTGCTGTTTGATGATCAAGGAAATCTCTTATGCACGCTTGATGGTGATGTGCTGACAAGGTTGAGGACACCAGTTTTGTGTCAGATCGCAATCGAGAAATTTGCACCTGAAAATGCCAACAAAGGTGCAATTATTGGCGCCGGTCGACAAGGTCGCCTTCACCTCGAAATGCTGATTGATTCGGTGAAAACGCTCAAATCAATAAAGATTTACGATCCACGTAAAGAAGCAGCGCAAGCACTTGCAGACCTAGCAAATTCTCGTGCAATTGAAGCCCAAATCGCCGAGACTCCGAGTGCTGCAATTGATGGTGCCCAAATTGTTGTCACGCTCACTCCCGCCACCGAACCACTATTTGAAGCAGAAGCGGTTCATTCCGAAGCACTTATTTGTGCGGTTGGCTCAACGAAATATGACAAATGCGAACTTCCTTCTAAATTGATGGCTCGCGCAGTATCTGTAGTGTGCGACGATGTTGAGGGATCAAAGATTGAATGCGGCGATCTCATTCGAGCCGTAGACGAAGGATTCTTTCGATGGGAAGACGCAATTGAATTCAAAGATGTTTGCGCAGACAAAGTCAGAACTTCTCGGGCAAACAACTCCATTGTGGTTTTTGAAACTCAAGGATTAGCGTTGCAAGATGTTGCAGCTGCGGGTGTCGCTTGGGAGAAGTTCAAGAGAGAAATAAGTAACTAGTACAAAACTGTTAGTGAAAAAACTATTGGATATAAAACGACGGGATGGAAACTCATGCTAAATAAGAAAACACTTTCGCTTGAAGAAGCAGAATTGATTGTGAACGCCGCATTGGCAAAATCAAAGGAACTCGGAATTGGATCCGTAATTTGCGTGTGCGACTCAAGTGGCTGGCCAATCGTGGTTAAGCGACCAGACAACGGAAAATCGACAAGCGTCGAAATAGCAATTAACAAAGCGTTTACTGCTGCCTGTCATCGACGACCAACGCACACATATACGAATGCACAGTCTGGCCAAGAAGCCTTTGGAATCATGAATATGCATGGTGGACGATTCGCAATTTTCGTTGGTGGTTGGCCTATAGAAGTAGACGGAGAAGTGGTCGGTGGCATAGGTGTTTCTGGAGGACACACGAAAGAAGACATTGCCTGCTGCAAGGCAGGAATTACTGCCTTGCTCGATTCGATGGGTATTGTTGCGGATTTCTCAAAATGGGACAATTGGCAGCCGCCAGCGACTAAATAGTTGTATTACTTTGTTGAAAGGTACTTCTGGTGAGTGAAGTAAAAGTTGATAATCGCATAGGTGGAGCAATCGTTCCAGCAAAGAGCGGGAAGGTGTTCGAGCGACGCAATCCGGCCGATGCTAGAGAGGTCGTATCAATCGCACCAGATAGCGATGACGCTGATGTAAAGGCTGCGATAGACGCAGCTTGTGAAGCGTCATTGCAGTGGGGTAGAACAACTCCAACTCAGCGAGCAAACATTCTCTCAAAGGCCTCCGGAATTCTTGATGGGAAAGTCGAGACGCTTGTTGCCGGCATGGTGAAAGAGCAGGGGAAACTTGCCGCCGATGCCCGCAACGAATGTTCGCGAACTCCTAAGAACCTGGAGCTGTATGCAACCGAGGCATATCGGCTCTCTGGCGCTACGTTCCCGAGCGATGACACCCCACTTGTTTATTCGGTTCGCGGCCCTGTAGGCGTCGTCGGTGTAATTACTCCATGGAATTTCCCGCTCAATTTGGCGAGTAGAAAAATTGGTCCTGCGTTAGCAGCAGGGAATGCGGTTGTCTTTAAACCCTCGCCACTCGCGCCATTGATGAGTGATCATCTCGCATCTTCATTTGAGGAAGCAGGCCTGCCGGCTGGAGTGCTCAATGTTGTGCACGGTTTTGCCGCAGGGGCGCCTTTGGTTGCGGACAAAAGAGTAAACGCAATTACTTTCACCGGATCTAATGCAACTGGTGAGAAAATTCACCGCGAGATTGGCATCGGAAGACGTGTTCAATTGGAACTTGGTGGCAAAAACCCTGTTCTAGTTTTGGACGATGCAGATATCGACTTGGCAGTCAATGTTGTCATGCGTTCAAGTTTTTCGCTTGCTGGACAAGCATGCACGGGGGCAGGACGAATCATTGTTGCAAAAAACATGTTTGATGTACTCCTTGAAAAAGTCCTGAAGGAAATGAAAAAAATTGTGCTGGGTCCCGGAAACGCTCCCGAGTCAACCATGGGGCCATTGGTTGACGGTGTTGCAGTTGCATCCATGGAATCTGCAATTGCAGCGGGAGTAAAGGACGGAGTCGAGATCGCAATTGGTGGACGCCGGTCTGCGGCAGGCGAGTTACAACATGGGTTTTTCTTTGAACCAACTATTTTGTTAGGTGCAAAACGTAATTCAAGTGTTGTTCAAAACGAAATCTTCGGCCCTGTTGTCACATTCGAATCAGTCGAAGATATCGATGAGGCGATCAATTCAGCGAATGATGTTTCGTATGGACTTTCAGCGTCAATTTGCACACAGAGTATTTCCAAGGCTCAGCATTGTGCTCAGTTAGTGGAAGCTGGAATGGTGCGAATTAATCGGCCAACAGTCGGCGCTGCATTTAATGCACCATTCGGAGGCATTAAACAGTCGGGTACTGCAACGCACAAAGAACAATATGGTCCAACCGTCATGGACTTCTATACGTTGCAACGAACTATCTGGATGGGGAGCTGATCAGTTATGGATTTGGGATTGCAAAATGCGAAAGCCCTGGTTTTTGGCTCGTCTTCCGGTTTGGGCAAAGAGGTTGCGTGCGTCTTGGTCGAAGAAGGGGCGAAGGTTGCTCTTACAAGTCGGGATGGTCAGCGTTGTGAGGATGCCCGTCGTGAAGTGGGCGGGCACGCATGCATCATCGGGGATCTGACAACGCCTGGTTCGGCAGCTGCGATGGTCGAATCGGCTGCAGAGCAACTGGGTGGTCTTGATGTTGTAATCGTGAATACAGGTGGTGGAAAGCCGGGCGGAATTCTTGACACTTCGGGTTTCGATGATGCCGCGTTTAACTCGATGTTGCGCCCAGCATTAGAAATTGCTCGATCTGCCAGCGCACACCTTCGTTCGGGCACGCAGAGTCGCCTCGTATTCCTCACTGCTCGCTCGGTTGTAGAAGCCACTCCCGATTTGGCGCTTTCATCAGTTTTCAGAAGCGGTGTTACAGCAGCAGCCCGGTCTCTCGCTCTCGAACTTGCACCATTTGTGAATGTGAATGTCGTTGTGACGGGCCAATTTGAAACACCTGCACTTTCAAGATTTGAGGAAGCTTTAGCAGCGAGTTCGGGGATGTCGCTGGATGAAGTTCGAGCCCACCACGTTGAGGCCATTCCCCTCAGGCGAGTTGGCACCGCTCGCGAGTTTGCGAATGTTGTTGCATTTCTCTGCTCACGTGCAAGCAGCTTTGTTACAGGTTCAGTCGTTCGAGTTGACGGTGGATCTGTAAAAGGCTTTTAACTTATTCAGACAGCTGGTTGCTGATAGGCCGCCCACGCTCTGGTTATGTGGTCATGAGCAGCTGCCTTGGCAGCGTTTGGATCCATTTGTTCAATCGCATCAACAATCCGAAGGTGTTCTTTCCATGAATCGGTTGATCGCTCAATGATTCGACGAGAGTAAACCCATTGAATGATGTTCGATAATCGATTTAATGTCTCAGTCAAATAATCGTTATCCGCAGTGTCAGCCAAAAGATTGTGGAATCGGGTGTTAAAAGCTGGAAGCTGATTAACATTTCCGGCAAGAGCTGCGGCCAACCCGCGGTCTGCTGTTTCACGAAGATCCCGCAGGTTTTCATCCGTTCGACGTTCGGCGGCAAGCGAAGCAACTTGTCCCTCCAGCAACAGACGTACCTCAAATAGATCGTTAGCTTGCTTCGCGCTCATTTGAGTAACGAATGTTCCCTTTCGAGGAATGATGTTGATGAAACCTTCTGTTGCCAAAAGCAGAAGAGCCTCTCTGATCATGCTTCTCGAAACGCCGAATGCCAGAGCTAGATCGTCGGCAATTAGCCGTTCGCCCGGCTTCAACTGATTGATCAAAATCTGATCTCGAAGACGCTCAGTGATGGTTTGCCCGAGAGAACGGTGATCGAGACCGACGGAAAGCCAATAGTCGTCAGGCATTTGCACCATGGTGTCAGATTTGACCTTATTCATGAGTCTGCTTATTGTATACCGTTAACCACCATTCATTCGGATCGTGGCACCACTAGCGAAATGGGGAAAAATGCGCAAAAAATTAAAACTTGCGTCGCTATTTATTGCAGCTGGTCTTGTACTTGCAGCATGCGGTAGCGGCGAAGAATCGGGGGATGCAACTTCGGAAGAGTCAACGGTCTCAGCCGAAATTGTAATTGCACTTGGTTCTGAACCAACCAGTCTTGATCCACAACTTGTCGATGACGGCGGAGAACGTGCGATTAACGACAATATTTATGAAACATTGCTGGTTCGCGATGCGGACGGCAACATCGGGCCTGGACTTGCAGCAGATATGCCGACACAAATTGACGACACCACATGGGAATTTAAACTTCGTGAAGGGATTACCTTCCACGACGGTTCACCATTTGATGCCGAAAGCGTTGTGGCGACTGTCGAGCGCATGGTCAAGCTAGTTGCAGATGGAAAGACTCAAAATGATGGTTTCTTCAAGAGTCTCACGGGCGCAACTGCAGTAGACGCAACAACAGTTCAAATCACAACGGCTGCTCGCGATGGCGTGGTTCCTGCCCGTATGTATTGGTTGAAAATGTTGCCCGCATCAGCAAAAGATGTAGCCGATTTGTCGGATGCACCTAACGGCACTGGACCATACAAGTTTGATTCTCGCTCAGTGGGTGTCAACATTGTCTTGACTGCAAATGATTCATACTGGGGCGATAAGGCCAATGTTTCAAAAGTAACTTTTGAATTCATATCTGACTCCGCAACTCGACTTGCAGGATTGACCTCGGGCAAGTACGACGTAATTACCAACTTGAACCCACAAGACGCAGCATCTGCGCCAGTGGTTGCAACAGCTCAAGGCCAAGAACACCCAGTGTTGATCTTGGATGCTGACGAGGGAATTACTAAGGACTTGCGAGTTCGACAAGCACTTAACCACGCAGTAGACAAGCAGACGATTGCTGACACACTGTTCGGTGGTTACGGCGTTGTTGACGCTGGCCAGTTGCTGAGCCCTTCAATTCTTGGATTCAATAGCACACTTAGTGCATACCCATACGATGTTGAAAAGGCGAAAGCGCTGCTTGAAGAAGCAGGTGCTACTGGCGCTGAAATACAACTCGTTGGCGAATCTGGACGCTGGTTGAAGGACAAAGAGCTTCTTGAGGCAGTGGCCGGTTATTGGACTGCTGCAGGATTGAAGGTCAATCTTGAAATCCTCGAATTCGGTGCATACCTTGACGTACTTTTCGATCGCGAAAATCGTGCTGACTCGGTATACGTATCGTCGTCGAACGACATTCTCGATGCAGACCGTCAGTTGTCGACCTACTACCAGGCAGGTGGAATTGGTTCCTCGAACTCGAATGAGGCTTTGAAGAAGCTCATTGACGATGGTCGTTCAGAACTCGACGCCACAAAACGAGGCGAGATCTACAACGAAGCAGTCAAGATTGCTTATGACGAGGCCTACTTTGTGTGGATTATCAACAACCAGGACATCTATGGCCTCAGCACACGCTTGGCTTGGACTCCACGAGTTGACTCCAAACTCCTCGTAAAGGAAATGACTGTCAACTGATGGTTCTTTCCTAAGACTGAACTAAGAGCGGCAGAAGGGAATGATCCGGTACTTAATCGGTCGAATTGGCCAAGGCCTAGTTGTGATAGTTGGTGTCACAATTTCGGTCTTCGTCACAACTCGGCTAATTGGAGACCCGGTGAACTTCATTCTGCCGCTCTCTGCTTCTTTAGAGCAGCGAGCAAGACTGAGAAGTGATCTTGGTTTTGATCGACCTATTGTGAACCAATTTTTTGATTATTTAGGTGATGTAATACGTTTAGATTTCGGCACCTCGGCCAAATTCACTAATCGCGACACTCTTTCAGTCGTTTTCGATTTTCTTCCACGTACGTTGCAACTTGTCGCAATGGGGATGTTGATTGCTTTAAGTATTTCATTGCTACTGGGAATGCTGGCGGCCATCAAACCTGGCCGAATCTCCGACAAGCTTCTTGTAACGATGAGTTTGGCGGGGCTTTCTATGCCGCAATTTTTTTTAGGACAGGTCCTCATCATTATTTTTAGCGTCAAACTCGGGCTTGTAAATATCGGACCGGGACCTTGGACCCACCTGTTATTGCCCAGCCTGACCCTCGCATTGCCTGCGATTGGCCGTTTAGCAATGACGGTGAGATCCGCGATGATCGATGAGTTGAACTCACAATATGTGAAGGCAGCAAAAGCAAAGGGCTTGCCTCTGAAGCGAGTAGTGGCGGTGCATGCATTGCGAAACGCATTGATTCCATTTGTGACACTTGCAGGATGGGAATTAATACGTGCTTTGGCCGGTTTTACGGTCGTTGTCGAAGGCGTATTCGGAGTTAATGGCCTCGGAAGTCTTGCAATTCTTGCCATTCGCGAACGCGATTTTTTCCTTCTGCAGACCATTGTTTTAGTGGTTTCAATATTTGTTGTTGTCATCAACATCGCTATTGATTTCGTTTATAAGTTCATTGATCCAAGAGTGAGAATTTCATGAGCAATTCAATGTCCAATGATGAATTTTCTGCACGCGCTCGTGAGACAGATGATGCTGTGAAACAAGAGGGGTCACTTTCGGGGCGCCCGTTTGAGGTGCGTTCAGCTGGGGGCGGTTTGTTCAGGGGTTTGCTTTCGGACAAGAGCGGTATCTTTGGCTTACTTGTCTTAATTATTCTTGGACTGACCGCGATTTTCGCCCCGTTTCTCGCACCGTATGGGCCGGCTGAAGGAACTCTTTCATCTGCCGACTTGCCACCTTTTTGGTCCGATGGTGGTAGCTGGTCTTTTGTGTTGGGCACAGATTTGCAGGGTTATGACATGTTGTCGCGCCTGATTTACGGGCTGCGAACAACCTTGTTCATAAGTTCGATGGTCGTAGTCATTGCAGGCAGCGTGGGCATCACGCTTGGTTTAATTTCGGGCTATATCGGAGGCCGCACCGATCGATGGATTAGCGGATGGACAGACGTTCAGGTTGCGTTTCCAGGTCTATTGATTGCCATGATCATGATTGCCGTATTAGGTGGAAGCACCTGGACGTTGATATTTGTGCTTTCATTCAACGGTTGGATGGTGTATGCACGCATGACGCGTGGTGTCGTGATGTCGGTGAAACAGGAGGCTTATGTAGAAGCCGCTGAACTGATCGGCGCAAAGACCACTCGGATCATGTTTAAACACATCCTTCCGAACTTGACTTCGGCGTTGCTAACGCTTGGAGTGCTCGAATTTGCGCGAATTGTTCTTGCCGAAGCAACGCTTTCGTTTCTCGGTTTAGGTTTGCAGTTTCCTGATGTTTCGTTAGGCGTCGTTGCGAATATGGGTCGAGATGCCATTTTTTCCGACCCACGTTTGTCGGTAATTCCGGGCATTGTGGTTTCGGCGTTGGTGTTGGCCATGAATTTTGTTGCGTCATGGTTGAGGGTTGCACTGGATCCTCGCGAACGTGACAAGAGATTTGCTTCACGTGCTGTGGCGGGTATGTAATGAATGAGTCGTCAACAGATCGGAAATTGCTTCAAGTCGACGGCCTCACCGTGGATTTCTTCACACAGGCGGGAACGGTTCACGCGGTACGTGCAGCCTCATTTCATGTAAATAAGGGTGAAACTCTCGGAATCGTTGGTGAGTCGGGATCGGGCAAAAGCGTTACTGCTCAAGCCATCCTCGGCCTCACCGAACTCCCAGGCAAGGTGGTGGCCGGACAGGTTCAATGGAGGGGCGAGCAAATCATTGGGGACGACCCGGCCGCACCGAAACGTATTGCCAAAATACGCGGACGAGAAATCTCAATGATCTTTCAAGATCCTATGACCTCGTTAAATCCTGTGTTGACGGTTGGTGATCAAATCGCCGAAGTCGCTCGCCATCATTTGAAGTACAACAAACAAAAAGCTCGCGAGCGAGCTATCGAATTACTTGATCTAGTTGGCATCTCCAATCCTCGTGGACGTGTCGATCAATATCCTTTTGAGTTGTCGGGAGGTATGCGACAAAGAGTCCTTATTGCCTCGGCATTGGCATGCGAACCTGCGTTGTTGATTGCAGATGAACCGACAACCGCATTGGATGTAACTATCCAGGCCCAGATTCTTGATCTGATTGCGGAATTACAACGGCAGCTTGAAATTTCTGTTGTTTTGATTACCCATGATCTGGGCGTAGTGGCTGGAGTTTGTGATCGAGTGCTTGTCATGTATTCGGGAAGAATTGTGGAAGAGGCGAACATTTACGACCTGTACGCAAAGCCACAGCACCCTTATGCTCAAGGCTTATTGCGGTCTACGCCTCATTTTGAAATCGATGTAGAGCGTCTTGAGCTCATTTCGGGATCTCCTCCCGACATGAAGATTGAAGTTGCTGGATGTTCATTTGCTCCGCGTTGCAAGGAAGTAACTAGTCGGTGCCAAAGCGAGCGTCCGACTTTGCAAATGCTTGGAAATGGACAGGTTGCATGTTGGAACCCACTGAAGATGACGCAATGACACAGGCCCCGCTCGTACACGTCGAAAATCTGTCGGTTCGATTTCCTGTTGGCCAGACTGGCTTGTTTCGAGACAATCGCAAGTTGGTTCATGCAGTCGAGAACGTGAGTTTTGATATTGCTCCTGGCGAGACGCTTGGCTTGGTCGGCGAGTCAGGATCTGGAAAAAGCACAACCGGCCGTGCAATCTTGGGCAGTGCTCCTATGACTTCAGGCAAAGTTGTTTTTGACGGCAAAGAGATTTCCTCTTCGTCTAAGTCAGAAATTAGAGAAATGCGTCGACAGATGCAATTGGTTTTCCAAGACCCGTATTCTTCTCTAAACCCAAGAATGACGGTCGGGGAGATCGTCGCCGAGCCGCTAGTTGTGCATGGGCTGGCTAAATCAACTGAATCAGCTCGCGATGCAGTTGTAGCAATCTTGGAGCAATGCGGAATGCCGGCAGATGCGATAGACCGATTTCCATATGCATTTTCAGGCGGTCAACGTCAACGAGTTGGAATAGCACGCGCTCTTGCGCTTCGTCCGAAATTCATCATTGCTGATGAACCTGTGTCCGCTCTGGACGTATCGGTTAGAGCTCAAATCGTTAACTTGCTAAAAGATCTGCAAATAGAAATGGATGTTTCGTACCTCTTTATTGCCCACGATTTGTCGGTTGTTCGACATGTATCTCACAAGATTGGGATCATGTATTCGGGGTCTCTTGTTGAGTATGCGCCAGTAGATGCGGTTTATACAAGGCCGATTCACCCCTACACGGAAGCACTTCTTTCAAGTGTGCCTGTCCCAGACCCAGTGATTCAGCGATCAAGAATCCGAATACCACTCACAGGTGAAATACCGAATCCCATGTCTCCACCATCAGGTTGCAGGTTCCACACACGTTGCCCGATTGCCGAGACTCGCTGTCGGGTGGAGACCCCACAACTAGAAGAGAAATCACCAGGGCATTTCTCCGCTTGTTTTATCAAATCTTAGAGATGGGAAAATAATGTTTCTGAAGTACGCAGTGGTGGGTGTATTGGCCGGCTTCTTGTCCGGTCTATTCGGTGTAGGTGGGGGAATCTTGATCGTTCCAGGGCTACTTCTTGTCGCAAAAATGGAACAGAAGAACGCACATGGAACCTCGTTGGGAGCGACACTCCCAATTTCTGCCGCAAGCTTGCTTACCTATTGGAATCAAGGGAACGTGAATTGGGCAGTTGCTTTACCGCTTGCAATTGGCGCGGTTTTAGGAGCAATTTACGGAACTAAATTGCTTGTAACAATCAATAAGAAAACTTTGGCTTATTCGTTCTCGGCAATTCTTGTGGCTTCCGCCATTCGTTTGTTTCTCACCCCAGGTTCATCTGTGGAACATGCACTGACTTTTTGGTCTGTGGTACTACTTTTTGTGATCGGTGTAGTATCTGGTGTTTTGGCTGGCTTGCTCGGTGTCGGTGGTGGTGTGGTGATGGTGCCAGCCATGATGATTCTTTTGGGATTGCCTCCGGTGATCGCCAAAGGTACGTCGGTCGCGGTGATTATCCCTACAGCAATTACTGGAACTATTCGAAATCGTTCAAATAAGAATGTCAATCTGCAAGCAGCTGCCTTTGTTGGTTGCACAGGAATAATCTCAGCCGTTGTCGGTGGATACCTTTCAGATGCCATTGCAGATTCTTTGTCAAATTTCCTTTTTGGTTTGTTGCTTATAATTGTCGCCCTGCGACTCTTTATCCAAACGATGCGACAGCCAAAAACTGCTGCGGTTCAAATGTGAGCGCACTACTTGACTCGGTATCAATTTCACTTTGGCAATATGTTTTAGCAATTTTAGTTGTCGCAGCTGGAGCAATGATTCAAGGGTCGCTCGGCTTTGGCCTTGGTCTAGTGTCGGCCCCCGCGCTTGCACTGATTGATGAAACTTTTATTCCCGGACCCTTGCTCCTCGTAGGCGTTGCAGTCACGCTGACAGTGTTTATCCGAGAGCGCGGAGCAGTTGACTGGAAGGGAATGAAGTGGGCAATATTCGGCCGAGTACTTGGCACAATCGTCGGAGGTTGGGCGGTAATTGCATTTTCAAAGGATGCGGTAATCGTCTTGGTCGCAGTTCTGGTTCTCGCTGGTGTACTGATGACTTCAATTGGCTGGAAGATAAAAACAAACCGGACAACTCTCTCTGCTGCAGGATTGGTTTCCGGGGTTATGGGTACATTGACATCGGTCGGTGGGCCGCCTATGGCACTTGTATATCAACGAGAGACTGCACAGAAGCTGCGAGCCACACTTGCTGGTTTCTTTCTTGTAGGTGCGACCTTTTCGTTAATGGCTTTGGTTGTTAGCGGCGGTATGACCCGACAAGATTTCACGTTGGGATCATTTCTGTTGCCTGGATACGTGTTGGGCATGATTGCAAATCGCTGGGCTTCTAGATTTTTGGACAAGGGTTATTCGCGAGTTGCAGTTCTTACTTTTTCTGCACTTTCAAGCATCGTTTTGTTACTTGAAGTTTACTTTTAAGAAAATTTTTAAAGTTAGTTGAAACGACCTGGTGAAAATGTTGCAAATGAGATGTCAATTTCTTCAAATTTCTTAGGTAGGCGCAACTCATTAATCTCAGCCTGTAACAACTCTGATGCAGCGGGAGCAATTTTGATTCCCGACCCTCCCTGTCCTGAAAGCCAGTAAAAAGAGGGGCATTCTGAGTCTGCGCCGATAATTGGTAGGCGGTCATGTGCAAAGGTGCGCAATCCTGCCCAAGATTGAATGACGTGTCTGCTGTCCAGGTCAATGCATTCTTCTAAGCGATCTAAGGCGAGAGCAATGTCTTCTTGCTCGGGCTTGCAATCCTCTGCTGCACGTGGGGTTTCCTCAGAGAGAGAGAACAGAAGTCCACCAGACTCTGGTTCGAAATAGACCCGCGAACCAATGTCCATCGTCAGTGGCCAGATTGAGGTGTGTTCTGGAGCTTTTACAATTGCTGCGGTTCTTCGATATGCCCGGAGCGGGATTTCGGCTAGTCCTGATTTTTGTGCAATCTCCGCAGACCATGCACCTGCAGCGTTTATCAAGATATCTGCTTCAAAATTTCCATTGTTCGTCGTTATCTGCCACGTAGATGAAGCCCTTTGCAGGGCGGATTGAAATCTGGTGCCAAGAAGATGGTTGGCTCCCGATGTTTTTGATTGTCGAATGTACCCAGCAAGAACTTCAGCAACGTCAAGTGTTAAACAATCGGGTTCCCAGACTCCACCCGCTTGGATTACCTCGTCGCGAAGCTGCGGGAGGATCTGTTTGCACTGTTTTGGGTCAACACGGTGAGCAAGCGGAAGGCCTTCTGAATTTCTGGTAGTGAGTTCATTAAGAGCATCAGCATCATTGTCATCTCTGCCGATCCAAAGAAGCCCCTTCGGTGATGTCAACGAAATTTCCGTGAACCCTTGTGGAGGATCTATAAAAAACTGGCGACTCACCTCGGCTAGAGCGCATACCTCACGCAGGCCAGAAGTTGTGGACAGCGAAGCGGCCGATCTGCCTGTGGAATGGTAGCCAGCACTCGATTCGGTCTCAATGACGGTAACTGAGTGGGACTTGGAAAGAGCATGAGCAATAGATGCACCTGCGATACCTGTCCCAACAATTAGCGCACGAGGTTTCATTTACGTTATTTGGTTAATGATTTAAGGTCATTTGTAACTGACATCATGTGGTTGATGGTGCACTTTCTAGCAAGTTTCACATCACCTTCAGCGATCGCGCGGTAAATTTCTGTGTGCTCAGACCAACTGAGGACACCTCGACGATCTGCAAGACGAGAAAAGATCAGTTCGGTTTGGCTTCGCAATGGTTCAACTGTCGATTCGAGGTATCTGTTCCCTGCGGCCCGTTCGATTGCAAGGTGGAATTCTCTGTGGCAAGAAGATGCTGCAACTAAGTCGTTGTCGGCAGAGGCTTTCTTGCCTTTCTCGATGAGGCCCTTCATTTTGGTGATGTCCAAATCAGTGCGGTTTTTGGCCGCTAATTCTGCTGCGTAGGCCTCGATCACGCTGCGAAGCTCCAGGAGCTGAATGGCTTCGTTTGGCTCCAGGCCAGAGACGTAGGCACCTCTGCGCGCTTGTACTTCTACGAGGCCGGTTGCTTCTAGCGACCGAATTGCCTCACGAACTGGATTTCGCGAAACCCCCAACTTTTTGGCGAGATCGTCTTCGAGTAACCGTTCGCCAGGCTGCAAAGTGCCGGTCAAAATCATCTCTCGAATGGTGTCGGCAACTACTTGACGAAGTGGCAAGTGGTTGAACTTCAGGGGCACGCAAGCAAGAGTAGTGGGAAAGTAGATAATTCGGGTTGTTTGGAACGTTCCCGCAGTTAATTGTTCGTTGAAAATGGTGGCGGTCGGCAACAATAGAAGGACCATGGCCGATCCAGTTCTCACCGTTGCGGAGCGTTTGCGACCAACCTTCGCCAAGATTGCCGGTGGGCAAGAGAGCGACCCGGTAGTTCGCAGGAGCGACCGTGCCGATGCACAAGTAAACGGCTCGCTTGCGCTTGCCAAAGTGTTGGGCAAAACTCCGCGCGAAGTTGCGCAGATGGTGTTGGATGCCGCAGATCTTTCTGCGGTGTGCAGCGCCACCGAGATTGCCGGCCCTGGGTTTATCAACATCACGTTTTCAAATTCGTTTCTGGCCAGCGAACTAGCGGTTGCCGCGGCCGATTCGCGATTGGGTGTCCGACTGAGCCCAGCTCCGGAAGTTGTTGATATCGATTATTCGGCACCAAACGTGGCAAAAGAAAT
>SXGQ01154505.1_pt1 | contig 18669 bp, 34 predicted proteins | sample 3178371 | NCBI WGS metagenome assembly SXGQ01 (sample SAMN11356859, study PRJNA531348) | freshwater metagenome | isolation source: freshwater sample F1-20 | place: China: Fuxian Lake, Yuxi | collected 2017-12-25 | reverse complement strand
GGCCAGTCCATGGGCACCAGGTTGTCCCGCTTCCCTTCCTTCCCGCTTCCCGCTTTCCTTCCTTCCCGCCCCCTTCCTTCCTACCCGTACCCGTTCCCCAGGTTATCGGCATCGGACATTGGATGTCCTATCCTCCGGGGTGAGACAATGGATGTCCTATGCTCGCATACCTCATACCTGATTTCGGATTTTGGAATCTCGGAATCGCTTTCCGTGCCCGTGAACATTGGCCGGAACCGCTCCTCTCATGGTGCGGAAGATTCCCGCTTGACGCGGGGGAGGATGGTGCGGTAGGTTGGGTCCATCGCCGCATGGTGCGGTGGTAAAACTGAAAGGATTGTCCGATGAATGCTGTGATTCCTGCGCCGATTTACGCGGCGGACGTGGTTGGTCGGTGGACTCTGAGTGAGTCCGATGAGAAGCTGGTGCGGACGTTGTTGCGCGGTCATGCCGAGATGATGGCTCGGTATCATGGCGACCCGAAGGGTCGTGAGGAGCTGGCCGATGAGGCAGGGTACTGGGAGAAGGCGGCTCACCGTGTGTGGCGGGAGGCTGGCAATGCTGATCGCCCGACGAGGGAGATCATCATCCTGCTCACCCGTGAGAGTGGGGGTGAGCTGTGAGCGATCCCAACGACATGGTTACCACGAGTTTCCAGATGGAGTATCGTCTTCTTGTATTACTACAGAAGCGGGCTGAGGAGCTTGGTTTTCGGAGCTGGGGTGCGTATCTGCGTCATGTGGTGGACTATCATGTGATGCTTGTGGAGCCGGATCTGATGGGTGAGGGGGTGGGCCATGAGGTTTGAGGATTACGAGCTTATCCACAAGACGGATCTATTGATATTGAAGGATCAGATCAAGGATCTTGAGAGGAAGAACAAGGATCTCATTGACCTTGTTGATGTGAAGCGGCTCTGGCTTATCGATAAATCCGAGAAGCGGCTTTCCGACATACTAAGAGTGGGCCACCAGCTTGTTGATAGATCCGGTTGTACCTGTGTATCATCATCCTTCAAGTGTCCCAAGTGTCATGAGCTTGCGATCAAGTGGAAGGAAGTCGCTGGTGATCCGAAGGAGTAGGCCAATCTCCCCCTTCCGGTACCCCCCTAGGGGGGATCTCGCGGGGGGTCTGATAACCCCCTGATCCGCATCCCCCGGACCCTCCCCCTTCACCTCCCCCGAATCCCACCCCCGGAAACCCCATCCGGGGGCTTTTCGTTTCTGGCGCGTCCGGACCCGTTTCCTTACCCGCACCCACTTTCACCCCTCCGACGCACTGGCGACCCCTTCCCGCTCCAGCGCGGGGCATTCCAGCTTCCCGATCCAAACCCCCGAACCCGCTCGCGGGAGAAGAATTACTTCCAAATAGGGGAGCAGGAGCGACCGAGCGAGTGAGTGGGATAGTTCACTGTGTCGCCCCCCCTTGGGCAGGGTAGCCCAAGGAATGGGGGGGCGACACTCCCCTATTAAGAGGGGATAGTGGGTGTTGCCCTAGGGGGGAGTAAGTGTCCAATTAGGGGTGCCCCATTGGCCCCTGAGACCCCCCCTAAGGAGACCCCCCTAGTTGGATATGGGCCCGGTAGGCGGCGAGGAGTTTTCGGTGCTTGGTCTCCAGGGTCTCCAGCCTGATCTCCAGCCTCTCGATCCGCTCGGCATCGGTGTACCGGATCGTGCGGTTGTCGGCCCCATGCCATGCCCGGTCGATACGGTCGAATACAATGATACCTCGCTTGCGGAGTTCATTGAACACACGACTGGCCCGCTCCTTATCGCATTGCATCGCGCCCGCTATGTGATTTATCACTTCGCTCTGCTCCGGGTTCTTATCATGCTTGAGCTTTGGCATGCTCCCGAATCTGTCTCTGTATGTCATATCGAGTCCTTCCGCTTCCTATTTACATACGGCTTCTTTTCTTTGAGTTGTGCGCCGGTCATGATCATGGGGTTCCATTGTTCCCATTTGATGCCTGCGGTGCCGTGTTGGAGGTTGATGGAGGTGGCTGGGAGCCGTGCGCCGCGCTTGCAGAAGGCTAGCTGGAAGCGTCTGGGCTTGGACTGGCCTACCTCGTGGAGGACGGCGATCTCGCGGGCCCAGTTGGCGAGTTCGCTGGAGCCGAATCCTGCGTGGGCCAGTTCCATGGTGGTGAGTGGTTCGGCGTTCTCCTTGCGTTGGGGTTTGGAGATGTGGTGCATCCAGATCCAGACGACCTTGGTCTCGTGGAGGATGGGCTGGAGTTTGTTGCGGAGGAACACGCTGACTTCGCCTTGGTCGGAGAGATCGCCTCCGAAGTAGGAGAAGAGTGGGTCGGCGACGATGACATCGAGCTTGGATCGGTGGATGAAGCGGCGGGCGTAGGCGAGGAAGGAGTCTCCGGTGCGAACGGATTCGGTTCGGAACTCTAGCTGGGCCTGTAACCGCTTCATCTCATCGCCTGTCGTTTCCAGCCCTCTGGCGACCCCTTGGAACGCTTCTGCGAGGTCTCCCTTGTCGTTCTCTGCTTGGACGACGCCGATCTTGAGTGGTCGGACTGGGGTGATGCCGAAGAAGTCGAGGCCGAGAGCCCAGCGGATGACGATCTGCATCATGAGGGAAGATTTCCCGATGCCGGTGCCGCCGGACACGATCATGGAAGATCCACGGGTAAGCCAGCGGTTGCCGATGAGGTTGTCTGGATCGTTGGCTGGGTCGAAGTGGATGAGGTCTCGGACTGAGACGATGGTGGCTTGGTCTTCCTCGCTTTCGCGGTTGGTGAGCCAGTCTTCCCATGAGGCTGCGCCCAGGTTGGTGGCCAACAGTTTCTGTCGGGACTCACCGCGCCAGGCGCCGGGGAGGCGGGAGAAGCGGGATGGGTTCTTGTTCTTTGGATCGACGCCGGCGAGGGCTTTGTAGATCTCGTCGCGGCGAGTGTCCCATTCCTTTCGGGACGAGGCATCGACCCGGACCCATGCGTGGATGGATTTGCCGCCGGAATCGATGAGGACGCTGATGGGGAGGCCAGAGGATCGGAGGCGTTGTTCCTGTTCGGGCTTGGGGAGTTCGTCGAACTCGACGAGGACATGGCGGTATGCGCTGACGTCGTTGTCGCTGCCACTGTAGAGGTTTGGCTTGAACGGATTGATGCGAACGAAGACGCCATCGAGTCTGTCCTTTCGGAGGAGGATCGAATCTGGGTGATCGAATCGTTTGATCCATTCCTCGACGGTGAGGAAGGAGCCTGAGGTGATTGGCCTGCCGTCCTCTACTTGTTCGCAGATGGAGACGGTCTCGCCTTGGGCGAATGCTGCGGTGAGGAAGCGTTTGAACTCCGAGTCTGTCTCCAAGGGTTTGGCAGGCTTGAACACGACTCGTGAGAGGTCTGTGTGTTGAGTGCTGCCTGATGCATGGAGGAGGTGGCCGGCGGGTTTGTCGTGGGGTTTGGAGGCTGCGTCTCGGACTTTGTGGATGAGATCGCGGTCGCTCCATGGTGGTTGGCAGGAGCGGTTCCAGTCTGAGAGGAGGCTGAGGGCGTCGGTCTCAGAAAGGCCGAAGCCGTGGACGAGGCCCACGGCAGCGGTGTAGGTGGTTGAGTGGCCGTTCTGGCCGCTGACTGCTGGTGGTACTTTACTGAGCCATGCTGCTGCGCGTTGGAGTGGGTTCATTTCGTTGCTGGAACTTTGTGTGAAACTCTGAGGCGAGTCGGACGTAGGTGTTGTCTCCGCGTCTGTAGATGACGACTGGTGACTTCATCTCTCCGAGTCGGAACTGTGCGTGGCCGATCAGATGAACGATGACGGAGGGGTTTGATCGGTTGGTGTATTCGATGGAATCCATGTCGGGATAGGTTGCTTTCGGACCGCGTGTGAGATCCAGCCTCGTCTGATTCCTGCGGCGACGATTTCGGCTGAGTTGGCGAGGATGCGTCGGTTTTCCTCGGAGGCTGCGAGGCGTTCTGCCTCGGTCATGGGTTCTGGTTTCCGTGCGTCACGGAGGCGGGTACTGTACCATGGTTGGAGGTGTCGTGGGGTCTTCATGGTTTGGTGTGTAGGGAGCTGATTTCCGCCAGGACACAGTTGCAGTAGGTCCCTTTGGTTGCGGCGTTGCATCGAGGGTGATGCACAGGGTTGCTGAGGATGTGTTCGGAGAGGCGGGCTGTGAGCGAGACCAGGTGAACGAGACGCTGGGAAGCCTCGGCGCAGACGGCGTTGGGGGCTCCATCGGGTGTATCGAGTTCTGAGGAGATGATGTTCAGCGCGTTCACGAGGTCATGAGTGGATGATTGCATTGTATCGTTTCGGGTAGGTGAGGTTGCTAGGTGGCTGAGCATTGGCCCACTCGCAGAGGTCGAAGTAGGAGCGGATGCCGAAGTTCTTGGTCATGTTGGGGGTGATTCTTTGGAGGATGATGGCTTCTGCGACCTCCTGTTTGGTGGTTAGGTTGAGTGATTCGACGATCCTGATGTTTCTGGTGCTGAGTCCGAAGGTCCATTTGGACCTTTCGTTTTCCATGTGGATGTTTGAGTGGAGGATCTGGTGGATGCGTTGTCGTGAGACTCCGAGTTGTTGGCCGATGGCGTTCATGCTGAGTCCTTTGGCTCGGAGTTCTGAGGCGATCTTGATGGAGTCGTTGAGTTTCATTGGAGCGGAGTGATGACGGCGCGGTAGCGTTTGTTGGCTTTGTGGCATTGGACGCACAGGCCGGATTCCTTTTGGCATCCACATCCCAAGCAGTTGGCCAATTCGTGACATAGCTCTTTCCATTGATTATTTGTTTCGTTGTTTGTTTTTGACTGACCAGACGTAGTAGACGGAGACGTCGTGTTTCTTTGCGAGTTCGCGTGTGGTCCTGCCTGATTTGTCATTGAGGATTGCCTTGGTGATTTCCGGGTCGATCTTGCGACCGGGGTAGATGTGGGGTTTGGGTTTCGGTGGGTCTGGCATCACTTGGGTTCCCAGCATCTTGGCGATCTGGTCCTTGGTGAGCCCGATGGATTTGAGCGTTGAGTTCACGTTCGAGTTGTCGTGCGAAGTCTGGCCAGAGGGCTATTCTATCTTTGAGCCATGACTCGACGTAGGCGTCGGTTCTTGGAGTTGGAAGTAGAAGTTGTTCTGCCATGATGAGTTGAGTTCGTTGTAGGTGTTGTTCTTGATCTTCCAGGTGCGAGGGTTTCGTTTTGCGCCTGTGTGGGCGCAGACGATGAGGACGTCGAGGTCTTTGATGGGAGTGTTTCTGGATGGGTGATCGAGTGGTAGTTCGTTGAGTTTCATTTGGTTATCTCCCTGATCTGTTTGATTCGTTCTTTGGGTGAATTGTTCAGCAGGCATTCCATCCACCGGAATGAGTCGAGCGTTGCGAGGTGTTGATGCTTGGTCTTGTCCTCGTAGTTCTTGGCCTCTAGCAATCCGACAACTTTGATGCCGTCCTCTTTGCTTCTGTAGATGAACGCAACTCGGTTGACCTGCTCGTCGGTCATGTGCGGTAGTTGTTCGCGGCTCACAGCTCCTCCTCCTCTTGCCATTCCGCTAACCAGTTCGGTCTGGTTGTCTTCAGCCCCAGCTTGATTAGACTCTGGATTCGTTCATTGCGATTCCCTATCGTGTTGCGAAGGTATTCGTTCACAACCTTCAGCTCCTGGACTTCTTGCTCCAGCTTGGTGATTTGTTCTTGCATGGTGTGTTTGTCGTTCATGGTTGTTCCTCCCTTATTTTGACCCACTTGTTGACCGCATCAGCCCATCCACCGAAATAGTGGGATGCTTTGAGTGCGTCTCCGGCATCCTCCAGTCGTTGGATGCGAGCTTCTATCATCCGCACTTCCTCTGCGATTTTGCGAATCTCTGTTTTCCATCGAGCATCGCGGAGAGTCTCGTCTGCTAATTCAAGAAGTCGTTGTTCGACGCTCACGGCTTGGCCTCCTTGGCACTTCGTTTGCGCTCCCACCTGGCAAACGCCTTCCAGACGGGGTGCTTTTCGCCTGGGAATCGCTTCCTGTCGGTGCCGTCCGCGTTGAGGAATATCGGCCCGCCCCAGTTGGTGTAATCCCAGCGCCACTTTCTACCGCGCACCACGGCCTCACCGTAGCCGTCAGGGACTGTCAGGATGCACGGCAATCCACCCACCTCCATCCAGTGGTCCTTCACGGCTTGGCCTCCTTTGCTTTGCGGGCTTCGTTGATAATCCGTTTCAATTTTTCGGATTTCCATCGACCTGGAGACCACTCACTAGACTCATCCTTCGTTGCCTCTGCATACGGGAGCAGCGATTCAACAGCCTCCTCCAGCCGCTTGATGCGGTCCAGTAGCTTCGGAACCTCACGCTGAATAACTTCGCGTTGAGACTCACCCAATCTGCCACCAAGCATTGTCGCAATGGCGTTGGCGTTCCATTCGCGTTCGACCGCCAAAGCCGACTGCTTCCAGTCCTCCAGCAGATTATTCTGCTCTTGAAGTTCTCGTATCTTCGTGGCCTGTGCGTCCTTCAACCACTGGGTCTTGATCTGATCAAGCACCAGCGCGGCAGCCTCGGTAGGCTTGAGCCTGTCGCTGGTTGTCACTCGGCCATCAGGATGGATGGTCATGATTGCTTTAGGTGTTGATTCGCTGGACAGCGCGGGATTTCCAAAGACGCGCCATTTGATGTGTGTTTCTTTGCTCTGCTTCACGGCTTTGGCCTCCTTGTCCCATACTTTGACGGCCGCTTCTGCTCGCTCAATCCAACGAGAGTCATCACTTGATGTCCACCCAAGCTGGCCCGCACACTCGCGCAGCTCTTTGCCCACCTCCTCCAGCCGCTTGATCTTTGCGATTGCTTCCTCGTAGGCTAGCATGTTTGCAAGACTGTTTGCTGCTGCCTTGGTGCGGTTATCCTCTAGTTGTTTTATCTTGTCGTTCGCTGCGTTGAGTTCTCGTTCTAGTTCTCTTGCCATTTCGATTGGGACATGGTGCCAACCATGGCAGTTCTTTATTGCGCGATCCGTCCTCGGTGTATCGACCATTTTGTTGGCGTTACCATTATGGTTACTCATTTGACCTCCTCCCATTTTCCAATGGTGCGAAGGAAAGCCTCTGCGCGTTGGGCTGCGGTGGCATTTACCATACGCCAAATCCAATCTGAACTGTGAGTGAACCAATCATCAGGATCATTATGATTTATATCGCAGGTGATGTTGTTTAGGTGCTTAGTAAACTGCCACTGTTGATCATTATTCAGTGTGTCTACCGCCTCATGCATAGCATTGAGATCGTTGAGATAGGCCGGGAATCCGGCGGACCATACATTTTCTTGACTTATCCATCGCGGAAATTTCATGCGTCCAGACGGATCAACAGCCCTCCAAAATCCATCCTTATCCTCTTTGGCAGTCCACCCACATGCTTCTACTATGGCCTTGTGTTGTTGTTCTTGATTCATTTGACCTCCTTCCCATCCACCCAAGCCTGCATTACTTTGATAGCTTCTCTTGCTTGTTCTTTTGTCATATCTTTAGTCTTTCTTTTCTACAATAAAATCAAAGTTCGTTTGCCAACTATCGTTTAGTCTATTGTAGGTTTCCTTACCGATCTTCCACGTGCGTGGGTCGCGCTTGGATTTTGTGTGGCGACATTGAATGATTATGTTATCCATGTCTTTGAATGCTGTGTTCCGCGCCGGGTGATCGGGCGGAAGTTCGTGGAGTTTGAGGATCATGGTTTGGACTCTTTGGCTTTGCGCCACTCTTCTTTTCCAATAATGTAGATGTCGTTCTCTTCTACAATGTAATCTCCAGCCTCTTCCAGCTCCTTGATGCGCTTGTTCGCTGCATTCAGTTCGCGTTCGAGCTGGCGAGCCAAGTCTGCTTTACAGAAATCAGATCTTGAGTGAAACATAAAGAATGACTCGTCATCCGTCCTCGGTGTATCGCTCATTTTGTTAGTGTCGGCAATATGGCTCATTTGCATTTCTCCTTGTTGAGCAGTTCAAACAGCTCGTCTTTTACACGGTTCTTCAAAACACTCTCAAGCAATCCTCCATCGGAAGACATTCTGGACTGTTCAGATTTTGCGTCGATTGCCGCATCAATGTAATCCAATAGCTTGTTCAGTAGTTCTTCGCTCACGGCTTGGCCTCCTTCAATTTTCCTGTACTCAGATCAACGGCACCAAGCGCAATGGCGTTGAACAGATGAGCGTATCCACATTTGGAACACATCACCTGAATGAATGGAATGTGAGATGCGCCCTGAATCAACACTGCTGAGATTCCATCGTTGTATTCTGTCGTATCAATCACGGTTCCAATCTCAAGCTGTTGGCTATCGCAGAACAGGCACCGCATCTTTGCTGGAAGCGAATTGACCGCTTTTCTCAACGCCCTCTTGTGTCCTTCGGTGTAGTTCACGGCTTGGCCTCCTTCACCTTGCCGGTTTCCGGGTCAACGACGCCAAGTGATATGGCGTTGAATAAGACAACATGGCCACACTTGTCGCATTGAACCTGCAACAGAGGGGTAATGGCTGCTCCGGGACAACGATTGCCTTCGTTGTATTCTTTGACTTCAACGAGATTACCGATCCACCAGACTGTTGATTCAATGCAGATCGGACAATCACGCTTGCCCTTCCAGACATTCTTCACCTTCTCAAGAATGAGCTTTCGCTGGGAATCGTTGAGGTTCACGGCTTGGCCTCCTTGGCTTTGCGCCATTGCGAAGACATGAACGGATCGTCTCCCAAATTCCTTGGGTCTGACAGCCATGTAGCCATCTCATCCCCCGCCTCCTCCAGCCGCTTGATGTGAATGATCAGATCCGCCGCTGTTTTCGCAAATTCGTCGGACTGATTTGACCACGAATCTCGATCCGCTTTTGTCGATTCAAGCTCTCCCTCCAGCCGCTTGATGCGCTGCTTCATTTTTTTCACCGCTTTGATTCCCTTCTCGATGTTGTCGGTTCCAAGCAGCGATTCAAACTCACCGCGCAAGTTCCACTTCCAATCGGCCAATTGATTTGCTCTGTCGCGTTCTTCGATGAGTGATTGGATGCGGTCGTTCGCTGCCTTGAGTTTGCGTTCTAGCTGGAAGCAAACGCTTGAATGAACCCATTTAGTTATGGTCTTCACAGGACCATCACCGGTAATCATTTCTACCAGTTCAGAATCAGTCATCGGCGTGTCGCTGACCATTTTCGTGGCGTCACGAATATGGTCTTCACCAACCATTTTGTTGGTGTCACCAGAATGGTTGCTCATTTCGATTCCTCCTCAACTCCACACGGCTTCCAAGTCTTGCCGCCGTCGAGGCTGTGTTCCCAATAACGTAATGCAGAGTAAGGCGTTATTGAGCTATTGTTGATTTCCATCTGACCATCTCGCCTTACCTCAAAGATCAAGTCCTTCCAGACATTCTCTTTTGACCTCAACCACGCCCCCAGCGGAACCTCGTCCGCTGTCCACGGGCGCAGGACAGGTGTGGGTTTGATGCGGAACTCGTAGGAGAACCAGTCCCACGATGGATTGGACTCCTTTTGCCACACCAAGCTCCTCCTGTCTCGGAGCTTGCTTTCTATCTGCGCGCCTTCTTTGAATGCCTGCATGACGCCGATCTGGTAGTCGAGGTCCCACGTGTCTACCACTGCTTGTTCTTTTGTCATTTCGTTCCTTTCTTCTTGTTCCTTCTCCATACCGAGGTGTCGTTCTTGAATCTGTAATTCCTAGCTGCCTTGAATGCTTGGCCAACATCGTTCTTGGTCATGTGATAGGCTCCGTCGCCATCTGCGATGATCCGGTTGGGTGCGCTTGTCCTGCTCATCGGCCACCTCCGATTGCGTAGTGGAGGATCAGGAGCGCGTCGCAGTTTCCGAGGGTGACATCCAGATGGGGGTAGAGTTCCTGTGCCTTGGCTTTGAGCTTACGCTTCCACTCAGGGCCTGTGGCGCATGCCTTCCTGCCTCCGAGACCGAGGGGTTCCTGCCATACTCGCGGCTCGACGCGATGGAGTGCGTAGCCTTGAGAGTAGGCCAGTCCTTGGATGATGCCGTAGTTCTCGTGCAGGGTGGCGACGGCTGCGGCGGGGGTGAGTTTGGACACGAACTTGGGCACCTTCTCGATCCACAGGTGGGAGTCTGCCACCTTGAAGCCGGTGAGCAGTTGGTGCATGTCCGGAACTGACTCTGGCATTTGGAACAGGAGGATTCCGTCTGTTGCCTTGATGGCGAATCCGCCGTTCACGCCTGGGTCACAGGCTACGATTGTTTGTTTCATTGGTTGGTTTGTTCTGCGATCTGATGGTGAGTTTGTGGCCTACGAAGACTCCGAGAAGGGTGAAGACTGGAAGGATCGCGGCCATGCAGATGATGGTGAGCGCGGTGTTCATTTCTTCTTGAATGCCTTCTCTAGGAACTCGCTGGCAGCTTTACGAGTCCATTGCTCAGCTTTCTTGACTCCGTAGCGTTGAAGGACTCGCACCTGTTTCGGGCTGGCCAGATTCATGTGATTACGGGTCATCAACCTGTCGATGATGGCCGAAGCATGTCCCTTGCATGTGACGAGCTTCACATCGAACCCGTAGCTGTTGAGCATTTGTTCCTGCTTCAAGCTCATGGGTTGCGAGTGCCACATCATGGTTGGCTGAAAGTCTGCGAGTGATGCGTCGTGAATGCCTACAGCGAACTCTACTGGATCGATAAGTGTTCCGCTGTTCCGCTTCTTGATGGCCAACTGCTTGGCAAGAGCTGTCTCGCGTTGGATTACCGCTTCACCGGCAACATCTTGCAGGTCAAACTCGCCTTGCTCGGAAATAAGTTCGTCAGCGATGTCTCCGACTTCATCTGCCGTGACGAGTCGTGTTGGCTTCACGAGCTTGTGCTTCCCGGTCATCCACAGGAAGTCGAGGATCGTGAGATGTGTCTTGCCTGGGGACAGTCTGGTTCCACGTCCGACCATCTGGGTGTAGAGCGCACGGCTTCTCGTGGGTCGCAGGCAGACGATGGTGTCGATGCTGGGCTCGTCATACCCTTCTGTCAGCAGCATGGCATTGCATAGGACTGCGCGATCCTGTTCCTTGAACCACCGCAGGATGTCGGACCGATCCTCGCTTCCTCCGTCAACGTGGCGAGCGTTGAGGCCAATGCTTTGGCAGATTCCCGTCATCTTCTGGGAGGTGGCGATGAGTGGCAGGAATACGAGGGTTTTCTTACCTCCGAACTGTTTGATCTGCTCTGCGACACGCTGGAGATACGGTTCGATGGCGTGAGCGGTGTCGTTTGAATCAAAGTCTCCTGCGGAGAAGCTGACCTTGGACAGATCGATGGATACATCGCAGACACGCACTTTGATGGGCGACAGGTACCCATCCTTGATGAGTTCCATGAGCGTGACCTCGTAGGCCACGGATTCGAAGAATGACCCGAGTTGTTTTTTGTCGGACCGATCAGGTGTAGCTGTGACGCCTAGTATGCGTGACTTTGCGAAATGACCTAGGACGGTCTGATAACTGTCTGCTGCGACGTGATGCGATTCGTCCACGATGACATTCTGGAAGTCATCCATGGTGAATCGATCCAGCCTTCGGATGAGTGTCTGGATTGATCCGACGACGATCTTTGTGTCGATGCTGCTTGTAGACTCTGCGCGTTCCAAGTCGGCCACCAATCCGGTTGCTGTCTTGATCTTGTCGATGGCCTGCTGAAGCAACTCCTCGCGGTGCGCGATGATGAGCGTCCTTCCAGAAGCCTTACTTGCGATGTTGGCGAAGATGATTGTTTTGCCTCCACCTGTTGGCAGCACAATCAGGAGTTTTCGGTACTGGCTCCAAGTTTGGAACACTTGACCGACGCACTTTTCTTGGTACGGTCGGAGTTGCATTAGGTTAGGTTTGTTAGGATCTCATCACCCCCGGAGGCTGGAACCTCCGGGGGCTTTTGTTTGCGGGCTTAGAACGCCTCGTCAGCCGGGGTCTTCTTGAGACGCTTCACCCGGAGCGTGGTCTTCTCGTTTCCGTCCTTGTCCTTGTAGGACTCCTCTTCGAGGACGATGTTGAGGTTGAGGCCGATGAAGCCTTGGAGGAACCCGAGGAATGCGCCGGGCAGGGAGAAGTCGAACTCCTTGCCATCATCGATGGCGGCTTCGGTGGCGGAGATGAGGCTTTGAACGCGCCACATCAAGGTCTCCTTGAGGGTGAAGCGGTCGCTGACCTGCTCGCCTCCGGAGCCCTTATAGCGGACGGTGACGACCTGGTTGCCGTACTTGTCGAGGCCCTCGTCCTTGGCGGAGGCGACGATGACGGTGTACTCGCCGGGGCCGGCGAAGTTACGGACTTCAGCTTGGGAACGATCTACGGTGAACTTCATGTGTGTGTGGTTGGTTTAGAGGATCTCAGTGTTGGACTTCATTGCCCACGAGGGCAACGAAAGGGTTTGGACGGTGGAGGAATAGCAGGGCCACGAGTTGAGGGCCTGACATTCCCTGTAGGTTGCAAGCTGTGCATCGATGATCTCGTTGCCGAGGTCGATGGCCTGCTGATCGAGTTCGTAGCAGCAGACACCGAACGGTGCCTCCTTTTCGACTGCGATGAATACGAATCGCTTGATGCCGGTGATGCGCTGGTACCAAGCCGCTTGGACGTGGTACCGGAACTGTGCGACGGACTTTGCGAAGGCCGCGGGAGAAGCGTCCTGGGTGGTCTTGAGGTCGATGATGTAATCGTCTGCGATCCCATCGAGTCGGGCTTTGACTTCGACCCCGTTCCAGTTGTCGAACCACGAGGTCTCGGGCTCGATGTCGTTGATGAGTGAAGCGGCTGAAGGATGGGCGTGGACGGCGGACGCGAGGTAGTTGATGGCGTCCCACGTCTCGGCTCCGAGCGGGATGTGTCCTGCGTCGAGGATGGTCTGCCAGATGGCTTTGCCTTCCTTGGTGCGCTTGTCCACGTTGAACGGCTTGTACTTCTGGATGAAAAGTTCCGGCTCAAGCACGGCCATGTGGGCGGCGGTACCGAACTCCATGGCAGGAGTGGACTCCTGCTTGGCATCACCGTCCTGCCATGCGCGGAAGTGGGCGGGCGACTTTCGGAACTGGTCGAGGCCAGACTTGGAGAGAGCGCGTCGGGCGTGGTAATCCGCTGCCGCCATCTGTTTGAACTTCACGATGCGACCTCCACGGTGGTCTCGAGGGCGGGAGACGGCAGCTTGGGGATCTTCTCAAAGATAAGGTCGGGCCGCTTGATGTACTTGGAAGCGGTCACGTCGTCGATGTCGCGGAAAGTCTGACCTTCCTTGATGCGTCCGGCACCGATGAGGAGTTTGTTCACCTCGGTCTCGCGTGACTCGAAAAGCTCTTCGAGTTTTGAGGTGATGTCGAAGGACTTGGCTGGGGTGACTGCGACCTCCGAAGGAGCGGGCTGGAAGTCCTCGTTTTCTTCCGGGGTGTAGACACCGGCGACGACCTCCGGGGCGAGCATGCGGATGGCTTTGGAGATGCATCGGGCGCGGAGCATGGCGGACGGATCCTTGGCCCACCCGGAGCCCGGCTTGGCCGGGAGTAGACCCGCGAGCTTTGCGTCCTCGGAGGAGAACCCGATCTCGCAGGAGTTGCCGTCATAGGTCCAGAGGGCGACGGCTGCGCGGGAGTCGAACTGCTTCCAGAGGACTTTTCCGCCGCGAGCGCGGTAGCCTGCAAGCATGGCGTCTGAGCGCATGGAGAGGCTGCCGTTGATGATGTGGTACTCCCGCTTGAAGTCGAACGGGGTCTTCTTCTCGGCAGCGCACTGCCAAGCGATCAACTTTCCCTGTTCGACCTTGGTGCATCCTAGCATGCCGGATGATGCGATCCACTCGCCCATCTTTTCGATGGCGGTGATGGGATCCGAGATTTTCTCGTACATCTCGGACTTGGGGGGTTGCGTTGTGGTGGTTAGGTTCATTTGGTTTGTTTATGCTCCCGAAGGAGGGACTCGATGACGTCGGAGCGGACTCGGATGGTGCGCTGCGTAGCCTTCATGGCGGGCAGCCGACCGGTACGGATCCACCGCCGGACAGTCTCGGGATGAACCCCGAGTGCCTGGGAGATTTCCTTGGTCGATAGGAGTTTTACGCTCACGAGACGACAGTAGTCTCGTGTTGCATCCTGACGCAAGCAGGAAAGTGAAGAAATTATTCTTCGGAGTCGGATTCCCCTGCCAGACGACGCATGAGTTCGATCTGTTGGGGCTGTGGAGCGTTAGCGATTTTCTCCAGTTTTCCGAAGAAATCCTGCCGTTTCTTGAGTCCGGTGACACCGGCTCCTCTGGCGAATGCTTTGGCGACTGTCGAGTAGCCTAAGGTGGCGGCAACATTGCCGAGCATGTTCTGAACGCCTTGTTTGACGTCGCCTGTGGCGATCTGGGTGGGTGCCTGAGCGGCGGCTCGCCCGACGCGCTCAAGTGCAGCACCGCGAACCGTGGATCCGGCCATTCCAGCGGCTTGACGGGCTTCTTCGATGACTCGGAATCCTGGGATGAATGTCGAATCGATCTGGTTCATCAGGTTGCGACCGATGATTCGTTCCACGTTGTCTCGCATGGCTGGATCGGCCAGCTCGGTGAGTGATCCGAGGTTGGCAACGCGACCTTCGGAGCTGGCTTTGAGCAGCAGATCCTCGATCTCTCGGGCCCTGATGGCAAAGAGGGTTTCCTGAGCCTGTTTGGAGCCTGCAACAGCCTGTTTTTCCAGCGTTTTCAGCACGGAATCCACGGTTGCGAGATCGGGGAGGGTGCGAACAGCGCGGGAAGCGACCGCGAAGCCTGCCGGGGTGCCGGTTTTGAGCAGTTCCAGCACGGCTTCTGGACCTTTGGCCTTCGCTGGGTCGAGCTTCTGAACGTACTGGACGAATCGGTTGAGTTCCTGAGTGGTTCCGAAGCCGAGTTGCTTCAACCCACCGCCTCCTTGCTGGGCGATGTTGTTTAGGTCGCCGGCCAGCTTCATCAGATCGATATCTCCGGTGGCCGGATTGATGGATCGGTCCACGATACCGGCGCGGGTGATGCCTGCGATTTGCTCCGCAGGAGGAACATTTCCGACGTTTGCTTTGCGAAGGTCTTCGAGCAGTGAGTATGGGTTGGCGAATCCCGGCGTTTCCGTTCCCTGACGTGCGACTCTACCGGTGAACAAGTCGGCCATCTGTCCGGTCTCCATGGTTCCCGGCTTGAAGGCTTGGATGACGCCGAACTCATCGAACCTCGGACGAAACTGGCTGTAGAAGGAATTGGCCTTTTTGAGTGCCTGAGCCTCGTTGATGCCCAAGAATGCTGGGGCTTGGTAGTCGATGGTTTCGGTGATTCGCTTGGCGACGTTGCGGATGTCGCGCTTGGCGGCGGTTCCGAAGGCTTGGCCGGCAACGTCTGACGCATCGTAGAGTTGGTCCCGAATGGCTCGCAGATCGTTGAGGGTCGCTGGATTCCTGCTGGCAAGGATCTCTTCGAGTTTCCTGAGGTACGGGGTGAATACCGCGCTTTGTTGTCCTGTTTGGAGGGCTGGGTATTTGTTGAGAAGGCCGAGGATCTCGTCTTGGACCGAGCCTTGGTTTGCGCCGGATGGCAGATCCAGCATGAATGCCGGCTGATTCTCGAACTGCTTCACGGGAGCGTAGAGCGTATCGGCATGATCGCTGAATGCCTTCTTGGTTCCTTGAAGCACGTTCTCCACTTCACCACCCATGATGGCCGACTGATAAGGGCGAACGCCTCCGCCACGAATACCGCCCTTCAATGTCTCGACATCGATAGCCTTCTGGAACGCCTGTTGAGCCTCCGCGAGGGCATCTTGGGCGAGGCTCCGCTGGGCTTCGGTGCGGGCCTTTTCGACTGCGGCAAACGCCGAGTTCACGTTCTGCGCTTCGTTGGCCAGTCGAGCCCCGGTTTCCGGACCAAGATTGCCAATTGTCTGAGAGATGCGGTAGACGAGATTGGGATAGTTCTCGGCAGGAACACCCATGACACCTTGGACAGCTCGTGCGATGGCTTGGGATTGATCGAGAAGCTGTTTGCGAAGCTCTTGGCTTCCTGTCTGGGCCGCAACGCGAGATTCCAAGCCGGAAAACTCGGGGAATGCCTGACCGATGGTGGCTTGAACTCCGGGGCCGATTCTTTCCACCTCCGATGCCCGCTGCATTCCGCCTTGGACGAACTCTCCGAGAGCCCTTGATCCTGCTGAAAGCCCTTGAAGGAACCCGACCGGTGCAGCGGATTTCAAGAACTCCCCGGCCATCTCCATTCCACCCGTCTTACCTTCGGCTGCACCTCCTGCCACGCCTGCTCCGCCGGCAGCGAGGATGGTCTTGATGGGGGCACGGCTGATGAGCGGAGCGGCACCACGGATCGTCGCGCCGGCGATTTCTCCGGGTCGATACTCTTTGTCCTCGGCCACCCTTTCGACGGTCTGCGCGCCGGCTTCTCCTAGGCCAGCGGCTCCGCCCGTGATTGCTGCGGTTCTGGCAAGAGCTGCGAGCCCACCGACCGGACCCGTGGCCAACCCGGCGGCAAGCGGGACGCCGTAGCGGAGAACTGCTGGAACCACTTCTTCGGAAGTAAAAGCCGCAGGCTGGAGCGGGGGAGTAATGAATCCACCGCCACCGGCACGGGCGGCGGCAGTAGCCATCGCAATCCTTCGCTGTTCTTCCCCCTCATCAGGTTGAGCCGAAAGCCGCTCAATTTCGTTCTCAATCTCCGCAAGTCTTGCGAGTGCGGCTTCTCTGGAGAGTTGTTCGGCCATGGTGTTAGCGTTTGAGTGACGGGGCGTTGGTCATGCCAAGTGCCTGACGGAGTTGGTCAGCCTCGTTTCTAAGACTATCAACCCTGCTTTGCGATGTCTTGCGAGTCCCTCCAAGACTTCCAAAGTTGAGCTGCTCACGAGTCGTGAGCCATCTCTGGCGGGCGTCTTGAACAGTCTTCTCAAGTTCCACAGGAACTTGGATGCCGAACTGCTTGTAGTCCTCGTTGACCACATCGCGGCTCAACACTCCGTCGAGGAACTGAACCATGCGCGGCAGGAAGTTGGCCGACTTGGGATCAGCGAATTGCTGCCTAGCAGACTCAAGCTCGTTGCCGGTGAGCGAAAGGCCGAACAAATCTTTGCGCTTTCCTGCGACGACAGCCTCGAACTGCTGAACGATGTCGTTGATTGTCTTGAGGCGAGAATCTTCGGCTCCGTACTTGTTTTTGATTCCGCGCAACCAGCTTTGGAATCCGTTGAAGTTGTCCTGAGAAACCTTCGCTAGGTTCTCGGATCCAGCCAGCGACGACAGAGACGTCGCAAGGTTTTGCGCTCCACCGAGCATCTCCCGGTATTTGACCAGCGATTCGCGTTCCTTTGGCGTAGGAGCCTGAGTGACGCCGGCAATCATGCGATTGCGAGCGTCTTTCTGAGCATCCGTCGGGAGGTCATAGAACAGGGTCTTGAGCTTGGCCTGATCAGGCGTGTCTTTCGCTGCTTCGACGCTGAACTCGTCGATTGCTTTGCGCTCAGATTTAGCCTTCCGCTCAAAAGCTCCTAGGTAGGATTCCTGCTGATACTTTCGACCGTAAATGTCGGCTTGGGCAATCGCCTGCTCTGGAGTAAGCGACTCAATGTTCATCGGTCTAGGAACAAAGCCCATTCCCTGCAAAGCAGTAAGCTCAGCCTTTGCTTGAGAAGCCCTGCTTTCGACAGGGATCCTGCTCTGGGTCTCCATGCGGAGACGCTCAAGCTGGCCGCGGAGTTCTCCGGTGGGCGCACCAGGGCGAGGAGTCGCTCCGAATCCACGGAGCTGGGCTTCAAGCGAAGGACGCTGGATTTCCTCTTCGGCACCAGCCATGGCCTTCTTCTCGGCAAGCTCGACCTGTCCCTTGGCCATTCCGGCTTGGAAGGTCGGTTCGGCTTCGTAAGGCGAAGGACCGATTGATTGCCCCAACCCAAAGATGCGCCCCTGTTGGCCGGCGATTTCCTGACGCAGCCTCTTCTTCTGGAAGTCGGCCATCCTCTCCTCGAAGGTGGCTCCCTCAAGCTGTCCAACGCCCTGCTGGAGCGCGTTGATCATCAGTTGTCGCTCAAGGGCTCGTTGCTCGTCCCGCTTCTGAAGTTCTTCTTGAAGCAAAGCTCGACGAGCGAACCGCTGCTGGCGGATCTGCTCGTTGGTCCCGGTGAGTTCACCGGCGATGCCACCCGTGAGCATTGACAGGCCCTTGAGGAACGGATTGATCCGCTGCTCTGCCTGCTGTTGGAGATCTGCAAATTGAGGAGTAGCCATTTACTTCATCCTTTCAAACATCCGTTGTTCTTCGAGAAGCGACTGTTTTGCGTAACGCGGACCCATGCTCCGCATGGCGGCTTCGAGGATCATCTCGGGATCGTAGTTGATGTCTCGGAAGATGCCGGGAGCGAGCCGTTCGACCGCCCGACGCATGGGCGACTCGATAGTGGTTGGCCTCAACGTTGAGACAACCGGGACACCAGGTGTTGCTGTAGGAACCGATGTGGTTGTCCTTGCCGGCTCGGTGAACTGGAACTCGGAAATCGGAAACGGGTCATACTTGATCGGTTCAAGGATGACGCGAGCGGGAACATATTCGCTGGTTTCCTTTGGCGTTTCGGTCCCAGGGGTGACAGTCGTTGGAGTCTGGTTGAGCAGAAGCTCATCCATCTGTTTTGGAGTGAGCTGTTCGACCCGTATGTCTGGAGCCCCGCCACCGGTCCCCGCTACTGGAGCTGG
>SXGQ01105097.1_pt1 | contig 18669 bp, 17 predicted proteins | sample 3178371 | NCBI WGS metagenome assembly SXGQ01 (sample SAMN11356859, study PRJNA531348) | freshwater metagenome | isolation source: freshwater sample F1-20 | place: China: Fuxian Lake, Yuxi | collected 2017-12-25 | reverse complement strand
TAACCTTTGAGATGGATAAACTGAATTATTTAAGTTGGAGAATTGTCCTACTGTGGCAAAGTTACCACCATTTATATAGGATTTATCATCATCCACTATAATTTCGTATTGATTTGAACCGCTTGGTGCTACATCTAAATCAGCAGCAAATTGAAGAGTGTTGCTGGTATTTGAAACTATTAATCTTTCAATACCATTTGTTTTATTTACAAACCTATAATTTCTCCATTGATTAATTCCCCAGTTTTGGGTAGTATCTACTGCTAAACGAGCTGAACCACTTGTTAAAGTTCCAGTAACAAATGGGGGTACTAATTGAGATGAAATAGGTTCATATTGTAATGTAGTTAAAGCTAAATAACTAGGCATTACACCTGTTTGAGTATGTAATGGAAACCAGTTAGCATATAACGGGTCATACCTGTAAATTAACATATTAGCATTACCCGAAGCATTTTGAATACTAACTAATGAACCTACATTGATTTCAAAACGTGAACTTTTATCTAAATTGGTGGTCCAAGGACTATCTACTGTAATAGTGCTTCGTTGAATAACACAGCGAGTAGCAGTTCCTACTGAAATTCCGTTAGTATCATATACATGGTTATAAGCCTGATTTGGGTCGGTTACATGCCATTCTACATTAGCAAAAAATAAAGTATCATTGTTATTGTATAATACCCTTCTAATAAAATATTGTTGTGAAGTTCCTAGATATGCTCTTACTTGATAACCTCTCCATTGATTTACCATCCACTTTTTAGTAGTATCAGTTATTGAAGTTACACCGGTCAAAAAACTATTTGTATAAGTTGCCGTTGGGGTTAAATATTCAATATTTTCAGGTTGAGTACAAGCGGTAATAGTTCTTTCCTGTCCTCTACCAGTACCTGATACTACTTTTATTTTTAACCCAACCACAGCACTTTCATTAATAAATCCACCCGTTGCAGTTGAACTACCACTTGTCCCTGCTATAAAGTTTCCATAGTGCCCCTGACTTAAATCCCATGAACCATTTACAGTTGATGCTGGTGCGTTAGGTAATAATCCACCTAATGTTGTCCAAGAATCACTGTAAGTGTCATATAGGTACATTGTTGTAGCCGAAGTGTGGAATGTGTATCTATTATATCTGCTTCCAGTTGCTGCAGCAGGGAAGTTATAAACACAAGAGTTTGCCGCGGTAGCATAAGGTGAATACCTCATCCATTCCCATACGGGTTGGTCTACCATTGTTTTTAATCGTTTTGTCAGTGCCATAATTTAACTGAATTCTAATTGGTTTCTTAAAGTTGCGTATGCTATTCTGGATTGTAATACAAACATTGATTCTACAGCAGGTATTATAAAATTTGTAGATGATAATGAAGGGCTATTAAGTACATCGAAGCTTCTAACGTTCATAACACCTGAGCTGGCTCCAACATCGACTTGTTGCATACCATTGACATTTTGTCTTGATATAGGTTCTAATAATTTAACCATCCTACCTAATAGTGCCGTTTGGTCACTCAAATATTGTAGAGTTTCTTGTGATGCGGGTGTTGCTAAATTATCTAAAAATACTTGTAAACTATCTCCACTATTCATTGTTGTGGTGTCATAGGTTAATGTTAATACATTACCACTTATAGTTCCACCTAATGCTGAATTAGCAAAATTATATATAATAGTATTTGTTGTTACATTTGTGATAAGTAGCAATTGCTCTAAATTGATAGAGCTAAGCGTATCAAAGGTTACAGTTTTAGCAGCTGCATCAAATGTATAATCTTCGTATAGTATCTTCATAGTTCAACCACTCTTAATTTACATAATGGGTATTGATTTTGTAATTTTTCCCAATAATGTAACGCACTCTCATAACTCTCATATAAATATATGTAGTTATTACTTTCATCTCTTACCGAGCACCATTCAGCGCCAATAAAGTTTATTTGTATTTCAAACATAGTTTTTCCTAATTTTATCCCAGTGCAATTGCATATACAATAGCAAAATCCTGATTTAATACAATAGATGCTGTTTGCGCATATACTGCATTTATAGTGTTAGCAAATGAAGCACTTAAAGCATATGAAGCACTAACTGCGGATTGGGCATTTGATGCACTTAAAGCATATGAAGCACTAACTGTATTTAAAGCATTATTTGCCCAACTTGCGGTTATATTATATGTTCCTGTTGGTAAAAAAGATGCTGTTTGAGCATTAATAGCATTTGATGCACTTTGTGCCCATGAAGATGTTATTTGGTATATTCCAGCAGGTAAAAATGAAGCTGTTAGTGCATTTATAGCCCATGAAGATGTTACTGAAATATTAGATATACTTGTTGCATCACCCTTTGTTAAAGCATTGGATGCAGTTATTTGTACCAGGTCTTGGTAACTATTTTTTATTAATTGGGGACCTAAATTTGCCATATATCAATTAACACTCTCTACAACCAGGGTAAAATATATCACTTCCGTAGGGCATATATGGATAACGCGAGTCAGCCATTCTCATACCAGCTCTTTGAGCTTGTCTTTGCCATTGATTAAACCTTGATGTAACGAATGGAGAACGATAACCTGTTTGATAGTCAGGATACTGCTTCCAAAATTCACCATTATTATTTAACTCTGGGAAGTCGTTTTGATTTTGTATTAAGTATTGTGTAAGTTTATTTCCGTAAAATTGGGATTTATTATCAGCTAATTGCCTTTTTTTCTCAAATAATCGCTGGTCTACATTGATGCTATTTTCACCACCTGTTGGAGTTAATAAACCATTGTTGCGGGGACGTAGATATATGTATTCTAATGATTCCCAGTATGCTGCCCATATCAAATATGGTACTATAAATGAATCTACAAGGGTTAAATATACGCCTGATAAAGTATTATTATCTATATCGTTTATTACCCTTTGATATAATGCAGTGCTTATCAGCCGCTGTAAATACACATCTTGCGCAGTTGATATAGCGGTTGTTAAAAGCTTAGGATCTACGTTATTGTTAAGGTCAGTAAATGAACGCAGTTTGGTTTCACTAATAATTAAGGTCTCTGTTGGTGGGTAACTCATATTTTTTCCGTTTATATAATTTCTTTGATGGTGTTACTTTCTCTGTCATTTTAATGCTGATATGTCTATTTGCTTCACCAGCACTCCAACCACCATTAAACTCCAATTGTTTCTTCACCACTTACTCCCAAAAACGCATCAATTTGCTCTTTCGATAATCCGAACCCAGCAGCTAACATTGTTTTTGCTTGCTCTAATGTTATCTTATCTTGCCCATAATGCCTCACTATACGCATTAAATTTTGGTATTGACGTCCGCTAAGGGTTCTCATTACCTCATTGGAAGATAATTCAACAGCGTCATCCGTTTGCTCTATTTGAGCCTCTAATGCTTTATCTTCACCAACTTCTGCTTCAATACCTGTTACTACATCCTGCTCTACTGAACCATCATTATAAAGATTAAGTTGTTGAACTCCCACTTGAAACTTATCAGCAGTAGGGTATTGGTAATGTAGCATATCCTCCACACATTGTACAAGGGTTTGCTGCATTGGTCTTAATACTGTATTGGTAAAAAGAAGGTATGCATCAATAGTTTCTGCACGACCACCCAATTGTCCTTCGGTTTTGATACCCAATATCATGGGGGATGTTATACGATGCGCTGTTAATATCTTTTGTTGAACCATATCATTTAACTGCATATAATATTCATCAGTTCCATTTGATTGTATTGGTTCTATTTTAGGTGCATTTTCAGGCGAATCTACATCCATATAAATTAAACTACCTGCGTTATTTGTCCCAGCATATTGGTTTCTTAGCATGGATTCTATCTCCATGCGTTGGTCTGGGTCAGCATTTAAGAAGGTTGTTATAGCTAATGATGGGGTTAAACCATTCCTTAAATTATTAGCATGGAAATTATCAGTTTCAATATCAACCTCAATCACCCGTAATGCACCGGCATAGTCTGGGAGTGGATAATATTTTTGACCAGGCTTATATGGATTATAAACATATATTTGCTTTGGTTGTTCAAATGCCCTTTTAGGGTTAAAAGTTGGGAGGTAGGGTAGTTCTTCAAAGGTGCCGGCACTTTGATACTTATTGTAAATCCCTCCTCCAATGCCATATTTGTATTTTTCAGCCCATTCATCGCTGATATAATAGCCGGGTATTTTACCACTTGCGGTCTTTTCAGCAGCTCTAAGCCATGAATAATCTACATGATATACTTCTGATATACGAGAACGGTCACGCGACCATATAACTTCTAATGCATATCCACCATATAATTTGTAATCTAATGCTATTTTCTTAAATACATCATTCCATGTTTCTTCTAAATTAGCATGGTCTAACATATGAGTATGTCCCTCATCACATACAAGTCCTTCACCTATTACACCTTCAACTATTGCATTTATGCATGTATTATGGATGCTGGAATTATTGTATAGATATATCAAATACTCGGGAAAGTCATTATACATACCGTATTTATAGAACTCTCCAACCTTTTGCTCTACTGGAAATATCCTATCATCAGCATTTTGGCTATAATTGATTTTAGTAAATTTATAGGGTGTTTTTTGCGTTTCCATCTTTGATAAATATCTTTTTAATTTTGTTTTGTAATATAGTATCCACGCTCATTTTGGGAAATATACCTTACAAAGCTTCCACTTTCATTGGCTGAATAATAGCGTGTAAATGATCCTGATTCGTTATTTGAACTATATCGTGTGAAGTTAGCAGTTTCATTACCACTTGTATATCGGTTAAATGAGCCGGTTTCATTGTTGGATATAAACTTAATAAATTGCGGGTCATTACTACCACTTACAAATACCCTAATAGTAGAGTATGTTACATCGTTATATACCCCGCTACTTTCCCATGTTTCATCAGCATCTTGCCATAGCGTATTAGCATCATCCCATATAAGCAAATCAGGGTTAGCCTTATAAGCGGTCATTATATACCAACCACTTGCATCAGGTATGTATGATGCTGATATTTGTGCTATTAAATATGGGGTATTGGTAGTCGATATAACATCACCGACTAACTCAATAGGGTTTTGGTTATACTCTGATGAACCACTAAAATATAATAGTGTGGGCAGGACTGTTGGAGGTGCATCAGGCAGCCATGCTATTGTATTAATTTGTTGTGATTTATTTAAAAGCATAGGTTAAAAAAAAGGGGAGAAGTTTGACCTCCTCCCCCATATATAAACAATGAATATAAAAAGTTTACGTTGGTCCGAATGCTGACCCAGTTTGTATGGTCAATCCATTCAGTAATGCTGGTAAGCCACTATATGTGGATGCGGACAGGAACAACGCTGGTTCAAGTTCACGTGAAACAAAGGTTAATGCGTATCCGTTTCTATCATTAAAGCCGGTGCCTGAGCTTCCAGCTGATGTAGTTAAGGTTACACCATTATCTCTACCCACATAAATAAACTTTGAGGTTGCATCTGTGTTGTTAGTCTCAACAATCATTTTGATATTTGGATTGCCAGAGAGTAAACGAATTTGGTTACGGGTTGAAACTTGCATTTTGAAGAATACTGCGTTAGTAGTAGTTTCATATACAATAGTTCCACTTTCCGGTGTTATTGTCATCGTTTCAGCAAAATCGCTGGTTTCTCTGAACAATTCAAACTTAAAAAACGACCCGCTACCCGACAATTGGGTTATCAAGCCTTCGGTCGGTGCAACTACTGCTGTAACTGAACCGCTAAGGATAAAGATATTTTTGATTGACCCGATATTATCGCGGCAACCTAATGTATATCCTGATGTAATCTGACAAGGTGCTGGCATGTGTTTTCCTATTTAATTGTTAAGCTAAGTCGTTACTTACCCAGAACTCTGGATATGCTATGTTTACACCCATTTTAGTTGCTATCCTATGTCTTAAGGTATCCGTATTGATATCATACCACAATTGGAACTCACTAAAATCTGAAAGTAAATCTGTTCCTACAACAATTTGTTTTGAAGGACCGAATACAACTCTATTTGAACCTTGCAATCCAGTTGTTCCTACTACCTTAACATTTGGTGAGAATGGGTATGCCATTTCATACAAGTTAGGACGGTTGGTTACTGCGCCTGGATCGAAGTAGAAGTTGTTAGCGCTTCTTAATGCTGTGATATAGCTACGGAAGTTTGATACACTCATAAAGAATGTCAAGTCTTCACGATTTGCTACATCTGCGGAAGAGGATTGAATCATCGCATCCATCGTATTCAAAATGTTAGCTGGTGCTACTGATGTTACAGTCGAAGCAACTACCCCAGATGTTGAACCTGTGATAATTCTATTCAAACCTGATACATTACAAGTTCCACCGTAAGTAGAGGATGAACCACTAACTTGCTGCCATAAGAATAAATCGTTTGCTTTTTGGAATTGGTTTACTAACAATTGCGAATATGCATCTGCTAATGCCCATGTTTCGTTGTATGAACCCTTACCGATTGATGAAATACCCAAATATTTTTTATCTAAGTCTTTCAAGCAAAGGGCATCAAATGATGTGCGAGGACATACTTCAATGTTTCTTTGTGAAAAGGTAGCTGAACCTGCAGCAGATGACACGCAAGTGGAGTTATTCATTGTAATAGAGACATCAAATAAATTGATTGGCTCTTGGAACTTAACGCCCTCTTGAACGGTCACATACTCTACGGTAGAACCACCATATACCATTTTTAATACAAGCTCACCTGCGAGCTGGTTATTAAAATCTGCTAATGCTGTTGTTACTAGTGCCATGTGTTTTTCTTTGTTTTAATTAGTTTGATTTTCTATTTTTGATTAACTCTCGCATCATTGCGTATCTTTTAACATCTACAATGTCATCTGCACGCTTTTCAAGTGAGAATGCTTTTTTAGCCGGAATGGTTTTTTCAGCGGCTGGTTCGGCGGACATCTTTTCCATTTTGGTTTTTAAGTCTGCCATTTCTTTCTTAACGAACTCCATTTCGCTTTTGATTACCTCTGCGATAGCCTCTGCAATTTGTGGGAATGTAATAGTATCTTTTACTTCTTCACCCTCTGCTGCAAGTTTAACTACCTCTTCAGTAACTGGATTTGCATTTGGATTTGCTGATGTTTCAGTAGTAGTATTAGTTTCTTCAATAGCAGGAGGAGTTACTTGCTCTACCAATTCGGTTTCCTTTTCCATCTCTACAACGACACCACCTTCAGTTTTGATTTTGATGCCACCTTCGAGCACATGATAACCATCTGGTGCTGCTAACTCTTGTCCTTCTGCTGTTCTAACTGTTACTGCTTTACCTAATTCTAATGCTTCACCCTCAAATACGAGTGTAAAAGCACCATTAATGTCTTTCAGTTCACCAAACGCCATTTTTTCCTGCAAATTGAAGTAACTTTTTACGAGCTCTTTTAATTTGTTTGTATTCATAATTGCGGTTTTTCTTGGTTATTTAATTAAATCTATGTATAAATATCATTTACTATTGGTTGGCAGCTTGCCTCTTACGAGCTAATATACGCTCATAACATACCTTTGTAAACGCTGGTGATGTGTATGTGTTGCCAGGTACATTCCCACGCAATTTTGCCATGCAATCAGCAAGTTCTTCTTGTGTTACACTTTCAATTTCTTGGAAGGTATCCTTCTTAATTTGCTCATACACGCGATATTGTTCTAAATTGCTTTTCATATTGCCTTCATAAAATTGGTTATAGCAAATGGCGGCTGCTTGTTTATCATCCATTCCTTCACCTTCTAAAAAGCTGATGCAGCGGCCTATAAATTGTTCTTTTTCTTCTCGTGGTTTTGGTGTAGGTATTGGCATATCTAAGTATAAATATCAATGGGTTTTTATACTCTACCACCATTTGACCTATCATTCATTGGAGTACCAGCTAATCCACCGGCTCTACTTTCAGATAATAACTCAAATTTGCCATTATTAAAGGTGTACTTAAATTGCCGCCAGTAGTGTTTACAATTAACGCCACCTAAATACTTAAATATGTCATATGTGCTAGAACCACCTCTACCAAAGCCAGCATTTACTGATATAGAGGACATAGCATCAATATCATCTTTGGTATAATATCTATCTAAGTTTATCATTTGCGTACAAAAATCTCGTGAGTTACTAGATATACTACCAGCATATTTGTATAAAGTTGTTGTTACACGCGGGTCTTTTGCCCATTGAGGTATCACTTTTTCTATATCCCTATCCCCACCACCTGCTCTTGCATTGGCAAATTTTTGCATTTGTTCACCAGTATACCCAGTTTGTGCAGCAAATTTCAATATCTGACTTTTAATGTCTAAGCCTATTCGGGTTAAAAACGCTTCCTTGTCATATACAATGCCTTCTTCATCAAAATCAGCCATTACATTTTCTGCCATTTCACGTCTATTATTCATATCCTCAACTTGCAGCAAGATATCAACAATACCATCTATCATGTCGGCATCATTAAACTTCATATAGTTAAAGAACTTCTCACCGAACCAGCCCTCAACGCTAAACCCTTTAATTTCTTTTGATTGAACTTTTTTCCATATATCTTTGTTGTCTATACTATATGCAGCCATCCATGTCCCTTTTGGGTATTTTTTGCCATACAGGTTGCTTTTATCGTTGGTATTGTCCTCTATAAGCCAGGTTTCCACCATTGACACTCCATCTACTGGTATACCATCATGCTCAATGTTACTGGAATGTATCATGCCGTTTTTCATAAACTTTTCAGCCAGCTCTTTAATGGTTTCTTCGCTGAAATACACCCAATATTCTTCATCACTGTCTTTGTCATATCGCTTGATAAGACGGTTGGGTATCATTACCGGTCCCACTAACCTACGCTGCGCACTTTCATAATCAGGTAGTTCGCCAACTTCTAAACCCATTTGTTCTGCGAATATATGCTTAAATACCATATCCTCTATTTCAGTAAACGCATATTCCTTATCCACCTCTTGCAGCACCATTGCACTATCAATTCGTTCACCAGCTTGTCTTAGCTTCTTTTCGGCCCATGGGAGAGCAGAAGGACCACCCCATAGTAAATAGCTGATGTATCCACATGCTTCATAATCCTTTCTACTTTTAGCCAATTCATACGAGTCCTTATGCCTGATGAGGAATGACCGCATTCTTCTTATGGTATCTAAGGACAGGTTTTCACCCCTTACTATTTGTTGTGCACGAACCTTACCCACCTGCGTTGCACACCGGTTACCCAGTTCTTCGTTTCTTTTTATGCCTTGCTCTGCTGCATTACGAGCAGCTTGTGGGTAATCGTTGTATGTTTCAAAATAGTATTGTTTAGCATTAAATGCGTAAAAGTCCTCCTCAATAGCAGGTTCTTGCACTAATGCCACAGCTTCTATTTCAGCTGGTAATAAATCATTGGTTGTTAATTCTACTACTTTCATATTATGTCTTTCGTTATAAATATATTCTATAATCTCCGGCGAGCATTCAATGAGCGTTCTGCCTCTAATCCAGTTTCAACATCACTTGCCACCACATATGCTCTTATTGGAGTATTTGGGGATGTGTTGGGAGCTGACATAAAGCCGAAGTTGTTTTGCGATGCACCTGTTCTATTGCCAGGATCACCTGGATTTGGTATTGGTTGTAAAAAGTTACCACCTGCTAAATTACCTAAGTTAGTTCCTCCACCACGACCACCAATAGCACCAGGTGCGCCACCTGCACCACCACTTACAGTACCTCTAATATACTTCTGCTTTTTGATTTGCGATATTTGTGCAGCCATAGCTGTAAGAACTAACCCTGCTAATACTCCACCCACAATTTGACCGGCAGGTGGTGGTATCGTTGATGATGCTTGAACGAATGCCGCAAAAGCACCTTGCAGACCTGTTATGGTTACTTCTGCTATTCTATACTTTTTCTGATTTTCAAAGAAGTCCTCTTTGAGCTTTTCCATTTTATCATTCTTCTCTGCCTCTATCCTTGCTAATTGGTCGGCTACTTCTGCCTCACTACCAACCACATTTTGGGCCATATTTTGATAATATGCTTCAATCTCATTTAACCTTTTTTCTTGGTTAGACTCTTGTATTTGGGACATTGAGTCAATAGCTGTGCTGGCTAGCCCAGCAATAGCATTAACCTTTTTACTCAGTTCTTCTAAATCTTCTACTATTTGCTCTTGTCTTGTTTTGCTATCAATGTAATAGCTTTTTTCTACCTTTGCTAATTGTTCAAGTGCATTTTCATCGTTTTTGTATAATTCACGCTTTTCTTCAAAGAACTCTCTCAATTTCAATATTCGCTGGTCATCGTTTTTAGCAGCATTGGCAACTTCATCTGCCTGTGTTCTAAATGATTGTATTAAAAATTCATTATTGGCTGCATCTCTTATCTGCTTCTTTTCTTCTTCCGCTTTCTCTAATGCATCCGCATCTATTACATCCCATCTCTTATTTATTTCAGCGCTTTTTAATCTAGCAAATTCATTTAATTTTTCTAATCTTTCTGCACTATCTTGACCAGCCATTTCTAGCTCTAATTGCTTTCCAATTAAATAATCGCGTAAATCATCTAATTCACGTTGTCTGGTTTTTTCTGTTAATTCTGCTATTTTACCATCTAATTCTTGTTGGAACTCAAGCGATTTTTTGAGTATATCTTCAGCCGCTTGTAATGCATCTTCCTTATCTTTTTTAATTTTGTCACGTATTGCAGATGCTTGTCCCTTGTTATATGCATTTATTTCCAATTGAGTTTGCTTAATAGCATTGGCATTGCTCAATACTTTATTCGTATATTCATCATATTTTACTGATATGCTATCTAATAGTGCTTGTTCCTTAAATTGTGAACCTTCTATTAGCTTTCGGTTCTCTAAAATTAGTTTACTTCTACCTAATCGGTTTTCCTCATTTTTAATAGTCTCCCTATCAGCATTTAATTGCTGTAATTTAAGGGTGAGTATTTGTCTTTCATTGGCCCCTCTCAATTTAGCATCCAGCAAAATACCCTCATTTATTATTTGCTGTCTTTCTAATGCATCACCCACTAAATCTAAATTACCAGCAAGATTTTCGGCTGACTCGGCTGTTTCATCTTGTTGGTCTGTTAAAAGTATTAAACCACCAACTAATGCCGCAATTGCCACTGCTACTATTGTAATTGGGTTTCTAGCTAATGCAGCTGTAAATGCGGCCCATGCTGCTCTTGCCTTAGCCAACACACCAACCGATGATGCTTGAACTGCATTATTTGCAGCAGTTGCGGTTGTGTTTGCCACCGTTACTACTGTTGATGCTGCTTGTGCTTTCTTAAATAACTCAGCAGCTTCTCTTAGCTCCTTATATCCCTCAAATACCCTTTTAGCACCATCTGCGAATGCAATAGCTGATGTTGCTGCATCTTGGAATTGTTTGGTTACCTTTTCATCTATCCCTATCAACCCCATAGAACCCACTACAACTTCTATCGAGCCTCCCAGCACATTGATAGCGCCACCAATAGCCTTAATTCTACCTTCTACAACATCTAAATTGGTTGCTTCAAAGTTTATTCGTGCGGTTTCTTGTACCATCTTATCTTTCCTTTTTTAACTATCAATTCCATAACCACCGCCTGCGTATGTTATGTTGATTGCCGCAGCAGGCCATTCATGGCAATCAGTTTCAGGTATTAAATCGCCTGGTTTTAAACATGACACTTTATCACTATAATACTTAACCTCTAAATAATCACTTGTCGGGTCATTTATATTCACTAACCAATGATGCGATAAACTATAATATAATTCTTTTTCTTTTAAGTGTTGAGTATATGTTGCATATTGTAATTCATTGCCATTTAGCGCTAAACTTAGAGCAGCATTGGTATCAGTAAAGGTATTATATGCAGTTCCACTAAAATGGACATTCCACTTACCGGCATAGGGGAACTGGATTTGGGTTGTACCATTTATACTAATTCCATAACTATAAGGCACACTATCAAATTCAACAGTCATACAACCTGGTTCAGTACATTGTTGTTGAGTAGCTATCCCCTGAAAATAGCTATTCCTGCGTTGCTCAGTTGTTCTTCGTATTACTTGCCACCAATTTTGTCCAGCAGCAGTATCATAAACAGCATGTATTTCACATACCTGCCATGGCTCATCTAATATAATCTGATTGTTACTACCTAAATAAGAGGGCCTAAATACATCACTACCACCTCTTAGTATTACCACAGGATCTAGGGGAGAGCAATTTCCATCAGTATAAAATATCAATGCTCTACCTTGCGATGGGAAGTTGTTACCTGCACCATCTATATCATCTAAGTTAATTTGGGTAGTTCCACCAGCGCCTGATTTTTTAACATAGAATACATACTTGTTTCTGCCCTGTTTTGTGTTTAGATTTTCAGTATAGCTACCACTTGCGTTTATGATGTATGGTTTTGCGTTGAACCAATATGCTTCTTCTAACCCAGTTGATGCCATTACATTCATACCATAATATTCAGGTAGCGTTGTAAAATCGGTGTATATGGAGCTTACCTTATTAGGTGCAAGGTTTTCAGTAGCATTAAATCTGCCTATAAAGTTCGTATTGGTTGTTGAGTCTATTATCGAACCGCTTACATTCAGTAAAATAACATCGTTTGTTTCCAGCGATTGGTCATAATCTATTGTCGCAGTGCTTAGTATTTCATTGCCTACACCATTTATAATAGTTACATTGCTTACACCTGAGTTTGTCCCAATATCGTTTTCAGAGCTATTTAATACCGTTACACCACTGCTATTTTCATATATTGTGTTTTCATCCCCCACTAATAGCAAGTTATCCAGCTCTGCTTTTACTTCATTCGCACCACCTATAACGCTGGTTCTATTCGACTCGTTAGTGACCACATTTGAACCCACCACAGTTTGAGCAAACATACCTGTATTTGGAAATTGCGTATCCTTTCTCCATGTTGCTATACCCACCGAGTTACCACTACCTGACACAATAAACCCATCTTTTGGTGCAGCTATCTCTAATAATGAACCTGATGTTATGGGTTCACCTGTTACAGCATGCTCATATGTAACTGTCCCATCCTCTAAAAACCCACTTATTCTAATAGGTGGTCTAGCAGCTGGGTCATTTGGACCGGTGCCTGGCGTTGTTCTGCGTGATGGTTGAGTTGTTATGCGCTGGGGTATTTTGATAAACTCTATTTCAATAACACTTGGTCTTAAAAGATTGGCGTTATTTATCTTATTTATGCGCCAATAATTGCCCATAATGAAGTATTTGCTATTTAATCGTAGGTTTGACACCTCTAATGGCGTTAAATAGACACTACATACAAGCTTTCTTGCATCATCATCGTATAGCTCATTCAAATATGAACCCCAATAATTCAGATATGCCCCAAATGGTGTTTGTGAATTTATCGGTGCGGTAACATATGGCACCCAATAAAAGCCGCTATAATGCAGGTCTTTACCACCATAAAAGCTTACAGGCATAGATGTCATTGTATTCATCTGATAAAAGTTGGACATTGAGACCGGTAAATTGGTCGCCTGATTTCGTATCCAATATTTACCAGGGTTGATATTACCTATTTCATCAATACCCTTAGCTTCAGCAGAGACAGGTTTTTTACCATTATCATATAATAATCGTGGCTTAAATTGTATTGGTGTTTGTTGCCCATTGGCATCTTGCGCACATAAGTGAGGTATTATATAGTTTGGTCCATTGGGTATGCCTGCAACTGGGGTTGGTGCAAAGGTTGTTCCTATCCGTTTTTCACCATCCGACACATCATTATCAGCTTGGAATACATATGTTCCAAAGCTAAATGCGAATGGGTTTTTACTTTTAGCATCCTTATTGTAAAAGTCATTATCATCTATATCACTAAATACTATGCGTTTTGGTTGTTCAGAAGCTGGGTGTGTTATTTCAAACTTCTGCGACATATCTACCTTATTTGTCCAGTCGACATTCGCACCAGCATTCATCCAGTCCTGATAAGGTTCTATTCGTATTTTTCGTCTATCATCTATATCCGGCTCAAACACCAAATTGAACTTTTGAGCCAAGCCCTTCAATATATCATATGCTGTCATATCAGCAGAAAACTGCTTACCCATATTAACAATAGGCGGCACTAACCCCTGATTTGAGAATATCTTGTACCACGATATACCAGGTGCTCTTAAATTGTTGGGTGTATTGCTTAAATTGGAAAACTCTATTGTTCGTGTACTTAGTGGAGCGCTATCAAAAAACGCAACTTGCGTAGAAACATAATCCCCACCTATCAAATATCTTGTAGCATTGAATGACAAAGAAGAAGTTGGCGCTACCCCTTGCTTTCTTGCTGTATATGATGATGTTCCGTTTATTAAAACATCCACTTGGACATATGGGTTAAATCCTAAGTTGTTGTTAGGGTTACGCATATACCAGCCTATATTACCAATAACGCTATACCAACCTGTATTTGGCACCTGATATTGACCGGAAACAGGTGTATAAAAACCACCCTGGTCTGCTAATACCTCATCAGGTTTAAATGATGCGCTCTGATTTGGTAATAGTGTTAAGGATGAGCCTGAATATTGTGCAGTTAAAAAGTTGGCTGCTGGTTCTTCTGCTACCGGTCCAAGTGTATTGGTGGATGATGGTAGTATGTATATATTGTTAAAATAATCGCTTGCAAAGAACGATGAGGTGTAATCAAAGGATGAGCCACTAAATATAGTATCTACTACCGCTTTTGCTCTTACAGCCGGCTTAAAATCAATAACCCGAAGTGGCTTTCTATAATTGTCAAAGGTATTTGATTTTTTGGTATTTATGTTTAGCGCTGAACCACCATAGAATGCATATTGTGGGCAGTTCGGGTCCTGCGTATTCATTCCATAGTTTACGCTGGGGTATTTAATATCACCATTATATAATGCGTTATCCCAGCTGCCTGTGATGTTTTGGAGGGTTAGGATGTGGTTATATTTACCCCAGTCCAAGGCAGAAACTGTCATCTTTTGCAGCTCTTGCTTCAAAGAGACTGATTGATTAATAACAACCACCTTATATTGGTTATATCCCTTATTATCCGTAATTACCGATTTGAAGTAAAGCTTACCTCTAAATAGCTCTATGCCATCGTTCATTATGGATGCTGGGTAATAGTGTGTTATATCTACCTTAGCAACGCTACCAGCTAAATCCAAGTTACCAAAGAAGTCCTCTACTCTATTGCCTGACAGAATACCATCTTCATCAGTCTGATTGGTGGGTGCAAGTATAAACTCCTGCGTTCCAGCACCGAATAATTCACCAATATCTCCGTTTTCAATAGCTGATATTGTTGTTTTTAATTCAGTACCTGGTGCAACTGTAAAGTCGAATAGGCTTCCAGTTTGGTTTTGAACTCGTATTATTATTCCATTCATTATAATCTCGGGTTTGGTTGGTTAGCTGGCATTAAACTTATCTGATATTGAAACATGGTTTGGGTGCGTGGATTGGTTTTTTCCACCACTTCTGCGCTTGATATTGTTATGGGTAACCAGCTGCTGTATGTTGTTGAATAGTAAAATACATTAGCAGAGTAAAATAGCTCTTTTAACCAGTTAGCAGTTTCTTGATTTAACCAGTCTGAGTTGGCTGTCCATGTTTCCTCCACCTTATTGTAAAAGTTTTTCATTCCCCGTCTCTGTCTAATACCACTAAATATGCCCAAAGCGCTAGCATTTGAGTAGTTTACGAAGTTTTGTTCAAAGGACTCGCGTGTTATATTTGCTCTTTTATCTAACTGTAAATCGAATGTATAAAAGTCATATACCCCATATTCGTTTTTCCATGCGAACCTTATGCCCTCATATCCACATGCAGCTTCGGTTCTATTTAACCTAAATTGGTCCCATATTGCCGTTGTATCTAATGCAGGTGCAATACTTGATTGACCATATAGTGTTGCAATAGCATAACTCCAATTTAATGCTCTCCATGATGCATGTTGTGCCGGCCCTATTAAAGCACCCATTAAAGAATAGGTTGTTCCAGCGCTTGTGCTCGAATAGTTTGATTGTGCCGTTGCATCACTCCATAACACATTACTAGCTGCACGAGGACCACCACCAGCACCACCACCTGTTGTATTGTATTGTGTTATCGTTAATAATAGGGTATTTGAGCTATCATATACTTTTATATCATATGCGTATATGTCCTGCGCCTGATTGGTTGTTACAAAAGTAGTATCTTCATTGCCCTGCAAAAACGAAACGGCCAGCAGCTCATCATTTCTTATAGAAGCTGTGCGAGGCATATCAGTTAAACATACCTGCCTCTTAAATACATTCGTTCCTGCTGTTGGTGTTGGTGTTGTCGGAAACCACTTACCTGTTGTTACCCAGTTATATGATGTCGCTGCTGCGGTTAATTTATCATTTGGGTCTGCTAAACCATTCCATACGAAGTAAAAGTTTGAACCACTAACCGCTGGGCTACCTGCTGTATTGGAGTTACCTGGATATACAGCTACTGATGATGATGGAGATGCTCCCCACTCTTCACCCCACTTAACAATATACCGCATCGCTTCAGTAGATGAGCGTGTCCATAATGCAGTGCTACTGACAGGAGTTGGTACCGGGTCAGTTAATTGCGCTTGTAATACCGATGCAATATCGAATATGGCGTTACCTGATGCATTGGGTTGTTGTTTTATCCTTTGTAACCGCACCGTTGGAGCATTTCTATTGAATATATCAGCTACTGCTCTAAATTGCGCATTTGATGATGAATTTGATGTTACTTGGAATATGTTAGTATTGTTCGCTACCCCAGTAAATGCTGCTTGTTTTGCTATTGTTATTGCCATTCTATTTTCCTGTTTTTAATACAGTTCCTTCTATATCTTGTTTAATACGCTTCATCATATCAATTGCACCCTTATTTGCGATATTTTTCATGTTATTATCCAGCGCACTTCGTAGAGATGACTTGATAAATGGTTTTGCTTTCTTAAATCGTTGCCCTTTTGCACCAATACTCCTTGCTATTAACCATGCAAATTGAGTATCTTTCATGCCTGATGGTATTGATATGCGCTTTTCTTTTATCCACTCCAATATTGAACTTACAGGAGGTCGTCTACCCGGCCCACGTTTTGCCCCATCATCCACCCAAAAGCCATATTGGAGCATTTCAACCGAAACAGTTATCTTATTTTGCTGCTCAGTTGGGGTTACTAATTTAAGTGACCTGGCTAATCTACCTGTGTTATATGAACCATTGCTTTTCAATTTTGCAATAGCATACTCCACATAATCATCAGCTAGCTGCTCTAGCGCTGGGGTTAGTTGTGTCCAATTGATGTATCCCATTATTATACCTCAGGATATGCGCAGTAATCTAATACGCCTGTATCAGTATAATTTACGGTTGCAACCCAGCCAAATGCTCTATCGTTGAACGCTTCACTTACTGGTGTTATATTGGACAAGGTTATAAATTCTCGTTGTTGTTGACTTCCCAAGTTCATATAGCCTATTATATCATATATGTATTGTTCGGTGTTGGACATGATTGATAATCGGTTTGACTCATCCAATGGTGGCACATCAAGCGAATATAGCTCGAATGTTAAGGTGCGTGTGCCTGATGTTCCAATAGTATTTAAGTTCATACCTGGCGATGTTATTGGTCGCAAGTAGATATATGGATATACTACATTTTGCGATGTTGAATCTAAATCCTCTAAATCACCCTCATAAAAGGTATTTATAGAAGCATGTCCCAATGATGCTGATTGGAACCTGGCTACTACCTGTGCGTAATTATTCATCTTCGTCTGTCGCTTCTTCGGTTACTTCTTCGGTTACTTCTTCCACTGTAATAGCTATTGGTTCAACTGGTGTATATGTACCAATGCCATTAGCTTGGACATCAGCTATCAAGTCTAGCGAACATCCTAATAGTGCAGCTACTTTATTGGCATCATAACCACTATTTAACCAGTTTTGTATGCGTTCTCTTAGTATGTAATCGGCGGGTGGGCAGTTAATGCAGCTCATATAGTTCCTTATTTAAGTTTTCTTTTGTTAATACTTCGTTTTTCTTGTTGTCTTTTTATATAGTTTATATCCTTTTCATGTGCTAAATAATTCAGCACAAATATGTAATTCAAATCTGTAATACGCTTATCCCCTGTGATGCTAAGGATGGGAGTTGTCGCGAGGTGGCAAATAGTTGAAAACCATCCCCAATGTCGCTTATATGACCTCTCATCATTGATTTCATCTGGGAGGGTGTATCCATCATCACCTTCATCCTCTCCTTCGGTGTTTTGGCTTGTAAATAGAGCTGCATACTTGGACCCATTAAGCTTATTTGATGCAAAAAAAAAGAGAGTGCCCCCATAGCAAATGCGACTGGTAACCCACTCATTCGTTCAGAGTTTGTGATAGCTGTGGAATAGTTATATGGTTCTAACTCATAATAGTCCCATAGGTTCGTTAATTGCTTTCTACCTACATTATATCCATTTACCACCTTATACTTTAAGCTATCTAACTTATGCTTTTTAATAGGCCTATATAGAAGCGCTGTAATAAGAGGTAAGTTAGTTTGGGTATC
>SXGQ01069590.1_pt1 | contig 18669 bp, 41 predicted proteins | sample 3178371 | NCBI WGS metagenome assembly SXGQ01 (sample SAMN11356859, study PRJNA531348) | freshwater metagenome | isolation source: freshwater sample F1-20 | place: China: Fuxian Lake, Yuxi | collected 2017-12-25 | reverse complement strand
TTGTTTGTAGTTGTGAGTCCTGGTTGGAAGACTAGGTCGCCGTATGATATCCATTGTAACCCTTTACACCTAAAACTGTATGAAGACTAACAGATAGCAGGCTTGCGACAAACGCTTCATACGTTGTTCAACGGGTAAGTATAAAAGTTGTTGATAGGTGCAATCTTCAGGTCTCCAGCAGTTTTACCAAAAAGTAAAAAAACCGTTGATGCAGCATTTGAGTTAGGCAAATCTACAAACAACTTTTTATTCTGTAACGGCGATGGTGGCGGTGTTGGTGTTAATGTTTCTGGTGGCGGTGGAGGCGGCGGCGGAATACAGCACTGGTGACCAACAAACAACTTTTTGATGTACACAGGCCGGCACGCCACTTACGGCTTGGGCGTGTTTAGTTGCATCGAATTGACTTAACCGCTAGAATCGCTCTGCAACTATGTTGCAGAGTTAACTTCCCAACAACTTCTATACATTTCCTGGCGGCGGGACCGAGTCGAATTTTTTTGCCGGCGTGGGAGTAACTACAAATAATGTTTAACCGTGCTCTTCTCTTGACAGTGGTGGCAAGTCCGTTATAACATAACGGCATGAGTAAAAAAAGCAAGATGATGATTGACCAGATGTTCGTCGAAGAAACCGTAGATGAGTTTGAATATAAAGCGGAGATGATGAACCGAGGTCTAGAACGAATGCTGTCTGCGCCCTTTCTGTTAATCCAAAAAGTAAAGAGAGCAAGACGGCTTAAAGAAAAACGAAGAGAGCATCCAGAACCAGTTGCTCAAAAAACTTCTTACTTCTCACATTGGATAAAAGATGAAACTAAATAAATTGCTGTGGCGACTTGTATTTGCGATGGCAGTAGCCTCAGATAATCGCAGAGATAAAAAAGCAAAAAAGCAACTTACCAAAAAGTAAAAACGAAAGGGAAACTATGACTAGGCATTACACAGTAGAACAAGTAGAAACTTATCAAGTAGAGGCTGACTCGGCTGACGAAGCCATAGAGATAGTCAATGGTTGGGACAACTCTTACGCTTCCAATGTGGAGAGAAGGGTCGTATTTGTAGGACCACCTGCCTCTGAAGGGATTTGACATTTCATAAAATAAACATTACTATTCTCCTGATGTCTAGAAAGGACAGTAATGAAAATTCGTAGCAGGGAACAGACCTACACAATAAATGTCGTACAAATACTTCTTGATAATGATGATGAAGTAATTGTTAGATATGGTTTTTCAGATGGCACTATCGCAGATGGGGATTGCGAAATAGAAATTGTTTTCCCTACTGGCGAAACTCCTGATTGGGCAAAAGACAAAAACGACAGAGATATATTAAAGATTATTGATTCTCTAGAAACCTCAGAAGAGTTGGTGTCCTAATGAAAGCACGAGACGCAGTTGCACTTATACAAAAAGTAAATCCTGATGACGAAGTAATTATGTTGCTTTGGACTAGGGATGCTTTTGATGACGAGCAATTTAGAGAAGAGAACACTCTTACAGACGAGGGTTGGAAAAAAGTTGTTGTTGCTATGGAAGATGAAGGTGGTCTAGATTCAGGCGACCAACAAATTTCAGAGATGATTGCCGAGTTTGTTGGTGAATACTCCACGGAGGATTTCTAAATGAGTATTGTGTGGGAATTCAAAGTAAGTAGCAATATGGTTGCCAACATGGATGACAATGAAGTAAGTTTATTTTTCAATGCTCTTGAGGACAGCATAGAAGAGATTTGTCAGAATTATGGTGTAGAGCCATGGGAACTACAAAGCGAGGTAAGCAATGGGGCGTAAGGTTTCTGCAAAAATCGAATTTGAGTTTGATGAAGCGTTGATTGATGAAGGGCAAGACAATCCACCAGCAATGACAGATGAACAATTAACTCAGTATGCTATTGACAATTTTGTTGATGACATATACAATATGGTCAAATACAACGAACTGCATGGTGCGGTTCGTGTAGAGATAAAGGGATAAAGAAAGGAATATAAATATATGGGTCAGTATCATGTTCTAGTAAATATTGACAAGAAAGAAAAGGTTGAGCCACACGGCTTGGGCTTAGGGTTGAAGCAGTATGAGCATGCTGGATGTGAGGCAAGCCTTTCGGATGCCTTGTATATCTTAGTAATGACAAGTCCTGCTCGCGGTGGTGGGGATTTCCCTGAAACCGATATCTCTGGGCGTTGGAAAGGCGACAGGGTTTTAGTGCTAGGCGACTACACAGAAGCCTCGGATGTTCCTTTTATTGCTAACGGCGAGTCTTTATACAGAGAGGCTGATACCTTTACGGATATCTCCGATGAAGTAGTAAAAGCCTTTGAGAAGGTTTTTCAAATCACGGCAAGCGGTGATGGTTGGAAAACTCGGAAACGGCTTGAGCCAACTCCATAATCTCAGACAGAATCTAAAGAACGGCTTGCCTAACGGCAAGTCGTTTTTTATTTCTCAGGCGAGAACAAGTTATCCCTGGAACGAAGAACCGTAAGTTGTTTGGATGTGTGTTAACCCCAGATGCATCGGCAAGACGGCTTGCGTAGCAAAAAGTAAAAAGAGAAGAAGAACGGCGTGAGGGTTTGACAACGGCTTGCCTACAATATATAATGCCGATATGAAAAAAGAAAACGCACTCAACCGATTGCTTCGTGGCATACGAGGCAACTTTGTGCTGAACCAAAAGGCGCAGATATACGCAGACAAGAGAACAAGGCGAAACAAAACTCGTGCCGAGCAGAAGGCTCGTGCCATAAGGGAGCAGGAGTAAAAAGTAAAAATGACAAAAGACAATACGCAAGAACGCTGGAACGCTGGATATTACTCAGCCCTTGAAGGGGCAACTATTGTGAAGTTCTTAGGAACTGATGTTGATGAGTTTGGTGGAAGAGGCTTCCCTATGTTTCAAGTAAAACTTGATAATGGAGAAATGGTAGAACTCGTTGTGTCGCAAGATGAAGAAGGAAATGGCGGTGGGTTTTTATTTGGACTTCCCGACTTTACTTTGCCTGAGTATTTGACAAAATAAACTACTTGCCTTATTATTTGCTTTGTCTTTAGAAAGGAGACAAAAATGCCAAACTGGGTCTATAACACGCTTTCAATGGAAGGCTCAAAGGAAGATATCCAAAAAGTAAAAGCGCAACTCAATGCGCCATACGAACGCACGATAGATGATGAAACAAGAAAATACTCAAACCCGATTATTGCTTTCTGGAACATTTGCCGACCACCTGAAGATAAAATGGAAGAGTATGAAGGTGTAAGTGGTTATGAAGGTGGAGAGAGAAAAGGCGAAACTGAATACAACTGGTATGTATTCAATAATCGTGAGTGGGGAACTAAGTGGGATATAGGTATGTCTGATGGAAACAAGTATTGCGAAACTTCACTAGACCACGAAGACGAAACTAGTCTTACTTATCGCTTCTCTACTGCTTGGTCGCCTCCGCTTCCCGTTATTGAAACTCTTTCTAAACAATACCCAAAGTTAGAAATGACTTTAGAGTATGAAGAAGAGCAAGGCTGGGGTGGAGAAGTTCTCTTTACAGAAGAAGGTTCTAGTGTTATCAGAGAATACGAAGCACCTAACTCTCATCAAGATTTTGTTGATAGAGACCAAATAGATAGTTGCCCTTGCCAAAATGAAGCAGAGGAAGATTATTGGCATAAAGATTGTCCTAGAGAAAAAGAACTTACCCTTAGCCACACAAGATTGGAGGTAATAAAGTGAGTGAGATTATTTCAGTAGAACCAATATCCTCAGGCAATTCAACCTACTTCGCCCTTGATGGGAACTATGGAAATGCTGATGGTATGGTCGTTGTAGATACGACCTCTTGGTCAGAGGCAGATTGGCAAGCAATAGATGAAGTCGGAGATGCGGATAGAGCAACCCTAGCCCTAGCCCTAGCCCGAAGTGATGAGGCTGGTCGCTCGGATTTGAGGCAAGCAGTTGAGGATAATGACCTTGATGCTCAATTTGACAAAGCAGTAGAGAAAGAGTAAAATCAGGCATACTAGGGGGGAGTAGTAAAAACGCCTAGAAATAGATTTGACAATTCTCCCCTTCCTAGTATATGCTTCGGAACGAACGCATATAAACTACTAGAAAGGAAAACGCAGGTGCTAGACAAAGAAGCAAAAGTTCAGGGGGTTGCGGTTTATGCCGAGTTCGCTAATGTCGGTCAAACTATGCAAGTGCTTATTACTCCTGATTGCTACACCAATGCGGGAACGCTAATCCCTATGGCTATCCATAGGAGAGTAGTAACTCCTGCTACGCCAAAGAAACAATGGCGCACAACTTCACTTCGGACAAACCCAAGTGATGTAATTGAAATGATACTCACTAGAGGCGCAGTATTGGCTGATGATGAAATATCTGATTTCACAGAGAAGCGTATGAGATACGCCTTCTCAATGTTAGATGAACTTCTAAAGCACGATTGGAAGATTAGGAATACTCCTATTCTCACAGAAATCTCTCGCTATGATGCTGATGATATAGCGAAGGGAAACACACCTAACAAGGTTCTTTATCGTATAAACATTTCTCGGAAGTCGCAAGGCTTTCCTGCCGAGTTGGTCTAAGGAAAGGGATACCAATGGATACCACAAAGGCTAAAGATAAATATGGAGTTCTTACTCCTAACTCATCTCCTTCACTATGGGAGATAATTGAGCAAGTTGCTACGCAAGGTGTAAATGAAACAAGTTCTAAAACACTTGTAGCAAATGTATTACCTGCTGGTCGTTATGTAGAGCGAGCAGTTGGTTCTGATAGAGCCCCACGAAAGAAGGGGATAGCGAAGGGTGTAGTTTCAATGGAAGCGATTGTAGGTCTTGAAAGTTATGAGAGACCTAACAAATCTATTTACTACGCTCGCCAATGGGGAGAGCATCAAGATGTTGAGGCTCTTCGTAGTGCTAGAAAAGCAACAACAGAAGCGGTTGTTTCAGGTAAGGGTTCGCCAATGTTCCCAATGTTCTATGGTGCGCCAGGTACAGGAAAAACTGCTTTAGTTGAAGCAACCTTCGGTCAAGAAATGCGAACACTTATTGGACACGGAGATATTGAAGTGTCAGATATGATTGGTTCTTATGTCCAAACTCCTAGTGGAAACTTTGAGTGGATTGACGGAGATTTGATAAAGTGTATGGAAAATGGTTGGGTTTATTTCATAGACGAAATTGGTCTGATTGACCCAAAGGTTCTCGCAATACTTTACGGAACAATGGACGGCAGACGAGAGTTAGTTGTGTCTGCTAATCCTGAGCGTGGAGTTATCAAGGCTCACCCTGATTTCTTTGTAGTGAGTGCTACAAACCCTAACGCTCCCGGAGTTCGCATAAGTGAAGCCTTGACTTCTCGCTTCACTCTACAAGTGGAAATGACAACAGATTACACACTCGCTAAGAAGTTGGGTGTCTCTAGTCTTATGATTACTTCCGCACAAAATCTCTATCGCAAACAGTTGGATAGACAAATTTCTTGGTCTCCACAAATGCGTGAGTTGCTTGCCTTCCGAGATGTATCAACAACTTTCGGAACTCAATTTGCGCTCGCCAACTTGATTTCTTCCGCACCCGAAAGCGATAGAGCAACTATCGCAGATGTCCTAACAAGGGCGTTCGGTGAGGAAGTCAAGCCCGCAAAAATCTAACCCCCTTAGATTTGCGGGTCTCGTTGAGGGGGCAGTTAGCGTTCATCTGCCCCCCTCAACCACCTAACACGATTTGACAATATAAAAACAAAAATGCTATAATCAGGTTATTGGGCAGGGTAGCCCACAGAAAAGGAAAAGGACAAATGGCTCACATAAGAACAGGGAAGCACAACATAGAACCAACTCCTAGAGAGTGGTTGAAGGTTGGTAAAGATATTGGCTACTTAGCAAACAAGTGGTCTCGTAGAGATGATTTGGTTGCTTATGTAGGTGTCGGTGCGGGTGGAGTTGCCCCTGCTTGCTACAACCCACAAACTGCCGAAGTAGAAGTAAATGTTGAAATGGCTTTCGGTAAGTTCGTATCTCCTGACCACATAGGGGATTTGACCCTTCGTAAAACACAATACGAGTTTCCTAAAGCGACAGGTGCGATTATTCACGAAGCACTACACGCTAGGTTCTCAAACTGGTCGCTAGAGAAGGCACAGGCAGAACTAAAGTCTGATGAGTTTCAGGCTTTGATGTTATTAGAGGAAGGTCGCATAGAGGCTTGCGGATTGAGAAGCGACAAAAAGTTTCTACCTTTCCTTCGTGCTTGCGCTATTGAACTTGCTATTGGAGATGCGAAAGAAGGATTTGATAAGCAACAACCTACTCAGGCTATTTGTAATCTAGTCGGATTGGTACATGCTCGTATTGTCGCAGGAGTATTGCGACTAGATGAAGTTGAAGAAATAGATGTATGGATAAAAGAACAAATCGGAGAAAATAATCTAGTTAGCCTATGCGAACTAGCAGATATGTTTCAGCAACACGATAAGCACTCAGATGCGACAGAACTTTATCCAATAGCAAAAGCGTGGGCAGAGTTAGTTCGTAATATCGCTAAAGAGCGTGGAGAGCCTGAGACCCCTGAGGGTCAAGGTTGCTTCCCTATGCCTAAAGAAATGGCAGACAAACTTGTAGAAGTTCTAAAAGAGATTGCGGAAAATGTAGAACTCTCTAACTATTCAGACCTTGCCGACCAAGAACTCGGAGAGGAAATGAAAGAAGAAGCAAAAGAGAAAGCGCAAATCGCTGACGAAAGAGCAGACAACAAAGAAGTTGCGGGAGAAGTATTTGATAAATCCACAGGTGCGGGTATGTCTAAAACAAATAGCAAACTCCTAGAAGTTAGAGAGCCTAGTAAAGAAGAGCGTTCTGCTTCGGTTCGTATTGGTCAGTTGCTAGAAAAAGCAAAGTATCGTGAGAGAGATGAGAAGCAGATTGCTAGTGCTACGCCTCCCGGTAGGCTTCGTGTAAAAGCGATTATTCAGAATAAAGCACTTCGTTCTGCTGGTGTTATGAAAGCGGAAAATCCTTTCCGTAAAACAGTTCGTAAGCACACAGACGAACCAACACTCAAAGTTGGAGTAATGGTAGATATTTCAGGTTCAATGGGAGATGCTATGAAGCCAATGGCTTCAACTGCTTGGATTATGTCCGAGGCAGTAAATCGTATTCAAGGTGATTGCGCTATGGTTTATTATGGAAATGATGTATTCCCAACTCTCAATGTTGGACAGAAACTATCGCAAGTAAATGTTTATTCCGCAAATGACGGAACAGAAGTATTTACTAAAGCCTTCAAGGCACTAGACGGAAAACTAGACTTGCTTTGTGGAACTGGCGCAAGGTTGCTAGTTATCGTATCGGACGGACAATACACTCCACACGAAGTTGCGAGGTGTAAAGAGATTGTAAAGAAGTGCGAAAAAGCAGGTGTAGCAATTCTTTGGCTTCCCTTTGATAGTGGCTACTACGCCGATAATCTTTCAGGCGGTTATGCGGAAGTTGTAAAGTATCTAAGTAATCCCGCAGAGGCTTGCGAAATTATTGGTATGTCGGCTATGAAAGTCCTAACCAAAGTTGGGCAGAGAGCAGTTGCCTAATGATAAAAGATACAGAAATTACTTGGAGATTTGGTAGTAGCCCTAACCCTGCTAGATATGATGCTATTTTCTATACTGGCTTTGGGCACTTGGCAACAGTTTCTTGCGAAGGATTTGAGGTTGATATTTTTTGTGACGGAGAAACAAAAGCAAATCTTCTAAACGCAGAAGGAGAAGTTGTTGATACTTTATTCACGCCTGACGATTTTGATAACGCTGGTATAAATACTGATGTTGCGCTCAGGTTGGCAAACGAACAGAACTTGCTTGATTGGATAAACAATTCTTGGTTTGATATGTATTGCTATGGCGAACACCTTGATTGTGTTTCCCACTCAATATCTGAAGCAATAGGCTACGCAGAAACTTATGTAAAAGATAGACGGGTAAGCGAATATATTATCAACGGCGAAGGGAGCAAAAAGTAAAATGCATACTTGTCAGATTATGTTGGTTGAAGCGGATAGTGCGGAGGACGCACTTGATTATGCGAAATCAACTATTACTTATTCTGAAACACCTTACCCTGCTTGGTCTGATTGGCACGGAGGCTTAGGCGAAGGCTTGGCTGGACGCTGGTCAGGATTATTTGACGGCTGGGAGGATACAAGAGATGTTCTTCAATATACGGAGAACTCAATTCTTGCGGAGGACATACTCAAAGAGTTTCTCTCTTATCGTAAAGCGGAAATGGACAGATGTGTAGCAGAACTAACGGCAGAGGGATTTGATATGGGAGATATGGTTTCGCACTACGACCCATACGACTATGACTACGGACAAGGTATGCAGGCATACTCTATGTATAAGTTAGGGAAACTTCTCTCAAATGATTGGTGTTCTAATACGGGCGTATATGACCTCAAAGACCATACGGCAAATCTAAAGTATTTTAGAGAACGGCTCGTTGTAGCACCTGAAAAACAATTTTTAGTTCCAATAGATTTTCACCACTAAAAGAAGGGAGAATAAAAATGACAGTATGTCGCAGTTGTGGCTGGGAAATAAAGGCAGATGCTTATGGGCTATGGATAGATGCCCACGAACAATATATTTGCCAATGGAACGAAGACTTGCCTATTGAACACAACCCTTTACCAAAAAGTAAAAAGGCAGAGGCTTCCTTTTCCTTGCCTGAAAGTCTGATAGGTCTAAGCCTAGCCTAATGAGTAATAAGTGCCTATGTGGATTATGCGCCTGCGGAGGAGAGCAACAGTATGAACACTTATGCGCCTATTGCGATAACGCACACCCCGACTACCACAAGCACGATTGCGACGAGTGCGGGGCTTGACGAGGGCTAGAGTATGTGTCATAAATCACATAGTCAAATCTTGGTTTGGATTTGACACGCAAGGGGGGGCGAGAGTATTATTCGGTTTAGTAGATGAAAACTATTTCAACTACTTCGGGAGTGAAAAATCTTTCTCTCCTAATGACGAAAGGAAAGTATGTCCAAAGACAAAGAGAACATAGAGTTCTCAGCAGAGGAAGTCGCTCTAGTCAAAAAGACTAAGGCAACTGTTTCGGTAGAACTACCTGATGTTCTATCTGTTGTGCTTGATGCTGATGCCACTAAGGGTGCTGAGGCAGTAAAACTTCTAAAGAGGTTTCAAGCAATAAAGAACGCCAAAAGTGCTTTAGAAAAGAAGCACGACAAAATCCAAGCAGACCTTTATGCTCTACTTGGTTATAGAAAAGTCGGCTCATCTTGGGTCGGTATCGCCAAAGAAGGCACTATCGCTGGAGTTCCTGTAATCGTAATCGGAACTCAAAGTCGTGAAGTATTCAACAAAGAGGAATTGCTAAAGCAAAATCCTAAGTTGCTAGATATTTTCAACGAACACACAAGTCAGAAAATCTCCCCTGTGATGAAAACACCACAGATGAAAAATGATACAGAACTAACTCCTGAGTTGGAGTTGGAACTGACCACTTTCCTAGCGAACCTAGTAAAGTAAGTTTCAAGAAAGCCCCCACCTTCGGGTGGGGGTTTTTCTAATAAAAGTTAGTAAAAAGTAAAGGGACAAATTGCCAAGTCAAAAAAACTATAAAATTATTTCAGAGTTGCTCCAAAACGGGCTTCACCAATACGAACCTGTATGGTCGCCTGAAACTGACCCTGATGATGAAATAGCGATTACAGATGAAACAATGTGGATACCTGTGTGCCAAAAAGGAACAAAAAATCCACAGACACTAAAAACAAAAGATGTAAAAGAAATTGTTAGGAGTTTAGAAAAGTTTTATGCTCTTGATATAGCCAAGCAGTTTATACATAACAAAGACTGCCCTGAGTGTAAGGTCGCTTGCTTTATGGAGCAGGTAGATATGTTGGACTATATGCCTATCTCAGAGATGTTCCAAAACGACAGTCTGCGTGAAGAAGATGAAGAAGAAGAGGGATTTGACTTTACCTAGTAAAGATGTTATACTTCGGCTACAAAGAAAGGGGTTCGGCAAATGGCTGAAACAGTTAGATTAGAAGTAGAAGTTTCCGAAGAGGAAATAAGCCTAATGACTATGTCTTTAGGTTTGTTGATAACAATGTTTGATGGGGACATTGAGAAGTGGCAGAACAAGAAAGATAGTTCTATGGAGAAACTATTTTTCCTTATGGACAAAAAGTATGGTGCTATGAACTTATGGCGCAAGGTTCTTATTAGTGCGGGGGCTGACCCTGAAGCACTTTCAGAACACATTGACCAAGCCACGACAGAGGAGGGGTAATGGCTGACCATCACTACATAATCAAGTTTGACGATACGACAGGCAAATGGTCGCAGGATACAGATAGCGAAGAAGTGCGGTTTCCTGATGGAACTATTTGGGACGAAGCCAAGCAAGAGTGGTTTTACTCTTATCAAGGTGATGGTTTCTTTTATCGTGATGCGGATATTTATGATGAGAAACTTTCTCGGTTCGTTGCTGAGTTGAACAGGGAAAAGTAAAATGGATAACATACTTCCTTCACGAACAGTAATGTTTGTTGGCGATTACTTTACTCTTATGACCACAGTTATTCTTGACGACAAGTTGAGAGATACTGGTGAGAGTGATGAGGACTTTGCGGTTCGTGTCGCTGGCACTCTTATCCAAGAGTATTATGGATTTGATGTTGAAGCAGTTTCTAACTCTATTGGGCTAGTTGATGAAAATGGCGAGGAGATTACTGATGACTACTAACAACTTAGAGTTCTATGTTTCTCTCTGCGACAAAATAGATGCGGGGGAACTAGACAAGCACCTCTCTGAAATAGAAAAGCAGATAGTTGCTAGAAAAGGTTTGCTAAAGGAAAAAGTAAAAATTGAAGACTTTTGTATTGGCGATAGGGTTATAGTAAATGAGAGGTGCGGGACTAAGTATGTTCGTGGCGAAACTGGGACAGTTTCAGGTATTCGCAGAACAAAGATAGTAATAAACTTTGATAACCCGAAGGGCAGGTTTGCTAGGGTAGGCTCAGGGGGCGAAGTTCTCTCTGCCGAAGTGGTTATCCCCTTTGAGTTAGTTGATAAACTATAAGAACTACTGCCGTCCCCCCCTTTCTGACGGCGGTATAGAGCATTAGGGATAATACCCTTTCTCCCTTATTGCTCCGCCTACCCCTCACTACTTCTCTAGTTAGTGGGGGGTAGAGTGTTTTATTCTCCCAAATCACTTACGGCAAGCACCGCTAGTCTTTTCCTTATGAAAATAGTCGCTAAGGATTACCACCCTAACGGGTCTTGCGCTCCCTTTATGTGTGCGATAGTGGATAGTCCTGATGACGGCGATACAAAGTTAGTTATTATGTTTGAGGATAGCGACTATACGGCAGTCCTTTCGTTGGATTATTTGATACGGGACGAGGACATTAGTAATAAATACAACGGGCATCACGGCGAGAAGTATGGACAACTTAGAAATGAACTGTGGGACGGCTCTTCTTTTTAAGCAAAAAGTAAAAACAAAGGAGAAGAAGTGACAACTATTGCATCTGTTCAAGGCGAGAACTGGGCTGTTATTGGGTGCGAGAGTCGTGTAACCGAAGAAGGAAGTAAGATTTATACCTTGCCAAAAGACAACGGCAAGGTTTTTAAGAACGGCTCTTACATCATTGGTTGCGCTGGCGACCTTCGTGCTGTTAATCTACTTTGTTATTCTTTTAAGCCTTCTACTGTAAATCCGAAGACATACGGCATACGGCTAGATAAGTTTATGACTAGCGTGTTTGTGCCTGAGTTGAAGAAGTGCTTTGAGGACAACTCATACTCAAAAGACGGCGAGCAGGGAAGCCAAATCTTGGTACTGGCTAACGGTACTGTTTATGAGATAGGCGAGGATTACTGTTGGGCTAGAGATGATAATGGCGTGTATGCCATTGGGACTGGGGGTGCTTACGCACAAGGGGCTTTGCTTGCTACGCTGGAAACACGAAAACGGACATTAGGAACGGCTAAGACTTTGGTTCGTCAAGCAGTAAGTATCGCTTGCAGGCTTGACCCAAACTCTAGTCCTCCGATTTATTTGAGCGTTCAGCACTTTGGATAAAAATACTGGTAATCAATAAACAACTTTCGGTTGTTGCACAGCCGGTTGCTGTTTTACCAAAAAGTAAAAATCTGCAATAGCCGGTAGTAAGTTACTCTTGAACTATAAACAACTTGCTTTATTAGACTCTAGAAAGGCAACACGCTCGTATTTGGATTTGACTTTATTTCTTGAAAAATGATATACTTCGGTTATTCAGTAGGGGGGAAGTCGCTGGTCACCTGAACGACTTAAGACTCTAGAGGGTCGGAAACAATACGACTCCCCTACTGAACCTAACAAGAAAAGGGGAAATGAAATGAAACCTAAAGTATCTAACTGCACTTGGTTGGAGTTTTACACTTCCGAGTTAGCGTTGGTGGAAATTGCGCTAGAGCATAGAGATTTTATTCGCGTTCGTATCAATGGCGGAAAGCCTAAGTATTTCTATGGAGAGCGGGCTTATACAGACGCTCGTAGATTTATTGCTGACGCTGGAGATTTCTCGGTGTGGAGCGTATTGGCAGGATAACAATACTTGACTTTTACTAGGGTAGGTGTTATACTTGCCCTAGTAAAACCTAACGAAAGGGGAAAAAATGCTAAAAAGTTATCTAAGAAATTACAGTCTAGTTATTCATAACGACCCGTGGAGAGAAGCCTTCGGTGGAATTACTTGCGGTGAGTGCGATAGCGAAGTGCCATTTCTTTCTGAAGTTTATAACGAAGACGAAACGCATAACTATCTTTGCGTGAATTGCTATAAAGAAATAGAAAGAAGGGGATAATGAATACAGAGTCTATGACTTATCACTTGCGGGGAAACTTCTTCCCTCCACTTCCACTTGATTATGCCGAGCCCGCTATCAAGGCTTGGGGACTTTATCAAGAGGAAGACTTTGATGCGGTAGTCGTATTACCTTCCGACATAGAGCCTCACCCTACTAATGCCGTAAAAACAGATGCGGGTTGGGAAATAACTGCGGGGGAACTTGTGCGGATACTTAGGCTGGATAGATAATGGCAATAGATAAACGCAGAAATAGATGCGAAGTATGTAATGCGGATAGTAGTGAAACAGAAATTATTACTTCCGTATTCAAGGGATTTGCTTATTGTAGATACGATTTAGACAGAGCGATAATGGAAGGGTGGCATAAATAAGATGAAAGTAAAATGCGTTGAGTGCGAAAGAGTATTCAACTTGGCTGACCCCGTAGATGCGGAAGCCTATGGGTATGGACACGACTGCGAGGTAGCGTAATGAAACTAACACTAGATGAAGTATTTGATACTTCAATAAAGCAAAAAGTAGAAAATGCTAAAGGTATTGCCTACGATAATTGCCATAAGATTTATATTCTGATGGACAATGAACAGATGGTTCTTATGGAAGGTTATGGATACGACCCGCTACTTTCTAAAGATGAACTTAGTCCTTCCGAAATGTTATGGTTATTGCGTAAGTGGTATGAAGGCTCTTGCGGTCTGAGATTTATTCAAGCGGTCACGACTAACCCTGAAGACCCTAATGCTGGGTTTGAAGAACTAATAGAACAATGCGCTTATGATGAAGACAATAACCCTTACCCCGATGAGGAAGAAGGGAGGGTGTCGTGATTCTTAACTTTGTTATTAAATTGGCTGGTTCGGTTGAGGCTGATAACTACGAACAAGCCGAGGCAAAATTAAATGCTCACTTAGATGAACTAGGTGCGGTGGATTCTGATAAGCACGACCTTAATTGGCCGGACGCTTCTTTTGATTTAGAACACTACGAAGTATCCGCATCATAAGTCTAAATAAATAAAAGTCCCTCGCAGAGATGCGGGGGATTTTTTGTTACCAAAATGTTATAAAAAATGTCCGATTTGTCCATACATTTTTTTCACCAAGGCTTAAACAGTATTTGGGCAACTACCAACAACTTAAGAAAGTCCAAGTCCTGGAGTATGCAATTTTTTACTTTTTGGTAAGGCGTACGCTGTCGCTGTCGCGGGTTACTTCCATACAATTCTCTGAAGTCACTTCTCTCCTGCACCTTCTCCTGCACTTGCATATTTAGATGCTTAGTGTTATACTTGCTGAGAAAGAAAGGGGGAAGTATGAAGCACATTAATTGCGACTTAGATATCTGCCAAGAGTGCAGAATCAGAGCCAATATGAAAGAGATAGACTGGGCTACTTGGTCTTTCACAGACATAGAAGATGTCTTTGAAGATGATGACCCGATTAAATATCTATAAAGATATTTAGAAGTCAATAGAAGTCCCCGTATCTGATGATGCGGGGACTTTCTATGCGGTCACATAGGTAGCCTTGTCACATACCAAAAAGTAAAAAAGGGGGGGCAAGAGCAAGATGCCGGCTATCCATAAACAATTTTCCAAAGACACACCTATTGCGGGATAGGTTCAACTTGCGTTTCTGATATAAAAATGGTATCCTTATCTCAAGAGAAAGGGGGCAAGTATGAACGATAGTTATGAAGACTATCTTTCAGGGGATACTTGGTACCAACCAACTAAACCCTCCGACTTACTTGACTAAGTAAGTCAAAATTGGGAGCCTCGCAGAAATGCGGGGCTCTCAATAAAATGAAGTTGCTAAATCAAAACAAAAATGGTAAGATTAGAAAACAAAGAAAGAAAGGGGAAAACCAAGTGGAAAACCAAAAATGGGTTCTAGTCAAAAAGTCTGACGGAGAACGCGGTAATAATGGCTTGAAAAAAATGTATCAAGTTATTGTTGAAGATAGAAAAGTTATTACTCTATGGGGTAAGGCTGAAGACAATAACCAAGCGAAGCAAGTAAAACAGTTTCGCTACTCTTATGAAGCGAAAGCATACGCTTACAATAAAGTAGATAGTAAGGTTTCAAGAGGCTACGAAGTAGTCCTAGTAGCGTAATAGTTGCGGTGAGCCTCTCGCCCTAAAAAGCGAGGGGCTTACCTAAAATAGTTTGACTTATTTATCAAGAGATGATAAGATTACGAAAACCAACTGAAAGGGGTTTATATGAAAAACCAAAAGGGCGTAATAATTCGCTCGGACAATTCCAAGTCCGTTGTTGAGTTTGAGATAGGAAAGTCCTACGAACTTATTAAAAATACAGTAGGCGGATTAATAGAGGTTGTTCGTTTAGAAAATGCTGACCTCTGGGTAAATGAAAATGGTATTGCGGAGAGGCTTCCTCTAAACCTAATCGCTACTGCTCTTTATAGTGATACTTTCGGAGCAACCAACCCAATTCTCGGAGATACGATTATTACTGCTTCTGATGATGAAGGAGAAACTATCGGACTAACTGATGAGCAAGTTGCTCATTACCTCGCTTACGATAAAAAAATAATTCCTACTGCCTTCCTGCTTAGATAAGACTTTCCCCCTAATAAAAAAAGAGGGTGCGGTTCCTCCTTCCGCACTCTCTTATTATTTTTTAGCATTAGCAAAAAGTAAAAAGTGCGGGTCTTCGCTTGAAGTTTTAATTTGACTTTACTTTCCAAAAATGCTATAATAAGCCAAGAAAGGGGATAAAATGTCTAGTAAAGCAAAATGCTATCAACTAGCAAAGCAACATAATCTTGAAATAGTGCTACACCGCAACTTTGGAACTATTGAGAGTTCTATCAATTTGCCCGAGGGATTTCAATTAAGTGTTGATGATGACCGCCAAGGCTTGGTCGGTATGGCAGAAATGGGGGATAGTAAGCAATTATGGAAAGGTATTTACTCTGATTTACTAGAAATAATTTCCAATGAGCCCTTCTTTCCAATACCTCAGGAGGATTTGACTTTACTTTCCAAAAATGCTATAATAAGCCCATAACCTAAGAAAGGGGATAAAATGAGAGGATTACCTGATAGTGCGGTCTATGGCACTTACAAGCGTATAAAAGGTAAAAAGGGTAGGTCTTCTAAAAGTAATGCTTACTATCAAGAGAACGCCGATAGTTTCAATAACTTTGTAAGTAAATGCCTTCTCTTTGTATTTGACAAAAAAAGAAAAAACTGATATACTCTTTATGAAAGGAGTAAAAATGACAAACGAAATAACAGACATAAACACTCTAGCCCGACCAACCTATTCGTTGGAACTAGATGCCGACTTATGGAACGAAGTCTTGCCTAATCTATGGCAGGGCGGAACTGACGACCTTGACACTATCTACGACACAGTCTTAGAAAGTGAAAGTGCTTTCATAACTAAGTCAGACTTTGACACAGTTATTACTGCCTACGCTTGGGCTCAACCTTGCGACTGGCTAGTAAAAGAAATTCGTTATCCTTTCTACGATAGCGATATGAAAGACCTCAACATTGAGGAATTACAGTCAGTAGCCTTACTAGCCCATACGGACTGGAAGGCTGGCAAGAAGGTTCTAATTCGTTGCCAAGCGGGTTGGAACAGGTCAGGGCTGATTATGGCTCTAGTCCTAATGCGGGAAGGCTATTCAGCCCAACAGGCAATAGACCTAATCAGAAAGCAAAGAAGCAAGAACGCTTTATGTAATCCCCGATTTGTAGCGTGGTTGCTCTCGCTTCCTAACTAAGGAAGCAGGGCGACACGCCAAAGTCAGGGAAGTTGATAAATGTCAGGGAAGTTGATACAATACGGGTATTGGCAAAAATGTCAATAAAAAGAAAAGGGGTAAAGACAAAATGAAAACGCAAGCGAAGTTTGTAAGGCGCAGAGTTGCGGTAGTAGTTGTATTCCTCGCACTTGTTGTGTGGGCGTTAGATGCCACTACTCCCGAAATGTGTAAAGTGCCAACAGAGCAGATGAACCAATTCTGCCTAGATTTGTTATATCCGTGAAAATAACTAAGAAGGGTGAAGACCTACTTGCTAAAACTTCTTTGACTAAAGAAGAGTTTGCGGAGTTTTTATTGAAGTTTGCTTTTATGACAGAAGAGCAAATGGCTGAGAGAGAAGCATTACCAACACAAGAAGCACGGAAAGAGTTTATGAGAAACCTTCCGCTACCTGAAAGGAAAAAGTAAATGGCTAAATGTAAGACACCTCATTGTGAAAACACGAACATTATTTATTCAGGCATAGATGCCTTTATGCGGGAGATGCCTTTTACAGAAAGGTATTGTTATCCTTGCGGTAATGCTTATGTAACTATCAAGCACGAAGTAGAAGAAAGCATCAAAAAAGAGGAGGTGAAAGCATAATGATTTTAGATAATGGAACAATGCTCGCAATAATTATTGCGCTCGCTGGTTCTTGCTTCGTTATGGTTGTTGGTATCAGAGCGCAAGGAAAGTTGATGCGGGAGAACCAAGACCTTCGTAAAGAACTTGCAGAAACTGCTTGGAACAAAATAAAAGCCAACTAACAAAAACAGAATAGGAAAAAGTAAAAATGGACGAAGTATGTGACTTCAGATGCCAGTTCGAGTGGATAGAGGTTTCCTCTAACTTCTTTAGTGTTGCGGTGTATTCCCCAGCATTGGTAGTAGCCCTAGTTGTTTATGGCATCTATCGTTTTATCAAAAAGCAGAGGGACAATGTCGGCTAAATCTCTTTGGACTCCCTTTACACCTGCTACGCCTTATGTAAATGGTAAAGAAATAACGCTTGATGCCAACCAAACTATTTGGAGAAATAGGTTCTACACAGTTGTAAAAACTGTTTTAGAGCCTGAACTTGGCGAAGCAAGTGGTATGCATCTTTCCATAAGACATAACGAACGAAAAGCAGTTAGGGACTGGAGGCACTTTCAACGCATCAAGAACGAACTTGCTGGTGCGGAGAGAGAAGCAGTAGAGATTTTTCCTCCTGAAAGTCAGTTAGTTGATACTTCTAATCAGTATCACCTATGGGTTCTGCCTGAAGGCACAACATCTTTCTTTACTTGGAACGAGGGTCGAACTGTTGTTGATGACCCTCAAGATGAGAAGGCTGTAAATTGGCTGAGGTCAAAAGGACTTGACCCTGCGGTTATTCAACACTCGGTTCAACGACCTTACGAGAAAGAAGAAGCGTGAGAAGAACCCGTATAGTTGAAATAACAAAAAGTAAAAAAATTGCAGAGGAAGCATCGACTCTGTACAAAAGCGGTTTGTCTATCGAAAGCGTAGCGAGCCAACTAAAAGTTTCTTACAGATGCGCTAGAAAGGCTATAAGAAGTAAAGGTGTCCCAGTTAGAGATGCCTCTGCTAGAACCAAAGGCAGAACTAGCCCTAAAAGGAAAAGGACAACAAATGAATAACATGAACATAGTTTGGACGGCAGTAGCGAGTGCGGTCTTGGGACTTGCTTCTTTAGCATCAGCATGGCAAGATAGTGCCACTTGGGCTTTATCCTTCGGTCTATGCTCGGTGGCAAGCGCATTGCTAGCCTCAAGGGAAAGACAGTAAAGTCTAAGGACAAAGCCCTCCGCTAACTTCCTCTGCGGGGGGCTTCTTTTTTTGTCTTGACTTGATAAATAAAAAACCACCAAATCCCTGGTCTGAAACCATAAACAACTTGCTAATGTGACAGCCGGCGGCTTAACATTTTTTACTTTTTGGTAAGTTACTTTGCCGGCTTTGACAGCGCCAAGTATGAACAACTTT
>SXGQ01801990.1_pt1 | contig 18672 bp, 14 predicted proteins | sample 3178371 | NCBI WGS metagenome assembly SXGQ01 (sample SAMN11356859, study PRJNA531348) | freshwater metagenome | isolation source: freshwater sample F1-20 | place: China: Fuxian Lake, Yuxi | collected 2017-12-25 | reverse complement strand
GGCGAAGGCACCCAGGTGCTGGTGCACGGAGGACGCATCCTCGAGGTCAAGGCTGGCGCGTCATCGCCCGGCACCGCGGTTGAGGTTCGGCAGCTGTTCTTCAACCTTCCGGCCCGTCGGAAGTTCCTGCGGAGCGAGGAGACCGAGCGCACCCACATCGCACACTACCTCGACCTCGTGGCGCTGGCCCATCCCCAGGTCGGGTTCCGGTTCATCAGCGATGCCCGAACCGTCTTCCACCGGGCACAGGTCCAGTGGACCTCCCCAGCCGAACGGTTCGACGCCCTCCAGGAACGGTTGCGCCAGATCCTCGGCGGAGAGGTTCCCCTGCTGCGGGTCGACTTCTCGAACGAGGTCGAGGACGAGTCCGACCGGGAGGATCCAGAACTGGATTCCACGATGAACCTGCCCGAAGCCCCAGCCCCATCCTCAACCCCGATCCTCGCCGGACGGGTCTGGGGATTCATCGGCGCCCCCGGAGTGTCCCGGTCGTCACGGACCGACCAGCACCTCTTCGTGAACCAGCGCCCCATCGAGAGTCGGGGGCTCAACTTCGCGCTGCTCGAGGGATATCACAACGCGCTGATGAAGGGCCGCTATCCGGTCTGCTGCCTGTTCCTCGAACTCGATCCCGCAGGCGTCGACGTGAACGTCCATCCCCAAAAACGAGAGGTGCGCTTCCGGAATGAGTCGATCGTCCGGGGATTCGTGACCCAGTCGGTCCGCAGGTCCCTGCTGGACTTCGCCCGGCCCGCAGCCGGGGACACACTCCCGGAATCCGCCCCGGAAACCTCGATCCAGCCCTCATTGCCTGTCGAGACCACCGGTTCCGCAGCCATCCCGTCCCTCCCAGGCTGGGAGCCCCTCGCTGGCCCGATGCCGGCATCCGCAAGCCCTCGGCCAGAATTCCGGTCCGAGGTGGCATCCTGGACCCCGACGCCACCTCGATCCCCAGAGGAACCTCGTTTTCCCGACGCTCCATCCGCTCGACCGGCTCCGATTCCACAGCCGGTGTCGCTGGCCCCCACGCCCGGGACCGCCCAGCCCCTGCTCCAGGTCCCGCTCCGGATCCTTGGGGTGCTCGGACGGTTGTACGTGCTGCTCGAATCGGATCGCGGACTGGTCCTGATGGACCAGCATGCTGCCCACGAACGGATCCTGTACGAGCAGATGCTCGCCCGCATGGAGTCCGCGGCCGAGGCGCCCTCGCAGCGTCTTCTGCTGCCCGAAACGGTGGAGATGACCATCCAGGACGCCCACTTCACGATGGAGCATCTCGCGGTGTTCCGAAGGCTGGGGGTGGAGCTCCGGGAATTCGGTGATCGGACATTCCTCCTGGAGTCGGTCCCGCCCTTTGTTCGGACGCGCAACCCACGGCAGTTCGTGCTGGGGCTGATCGACGAGCTCCGGGCCTCGGGAGGAGGGATCAACACCCTCCGGTTCGGCGAGGACGTCGTGGCCAAGACCGTCTGTCGTCACGCCGTGAAGGCCAACGATCCGCTGGCGGGTCCGGAGCTCGAGCAGCTCCTGGCCGACCTCAGGCGATGCCAGATGCCCTACACCTGTCCCCACGGACGTCCCACGCTCATCGAGTTCAGCTGGCGGGAGCTCGAGAAGAAGTTCGGCCGGACCGGGTGACCCCGTGAAAGCGCGGGACGGTCGGATCTTCCAGGGCCCTGCAGTCCCCAAAACAGGCTCGCGGCCCGCCTCAATCCGCCGTCTTCTGATGCCGTGCTGTCGGACCTCGTCGATGAATTCCTGGTGCATCTGCGTCACGAGCGCGGCCAGGCCGACCACACCCAGCGAACCTACGCCCATGCACTGGGCCAGTTGGTCGCGTGGCTGGAGGCCAGAGGTACCGCCGGATGGAACGCCGTACGGTCGCCGGACCTGGTCGAGTTCCTGACCCACCAGCGCAGCCGACCCCCTCTGGACGAACCGGAATCCCCGAAACGCCTCAGCTCCTCCACGCTGTACCTCCAGGTCGCGGCGATCCGGGCCTTCTGCCGCTTCGCCACGGCGGAAGGATTCCTCACCGAGAACCCGGCTGCGAACCTGTCCCTGCCCCGCCGTTGGAAGACTCTCCCCAAGGCGCTGTCGACCGATGAGATCGAACGCCTTCTCAGGGCCCCCACCGGGGAAATCACCCCTCGCGACCTGTGCGATCACGCCGTCCTCGAGGTCGCCTATGCCAGCGGGCTCCGGCTCGCGGAACTCCGGACGATCCGACTCGAGCAGCTCCATCTCGAGTCCGGGTTCCTCACGGTGATCGGCAAGGGCGGCAAGGAGCGCGTCGTTCCGGTCGGCCGCGCTGCGATCGAGGCGCTCCACCGGTATCTCGGATCAGGTCGACCGCGACTGGTCGGACCCAAGTCCCCCGCGAACGTCTTCCTCACCCAACGCGGGACTGCCTTCGCCCCGGTCACCCTCTGGCTCCGGATCAAGGCCTGCGTCCGCCGCGCTGGCATTGAGAAGAACGTCACCCCCCACATGCTCCGACACAGCTTCGCGACCCATCTGCTGGAACACGGGGCCGATCTCCGGGTGATCCAGGAACTCCTCGGCCACTCCAGCATCAGCACCACAGAGATCTACACCCACGTGGCCGGACAGCACCTGCGCGACGTTCACGACGCCTTCCACCCGCGGGCCCGGTGAGCCCCCTACGACCGGATCCCCAGGAACAGGATCGCCAGGTCGATGATGAAGAGCAGCACGATGGTCACCTCGAGGACCATCATCCATCGGTTGGCCTGGTCCGATTTCAAGATCTGGTGCAGCTCATCGAGCGTGCGGAGCTTGTCTGATACCGCCCGATGCCAGTCGGCGAGGTGGAACCGGGCCGCCACGGCCTCGTAGACCCGTGCCAGGTGCCAGTCGCCGAAGAACTTGGTGATGTTCGACAACTCGTCGTTGAACCGGGCCATGTCGATCCGGAGCTCCCGGAGGTCCCGCAACACCTCCGACCGACGCCGCATCGGCGTGGTTCCAAGATCGCGGTAGCTGCGCTCGAGGGCGGCGTCCAGGACCCGGTCGTACGCCTCAAGTTCGGCCAGCTGCACGTTGGCCAGCTCCAGGATGTGCAGCGTCTCGTCGAAGTCCCGGGCCTGGTCCACCAGCAGCGCCGCATCCCAGTCGATCACCAACAGGTCGTCGGCATAGTAGCTGAGGCTCCGGTTCGTGGACTCCAACTCCTCCTGGGCCGAGAGGCTGTCGGGATCCTCCTGGGCCAGGAGCGAGGCGACCTCGCGTCGATGCCCTTCCAGCCAGACCTCCGCGTTCATCCGGACGCCATCGGCTCCGGTCACCGGGGACTGGATGCAGAACACGGTGTAGGCCTCCTCGTGGGCCAGGTGGTCGATGGGACGGAGGATCAGCGGACCAAGCTCGTGTCGGATCCGCTCGGCAAGGTGTCGGACCTCGTCGTGGAGCGTGCCGTTGTTGAACCGGAGGTCGTGGTACGGGATGAGCTGCTCGAGGCGGTCGACCTCGAACGGGACCCGGACCGCGATGCTGATCGCCCCGATGGGCAGGATCTTCACCACCGTCTCCATGCGGACCGGACCGGCGGGGCCGCGACGCTCCTGCGGGGTAAGCCGGACCATCTGGGGCTGGTGGAACAGGAGGTTCCGGGGACCGCGATGGCTGACGTCGACGCTGAACTGGGCCACCGGCTGGCCGAGCAGTTCACGGAGCGGTTCCCTGGCAAGCTCGTAGGCGATGTCGAACGCATAGAGATACACCACCTCACCGAGGAGCCGTGGGCCGTGTCCGACGGGGTGATCCATGCGAGGGGCTGCGTTCGGGTCTGGACCGGTTCCCGGCACCCGGGCGGTGGGCCTACTTGCCGGTCGGTTTCGAGACGGGTTTCTTGGCATCCTGCCACGCACCCATGCCGCCATCGAGATTCACGAGGTTGGTGAAGCCGAGGGTCTCCATCTTGGCGCACGCCCGGGCGCTGCGTCCGCCGGCGGCGCAATGCACGAGGTACAGCCTGGTCTTGTCGAGCTTGGCCACCTTCTCGGCGAAATCCGGAGCCCGGTAGTCGAGCAGCACGGCACCCTCGATGTTGCCCTCGGCGAACTCGGCCGGGGTCCGGACATCGAGCACCACGACGTTCTTTCCCGAACGGAGACGGTCGAACTCCTGGACGTCGACGTTGCGGGTCTTGGCGGCGGGTTTCGTCGAGGCCCCGTCCTGCTGGGCCCAGGCGATCCAGGACAGGACAATGGCGGCGAAGGCGATCCACAGATGTTTCCTCATGGTACGGGAAGCATTGCCGACGGAGCCCCGAGGGCAAAGGGCATTTGCAGTTTGGAACGGCGGCGATTAAACCCGGGGATGCGTTTCATCGGAGGGGTCTACGAGAAGCTCCAACGTCATCCCAAACGGATCGTGTTTCCGGAGGGGACCGAACCCCGCGTGCTCCAGGCTGCCCGGCAGTTCCATTCCCTGCGTCTCGGGGTGCCGATCCTCCTCGGTGATCGCCAGGAGGTGAAGGCCGCAGCCGACGCCCTCAACGTGAACCTCGAGGGAATCCGCCGCATCGATCCCGCCCAGAGCCCGGATCTCGACAGCTTCGTGAAGCGCTTCGTCATGCTGCGCCGCAGCAAGGGCATCGCCGAGGAGGAGGCCCGAGAGGCCATGAAGAAGCCGAACTATTTCGGTGCCATGATGGTGGCGATGAAGCAGGCCGACGGACTGGTCTCCGGCGCCAGCGAGGTCTCCGGCGGCGTGCTGCGCCCCCTCTTCCAGATCATCAAGGTCGCCCCCAAGACCACCACCGCCTCCTCCTGCATGGTCATGGAGGTGGAGGACACGCGGTTCGGCGAAAAGGGCGTCCTGTTCATGGGCGACTGCGGCGTCATTCCGGATCCCACGGTGGATCAGCTGGCCGAGATCGGGCTCAGTGTTGCACGACTGGCAAACCAGATCCTCGGGACCCGACCCCGCGTCGCCTTCCTGAGCTACTCGACCCAGGGCAGCGCCACCCATCCGAGCGTCCTCAGGGTCCGGGCCGCCGCGGCGCTGGCGCGCCAGAAGGCGGACCAGGATCTGTTCGAGGCGGACTTCGATGGGGAGCTTCAGGTCGACGCGGCCCTCGTCCCGGAGATCGCCGCCCGCAAGCTCCCGGGCAGCCCGGTTGCCGGTCGAGCCAATGTGCTGGTGTTCCCCGACCTCAACTCCGGCAACATCGCCCACAAGCTCATCCAGCACATCGCCCGCGCCAACGCCTACGGACAGATCCTCCTCGGCCTCGATCGCCCGGCCGCGGATCTCTCCCGCGGCAGCACGTCGCACGACATCCTCGGCGTGGCCGCCATCACCGGCCTCCAGAGCATCGAGTACCAGAAGCTCTACCCGGGCGCCGGCGACACGCTGCCCGGGGATGCCGCCTGATTCCTCCACGCCGCAACCGCCCCTGCCTGTGCTCCTCAACGCCTCCACCCCCCGGGTCTTCATCGCCGCCACGCGACAGAACGACGGCAAGACGACCAACTCCCTCGGACTCCTCGCCGCCCTCCAGCGGCGCTTCGGACGGGTCGGCTACATCAAGCCCGTCGGACAGCGCTTCGTGGAGATCGACGCCGAGAAGATCGACGAGGACTCGGTTCTGATGGACCGGGTGTTCCGGCTGAACTGCCCGCTGGTCGACATGTCGCCGATCGCGGTCGAGCCCGACTTCACCCGCCGCTACCTGCAGTCGTCCAACTTCGACGCGCTCGTGAAGCGGATCCACAAGGCGTTCGACCGCGTGGCCTGGGAGAAGGAGTTCGTCCTGTGCGAGGGCACCGGCCACGCCGGCGTCGGCAGCGTGTTCGACCTCAGCAACGCCACAGTGGCCCGGATGCTGTCGGCCAAGGTCGTCATCGTCACCCGCGGCGGCATCGGACTGCCCATCGACGAGGTCGCCCTGAACCGCGCCCTGTTCGAGAAGGAGGGTGTCGAGGTGATCGGCGTCATCCTGAACAAAGTCCTGCCCGAGAAGCTCGACTACATCACGGAGTTCGCCGAAAAGGGATTGCGCCGCAAGGGACTCAAGCTCCTCGGCGTCGTCCCACACCAGCCGATCCTGTCGAGTCCCACCCTCGAGCTCATCCGGGAGGAACTGGACGCCCGGGTCCTCAACACCACCCCCCAGATCCACAACATCGTGAAGCGGGTGGTCATCGGTGCCATGGGTGCCGCCCAGGTGACGAAGCACTTCCTCCCCGGCGTGCTGTTGATCGTTCCAGCCGACCGTGACGACATCGTCAAGGCGGCCCAGGACTACCTCAAGTCGGGTGGCCACCTCTCCGGCATCGTGCTCTCGGAGGACATCTCCCCATCCAACACGGTGCTGAAGCTCGCGGGGTCCTTCACCTGCCCTGTCCTGGTGTCGGCGCTCGACAGCTACACGGTGGCGAGCCGGGTCCACGACCTCATCGTCAAGATCCGCCCCGACGACACCCAGAAGATCAAGCTGGTGCAGGAACTGATCGCCAAGCACGTGAAGCTCGACAAGATCCTCGAGGCGCTTTGACCGGGAAGGGACCCGGAACGCAGTCCAGCACGCGGTGGAAGGTGTGTGTCGGGATCGGCGCTTCCGCAGCCGATGCGGAACCTGGCCCTTCGCCCCCTGCTACCTGTGCCTTGCCTTCGCGAGGACGGCACCGCCGGTGATGCCGGCATTGTCGCCCAGCCTTGAGGCGATGATCTCGACGCCCTTGATGGTGCCGGGCATGGCGTAGTCGAGGGCGGTCTCGGTGATGATCGACATCATCTCATCCTCCAGGGCGTCGATTACTCCACCCCCAAGGACGACGACCTCGGGGTTGAGGATGTTGATGAGGTTGGCGATGGCGATGCCGGTATATTCGGCGGCGCTCTCGACCACCTTCTCGACCAGCTTGTCCCCCTTGCGGAGGGCCTTGCGGAGGTCACCGCTCTTCAGGTCGTCGAGACCGTCCCCGAGCATCTCGGTCAGGATCGTCTTCTCGCCGGCCTTGACCCGCTGGAGGATCTCTCGGAACAGGGCGGTGCGGCTGGCGAGGGCCTCGAAGCAACCATTGTTGCCACAGCCACACTTGGGTCCGCCGACCTGGAGGACCATGTGGCCCAGCTCCCCGGCGGTGCCGTTGAAGCCCCGATGGACCCGTCCGTCCAGGATCAGCCCGCCACCGACGCCGGTGCCGAGGAAGACACCGAGGAGGTTGCGGGTCCTGCCCTTGAGCTCGACCTCGTGGACGCCGAGCGTGCACGCGGTGCAGTCGTTCTCCACGTAGACCGGGATCTCGAGCCGTTTCTCGAGCTCCTTGCGGAGCGGAGCATCCTTCCACTGGAGGTTGGGGGCGAAGATGACCTCCCCGGTCTCGGAATCGACCGCTCCCGGGGCACCAATGCCAATGGCTTGGACCTGCTTGAGGTTCATGTCGGCCTCGTCGACCGCATCGCGGACGCATCGGGCGATCCGCTCGACGACGGGCTCGAAGCCGCGGCTGGACTTGGTGCTCAGCTTGGCCGTCTGCAGCAGCCGGAGCTGGGGGCCGAACACGCCGGCCAGGATCTTGGTGCCTCCGAGATCGACACCGACAAAGAGGTCGCTTTTGGAGCCTTCGGCCATGGAGTGGGAGGGATGAGGGTCAGGGTAAGGTCTTGGAAGGACTGTCGACGGTCGGGACGGAGCCCTTCGGCGCGACTGATCCCGGCCCGGAATACCCAGAGTACAGGGTCAGGGCAATCCCACCGGTCCGGGCCGGCAGTGGATCGCCCCCCGCGGGACCCGTGTTCGGGAGCCGCCGGGTCTTCTCGGCACGCTTCTCCTCCACGATCGTCTGGTACGGGGTGGTCTGCTGGGAGAACTCCGCCATGATCAAGCAGGTGGAGGCGTCCTGGATCCGGAACATCGGCATCGATTTCCAGGAGCCGTTCGAGGCACACAGTCCCCCAAGGATCTCAGACCTTCCCCCATCGAGGGTGTCCAGCAGTGTGCCCTGCCGTTCCGTAGCGAGGCCCAGGACCCAGAGCGTTCCACCGCCGTTGACGATCTTGTCGCCGCTGAAACGCTCGAACCATTGGCGTGCCCAGAGGTTCTGACCTTTCCCAAGAACCCAGGGATGGTCGCTGGAGACATTCTCGAGGAAGAGCGTCCCCTTGCCCTTCCAGTCCACGCTCACTCCCGAGCAGTCCCGGATCACGACCCGCCGATCCGCGACCGAGCGCAGGAAGACGGCTCGCGACCCGGTGACCTCGAGCTGCTCGAACCAGAGGGTGGGAGCCGACTCCTGGACGATCCGGAAGGCCGACTGTCCGGGGGCCGCCAGGATGTTGAGCACCGCCTCGGTGCCCACGATCCGATGGACCTTGCCCCGGATCTCGACAGGGTGCCGAACGTTCCAGGTTCCGTTCGGCAGGAACACCGTGGTCGCGCCCGAGTCGATGGCCTTCTGGATCGCCTCGGAATCATCCTCTGAATCTCCGCCATGCCCGCCGAACTGGGCTGGGCTCGCCCAGCCCGACACCGGATCCCACGGCGTCTCCGGTGTGTCCTCCACCGGCAGCCGCATCGTGATGGGGGGGGACGGGAAGAGGTTCACCATGCCGTGGGACTGGTACTCGTCGACGACCGGACCCTTCGCTGTAGGCAGCTTGCTCGACCAGTTCTGGAGGAGGTTGGAATAGCCGGGAGCGGCAACGTCGCGGAGGGCCAGGAATCCCCGGTTGATGAGGGCCGGGCCGCCGCGCTTCACGGGGAGTCCTTGGAGGACCGCGTCCACAAGGGTCACAAAGCCGGACTCGTCGGTGTTCTGGAGGGCCGGGACCGAGTTGGTGCTGCGGAGGCGGTGGATCGTCACCACCTGGGCCCCGTTGCGGATGCCCTCGGACCCTTGGCCCGTAAGCTCTATGTCCTCGAAGGTCACCGAATGGGCCGGACTGCCGGTGCGGATCCCGGTGTCGAACCCACGGACGCGGAGGTTCTTGACCAGGAGCGGACCAATGTCCTCACCCACCCCGAGATCGAGTCCGATCCCGCCAGCCCCGTCACCGCCGGCCACGATGTCCACATCACGGACTCCCCCTTGATGGTGCGCCATCAACTGCAGGCCACTGGCACCCGGGTTGCCGACTCCGGTGTCGAGGGTGAGATCCCGGACGGCGTTCCTTAGAAGGCGGCTCCCGACGCCCGTGATGACCATGGGCTTGGGCTTGCCGGAGTTCGAAAAGTGCGGCGCATGATCGAAAAGCCGGATCACCGTCTTCCCGCGACCCTGCCCCTGGAGGATGGTCCGGCCCTGCAGGGGACTTCCCTGGCCCGTCGGCCAGCGGAGCGTACCCGAGATGCGGTAGACCCCTTCCGGTAGGTAGATAATCCGGTTCGTTCCGCCGTTCTCCCAGAGCGCCTGCTGAAGGGCTTCCGTGTCGTCCGTAGCACCATCCCCCCTCGCATGGTAGGGCGACTCGCGCACATTGATCACCCCGGCGGACGGGGGGTAGACGACGTCGGCCCACGCGCCCGGAACCGCGGCTCCCGCAAGGAGGAGCAGGAGACGGAGCAGCCTGCAGGCGAAGAAGTCTCGGGGCATCGGCATCAGACCGCCTTACGATCATGCAGGACCCGCAAGGAATCCAGCGTTTTGCCGGGACGGCATAGGTTCCTGGATGGGGGACACCGGATTCCGCTGCGGGGAAACCGCCGTCACCCCCCGGGCGTCTTGCGGACCGGGGCGTTCCTGCCGCACGGTGGGCCCGACATGAGCCTGCTGCCCTTTGGTGATCTGCCCCGGTCCACTCCCCGCCGCTTCGTCCCGGAAATCATCGACCTCGCCCAGTGGGACCAGATCGCCCCCCTGTTCGACCGGCTCGAGGATCGGTCCAGGAACCTTGTCTCGGTGCCGGAGCTGGAGACGTGGCTCGTGGACTGCGGGGAACTGCAGGCCGCCCTCGAGGAGGAGGGATCCAAGCGGTACATCGCCATGACCTGCCACACCGACAGTCCGGAGGCCGAGAAGGCCTATCTGTGGTTCGTCGAGGAGATCGAGCCCCGGATCAAGCCCCGCCGCTTCGCCCTCGCCAAGGCCTACCTCGCCCAACCCCTCCGCCCGGCACTGCCTGCCGAACGCTACCGGGTGCTCGATCGCGACACCGCCCTGCTGGTGGAACTCTACCGGGACGAGAACGTGGCGCTGGAGACCGAGGAGGCGAAGGTCGGCAACGAGTACAACAAGCTCTCCGGCTCCCTCACCGTCGAGTTCCGCGGCGAACAGAAGACCCTCACCCAGATGGGACGGTACCAGGAGGAACCCGATCGCCCCCTGCGCGAGGAGGCCTGGCGCCTGGTTGCGGCGCGACGCCTCCAGGATGCCGGCCGTTTTGAGCAGATCCTCGACGAACTGCTCGTCCTCCGGGGTCGGATCGCCGCGAACGCCGGCCACGCCAACTACCGCGACTACGCCTTCCGGATGCGCGGACGGTTTGACTACACCGCCGCCGACTGCGAACGGTTCCACGACGGCATCGATGCCGAGGTGATGCCCGTCCTCCGCCGCCTTCAGGCCCGGCGTCGGGAACAGCTCCAGGTCCCGGCCCTCCGCCCCTGGGATGTCGCGGTCGACCCGCTGAACCGTCCCGCCTTGAAGCCGTTCACCGAGACCGCCGAGATGGAGCGTGGCTCCCAGGTGATCTTCGACCGGCTGGATCCCGAGCTCGCCCGGGGATTCCAGACCATGCGGGACCTGCGTCTCCTCGACCTCGCCAACCGGAAGGGCAAGGCACCGGGCGGCTACCAGAGCACCCTCAGCGAATCGCGCCTGCCCTTCATCTTCATGAACGCCGTCGGCCTCCAGCGGGACGTCGAGACACTCCTCCATGAGGCGGGCCATGCATTCCATGCCCTCGCGACCCGTGACGAACCCCTGTCCGCCTATCGCGGCGCCCCGATCGAGTTCTGCGAGGTCGCCTCGATGGCCATGGAACTGCTCGGCGCACCGCACCTCGACGTCTTCTACACGGAGGCCGATGCCCGACGCGCCCGACGCGTCCACCTGGAGGGCATCGTCGGCGTCTTCCCCTGGATCGCGACGATCGACGCCTTCCAGCACTGGCTCTACACGCATCCGGGCCATTCCGTGGTGGACCGTTCCGCGGCGTGGAACCGGCTGATGGACCGGTTCGGGGGCGACATCGACTGGACCGGGCTGGAGGCCTCGCGGTCGAACCTCTGGCACAAGCAGCTCCACATCTTCCTCTACCCTTTCTACTACGTGGAGTACGGCATCGCCCAGCTCGGTGCCCTCCAGGTGTGGTCGAACGCCGCCCAGGACCACCCACTGGCCCTCGCCGACTACAAGGCCGCGCTCGCACTGGGCGGATCACGCCCCCTGCCCGAGCTGTTCTCCCGGGCGGGATGCCGGTTCGATTTCAGCCGACAGACCCTCGCGCCGCTGATGGACCGGGTGCAGCAGGCGCTGGCGGCACTCGACTGAACCATTGCCCGTGCGAGGTTCCGAAGGTCAAACGATGACGGACACTGACACCACGGACTCCTGGCAGGATCCGCCGCGATCCAACGGCCGCTCCCTCGCCGTGTGGCTGGTCGCGCTCAATGTCGTCGTCTTCCTCTCGGAGATCCTGATCCGCAAGTACACCCGGTGGCCCGTGACCGCCTGGTGCTCCCTGAGCGTGCCCGGGATCCGGTCGGGATACCTCTGGCAGTTCCTGACCTACCAGTTCCTCCACGGCGGCATCCTCCACCTCGTCCTCAACTGCTGGGGCCTTTATCTGTTCGGACAGGAGATCGAGGATCGGCTGGGACGGTTCCGGTTCCTGAAGCTGTACCTGTTCAGCGGCATCGTGGGAGGCGTCGTCCAGGTGATCTGCGCCCTCCTGGCCCCCAAACTATTCGGCGCCGCGGTCGTGGGCGCCTCCGCCGGGGTGTTCGGACTCATCGCCGCCTACGCCGCCCTCTTCCCGGAACGGCAGCTCACCTTGCTGCTGTTCTTCGTGATCCCGGTCACGCTCCGCGCCAAGACCATGCTGCTCTGGGGGGTCATCATCGCCCTCGCCGGATCCCTCTTTCCCTTCGACCACGTCGCCCACGCCGCCCACCTCGGCGGCATGCTGGGAGGCCTTCTCTACCTCAACCTGATGAAAGGCGAGGGCGCACGGGCGTGACCCAAGGGTCCGTGGCACAAACCACCTCCGTTCCGTGGCCAAAAACCCATTCAACCCCGATCCGCATGAGACCTCGCTGGTGCTCTTCGACGGCTCCTGCACCCTCTGCAATGGATTCGTGCAGTTCCTGATCGCGAGGGATCCGAAGGGACGGTTCCGCTTCGCCCCGCTGCAGGGTGAGACCGGACGCCGGGCCTGCACGGCCGTGGGACTGCACCTTCCCGGAACGGTGAATCCCGACTCGATTGTCGTCATCGAGGACGGCACGGCGCGGGTGCGTTCGGACGCGGTGCTCGCGATCGCCGCACGGCTTCCGTTTCCGTGGTCGATGCTCACCCTCGGCAAGGTGCTGCCCCGTGGGCTTCGGGACGCCCTGTACCGGATCGTCGCCCGGAACCGATATCGATGGTTCGGCCGCCGCACGACCTGCCTCGTGCCCGGTCCCGGGATCCGTTCCCGGTTCCTCGAGTGATCGGACCCATCGGCCCGATCGAGGACGGATTCCCGGACGGGTTCACGCCGCTTGCCCCACCGGGGACCCCGGGTACCCTGAGCGCCTGATGAGTTTTGTCGCCGAGTTCGATGCGCTGCCGTTCCCCCGACTGCTCCAGGAGGCCCTCGAGGCCACTCCCGACCGGGTGGACCGGATCCTCGCCCGCGGACCCGAGACGCTGTCGGACTTCGCCGTCCTGCTGTCGCCCGCCGCCGGACAACGGCTCGAGACGCTCTGCCAACGCTCGCAGCAGCTCACCCGTCAGCGGTTCGGACGGGTCATCCGGATGTTCGCCCCGCTCTACCTGAGCAACGAGTGCATCAACAACTGCGCCTACTGCGGGTTCTCGCGCGACAACCCCATCCTGCGGGTCACGCTGGGAGTCGATGAGGTCGTCCGCGAGGCACAGGCCCTCGCGGGTCAGGGGTTCCGAAACATCCTGCTCGTCGCCGGGGAGCATCCGAAATTCGTCTCCAACGGGTACCTCGAGCAGTGCACCGCCGCACTGCATGGGTTCATCCCGTCGCTCTCGCTCGAGGTCGGACCCATGGAAAGACCGGAGTACGAACCCCTCGTGAAGGCCGGGGCCGAGGGACTGGTGGTCTACCAGGAGACCTACGACCGCACCGCCTACGCCGAGCTCCACACCGCCGGGCCCAAGCGGGACTTCGACTGGCGGCTGGCATGTCCGGAACGGGCCTATGCCGCCGGGTTCCGACGCATCGGCATCGGCGCCCTGCACGGGCTAGCCGACTGGCGGTATGAGGCGCTCGCGACCGCGGCCCATGCGGCCTGGCTATTGCGCCACTGCTGGAAGGCGATGCTGACGATCTCCCTGCCCCGGCTCCGGCCCTGCGCCGGATCCTTCCAGCCGCGCACCCACCTCGGAGACCGGGATCTCGTCCAGCTCATCGCCGCACTCCGACTGTTCCTGCCCGACGTCGGCCTCGTGCTCTCCACCCGCGAACCCGCCCACCTTCGCGACGGCCTCTTCCCGCTCGGCATCACCCACGCCAGCGCCGGCAGCCACACCGAGCCCGGTGGCTACACCGGGGCCGGTCACCAGAACATCCACCAGACCGTCAAGGGCCGCGTGATCGCCCTCGACCCCGAGGGGCTGTCGGGTCGTCGCGCCCCAGGACGCTCCACCGCAGCCACCGGCCAGTTCGACATCGCCGATGAGCGTTCCCCCGGGGAGATCGCCGCTCTGTTGCGTCGACTCGGCTACGAACCCGTCTGGAAGGATTGGGACACCGTCCTGAGCGCCTGACTCCGGACCGGTCCCTCAGCCCCAAGCCCCCAAGCCCCCAAGCCCCCAAGCCCCCAAGCCCCCAAGCCCCTCAGCCCTCGGCCCGGAGGTGCGAGGCGACGTCGCGGATGATCGTGTCGAGATCCCGCGTCGGCCGATACCCTGTGAGCCGTTCCAGCTTGGCGAGGGAAGGCCGACGGTGCCGCATGTCCTCGAACCCCGGGGCGTAGGCCTGCTCGTAGGGCACGAACTCGATCGGGGACGACGACCCGAGGAGGCTTCGGACCCGTTCGGCGAGTTCCAGGATGGTGATCGGCTGGTTGTTGCCGACGTTGACCACCTCGCCGCGGGCGGACGGACGCTGCTCGAGACCCCGCAGGGCCTCGAGGACGTCCTGGACATGACAGAAGCAGCGCGACTGTCCGCCGTCGCCATGGACGCGGATCGGCTGGTTGAGGAGAGCCGACTGGACGAATCGCGGCAGAACCATCCCGTAACGTCCGGTCTGGCGTGGCCCCACTGTGTTGAACAGCCGGACCACCGTCACGGGCACCCCCCGTTCCCGCATGTAGGCCAGCGCCATGAACTCGTCCATCAGCTTGGAACAGGCGTATCCCCAGCGTCCAAGGTGGGGCGGACCGATCAGCAGGTCGTCCGTCTCTGTGAACTCGGCACGGGGACTCTTCCCATAGACCTCCGAGCTCGATGTGATCAGCACCGGCACCCCACCCGCTGAAGCCGCCCGGAGGACGACCGTGGTCTCGTCGAGATTGGTCTCGATCGTCCGGATCGGGGAGTTCACCACCAGTTCCACCCCGACCGCAGCGGCCAGGTGGTACACGAACCCGCATTCCGCCACGAGGGCCACCAGGTCCGCATGGTCCGAAACCCGACCGGGAAGGATCCTCAGGCGACTGTGTCCCTCCACGGTCCGGAGGTTCGCGCGGTCGCCGGTCGAGAAGTCATCGAGCACGACGACGGATTCGCCATCGGCGAGGAGTCGTTCCACCAGGTGGGAGCCGATGAAGCCCGCCCCGCCGGTGACCAGGATCGGATTGCGCACGCCGGAGAGTCTGGCGGAGTCCGCGCCGAGGGAAAGTGGGAAGACGGCCGGGATCGGGACCACCCCCGGCCTCGTCATCGCCCGGGGAGGTCTTGGAAGGGCTGTAAGCCGAATTCTGTATCCGTCGGTGTGACCCGACAGCCGGACATCATTCCTCTCTGCGGCCGGTACCCGGGACCCGTCCACTCGCGTGGCCACGACGCGGGCCGCGTCTGGGTCCCCTATTTGGCCTTGCTCCCGGGGAGGTTTTCCGTGCCCCGGTGCTCACACACCGGGCGGTGGGCTCTGACCCCGCCTTTTCACCCTTACCGGAGTCTTGCGACCCCGGCGGTTCGTTCTCTGTGGCACTGTCTGTCGCGACGGACTTGGGTCCGCCGTGCCCGCGGTCAGGCCGCCCTTCACCGGCTCGCGCCGGCTGCGGACGGTTTCCGCGGCCCCGTGCCCTGAGGAGTTCGGACTTTCCTCCAGTGGCTTTCACCACCAGCGATGCCCCGCCCTTCCAAGACAGCAGAGAGGCTAGGACACACCTGCCAAATGGGAAGACCCAATGTCCCCATGTCCCGGGCCGCAACCTCGTTGAGGCTGGATTCACGGCTGCTGAACGCCGCCAAGGTAAACCCGTTGGATCTTCAGAGACCCCAGGTCGGCCGGATCGACCCGGCGCGGGTTCCGATCGAGGACGATCAGATCCGCGTACTTGCCCACCTCCAGACTGCCCACGCGGTCATCAAGAAACACCTGGTAGGCGGCATCGAGCGTCATCGCCTGGAGTGCGTCATCAATCGAGATTCTCTGCTTCGACCCCAACACCCTCCCGTCATTCTGCTGCGGGACGCGGGTGACCGCATTCATGAGGTAACGGAGGGGATCGACGCTCGTCACCGTGGAGTCGCTGTGGAAGGAGAACCGGACCCCGAGCCGCTTGAGGTCACCAGCCGGATCGATCCGCGCGGCCCGCTCCGTACCGAGGACGGCCCGCTGGAAGACCGATCCCCAGAAGTAGACGTGCCCGATGGTCATGCTGACGCTGACCCCGAGGTCCCGGACCCGTTCGAGCTGGGTGGGCGTGGTCACGGTGAAATGCTCGATGCGCAGCCGTCGCGAGGCCTTGTCCGGCGTGTTGGCGAGCAGACTCCCGTACACCTCCAGCGTCTGGTCGATCGCCCGGTCCCCGTTGGCATGGGTCGCAATCTGCCATCCGGCGTCATGGTACGGACGGATCTTCCCAAGGAGCTCCTGCGTCGCCGGCCAGTCGAGCGCCCCACGGTTGGTGGTCCCAAGATATGGGACCCCGACCGCCGCAGTGTAGCCTTGGGTGGAACCATCGGCGGTGACCTTGATACCGATGAACTGGACCTTGTCGTCGCCCTCGAAGGCACGCACCGGAGGCATCTTCCCGAGCAGCGCCAGATAGGCGAGGTAGCAGCGGACCCGGACGGGCGACTCGGCCGCCAGGGACTTCAGGAGGGCGATCTCGGCGTCGACTCCAAGGGCCAGACCCGTGTTGAGGTCGCCGGCAGTGGTCACACCCCGCGCCGAGAAGTTCCGGAGGGTCTGCAGGAAGGCGGCCCGGATGTCCGCAGGCCTCGAGGGTGGAATCTTTGCGAAGAACGGCACGTACGACGACGGCTCGAAGAGCTGTCCGGTCAGCCGCCCCTGACCGTCCCGTCCAAACCGGCCGCTCGGCGGATCCGGCGTCTTGTCGGTGAGGCCCGCAAGCTCGATGGCCTTGTGGTTCACGTAGCCGATGTGACCCGAGGCGTTCAGGACGAAGATCGGGACGTCCTTCGAGATCGCGTCCAGATCGTCGGCGTTGAGTTCCCCGAACAGCGGTGTGGTCCGCGAGGGATCGAAGGAATTGGCCAGCAACCACCCCCCTGTCGGGATCTTCGGCACCGCGGCGGTCAGCGCCTCCTTCACCTCGGCAATCGACATCCCGCCCGGTTTCTCGGAGCCCACCTGGACCATTCCGAGGTTGATGGCAGTCAGGTCGATGTGCACATGCGGCTCGACGAAGCCCGGCATCAGGGTCGCGCCCTTGAGGTCCACGATCTCCGTGTTGGTGCCCTGGAGGCGTCGGACCGACTTCTCGTCACCGACCGCGACGATCCGTCCACCCCGAACCGCAAGGGCCGAAGCCTCCCCGCGGGGGCGGATGGTCAGGACCGGACCGTTGATGAAGAGCGTGTCGGCAGTTTCGACCTCCGCAGCCCGGACCGCGAAATGGCCCAGGACCACGGCGGTGATGAGGAGGAGTGAACAACAGTTCCGGGAAGGATTCATGAACGGAGCATAGTGACTGGTTTCAAGGCTGATCCCTGGGCTGGAATCCGACAAGCGGTGCCTTCCGCGGTTGCTCGGGAAGGCCGGGCCATTCTACGGCGGGCGACGAAACCCGCCCCCGGCACCGCATCGGGCCATTTCGGACCCCGATCCCGGGGCTCATTCGACGCCATGCCGCCGATGGACCCAGTGCTCGACTCTGACCCCACCGTGCAGCACGCACAGCGCAAGGCCCATCACCACCAGTGCGAGCCCCCAGAATCCGACGCCACAGGCGACACCCAGCATCGCGGAGATCCAGATGCTCGCCGCGGTGGTGAGACCCTGGATGTGGGCGTCACTGGTGCCCCGGACAATGGCACCGCCGCCAAGGAATCCGACCCCGGTCAGGACGCCCTGGATCACCCGGCTGATCGCGTTGGCGTCAGGGGTTCCGGTGGCGCTCCCCAGTGCCGACATCACGAGAGTCGCGGTCGCGCACCCCAGGGCCACGAGGGCCTGGGTCCGCAGCCCGGCGGCCTTGTGACGGAGTTCCCGGTTCAGGCCGATCATCGCACCGACCAGCGTCGCAGCCCCGAGTCGGACAAAGATCTCGGTGGCAGGGAGATCGAGCTTGAGGAGCTGGAGAACGGTCATGATGTGAAGTCTCGAGGTCCAACGGCGGTTGGCAATGGACGCGGCACGGGCGTGATCACGGGCAACCGGTGAAGTGCGGTGCACCCACGGCATCACGCCGAGACCAGGCCTGTCTAATGTCCCAAGCTTGCCCGTGTTGCGGTCCCGCCCGTAGCGTGCCGAGACGGCAGGGGCGGGACGTTCCAACGGAACCGAATCACCTCCTGCGGCATCCTGGGCCGCTGTGGCGAAATGGCAGACGCAGGGGACTTAAAATCCCCAGACCGCAAGGTCGTGCGGGTTCAAGTCCCGCCAGCGGCACCAGGGTGAGGGGTGAAACGCTGTAACCATAGATATTTACGTGATTTGTGTTCGTGCATTCAGATCAAACTAAGACACGAAAATAAGACTCGGTTCGGGGAAGTCTGACCACGTCTAACCTTGTCGGAGAGATATCCGGTGACCAGCGTCCGGGAGTGAAGTCGTATTCAAAGCCCACCTCAGTAGAGTGAGCTGCTCGGCACGGTTAAGGAGCCTGATTCGGGGCTGGTACGCGGTCGATTGGGTGGCGGCGCAAAATCTTTTCTGTAAAATTGGCGGCGCTTAAACCGAGGGCTGGGTTTGGCTGTCCATGCTGAGGTAGATTCTTCCGGTTTCCCATTCCTCGCTGAACTCGAAGAGGAGTGCGCTGACCAGGCGCAGGAGGGAGGCTTCGTTGGGGAACAGGCCTGCGACCCGGGTGCGGCGTTTGAGTTCCATGTTCAGGCGCTCCAGTGCGTTGGTGGTCCTGAGGCGACGCTGATGGGCCATGGGGAAGCT
>SXGQ01441914.1_pt1 | contig 18672 bp, 20 predicted proteins | sample 3178371 | NCBI WGS metagenome assembly SXGQ01 (sample SAMN11356859, study PRJNA531348) | freshwater metagenome | isolation source: freshwater sample F1-20 | place: China: Fuxian Lake, Yuxi | collected 2017-12-25 | reverse complement strand
GGCCTCGATCGGCGAGAAGTCGAGGATGTTGCCGATCAAGGCCAACAGCGCTTTGCCGGCGTTATCCGCGTCGTACACGAGTTCCTGCTGCTCGCCCCGCAGGTCGGTCTGGGCCAACAATTCGAGATTGCCGAGCACGCCATTGAGCGGTGTCCTGATCTCGTGGCTCATGCTGGCCAGGAACTGCGACTTGGCGAGGCCGGCCTGCCGCAGCGCCTGGTTTGCGATCTCGAGCTCCCGCTTGGCCTCGTAAAGGACGAGCGATTTTTGTTCGAGGAGCTTTTCGGCCTCCTTGCGCGCGAGGCGTTCGCGCGCGGCGCGCTGCACGAGGCGCTCGAGCTGGGAGGCGGGGGGTGAGGTGTCCATGGAAATGGCCTAGAGCCGCTCCAGGTCGAACCGCACCTCTCGGCCGCCGGCCGCGTCCGAGCGGGTCACGCGCATCCGCTCTCCGAAGTGGGCAAAACAGCCCTCCATCAGGCCCTCGGCGAAGTCGCCGAGGCACCGGGGCGAGCGATAGATCATCGTGAGGCGCCCGGGTCCCGCCTCAATGGTCTCGAAGTGTGGCAGCTCGGCGTCCGGATACAGCTTTCGCACTTCGACGTGAACGACTTGGTCAATCGTTCTCAGGAACGAGAAACTGTCCGGAGATCCCGCAAAGAATTGTGGGTATCCCTCGTGGAACCGCCCGAAGAGATGGCGGCCATAAGCGTTCATCAGCTCCGGAACCGTGGCCCCGGTCTCCTTGCTCAAGGCGACGACCAATTTGCCCAGTTCGTCGGCGGGATAGGTGCCCACGGCGGTGTACGCGCCGCCGTTTGGCACCTGTGCCCCCGTGATCATTTGATCGGCAATCTCGGTCGAGAACTTGGCCTCGACCATTTCCAGGAACTCGGTAAAGACCACGCCCTTCATGCTGCGCTCCTCCAATTTCGCTCGCCGCCGAAGTTCAGGTCCCCCCGAACGGGGGAGAAGGACAACAGTGTCTTTACCCTATCCCCTCCGAACCCCCAGCCACACTGCTTCGGGTTGGCTCAGGGACAACAGACCATCTTGGCGGCCTCTTCCTTTAACGGAAGTCCCGTTCTCAGCCCCAGCAGCGAGTGCGTGGACGATCACTTGACGGGACACCCCCATCAAGCAGGGAGACACCACTAGTGTGATCACCCGATGGCGAGGTTATTGTCTCATGGTTAATGTACGGAACTGAACAATCTTTCCCCAATTAGCTCTCGCTTTGCTGAGTGTGTTGGCTGGATTTATGCCCAGTCCGGTTCATGCCCAAAAAGGGGGCAAGTCCTCGACGGCCCAGGGTGTCATGATGGATATCCACTCCGCTGGACAATATGTGATCAGGGGATCGGAGACCTGCGCATTCGATCCGACGGTCGCGTGGCTTGGGGACGACAACATCGATTACGGTGACGATGGGGTGGGCGATGGAACACCCACCGGGACATCGGCTCCAGTCGATTTCTACACCAATACAGCAATGGATGCCTCAGCGCCTGGAGGCGGTGGCACCATCAGCGTCGGGGGCGTTTTGGTTGGGTGGAAGACGTCAGGGGGGGGGAGCGCTCCAACCAGCACTCAAATTATCGACAACGCGAGCAGCCCTGGCCCTGATGCGACCAAGGTTGCTGATCACATCAAGGCTGGGAATGGCACGACCGGTGATTGGGTAGATTTCGCCGACGGTGGCGACAGCAGCGGTCTCACGTCCTCCACGTACGAACGAACCACCGAGTGGACCGGAACCGGCCTGAAGAAAGTCACCTACACCTGGAAATTCCAGGTGGCCCCTATTGTAGATCTCACGATTTTGCCACTGACCGGCTGGTTTCTCGAGGACGCCGATAACCAAGGATTGGCCCAGGTCAACATCAACGGCATCGTTGCGAGTGAGTCCGTACTGGTGAAAGACGGCGTCACGAAATATTCGTTCAGTCTCCTGAATACGGATGCTACGAGTCGTTTATCAAATGTGAACGTTGCCGTGTCGGTCAATGGTGTTCCGTACGCCAGTAACGCACCTGGCCACGTCGTCGTATCCGGCAACGACCTCGACGTAGACGGCATTACTCCGATTGGAAATTTCGGTTACTTCACCAACGCAGGGTTCAACGGCACGGCAACGGCTTTCCTGAAGAATGGGGACGCCCGCACGATTCTGAATACGGATGGTTTTTCCGGCAATAACGATGGAGGCGCGGGTGGCACAAGCTTGCAGCATGCAGTTCTTGATGTCTCCAAGTTCGATTTGCCCGCTGGAAATATGCTCGTGGCAATCAGTGGCACGGTGAAGGGAAATGCTGGCGCGACGGACATTTCGTTCAGCGTCACTGAAGCCATGTCCATCATCATTCGGAATCCTTGATGAGGGGGAGGCTTCTCGAACCATCCCTTTTTCCGAACTTCTGACATCTTGTCGAGGCCGGCGTCTGACCGACGTCGGCCTCTTCTGTTTTACCGAGAATCGCGCTGCCGGCAGTTCGATGTTGCCCCTCGGCACCATCTCCTTCACGGCCAACTCGCGACTGTGCAGCAGCTGCTGACGACGGACCTTCACGGCTCGAAAGCAGCCTGGTCGGCGCTCGGCCTGAGAACGGGACTTTCGTGAGGGGAAGAGGCCGTCAATATGGCCCGATGTCCTCGCCACTCCACCCAGTGGAGTAAGGCCCGCACGGTCGTCCAGAAGCCAGCGCAGAAACTGCGCCGTGCGAACTGCCGGCAGACCGGTGTACCATTCCGCCGTGCCCCTCTCACGCCGCAGCAAGGCGGCGAGTGTTGTCGCGCTCCTCGTCGTTGTGACCAGCTGGCTGGCGTCGCCCTATCTCAACGCCATCGGCTTCATCGTTCGTGCCGCCGACCTGCCGGGCGCCCCGGCTACGGTAGCGAAATGGCGCGCCTCGGCCTACAGCCGCGAACACCTGTTTTCCGTGCCCACGCGCGAGGGCGCCGTGCCGGCGCGGTTCTATCGCCCCGCAGGACGGCTGCGACGCACGGTGGTGTTGATGCCGGGCGTGCACCGCGACGGCATCAACGAAGCGCGCCTGGTGGGCCTGGCCGAAGACCTCGCGGCGACCGGCTTTGGAGTGCTGACCATTGCCGCCCCCGACCTCCAGAAATTCAAGATCACGCCGCAGGTCACCGACGTCATCGAAGACGCGGTCAAGTGGGCGGTCACGCAACCCCAGTACGCGCCCGACGGCAAGGTTGGCCTGCTCGGCATCAGCTTCTCGGGCGGCCTGTCGGTGGTCGCGGCCGGCCGCGACTCGATCCGCGATCACATCGCCTTCGTGCTGTCGTTCGGCGGGCACGGCGACCTCGCCCGGGTGATGCACTACCTCTGCTCGGGGCAGGTGCTGGGCGATCTCGAGCGCGCCAAGCACAGCTCCGCCGTGCTTGGCGCCGATCACGTGGAGGTGCATCCGCCGCACGACTACGGCGTGGCGGTGGTGCTGCTGAGCCTGGCCGACCGGGTCGTGCCGGCCGAGCAGGTCGCGCCGCTCACCCGCGGCATCGACGGCTTCCTGCTCGCCTCGTCGCTGGCCATGACCGACACGGCCGCCGCGCTCAAGGTCTTTGACGAGATGAAGGCGTACGCCGAGACGCTGCCCGAGCCATCGCGGACGCTCATGACCTACGTCAACGACCGCGCGGTCGACAAGCTGGGGCCGATCCTGCTGCCGGTGGCCGATGCGCTCAAGGACAGTCCGGCCATGCCGGCGCTATCGGCCGAGCGGGCGGCGCCGCCGCGGGCGGCGGTGCTGCTGCTGCACGGCGTTGACGACAACGTGATCCCGTCGATGGAGACCGTGCTGCTGGCCGAACACCTCCGGGGCAAGGCGCACGTCACGGGCCTGCTGAGCGGCCTCATCACGCACGCCGAAGTGAACAAGGCACCGAGCCTGACCGAAGTTTGGCGGCTGGCCCGGTTCTGGCGGGAGATAATCGACAAGTGAGTCAAGACCCGGGTCCCGGCGTTCGGCTGCAGAAACTTCTCTCGACCGCCGGCGTGGCCTCGCGCCGCGCGTCGGAGCAGATGATTCTCGAGGGCCGGGTCACGGTGAACGGCGAGACCGTCCGGGCGCTCGGCACCAAGGCCGATCCGGCCAAGGACGCGATCAAGGTCGACGGCCGCCGCATCAAGCTCGACGTCAAGGACCGCTATATCGTCCTCTACAAGCCCAAGGGCTACGTCACCACCCGCAGCGATCCCGAGGGCCGCCAGACGGTGATGGACCTGATTGGCGAAGGCGCCTACATCTACCCCGTGGGCCGCCTCGACTACGACTCCGAAGGCCTGCTGCTGATGATGACCGACGGCGACCTCGCCGCGCGACTGACGCACCCGCGCCATGAGGTCGACAAAGTCTACGAGGTGATCGTGCTCGGGGTGCCCGACCCGAAGGCCATGGAGAAGCTGCGCAAGGGCGTGTTCATCGACGGCCGCCGCACGTCGCCGGCCGACGTGCGGGCCGGCACCACGGTCAAGGGCCACAAGCCGACGACGCTGCTGACGATCACGCTGCGGGAAGGCCGCAACCGCCAGATCCGAAAGATGTGCCGGGCAGTGGGCCTGCCGGTGCGCGACTTGCGCCGGGTCCAAATGGGGCCGATCGGCCTTGGCCGCCTCAAACCTGGACAGTGGCGCGATCTCACACCTGACGAAGTCAGGCGGCTGAAGGCCACGGTCTAGTCTCCGGGGCGGCGGCTGAGGCTGCCCGACCCGGAACCCGGTTCGAGCAGGGCTTCCAGTTCCCCAAACGCATCAACCGGTGCCGCCTTGGCCGGCCGTGCCGTGCGGACCCCCGCCTTGGGACGAGACCGCGCGAGGGCGCGCGGCAGGGCGTACTCCTGCTCTCGAACCCGCGCCCGCAGGTGCCACAGCATCAACAGCAATCCCACCGCCAGCCACCCGCCCCACGCCGCAGCAAGATCCGGCGGCACATCGCGCATCATGTCGGGAAGTCGGCTCATGGTCAGGGCACCCAGGTGAAAGAGGAGGCAGCGCCCAGGGAGTACTTGGTCAACAGCGACTCGAAAATCGGGGCGCGAACGCTTTCGCCCGCCATGGCGGCGCGCAACGCCTGGTCGAGGTCGGCGCCTTCGTCCTGATCGAGCACGAGGATGATGACCAGGCGGCGTTGAGCCGACGTGTCCTCACCGTCGGTCGGCGAGTGATGGCCCACGTTCAGCTTGCGTACGGGAATTGGGTTCCGCAAGACCTGGCGAACCCACACGGCGCTCTTCTCGGCACGCAGCGCCGCCCGCCGCTCCTCCAGCTTCCGGCCCGCTGCGAATGACGTGCCGGCCGGAATCTCCTCGGAACTCGCGCCGACGCAGATAATTTCGCTGGCGCTATTGAGCACCGCCTTCATCTCGTCAGTGAACTGCGGGCGCGCCAAGCCGTGCGCCACCGCATCGGAGGAGTTCATGCGCCACCGAAACTCGTCGCTGAACAGGAGGATGCGAAATGAGGCGCGGCGGCCCTCATCGTCGGTCGCGTTACGGACCGTGAAGTCATTGCCAAGACAGCCACGGACGGAACTCGGGCGATTGCGGCCGTTCACGGCCAGAGGAACGACCAAAACCGTCGGTGCGGTTGCACAACTCGCTTGCGACCACTGGCCGCGGCCCGGACGTTTGCCGGAGCGCAGACCAGTGTTAAGGTTTCCCCCACATGCCCTCATCGCCCCCTCGGGCCGCGGCCACGCCCGAACAGCCTGGCGCTGTTGGCCGGGCCGCCCTTGCGCTGACCGCCTGGACCGAACGATGGATTCCGGACGCCTTCATCTTTGCCCTGGTTGCGACCGTGATCGTCGTGGTGGCGGCGCTCGCCTGGACCCCCGCCACGGCAGCGCAGGTGGTCGATGCCTGGGGCGCGGGCTTCTGGGCCCTCATCCCGTTCACCATGCAGATGGCGCTGATCATCATCACCGGGCACGTGCTGGCCACGTCGGCGCCGGTCGGCGCCGTGATTCGCGCGATCGCCGCCTGGCCGTCCACGCCGCGCGGCGCGGTCGCCCTGGTCACTTTCTTTGCGATGGCCAGTTCGTGGTTCAACTGGGGCTTCTCGCTGATCTTCAGCGCCGTGCTCGCCCGCGAAGTGGCGCGGCGGGTGCCGCGCGTCGACTACCGCGCGCTGGCGGCGGCCAGCTTCCTGGGACTCGGCAGCATTTGGGCGCAGGGGTTGAGCGGGTCGGCCGCGCTGCAGATGGCGACGCCCGGCGCGTTGCCGCCGCCGATTCGCGAGATCGTCGATGGCGGCATCCTGCCCGGCGGGCTCATTCCGTTTACCCACACCATCTTCCTGTGGCAGAGCCTGGTCTCGGTGCTGGTCGAGATCGTGGTCGTGACGCTGGTCATGTGGCTGGCGACCCCACCGGCCCCTCGCGCCCGCACCGCGAGCGACCTCGGCATTGACCTCACCGATCGCGAGCCGCCGGCGCCCGATCCGCGTGGCGTGACGCCCGGCGCGTGGCTCGAGCATTCGGCCATCCTGCCGATCTTCGTCGTCGCGCTCGGCGGCACCTACCTGGCGCGCTATTTCCTGCGGGCGCCCGACGCCCTCAACGCCATCACCATCGACGTCGTCAATCTCACGTTCCTGCTGCTCGGTATCCTGCTGCACCGCACGCCGGCCCGCTTGATGCACGCCGTGCAGGCGGCCACGCCTGCCGTCTGGGGCGTGCTGTTGCAGTTCCCTTTCTATGCCGGCATTGCCGGCGTCATCACCGGTACGCACCTGAGCCAGCAGGTGGCGGCACTGTTCGTCGGCATTTCTAACGCCATCACGTTTCCAGCGGTGGTGGCCATGTATTCGGCGGTGCTGGGCGTGTTCGTGCCCTCGGGCGGGTCCAAGTGGATCATCGAAGCACCGTACGTCATGGCCGCAGCACACGAACTGAAGGTGCACCTGGGGTGGGTCGTGGTCGCCTACGACCTCGGCGAGGCGCTCGCCAATCTGTTGCAGCCATTCTGGATGTTGCCCATTCTCGGCATGCTCGGCCTGCGGGCGAGGGACGTGATGGGCTACACGTTCGTCGTATTCCTGGCGCTGACGCCAGTGGTGGTGATCCTGGTCACGCTGCTGGGCCTCACGCTCACGTACCCGCTCTAGACGTCGTTGACAGTTGAAGAGTTGACAGTTGGTAGTTACCGGTGACAGTTACCGGTGCAGTTGCGAGGCTGCTCTGGATTCGCGACTGGCACGTTCCAACTTCAACTACCAACTACCAACTTTTCAACTTCCCACTTACAGTTACCAGTAATGACGCCGCCCACCTATCCTGCCGCGCACGCCGTCGCGGCGGCCGTCAACGCGCACTTCGCGCGGCACATTGCCGCCGCCAGCACCCAGCAGGGCGTGGCCGTCGCCGCGGTGCCCGGCCAGGATGCGATCGAGGCGCTGATCGACGCCGCCTTCTGGGCCAGCCTGCGGCGCGAGGAAGGGCAGACGCCGCGCATCTCGCTGGCGCTGCTGGCGACCGAGCAAGCGCGGCATCCCCTCGTGTTCCAGGCGCCGTTGCCGCTGGGACCGGCCATGCTGGCCAAGGTCGCACCCGCGGTCGAGCGGCCCGGCATTCACCTGGGCGTGTGGCGGTCGGCCAACGGCTTTCACGTGTGGGGCACGACCCGCGAAGTGCCGGCGTTCTGCCTGGTGGTCGAGGTCGTGGCTTCGGGCCTGCTGGTGATAAAGCACCGCAGCGAGCCCTTCGGCAAGTTCGCCAACGTCGCGGTGCTCGAGGGCGACCAGATCCGGATTGTGGACGAGCGCGGAGGCAAGATGGTCCCCGACTGTCCCGCGCTGGTGACGACCCTGATCAACGCCGTCGACCGGCCGGTCGCGGCCGGCGTCACGGCGGTGCTGGTGCAGTTGGCCGCGTCGATGCGGCAGCACGGCCGCGGCGGCGCGCTGCTCGTCGTGCCGGCCGATTCAGCGGCATGGATGGAGTCGGTGGTGACACCGCTCCCGTACCTGCTCGACCCGCCGTTCTCTGAACTGGCCACATTGACGCGGGCCACGTCACCGGACCCCGACGACCTGATGCGGGCGGTCGAAGCCATTGCCGGTCTCACTGCCGTCGACGGCGCCACCGTCATTTCCGATCGCTATGATGTGCTGGCGTTCGGCGCGAAGCTCACGCGCCGCAAGGGCAGTCCGCAGGTCGAGCACGTCAACGTGACCGAACCGGTCGAAGGCAGCTCACCGATCCGGACCACGCCGTCGCAACTGGGGGGAACGCGCCACCTGTCGGCGGCGCAGTTCGTGCATGACCAGCGCGACGCCACCGCGCTCGTGGCCTCACAGGACGGCCGTTTCACGATCTTCAAGTGGTCGCCGCGCGAACAGTTCGTGCACGCCCATCGGGTCGACGCGCTGCTCCTGTAGCGGCGCGCCTTACTCCGGCTGGTCGTCGGGCACGTCGCCCTCTTCGAGCGGCAGCATCTCTTCCGGCACCGGGCGCTCCATCAACACGGCCGGGGCATCGAAGCCCAGCTGCTGCGCCATGTCCTCGATCTTCGGCAGATCGTTGAGGTCGTTCAGGCCGAAGCGGATCAGGAACTCCTTGGTGGTGCCGTAGAGGAACGGCCGGCCGATCACGTTCTTGCGGCCGACGATCTTGATCAGGTGGCGCTCGAGCAGGGTCGACAAGACGCCCGAGGTGTTGACGCTGCGGATCTCGCCAATCTCGGCGGCGGTCACCGGCTGCTTGTAGGCAATCACCGACAGCGTCTCGAGCGAGGCCGCCGACAGCTTGTTCGACGAGCGCTCGTGGAACAGGCGGCGGACCCACTCGTGGTACTCCGGCCGGGTCGTAATCTGGAAGCCGCCGGCCACTTCGGCCATGTGCAGGCCGCCGCGCTCGACGTAGTCGGCCTGCACCGCCTTCAGTGCCGCCTGCACGTCTTCCTTCGGCTCGTCGTTCAATAGCCGGTTCAGCATGCGCGGCGTCAGCGGGTCTGGCGACGCGAACACCAGCGCCTCGACCACCGCCTTGAGCTGCGATAGCTCCATCCGCGGCTTGGGCTCCCCGGCCGACGCCTCGTCCACGGCCGTGGCCGCGAGCGGCATGTCCTCGGCGTCCGAGGTTCGGAGGGCGGGGGCCTCAGCCCCCGCCGGCGATGCGGCCGGAGTCTCGTCGACCGGGGTTTCTTCGACCGGGTTCTCGTCGCTCATTCCTTCGTCTCTTCTTCCTTCGCGTCGTCCCCAACCGGTGGAGGCAACCCTTCGGGGTTGCCTGCCGGGTGGCGCCGCTTGTACGCGTCTTCCGGGTCGTGAATCGGGTGCGGCGCATCGGCCGGGCGCGCGCGCTTGTAAATGCGAATGGCGCCCACGCCGCCGGCCTGGAACACCCGGATCAGCTTCAACCGGATCATCTCGAGCATGGCCAGGAACGTCACGATCATGTCGCCGCGGGTCGCCACGTCATCGAACAGATCCTCAAACCCGCAGGCCTCGGTCTCGGACAACCGTTCCAACAGCTGATCGATGCGCTTCTCGATCGGAATCTCTTCGCCCGGCAGCACCACCGGCGGCCGTTCGCGGGCGCGTTCGAGCACCTGCTTGAAGGCCGAGAGCAGGGTAAACAGGTCGACCTCGAACTCCGGCTCGTAGTCGTCGCCGGCGATCTCCTCGATGCGTGAATCGGGACGGCCCCACTGCGCGCTGCGCAGCGTTTCCTTGTCGTGCAGCAGTTCCGCCGCGGCCTTGAACTTCTGGTGCTCGAGCAGGCGCCGCACCAGCATGTCGCGCGGGTCTTCTTCCTCGCCAGGGTCGCCGGCGGCCGTCTCGGGCCTCGGCAGCAGCATCTTGCTCTTGATGTGGATCAGCGTGGCCGCCATTACCAGGAAGTCGCTGGCGACGTCCAGGTTCAGTTCCTGCAGCAGGTTCAAGTACTCGAGGTACTGTTTCGTGATGACGGAAATCTGGATGTCATACACGTTCATCTGATTCTTCTTGATCAGATGCACCAGCAGGTCGAGCGGCCCTTCGAACGACTGCAGCTTGAGCTGGATCGAGTCGAGCTGCGACTCGAACACCTCCTCAGCAGGCGGCGCCGCGCCCGGCTCGACCGGCGGAACGGGCGGCGTCTCGGGGTTCTCGGGAGTCTCGGCCATTAGTACTTCAGCTTCACGGCGTCGCGGACGCGTTCCATGGTCGCCTGCGCCACGACCCGGGCCTTTTTCGAGCCTTCGATCAGCACCTCGCGAAGATGGCCGGGCTTCGCCAGCGCCTGCGCCCGCCGCTCGCGAATGGGATCCAGCATGGTGTTGATGGCCGCCGCCAGCTTGGTCTTGACCTCGACGTCGCCGACCGTGCCGGCGCGGTAGCGGTGCTTCAGGTCATCGACCTCGGCCACGTTCGGGTTGAACGCGTCGTGGTAAATGAACACCGGGTTGCCCTCGACGGTGCCGGGGATGTCGGCGCGGACCCGCTTGGGGTCGGTATACATCTGCCGCACCTTGTTCTGCACCGTCTTCGCATCGTCAGACAGGTCGATAGTGTTGTTGTAGCTCTTGCTCATTTTCCGGTTGTCGAGACCGGGGAGCCGCGGCGTCGGCGTCAGCAGTGATTGCGGCTCGACCAGCGCCGACGCAGGATAGAAGTTGTTGAAGCGGCGCACCACCTCGCGGGTGAGCTCGATGTGGGGCACCTGGTCTTCGCCGACCGGCACCCAGTGCGCGTCGTAGATCACGATGTCGGCCGCCTGCAGCAGCGGATAGCCGAGAAAGCCGATGCTCGACAGGTCCTTCTCGCTCAACTGCTCCATCTGTTCCTTGTAGGTCGGCACCCGTTCGAGCCACGAGATCGGGGTGACCATCTGGAACAGGAGGTAGAGCTCGGCGTGCTCGGGCACCAGGGACTGGACGAAGAACGTGCTCTTCTCGGGGTCGAGGCCCGCCCCGATCCAGTCGGCGGCATTATCGAGACCGTTGGCAACGATCGCCGACGTGTCGGCGTAGTTGGTCGTCAGCGCATGCCAGTCGACGATGCAGTGGTACGAGTCGAACTGGGCCTGCAGCTCGACCCAGTTCTGGAGCGCGCCCACCAGGTGGCCGAGGTGAAGTTTTCCGGTCGGGCGCATCCCCGACAACACGCGTTGCTTCGTCAACGGACACCCAAGAGCGTTAGCAGGAAGTACGCGACCGGCCCGAGCAGGGTGCTCAGGGCGCCGGTCAGCATCAAAGCATACAAAATGATGAAGCCGTACGGGCGCATCTGTTCAACCACGCGGGCGCCGGCGTGCGGCAGCACGCCCATCAGGACGTTGCCGCCGTCAAGGGGCGGCACCGGCACCATATTGAACAAGGCCAGCAGCACGTTGATGATGACGAACATGTCGAAGAGCCGGAACAGCGGCGTCATCACGGCACGCCCGGCGATGTCGCCCGGAGCGACCCCGGGCAGCAGAAACAGGACCAGGGCGCCCGCCATGGCCATCAGCACGTTGCTCGCCGGTCCGGCCGCGGCAATGAGGGCGAAATCGCGTTTGGGGTGCTTGAGAAAGCGGGTATCAACCGGTACCGGCTTGGCCCAACCAATCAATGGCAGGCCCGTAAAGATGGCAATAGCCGGGAACAACAGCGTCCCGATCGGGTCGATGTGGACCGCCGGGTTCAGCGACAGGCGGCCCAGCTGCTCGGCGGTGCGGTCCCCGAGTCGAAACGCCGCCCACGCATGCGCCGCCTCGTGGACCGACAGCGCGGCGATCAGCACGACGAGTTGGATGAGGACTTGGGTGAAATCGATGCCGGCCAGAACTCAAAAGGTTATCACACGAGCCTGACTCATGGGTTGGCCGCGAAGTAGGCAATCACGGCCTCGGCCGCCTTGGCGCCGACGACCCTGGCCAGTTCTTCACGGGTCGCGCGCCTGACCCCGGACAGGCTGCCAAACGCCGTCAGCAACGTCTTGCGCCGCCGAACACCGATGCCGGAAATGCCGTCCAGTTCCGACCGCAAGTCCCGCTTCGTGCGCGACTGGCGATGGAACGTGATCGCGAAGCGATGGGCCTCGTCTCGAATGCGCTGCAGGAGCCGCAACGCCGACCCATGGGTATCGAGGGCCAGCGGCGCCACGCTGTCGCGCGTGAACACCAACTCTTCCTTCTTCGCCAGGCCAATGGCCACGAGGTTCGACAGCCCCACTGTCTCGAGCGCGGCATAGGCGGCATTCAACTGGCCCTTGCCGCCGTCGATCACAATCAGGTCCGGAAACGGTCCGCCGTTCTCGAGCACCTTGGCGTAGCGCCGCCGGACCACCTGCTCCATGGCCGCGAAGTCGTCCAGGAAGCGGCCCTCGGCGGTCCCGATCTTGAACTTTCGGTATTCCGAAGGCTTCATGCGTCCTTCTTCGCACACCACCATCGAGGCGACGGTGTCGCTCCCCTGGATCGTGGAAATGTCGAAGCAGTCGATGCGCCGCGGCAGTTTGGGCAGGCGCAGCGCCGCCTGCAGCACCTCCAGCGCCTCGTAGTTGGCCGTGGCGTTGCCGTCAAAGCGCGTGCGATAGGCCAGCGCCGCATTGCGCATGGCCAGCTCCAGCAGCCCCTTCTTGTCGCCACGCTGGGGCATCACGATCCGCACCTTGCGCCCAGCCTGCCGGGCCAGCCAGTCTTCGAGCACGTCCTGCTCGGCGACCGGCACCGGCGTGTGAATCTCGGGCGGCGGCGCCTGGTCGCCGTAGAACTGCTGGACCGCCGCCTCGACCACGGCGCTCTCGGTCTCGCCCCCTTCCTGCGCGTCGGTCACGAACTCGACGCGTTCGATCACGCGGCCGCCACGCACCAGGAACACCTGCACCACGGCGCCCTTCGCGCCGAGCTTCACGCCGAATACGTCGCGGTCACCGAGCTCCGCCGACGCCATCTTCTGCTGGCGTTGCTGCATCGTCTGGACGGTGCGCATGGCATCCCGGAGGTGCGCGGCCTCTTCAAACCGCTCGCCGGCCGCCGCCTCGGACATGCGCGCGCGCAACTGGTCGGCCAACTCGTCGTTACGACCGTCGAGAAAGAGGCGCGTGTCGGCGACGGCCACGGTGTATTGCTCGGGCGAACAGATCGCCGCCACGCACGGCGCGAGACAACGCTTGATGTCGTACTCGAGGCAGGGCCGGTGCCGCTGGCCGGTAATGACCTCGTTGCACGAGCGGATGCCGAAGAGCTTGTGGGTCAGCGACATCGTCCGGCGGGCGAACTTGGCCGGCAGGAACGGCCCGGCATAGACGTTGCCGTCGCGCTCGACCGAGCGGGCCACCAGCACCCGCGGGAACGCCTCGGTGGTGGTCAGCTGCAGGTAGGGGTAGTTCTTGTCGTCGCGCAGCAGGATGTTGAACTTGGGCGACCGCTGCTTGATCAGGTTGTTCTCGAGGGCCAGCGCCTCGACCACCGAGTCGGTGACGATCACTTCCAGGCTGGTGACCTCGTCCAGCAGGGCGTTGGTCCTGGGATTGGTGCCGTAGGCGCCCAGGTACGAGCGGGTCCGGTCGCGCAAGGCCCGCGCCTTGCCGACGTAGATGGTTTCGCCCTGGGCGTTGCAGTACAGGTAGACGCCCGGCTGCTCCGGAAGGCGGCTAATCTGTTCCTTGAGATCGTGGATAGGCATCGGGTACTCTTATCCCACCTTCCATTATGACCTTCACGGGCGCGATCGGCGCCGTTTGCATGTTTCCCCTGCGGGCCATCATCGCGGCGTCCGTGGCCCTCGGCATCCACCCCAACGTCCTGACCTTGATCGGCGTGCTGATCAACGTGGTGGCGGCCTGGGCGCTCGCGGTCGACCAGTTCGTGCTGGCCGGGGTGATCATGATTGTCGCCAACATCTTCGACTTCATCGACGGCAAGGTCGCCCACCTCACCGGCAAGCAGTCGGAGTTTGGGGCGTTCTGGGACTCGACGCTCGACCGGTTCTCGGACCTGGCGCTGTTCACCGGCTTGATCTGGCTCTACGCCGAACTGGGCCGCAACGGCTACGTGCTGATCGCGACGCTGGCGCTGATCTTCTCGATCATGACCAGCTACGCCCGGGCTCGCGCCGAGTCGCTGATCGACAAGTGCAAGGTCGGCTTCATGGAGCGGCCCGAGCGCATTGTCCTGTTCATGATCGGCGCCTTCACCGACCGGATGGCGGGCGTGCTGTGGGTCATCCTGGTGCTGTCGATCATCACGGTCAGCAACCGGATTCACTATACCTACCTGGCGCTCAACCAGAAGCCCATGCCGGCCGGCGGGTTCGCGCGCTTCTTTTTCTGGCGCGACGATCGGGCGACACTCCCCTACGACCTCTGGGTGGCCGCCATCCTGGCTTTCGTGTGGCTGGTGCCGCCCGACTGGATCAGCGACCCGACGGCGTCGGGCATGGGGCTGCTTGGGTACTTGCTGAACTAGATCCTGAGGGCCTGGGGCCCTGGGGCTTGGCGGCTTGGGGTGGAGGCAACCCTTTAGGGTTGCCTGTCCAGGTCGCGGTACAAGACGGTCGTACTGCAGAACCCTCCCTGCGGCCACAACGCGTAGCGCGGGATCTCGCCGACCCGCTCCCATCCCAGCTTCGTATACAGGCGTTCGGCGTCGCTGCCGGTGACGGTGTCGAGGACCAGCAGCGACTTGCCGCACTCGCGCGCGGTGGCCTCGGCGGCGCGCACCAGCGCCGCGCCCAGGCCCTGGCGCCGCGCCCGCCGGTGCACCAGCATCTTGGCCAGGTCGCCGCGATGCGGCTGGTTTTCCGGCAGGTCGAATACCAGCTGCACCGTGCCGCAGATGCCCGCGGCGTCCTCCGCCACCAGCAGCGCGCGGTGGCCGGCGGCGACGCCGAGCGCGACACCGCGCCAGAAGGCCACGGCACGCTCGCGCGTCAGCGGCGACATGAAGCTGACCGACGCGCCGCCGTCGACGCAGTCGATCAGCACGGTCGCCAGTTCGTCCACCTGTGCCTCGTCGACCGCCAGCAGCCGGCGCATGGTCCAAAGGTGCGTCGTCATGTGGAAAAGGCCGCCGTTAGGCGGCCTTCCGTTTCGATTTCTTGGTGGGTTTGTAACTGCCCCACACCGCCTTCCGCGCCATCGCTCCTCCTCCGGAGTGTGTCTGCGTAAATCTGTGTGAATCTGCGGCCTAGGATGCCTTGCGTTTCTTGGCAGCGCTCTTGGCCGCCGACTTGATGTTCGTCACTCTCTTCACCGCGGCCGGATCGGCCTTGGCGGTTCTCTTCTTGCCGCTGCTCACCTGGTCGAGGCTCTTGCGCAGGGCCTCCATCAGGTCCACCACCTTGGGCGGCGCGCTTTCCTCCGGCGCCACGAACTCCTCGCCGGCGACCTTGGCGTCGATGATCGCGCGCAGGCCTTCCTGGTACTCGTCCTTGTAGTCCGACAGGTTGAGGTCGCCCTCGATGCTCTCGATCACCTGGCGCGCCAGCTTCATCTCGGCCGGGTTGACCTTGCCGCGCACCTCGCGCAATTCCTCGATCTGGTCGATGGTCCGGATCTCGGCGGCGTGATGCAGCGTGTACATCACCATGCCCTGCTTGTGCGGCTTCACCGCCACCAGGTACTCGCGGCCGTGAATGGCGACCTTGCCGATGCCGGCCTTGCCCTGCATGCCTTCGCGCATCACCGCGTAGGCGTCGGCGGCCAGCGGGCCTTCGGGCGCGAGGTAATACGCCTTGTCGACGTACATCGGGTCGATCGCGTCGGCCTCGGTGAACTGCACCAGGTTGATGATCTTGCTCGACTCGGTCTTGACCTTGGCGATGTCTTCCTCGTCCATCACCACCCAGCGGCCCTTTTCGAACTCGTACCCCTTCACCAACTCTGCTTGCGTAATCTCCCGCTCGCATTTCGGGCACCACTTCTTCTGCTGAATCTTGGTCTGGCATTCAGCATGAAGCTGGTTGAACGAAATGGTCGCGCTCGACTCGGTGGCGGGATAGACCCGGACGGGAATCGTCACGAGGCTGACCTTGATGTAACCCTTCCAGGTAGGACGTGCGGCCATGGCGTGGTCTCCTTCTTATCGGCCCATGCGCGCGGCGCACCACTCGCCGCGATTGCACGGCGCTACGCGGATTCGCGCGTGTCGCGGGTGCCGAGGTGGAGCCCCGGACCCTCGTCAAACTCGATTGTATGGCGGCCAATCTCTTCGCGCAGCAGGTGCCGCACTTCCCCCAGATGAGCTCCGGGCACGGTCAGGCGTCGCGCCAGCGTCTTACGGCGCGAGGCCAGCACGAGCGTATCCTCGGCCTTCCACGTCAGCCCGCCAACCTCGCGGTAGGACATGTAGCCGCTATCGGTCCAGATGCCGTCGCGGTAGAGCCCGCGCCTGATCCGGGCCGACAGCGGCAACAGGTAGCCGTAATAGGTGAACATCATCAACAGGCCGAACAGGGAGCCGAACCCCCGCGGCATGCGATACGCGGTAACGAGCAGGATCACGCCCAGCATCACACCGATGGCGAGATTGATGGCGAAGAAGGGCGGCTTGGGCGCGGGCCACACCAGCACCGCCTCGCGGCGCAGGCGCCACCACGATTGCAGTTGCCAGCCGACTCGAGCATTGACGATGACGAACAGCACACCAAGGGCGACGAGGACCTGCCGCAACGTGCCGGCAAGCTCCTCGGCGCTCATCGCGCCTCGGCCTTGGTGGCGGCCTCCGCGGCCCGGGCCTCGTCCGCTCGCGACAGCGTCGGGTCAAAGCACTGCCGGCACCGCGCTTCGTAGATGTTCTGGGCCCCGAGCAGCACGCGGTCTTCGCTGTGGATCAGACGCTGCGTGTGGTTGGCGGGATTGCCGCACACCATGCAAATGGCGCGGGTCTTCGTGATGAACTCGGCAATCGCCAGCAATTGCGGCATGGGCTCGAAGGGCTTGCCCAGGTAGTCCTGGTCGAGCCCGGCAATCACCACGCGGATCCCGCGCGACGCGAGCTCCGTGGCCACCGCCGGCAGGCCCGGGTCGAAGAACTGGCCTTCGTCGATGCCGACGACTTCGGTGTCGGGCCGGATCTTCGAGAGCAGCTCGGCCGAACTGCGGGCGTTCTCGGACGGAATGCGCAACTCGCTGTGCGAGACGATGTGGTCGTCCGAGTAGCGGGTGTCAACGGCAGGCTTGAAGATCTGCACCCGCTGCCTGGCAATTTCGGCGCGGCGCAGGCGGCGGATGAGCTCTTCGCTCTTGCCGCTGAACATGCTGCCGACGACGACTTCGATCCAGCCAGTCGAGGGGGTCCGAACTACGTCCATGCCCCCAATTATAGGGCTAGGCGCGGGTCTGGTATTCGCCCGTTTCGGTGTTGATCCGAATCACATCGCCCTCTTCGATGAAGGGCGGCACCTGGATCACGACGCCGGTCTCGAGCGTGGCCGGCTTGGTCTGGTTGGTGGCCGTCGCGCCCTTGATCGCGGGCATGGTCTGGGTGACCGTGAGGTCCACGGTCTGCGGGAGTTCGATGCCGATGGGGTTCTCGCCGTAGAACTCGACCTCCACGCTCATCTCGGGCTTGAGGAAGCCGACCATGTCACCCAGCAGGTCCGCCTGGAGCCGGACCTGATCATAGGTTTCGCTGTCCATGAAGTGATAGCCCTCGGCGTCGTTGTAGAGGTACTGCATCATCTTCTGTTCGAGCGACACGCGCTCGACGATGTCTTCCGAGCGCAGCTTCTCTTCGGCCATCGAGCCGGTCTGGATGTTGCGCATCTTGACGCGGACGAAGCCGCGGAGGTTGCCGGGCGTGACATGCTGCCGATCGAAAATCCGGTAAAGCTTGTTGTCGATCTTGACGATCATGCCCTTGCGGAGCTGGGTCGCGAGAAGGTTGTCTGCCATAACGCTTTTGTATTCAGTTAGTAGAACCTTGCGAGCTTAACATAGGGACCACCGCTCCAGCCAGTCCGACCGGCCGTGCTACGATGCCAGACATCGTGGCGTTTGCACGCTGGGACCCATTCCGCGATCTGCTCACCATCCAGCATCGGCTCGAGCGCCTGTCGACCGGCGCCCAGGGCTGGACCCCCGCCATGGACCTGTGCGAAACCGCCGAGGCCTACGTGTTGACCGCCGAATTACCAGGCGTGACCCGTGAACAGGTGCGCATCGATATCCGCGACGGCAAGTTGACGCTGCAGGGCCGGCGCGACGCCCGCGTGTCGTGCGAGCAATACCACCAGGTGGAACGGGGGCACGGCGAGTTCTGCCGCAGCGTGCTGCTCCCCCAGGCTGTCGATACGGCCCACATTGCCGCTGAGATGCGCGACGGCGTCCTCACCATCACCGTGCCGAAAGCGCCCGACTCCGGGCCGCGGCGCGTGCAGGTTTCATGATCAAGCGGGTCTCGCTCCTGGCGCTGGTGCTGTCGGCCGGAGTCGTGGCCGGCATCGTGCTGTCGGGCACGACCGATGACCGCGAGGCCGTGCTCGCCTTGCCGGGCGCGGCCACGGTCGCGGAACAGCCGGTCCCGGCCCCCGTGCTGCCCGCCGCCAGCGGCCTCGGTGGCGCTCCCGATTTCACCCGCGTCGCCGCGCAAACGGTCAAGGCCGTCACCAATATCTCATCGATCCAGGTCGGCCGCCGCCGCCAGGCCTCGCCGTTTTCGAACGACCCGTTCTTCCAGTACTTCTTCGGCGACCAGGGCGAGATGTTCGGGCAGCCGCGCGCTCAATCGAGCCTGGGCTCCGGCG
>SXGQ01093524.1_pt1 | contig 18674 bp, 18 predicted proteins | sample 3178371 | NCBI WGS metagenome assembly SXGQ01 (sample SAMN11356859, study PRJNA531348) | freshwater metagenome | isolation source: freshwater sample F1-20 | place: China: Fuxian Lake, Yuxi | collected 2017-12-25 | reverse complement strand
TGCGATCAAGAATCAATCCGTCCACACCGAATGCCGCTGCACTGCGTACGATCGCTCCGATGTTGGTCGGGTTGTCCACATCTTCGACGACCAGCAGATGATGCGCGGTTGACAGCAACTCAGCGAGTGTGAGTGGCGCGGGACGCTCAAATAAGGCAATGATGTCCAGCGCTACACCGAGTCCGGTCAATGTCTTGCGCACCTCGGGGGTCGCCGCGTACACTGGCACCGTTGGATCAATGTTCTCAACGACAGCCGTCGGACTAGTGGCATCGGTCAGCGCCTCAACCATCACGCAACCTGCCGCCAAAGCACGCTCAACAACTAGGTCGCCTTCAGCCACGAACATTCCGAGTGTGATTTTTTCAACCTCACCCATTTGCATACTTTTGAAAACTTGAGATGGGATATGACGTGGACGAAGTTCTCTCTCGCGCAAACGAAAGCGACTCAGTCGTGGGTCTTTAGGGTCGTCAACAAAAATGAGTTGTCGTGTCATCGTGCAACCGCAGCGGGCGAGATGATTAGTAATACCACGGGTAAGGCGCCCAGTCGGGATCCCGCTTTTCTAAGAAAGACTCGCGCCCCTCTTGAGCCTCATCGGTCATGTATGCCAGACGCGTTGCTTCTCCAGCAAAAATCTGTTGTCCGACGAGACCATCATCAATCATGTTGAAGGAAAACTTGAGCATTCGTTGCGCCATCGGACTTTTGGCGTTGATTTCCTTGGCCCACTGCAAGGCTGTGGACTCAAGTTCACGATGGGGCACCACGGCATTGACCATACCCATGCGGTGGGCCTCATCAGCGCTGTACTCGCGGCCCAAGAAGAAAATCTCACGAGCGAACTTTTGCCCCACTTGTCGCGCTAGATAAGCCGAACCAAAACCACCATCAAAACTTGCTACATCAGCGTCAGTCTGTTTAAACCGGGCATGTTCTTGACTAGCCAATGTGAGATCACTGACAACATGCAAACTGTGTCCGCCACCAGCCGCCCAACCTGGTACGACGCAGATCACAATCTTGGGCATGAAGCGAATGAGACGCTGAACCTCCAAAATGTGTAGGCGCCCACTCTTCGCTGGATTGATACTTTCGGCGGTCTCGCCGTCGGCGTAGCGGTATCCGTCACGCCCGCGAATTCGTTGGTCTCCTCCACTACAAAAAGCCCATCCGCCATCTTTTGCTGAGGGCCCATTACCTGTCAGTAAAACACACCCGACATCGGTGCTCTGGCGGGCATGCTCCAGAGCGGAGAAGAGTTCGTCCACGGTGTGTGGGCGAAAGGCATTGCGGATTTCTGGACGGTTGAAAGCCACGCGCACCGTGCCATGTTCAACTGAACGGTGATAGGTGATGTCGGTGAAATGAAAGTCTGTTACTTGGCGCCACGCGGTCGGGTCGAAAATATCAGACACTTTTGATTCGCTCACGGTCTCAGTCTCTCAGATACGCACGAGCGAGATACAACTGTTAGTCCCGTTTTAACCGCTCGTTCACTTTCTCCTGCTCAATAAACCGTAGGTATGTCAGGGTTTTTGGCAGACTCTTGGGGTGCCACAAATCACTCAGCCCACACTTATCGCTCGACTGACAGCCGAAGCGGTGGGCACGGCCTTATTGGTGGCCACGGTCGTCGGATCGGGCATCATGGCCCAGCGACTCTCGCCCGATGATGTGGGTCTGCAACTGCTCGAAAATGCGGCTGCCACCGTTGGCGCACTCATCGCCTTAATCTTGGCTCTTGGGCCAGTTTCTGGAGCCCACTTCAATCCAGTCGTCTCCATGGTCACGCGTTTGTTTGGCGGTCTATCGACGCGTGACACAATTCTCTATTCACTCGTACAAATCGCTGGCGGATGTATCGGAGCGATGATCGCCAACCTGATGTTTGAATTGGATGTTGTCAATCTCTCAACCAAAGACCGCTCCTCGGGGGCACTGTGGTTTTCCGAGGTGATCGCCACGATCGGTTTGGTCTTGATTATTTTTTGCATCGTACGCAGTGGTCGTGCTTCCGCAGTTCCCTATGCCGTGGGTGTCTGGATTGGTGGGGCCTATTGGTTCACTTCATCAACAAGTTTCGCCAATCCTGCCGTTGACTTCGCCCGTTCGTTGTCAGACTCCTTCGCTGGTATCAAACCATCCTCCATCCCAGGATTCTTAATCGCTCAGATTGTCGGAGGTCTGTTGGCATACGCCTTGGTGAAAGTTCTCTATCCCGTTGCGCAAGACGAAGAAGCCAAAGATAAGTGACTCAGTCCCGACCAGAAGTTCTTTTTGTCTGCATCCACAATGCGGGTCGCTCACAGATGGCGGCGGCACTGTTGCAACATCATGCTGGGGACACGGTTGGTGTCCGCTCTGCTGGAACGGCCCCCGCTGATTCAATCAACAGTGCGGTTGTTGAGGCGATGGCTGAACTTGGCATTGACCTTCATACCAATGGAGCGTCTCCCAAAAAGTTGACTGATGAAGCAGTGGCAATGAGTGATGTCGTGATCACCATGGGTTGCGGCGACAGTTGCCCCTTCTATCCGGGTAAGACATACCTCGACTGGAAACTTGATGACCCTGCTGGTCAAGGCGTTGAGGCGGTCCGTCCAATCCGTGATCGGATCAACGATCTCGTTCTTGAACTTCTCGCATCCTTTCAACTTGAAGTTTGAGGCGTTTTACTTCCCCCGCTAAGGGACCCCCAGCACGAGGCGAATACGCTCTGAGCATGGGGAAGAATAGACAGATCGCGCCATTGCCCGATCATGATGCCGAGATCATCACACATCTAGCGGAGGCTGAGTTACTTGCCTTGGTGAGCACCGTGGCCCATTTGACTGGTGATCTGTCATTACTTGACCCGCGTCTGATTCCTGATGTACTCAAACTTCGAGATCCACAGAGTGGCTACGACGACGAGCAGCAGACTCTCGCTCGTGACATCATTTTGCGCGGTCTTCGAAAGTTTCGCGATGAGCAGCAACAGATTCCAGCGCGTCCTTCGCCCGACGATCTGCGTGCCATCATGCAGTTCATTGCTGCCGAACCAGTGAGCGAACGCTATGTGCCATTGCTCCTTGAAGAACTCGCTCTTGACGGCGATCAGTTGCGTGCCCCGCAGTGGACGAAGGATTCAATTGACTCTGAGCGTGAGTTCAATGCCATCGTCATAGGGGCGGGTATGTCGGGTATTGCAGCGGCTCATCGTCTGAGTCAAGCCGGTGTCACCGTCACGGTCTTGGAAAAGAACGAAGATGTCGGTGGAACGTGGTTAGAAAACAAATACCCAGGCTGTCGCGTGGATATTCAAAACCATATGTACAGCTATAGCTTTGCCCAGCGTCATGACTGGCCATATTTTTTTAGTCCGCAGCATGTGCTACACCAATATTTTCGCGACTGTGCCGAGCAATTTGATTTGCTCCCGATCATCAAGTTCAATACCGAAGTTGAGTCCGCGGTGTGGGAAGAAGTGACTCAGCAATGGGTCGTCACTTCAACTGACGACGCTGGTGGGCGACAGATCAGTCGGGCGAACATTTTGGTATCGGCTGTCGGACAATTGAATCGCCCCAATTATCCCGACATCGCTGGGCGCGAATCTTTCGCTGGTGACGCCTTTCATTCTGCACAATGGGATCAAAGTATCAACCTCACAGGCAAGAGAGTGGCGGTCATTGGCACGGGCGCAAGTGCTTGCCAGTTTATTCCACAAGTTGCAAAGGAGGCTGGTGAACTTTTTGTTTTCCAGCGCACGACACCTTGGATGATTCCCGCACCGCGATATCACGAGGCGGTGCCTAACGGATTCAATTGGATGTTGGCTCATGTTCCGTTTTATGCCGAGTGGTATCGCTTCTCAATGTTTTGGCGTATGGCCGAAGGAATGTTGCCTGCGGCCACAGTCGACCCAGAATATCCGCCTACAGAAAAAGCAGTGGGTCTGATGAATGAGATGATGCGTCAGATGTTGATGGAGTGGACGAATGCGCTCACTGAAGGAGATGAAACTCTGCGGCGTCAACTCACTCCCAATTACCCCCCGCTATCAAAACGCTTCATTGTTGATGATGGTTCGTTTGCCCTGACTTTGCGTCAACCTCATGTGCATTTGGTGACTGAGTCCATTGAAGCCATCGCTGCAGGGGGAATTCGCACAGCGGATGGGCAGTTCTTCGATGTTGATGTGGTTATTTACGGCACTGGTTTCAGGGCCAGTCAATTTTTGACACCGATGAAAGTGACGGGTGTTCATGGCACCGATCTCCACGAGCAGTGGGCAGGTAACGCTCGTGCGTACCTCGGAGTTGTTATTCCAAACTTCCCGAATTTCTTTTGTCTCTACGGTCCCAACACAAACATCGTGGCCAACGGCTCAATTATTTATTTCAGCGAGTGCGAGGTCTATTACCTCGTCGAATGCGTGAGGCTGTTACTAGAAACAAAGAATGGTTCACTTGATCCGCGCCAAGATGTACACGACGAATACAACGAACGTATAGATGCCGCCAACAAGTTGCGCACGTGGGGATTTTCCTCGGTGAGTAGTTGGTATAAGAATGCTCATGGGCGCACTGCACAGAATTGGCCGTTCAGCGTTCTTGAATTTTGGGAACAAACCCGTGAACCGCGTGCGGACGATTACACACTTGTCAGAAAGAGCGATTGATGATGGGAGAATTCATCCGCTACACCTCTGAAAATCGCATCGGTACGATCACCATTGATCGTCCAGCAAAAAAGAATGCCATGACATTTGCGATGTTGGCTGACTTCATCGCCACAGTGGAGCATGCTGGATCCGACGACAATATTTCTGTTTTGGTGATCACTGGTGTTGCGGGGTCATTTTGTGCAGGGACTGATCTCGCCGACCTCGCAACGATCCCAGGTGCGCAACGTGGACTGCGCGGGAGTGCCGAAGAAACGGAGAAGTGGTGGCCAATTGCGCAGTGCCCAAAGCCAACGATTTGTGCCATTGACGGACCCGCGATGGGTATGGGCGCCGAATTCACGTCGCAGTGTGACATTCGTTTGGCATCCACGAACGCACGCTTTTCTTGGAACTTTGTGCACCGTGGTTTGGTTCCTGACACGGGAGCAGGAACGTGGCTCCTACCGCGGATTGTTGGTCTGCAAAATGCATTGCGACTGACATACACCGGCGACATGGTTCTCGCGGACGAGGCTCTCAGCCTTGGTTATGTCCTTGAAGTTGTTGAGCCAGATGCACTTTTGCCACGAGCCTATGAAGTGGCTTCGAAAATCGCTGCGGGTTCCCCGCACAGTTTGAAACTGATCAAGAACTTGACGTATAACGCTTTGACTGCCTCAGTCCCCGAGCATATGGAGCGACATACCGCAGCGATGTCGGCGAGTTTCAAGAGTGAAGATCATCGTGAGGGAGTGGCCTCGTTCTTGGAGCGACGACCGCCACATTTCACTGGGCGTTAAGCACAGCGTCACTTCCACGATGCTTGAGGGCTCGCTGGTATCGGTAACGATGTGGGAATGCGTATTTTGTTGACAAATGATGATGGTATTGACTCGGTTGGTTTGCATGTCCTGGCACGCGCCATGCGCCCCTTTGGTGAAGTGGTCATCGTTGCCCCTGATCGGGAATTCTCTGGCGCTGGTGCCGCCTTGGGTGCTCTTCATCTGATTCAGCCAGAAGTGCACAAAGCTCATGTTGAGGGAATTGATGAAGCATGGGCGATCACCGGACCCCCGGCGTTGTGTGTGATGTTCTCGCGCCTCGGTGCCTTTGGCTCACCATTTGATTTAGTGGTGGCAGGCATTAACCCTGGAGCGAATGTGGGTCGTTCGGTGTATCACTCAGGTACCGTTGGGGCTGCGCTCACCGCCCGTAATGGACTGGTTTCGGGAGTCGCTGTCAGTCAGTCGGTGACAGGTTTCGGTGTTGAGGGTCAGGGCTGGGATGAGATGTTGGTCGGGCAAAAGTGGGAGACCGCGGCGAGGGTAGCGGCGTCATTTGTTGAAGGTTTGGTGGCCAACATGCCAAAGACACCAGTGGTAGTCAATATCAATGTGCCAAATATTGATTTGGCAGATATCAAAGGCTGGAAGTCGGCTCGCCTCGGTCACGAACCGCCACGCCGAATGAGTACCGCCACGTTGGAACCAAAAGTCGGTCACGAGGGTAGCTACTACGTGCGTATGGCGTGGGGTGAAGCTGCTGAACTTCCACAAGATACTGATGGGGGAATGGTCGCTGACGGGTATGTGGCGGTGAGTTACTTGAGTTCAATCGTCAACAGTGAACGTGATGATCTCTCTACAGCCGAAGCAAGTATGTCAAAATTGATCACGCGCTGAGGAAGAAAGTTATTAGATAACGATCACGGGTGTGCCGATTTGGGCAAATTCCCATGTGAAGTCGGCGTCAAGATTGGCTTGGCGTTGACAGCCCCCGGATAGACGAGTGCCAAGTTCGGCATCCGTCTGATACGGCGTGTTATCAGAGCGACGAATCGGTAGTGCGTGAAACCCGATCGCACCGATATCGGTTTTCAGCCAACGCACCATTTTGTAGAGGAACGCTTTGCCGTTCCATGCCGTTGAAACATCTGAGCGGCTATACACGGCATGAGTTCCCGGCGTTTCGTTGTTGTATTTGCTTCCTGATACCAACCACGAGCGAATCACGACATTGTCTTCGCCCACGGCCCAGATGCGTTGACCCGCACGTTCGAACACCAGTCGACGTCCTGATCCTGAGTTAGGTGGAAGGGGAGGTGCATCAGGTCCACTTGTGGCCACGGAAGACAACTCGTAGCCCAAAAGATCAACTGCTCCTGGGTTTGGTGGCGGTGTGCGAATCACAAGAGAATTTTCATCGGGCCACACTCCGAGTGAGAGGGCGGTTTCGCGACCAGTCTTGCCATCTACGAAAAGATCGCGATCGATTTGTAATTTTTCGACGGCAGCAGCAGTGGCATTATCATATACACCGCTCGCAGTGCCATTGAGAAAACCCGTTGCGATCAGCGCCTCTTGCAAACATGTGACGCTTGCTCCAGTGTCACCCCCAGCAAGTGAGAGTTCGGTTATGACGCAGGGTTCGTCACTTGTTGGTTCATCGCCCGTGATGTCAATGGGATCGGTGCCGGGTGCGATTGACGAGTCGGTGCCAGGAACGCTGGTGACAGGTTCAATGTCCACTAATGAACTGCTTGAGGATGATGTTGAGTCGTTTGGGGATGTGCTCGTGTTCGATCCACCTGAGACCAAAGCCACCACCAAGCAGGCAGCAGCAACAATCCCCACTCCAGACATCAGTAGGGTTCGGTGTTCGGAGGTGTTCATCGGTGGGAAGGTCCTTAGACAAAATGTGACATAACTATTTTACTCAAGATGAAGTGTCAGTGGTTGTCATATTGGGCGCTTCCATGGCTCTTGTGCCACACTGCACTATGAGCAAAACCGAGTGGACAACAGCAGATATTCCCGATTTGGAAGGGCGAACGATTGTTATCACCGGCGCGAATTCTGGTTTAGGTCTTGAGTCAACACGCAACCTTGCGCGAGCGCGAGCCACAGTGATCATGGCTTGCCGTAACGCTGAAAAAGCAACTCAAGCCGTCGCCGATATTCGGGCCTCAGTACTTGACGCTCAGATCGTTGTGCAACCACTTGATCTCGCAAGTTTGGCCTCAGTGCGTTCGTTCAGTGAGGCTTTGCTCACAGCCGGAAGACCGATTGATATTTTGATGAATAACGCCGGTCTGATGGCTCTTGATGAGAGTCGCACCGTCGATGGTTTCGAAACTCAGATTGGGGTCAATCACCTCGGACATTTTGCTCTGACAGGGCTGCTTCTTCCTCTCGTCTCGGCTGCTCCGAATGGTCGAATCGTTGCCGTCTCAAGTGATGGACATCGCCCCGGGAAAATGCATCTTGACGATCTGATGTGTGATCAACGGCGTTACAGCCGTTGGGGTGCGTACTTCCAAAGTAAGTTGGCGAACTTATTGTTCACCTCCGAACTTGATCGACGTCTGCGCGCGGCACGGAGTTCCACGATCGCCGTTGCGGCACACCCAGGAATGGCGAAAACAGAACTTGGGAAAAATGGAAAGTCGGTCACCAATGTGGTGATGCGTCGGGCGACTCCGGTGCTGATTCGCACAGGTGTTCAAGGCTGCGAATCACAACTTCGTGCAGCAGTTGATCCAGGTGTACGGGCTGGAGAATATTACGGTCCGCGTTTTCATGCGTTCGGGCACCCGGTATTGGAAACGCCGAGTCGTCGGGCACGCGATGTTGCCGATGCTCAAGGGTTATGGGAACTCAGCGAACGCCTAACAAAGGTCACGTACCAGTTCTAATTCGGGACGAGATTTAACTCAATGCGATTTCCGCTGGGGTCATGCAGAAAAATCTGACGATTGACGCCAGCAATTTCGGGAGCCACTCGGTATGAGATTCCTTTTGCATCAAGGTGGCGACGGCACTCCTCAATATTTGTCACTGTGATGGCAAAATGTTGACTGCGATCAATGACGGCATCGGATCGCACCATGAGATGTAATTCATGTGCTCCGATGCGTAGCCAAGCGCCATCAATGGTGAATCCTGGTCGAGAAAACTCGCTACAACCCAAACCATCCACATAGAAAGCAAGGGAATCCGCCAGGGAGTGAACATTTAGATTGACGTGATGTAACCCGAGGATTTCCATGTTGCGAGTCGACTTTCAAGTTCTGTGTGGAGACACTGTCAGATGGTGCTTGGTTATGTTGGTACTCATAGTTTCACTGACCGCGACGAGCAACCTCGCGGTACGGGAGATCCAGCGAAGGATCGGATTCTCGCGCGAGACCTAAGATTTTTTCTCCGATAATGGATTTTTGTATTTCATCCGTGCCCCCTGCGATTGATTGAGCAGGTGTGCTGACCAAAACTTCGGCAATCGTGGCATCGTGCGGGTGTTCGCCAGTTGTCAGCATGCCGTTAGCGCCACTGATGAAGGTGTGCACGCGGTGAGCCATCCGTGCAACCTGTGAAGCGGCCAATTTGCCAAGCGAACCTTCGGGGCCAGGTGGGCGTCCAAGTGCTCTGGCCGCTCGGGCTCGAAGTGCAGTCCATTCACTAGTTCTCTGAAACGAAATCAGAGCGGCAATTTCTTGACGAATCACTTGGTCGTGGGCGACCCCGTGTTGCTGGGCGCGTTCAATGACAAGATCAACTCGACCAGCTCGCTGCGGATACCAGACGTATGTTTTGAAGTGTTCTTCGGCTTCGACTTCGGCTTCGCTCACGGCTCGACTTTGTATTCCTGCGGATTGCACAAATTTGGGTCGGCGCATCGTGGAGAAGGTTCGCTCGTGAGCCAAAGTCGCCCGAGCCACTCTCCAGCCATCGTTCAGAGTCCCCACCAGATGATTCGCGGGCACCCGAGCATCAGTCAAAAACACTTCGTTGAAGGATGCGTGGCGGTTCATTTGTTTTATCCCACGAACCTCAATGCCAGCTTGATGCATCGGTAAAACAAAATAGGAGATTCCGTGATGCTTGGGCACATCCCATGATGTACGCGCCACCAACATTGCGTAATCGGCATGGTGGGCACTGGTGTTCCAAACCTTTTGTCCGTTGATCACCCATTCATCTCCATCCAACACAGCCGAAGTCGTTAGTCCCGCGAGATCGGATCCTGCTCCCGGCTCACTAAAAAGTTGGCACCAGGTTTTCTCACCTGTCAAAGTTGGACGCAAAATCAGTTGACGCAGTTCGTCCGAACCATGTTCAACGATCGTCGGTGCCGCCAATGACATTCCGCTTCCAAGAGGCTGACCCACCGCGCCGATTAATCGAATTTCGTCAGCGACGATTTGATCTGCCCAGGCTGGGAGATCTCGCCCAAAGCATTGTCGTGACCATGAAGGAACTGCCCAGCCAGCGTCCACCAACAACTCACGCCAAGCTTGGAGGGAAAGGGAAGGATCCCAATTGCTCATCAGCCATTGCCGGATGTCCTTTTCGACTGTCTCGCGACTCGGAGTGTTCACGATCAAGAACCAGTGGAATCATGCAATCCACAGGTGCGGATCCAGATATCGGTGAGAGTGGTTACTGCTGCAACGGCTCTCATAGTGATGACGGTAGTCGCTCTCGCCATACATGTTGAAATTAGCAGAGATAGCACTATGGTTCGAGACGTGATTGAACGACATCTCGTGATCGAAACACCAGAAGGCTCAATGGGGACATATGTGGTCCATCCACAAGGGGACGGACCATTTCCTGTGGTTCTGTTTTTGATGGACGCCCCCGGCAAGCGTCCTCTCCTGCATGAGATGGCTAAGCGCATTGCCGAGCGCGGTTATTACGTGATGCTGCCCAATTTGTATTACCGCACGACACCGTCATTTGAACTTGACTTTTTCAGTAAAGAATCCTTTCAACGAATGGTGGAGTTGATGGGTGGCACGGGTAACCGAATGATCGCCCGCGATGCGTCTGAACTTTTCTCTTACGCGGAAAAAGAATCAATGGCCAATGCCGAGATTGCCGGTTGTGTGGGTTACTGCATGTCAGGTCCCTTTGCTTTATATGTGGCCGCCGAACATCATGATCGCGTGCGCGCCGCGGCGTCCTTCTACGGTGTGCGACTGATCACAGATTCATCTGACTCACCGCACACGCAACTCGTCAATATCACTGGCGAAATTTATGTGGGTTGCGCTGAGCACGATGATTATGTGCCGATGGACATGGTTGACGATTTTGAGACTGCAATGGTGGACTCCGGAGTGCGTGGAAAACTGGAGCGCTATTGGGGAAATCAGCACGGTTTCGCCTTCAACGATCGTCCCGCTTATGACGCAGTCGCTGATCAACGGCACTGGGAAGTGTTATTAGATCTTTTTGCTCGCAATCTTGGTTTGAGTGACGAACTGGACTGAGTGACTTGAGGCCTCAGCGCCGAACTGAGGTTCTCAGTCAGTTGACTGAGGTAAGGCCACGATGGCTTCATGTTCTAGTGAGGCCACAACTTTGCCGGCGATTTCAATGTGCACATCAAGAATCGCCCGTTCACCATGTGACTCAAAGCGTCGGACAACGACAGATTTCATCGTTGCAATATCGCCGCCATGGGCAATTCCGTGATGGCGAATGACACTTCTTGTATGAATCCAACTGCCGCGTGCCACATATTGGTGCACCACCTGGTTGGCAAGTGCTGGCCACACTGCGGGGTGAACGAGATTCTCATCAGTGTAAAAAGAAAGATCGTCCCCGGCGCGATTGCCGTAATCGCATCCCCATTCGCCGTTGAGGGCGATTGTGATGTCGGGTAATTTCTCGCCGATACGCAGAGCGATGAGGGGCACAGATTGACGCTGTGTCTGGAAGATCACTCGCGGTTGTTCGGGTTCGTTGGTCACAGCGTGAATCGCTATCTCGTCGCCATCTGTAATAGGGATGCAGCGTAAAAGATCGCCATCAAAGACGGGGCGTCGAAATCGCACTTCTCCACCGCCATATTGCAGCCAGTCGCGTCCCCAAGCCACGATCAGTGGATGAGTGAGATAGGCGTAGGTGGTCACGCCCGCTACAAGGGCTCGCGGAAATCCAGCAGATTGTGCTCCATCATCGGTATGAATGGGATTACGCGCATGCTCAGGGAGGTTGGCGGCGATGATCTGCCAAGTTGTGGGTCGTGAATTCACGTGGAAGGGGTGGGAATACGAAAGTCGGTGACTTGTGTATCGTCGGTTCCGAGATCGGTGAAATTATCGTATGACCGAGCCGCCATAAATTCTCTCCAGGAGAAAGGTCGGTAACGTGCCCCGTCAACACAAAGTTCGGTGATTGGTTCAATAGTTGAATCGCGAAATGGATTTTGAAAATACGGGATGCTGAAGCGACGTTTCCGCGTCATCGGCACGACGCGGTGTATTGCAGCACGGTACTGATCATTGGTCCACGCTTGCATGCAGTCGCCTAAGTTGATGACGATTGTTCCCTCGATCGGCGGTACGTCAATCCAGCCGTGATCGCGTGATTCGGCTTGAAGTCCGCCTGTGTCGTCTTGAAGTAACAAGGTGATGGTTCCTGGATCAGTGTGGTATCCCAATGCTGTCTCGCCGAGATCAGCAAGGCCCGAACGTTCATGCTCGGGGACTGGGTCACCAATGGGATACTGGTTGAGACGCACCATGCTCCCGTGGCGACTGCCCATCATCTTCTGGCGCGACTCCTCAGAAAGGTTGAGTGCTTGGTGGATGAGTCCCAGAGTCCGATCAGCCAGTTCACTGAACTCATCGAACAATTCGCTCATCGTCTCGCGAAATCCGGGTAATTCGCGGGGCCAACGGTTGCGTGCATCAATGGCAGCGACAGTGGGGTCAAGGTAGTCGAAAACCTCTTTGTTATCGCGTTTACGCTTTGTGAGCTCACGATCGTAATAACCCATGGGATTGTCGAGGTCACGCATGATGTCAGTTTTGATGGAGCGGTCGGCGTCAAAGAAAACTTCAGTGTGTCGCCATGTGCGAGCAATGAGGTCATCAAGACCATGCCCCGACAGGAGGAAGAAGCCATGATCGCGGCAGGCAGCATCCAAGGCTTCCAAGGACGTGGCGGTTGGGGAGGAGATATCAATGGTCGGGACTAGGAGCACACCTCATGTTGGCACAAGTCCTTGTTGAGGTAAACCTTGACCTTGACTTTGTTCAATGTTCTGCCATAAGAGACCTTTCGTCTATGGAAATCAAACCTCAATCGGCAATAATGAGAGCGTGATTAACCACTACCTTTCCGCCCGTGCCGAACTTGATGCTCCAGGTTCACCCTTTGCCACAATCATCAGTGACGTTCGTGGGGCTCCCGTGAGGGTATTTGCCTCGGCTCCAGCGAATCTGCGGATGCTGTGGGAATCAACTGTGGCTCATGGTGATAAGGATTATCTCGTGTATGAGGATGAGCACTATACCTACGCCGAAATTCACGCACAGGTGCGCAAGTTTGCTCATTACTTGACCTCGCAAGGAGTCGGTCGTCATAGCCGGGTGGCATTGGCGATGCGCAATTATCCCGAGTGGGTTGTCGGCTATTGGGCGACTGTTTCGATCGGCGCCGCCGTTGTCGGTATGAATGCATGGTGGACGGCTCCCGAAATGGAATATGCACTCAACGACAGCCAGCCCGCAGTGCTCGTCGCTGACGATGAGCGCCTCGAGCGCTTCTCTCACACCACAGGGTTAAAGCCCATCCATGTGATCGCAGTTCGTTCAGATCGTGACTTGCCTGCCAACGCAGTTCGTTGGGCCGACGTCATGTCAGTTACAGATCCGGGTTCTTTGCCTGTCGTTGAATTTGATACCGATGATGATGCGACGATCTTTTACACGTCGGGAACAACAGGATTCCCTAAAGGTGCGCAACTCACCCACCGTGGATCCATCGCCAATATTTACAACATTGTTGTGATGACAACAGCGGTGGCGATGTCTGAGCAGAAAGCGATTGCTGCTGGTGATATTCCAGCGCCAACTGGTCCTGCTCCTGTCGCATTGCCACCGTCGTTTATTGCACCGACGCCACTATTCCACGTCACGGCCTGCAACTGTATTTTGCATCCGGCAACGGCGAGTGGAGCGAAGGTCGTTTTGATGTACAAGTGGGATGCGGGTCGTGCTCTCGAACTCATTGAGCGTGAGCGGGTGACAAACTTCTCTGGTGTGCCAACAATGAGTCGTGAAATGTTGTTACATCCCGACTGGTCAAAGCGCGATACCTCATCGCTCATCGGGATGGGTGGCGGTGGGGCGGCTCTGCAGCCTGACCTCGTGCATAAGATTGCTGGAGCTTTGAAGGGTGGTCAGCCCTCAACTGGTTACGGTATGACCGAAACTCACGGAATCATCACTGCCAACTCGGCGCGTTGGTTTATTGCCAAGCCTGAATCATGTGGACCATTAGTGCCAACACTTGAAGGCAAACTGGTCGATGAAGATGGCAATGATTTACCACGTGACCCCAACACAGTTGGCGTTCTGTGCGTGCGTGGTTCGGTCGTCATTAAGGGTTATCTCAATCGTGCTGAGGCCACCGCCGATAGCATTCGAGACGGCTGGTTGAATACTGGAGACATTGCGCGAATTGATGAAGATGGTTTTGTCTATATCGTGGATCGTGCCAAAGACATGGTGATTCGCGGTGGTGAAAATGTGTACTGCAGCGAAGTTGAAACGGCGATTTATAATCACGACGCAATTGCCGAGGCTTGTGTATTCGGCATTCCCGATGAACGACTCGGCGAAGTAGTGGCCGCGGTCATTGTGTTACGTCCTGGACGTTCAATGAGTGATGTCGAACTGCGAGATTTCTTGGCCGGCAAGATTGCTAGTTTTAAGATCCCAGCAAAGATTTGGTTCCGTGATGAACCGATTCCTCGTAATGCCAGCGGCAAGTTTCTCAAGCGTGAACTCCGTAAGGAATTTACTGGTGAATAGGTTTTACTTGTGGGTGGCGATGACTCACTCGCCGTTATTTACGATTCCACAGACATCTGTGGTGTAAGCATCAAGGACTTCTAGTGCTTTGATGAGTTCTGGGTTGAACAATTGGCCGAACATCGTTGAGAAGGCCTCGGGATCATTTTCATCCAACTTTGCCATCTCCTCAAGCAACGGGGTAAACACCTCAATCGCCTGTTGTAATTCAGCGGTAGGTGCTATTTTCGCTAAGTCCTTCAGAAGGTTAAGCGAGTCCAACATTTCCTGCGGACTTGAAGCGTCGCCCGAAGTTTCGTTGTTCAACCCCGTAATTTTGGCGCAAAATGCTTCGTCGGTGAGTCGCGTCCCACCATTTCCACCCATGGCATCACCTCCGCACGAAATGACGACGGCTGAAAGTGCCAAGGTTGCAAGTAAAAGACGAAAGGAAGTTTTGCGCATGACGTCAGGCTAAAGAATAGCGGACAAAAGAGCAAGTTTCAGTTGGCGGTGTTCTAGTGTTTAACCCTTGTGACTATGAAACCAAACGCCGCCTTCTCCATCGCCCTTGACTGTCAACTAGATAATGTTCCAGGTACTCTTGGGCGCTTATGCGCGGCAATCGGAGAATCTGGTGGAAATATCGGCGCGCTTGATGGATTTGATGTTCGCGGTCCAGTTCTGCGCCGAAGTTTGGTAGTTCTGTGTCGTGACGAAGAGCATCAAGTTCGCATTGTTGAAGCCGTCCGCAAACTCTCGGGGGTCACACTCCTTGATTGGTGGGACCGTACCTTCAAGATGCACGAGGCCGGCAAGATTGAAGTTCTCTCAACTGTTCCCGTCAATGACCGTGATGATTTGTCAATGGCCTACACCCCAGGCGTGGCTCGGATATGCACCGCGATCGAAAAAGATCCTGGCTTGTCACACAATTACACCATTCGTAAAAACTCAGTAGCGATTGTGAGTAATGGCACCGCTGTCTTGGGCTTAGGCGATATTGGTCCCGAAGGTGCGATGCCCGTGATGGAAGGCAAGGCCTTGCTGTTTAAAGAGTTCGGTGGCATTGATGGTTTTCCGATCTGCATTAATGCGCGAACCGCCGATGAAGTCGTTGACTTTGTTCAGCGAATTGCCCCAACTTTTGGTGGTATCAACCTGGAAGACATCAAGGCGCCAGAATGTTTTGAGATTGAGGAACGTTTGCGTGCCAGTCTTGATATTCCCGTTTTTCATGATGATCAACACGGCACGGCCGTGGTCACCTTGGCGGCGTTATGGAACTCGCTGAAGATCACGGGCAAGAAGATGGAAGATCTCACGGTTGTTATTGCGGGAGTGGGTGCTGCTGGTGTGGCGATTGGGAAGATTTTGTTGAATGCTGGAGTGGGCGATGTTATCGGTTGTGACCGTATTGGTGCTATCTACTCAGGTCGAAGTGAGATGAACTCGGCTAAAGAATGGTTTGCTAATAACACCAACCGTTCGCGTCGCATGGGCACAATCAGCGACATGATGAAAGGCTCAGACGTCTTTGTTGGCGTGAGTGGACCTGAGCTGATTACGGCCGCTGATGTTCGCTCAATGGCCAAAAGTCCGATTGTCTTTGCGATGGCTAACCCCAATCCCGAAATCCGTCCCGAGCAATGTGATGGTCTGGCGGCTGTGATGGCGACTGGTCGTAGTGACTATCCGAATCAAATCAACAATGTTTTGGCATTCCCTGGAATCTTCAGAGGTGCTCTAGATGCTCACGCTACTGATATCACCGAAGGAATGAAGTTGGCTGCTGCTATTGCGATTGCTGAATCAGTCTCTGCTGCAGACCTCAAGCCAGAGTTCGTCGTTCCATCAGTGTTTGATCGCACCATTGTTGAGCGGGTCGCTCCGGCCGTTGCTGCTGCTGCGATTAAAGACGGGGTCATTCGCCAACGCTGAGTAAAACAATCTTGCAGCCAGCCGAAGGCGCTGCCTCAATACTCAAGAATTTTTCTCATTCTTACAAACTGCTTTGCTACGATAAAGGGATGAAGACTACTCAGGTTGTCTCAGCGCTTGTCTTTTCGTCCATTGTGTCGGTTTGGCCTTCTCCCGCAGTTGCGGGCGAGGCGTGCGCTCCCTTGGAACCTGAAACCTGCACCTTGAGCGAGTTGGCTACGCACCTTGGCATTCGGTTTGGTTCGACACTCGAGGACTTTGAGATCGCCGATGCAGGCTATGTGGAGATTCTGAGTCGCGAGTTCAACGCGGTCACGCCCGAGAATTCCCTCAAGATGTACGCCACGCAGGCGGCTCAGGGAGTCTGGAGTTTTGCTGCGTCCGATGCAGTGGTGGCCCACGCGGAAAGCGAAGGACTTGATATCCGCGGGCACACTCTCGTTTGGTCACAAAATTCCTACACGCCCGCTTGGGTGCAGGCCATTTCCGATCCGGACGAGCTCTGGACGGTCACGGCAGGTCAGATCACTGAGGTGATGACGCGATATGCGGGTCGCGTCAAGCGTTGGGACGTCGTTAATGAGCCGTTGGAGACGCTCGGAACTGTTCTGTCATCGAGCATCTTTTGGTCGATGGGCGACGATTGGATCAAGCGAGCCTTTGACCTGGCACATTCGATTGATCCACAGGCTGAATTGTGGATCAACGAGTACGGAACCGATTGGGTGAACGGCAAACATGAGGCCTATTTGGAGTTGGTGAAGAATCTTGTGGATGCTGGAACTCCGATCGACGGAGTTGGAATCCAAACGCATCGCTTGCCAGGTCTTGCGATTGATCAAGACCTTTTCGAAGAACAACTCCGAGATTTCACGAAGTTGGGGCTAGAAGTAGCAGTCACTGAACTTGATGTACCCGTGTCCCCGAGTGACTCAGATGCACTTGCGTGGCAAGCGACCGAGTACGGCAAGGTGGTGGCAGCGTGTCTGGCTGTCGCAGGCTGTACTGAGATCACCGTGTGGGGCCTGTCGGATCGCGCTACATGGCTTGACAGTTTGGGAACCTTTGTCGTGCCGACCCGCCCCCTGCTGTTTGACAACGATTTGCAACCCAAGGTGGCGTACACCGCAGTTCGTGAGGCAATGTCAAATGCGATTCGCTCCCGTGAGCTTCCGGTTACTGGTGGGCCAGACGTAAGGATCTTGTCAGTTGGCCTGCTGGTGACCTTGGTCGGTTTGTTGTTGCTTGTGCGACGACGTCAGGTGAACGGCACGAACCGTTAGAGAGTCCGGCTCAAGCGAGCCGATGATGGAACCGATGTTGACTTTTGGTGGCTCTCTGTCAGCGGTTCGTGTGGACGGGTTATCTTCTCTCACAAACTTGGCGTCGAAAACTAAATTTATTAGTGGAGCTGGGGGGAATCGAACCCCCGTCCATCAGGCGATGAGCGTTCGTGATACGACCATTCCCGATTTCGAGACTGACGCAATCTCACCGACGGGTCGGATGTTCTCTACTGCTAGAAAACCACGGCACGTCTTTGCGTGCGGTCAGCGAACTTTCTCGCGGTCAGCGTTCTTTCTCGCTGTCATCCCCCGCTTCTGTTGCCGGGCTGCGGTGGATCGGCCCCGTGCGCCATTTCTGGTCACGATGTCTCTTTACAACCTGAGAATTAGGCGGCAAGAGCGAACTGCTGGTTGGCAATTCTGTTTTTTGCCCCGTTTAACGATTCTGAGCAAATCGGGTCGCACGCTCGGCCACCGGAACTCATGTCGAAACCTGTCAGCCCCAATAACGTCAATGCCCTATAAGCATACAGGGTGGGGAGGGGGATAGTTGCCGCGGAGTAACACTCGCTGTGGTCGGTGACATTCGTCGTGAGGCTGGTGCGTAGTTCAAAACCCCAATATTGATGGGGTAGTGGTCGGGGTTTCAGTACATGTTTGGAACGCGAAACGCCGTTTTTGGGAACGAGTGTTGCGGGGCGGGGGGGGAGGGGTGATAACGTGTGGGTTGCTGCGAATTAGTGGGTGTTTGAGGGGGGTTTGTGTTGTTTGCTGTTGATGTGTGTGAGTTGCCTGAGACTGGTGGTTCGACGTTTGTGTTGGTCGCTGGTTTGTTTGTGTTGGTTGTGGGTGTGATTGTGACGCGTTGGGTGCGTCAGTCTGCTGGCCGGTTGTCGGTGGTGGTGGCACCGTTGGTGTTGCTGGGTGGTTTAGTGTTAGCGCCCGCTGTGGTTGATCCGTGTGCGACAACGACGACTGTTGCTGC